>Ga0307471_100001553_pt1 | contig 12606 bp, 17 predicted proteins | sample atmos_gasesAM3C__2_FD_204566 | JGI IMG/M metagenome (GOLD analysis project Ga0307471, IMG submission 204566) | Hardwood forest soil microbial communities from Morgan-Monroe State Forest, Indiana, United States - atmos_gasesAM3C_515 | ecosystem: Environmental > Terrestrial > Soil > Temperate... | reverse complement strand
ATTATTCCTGGTATTCCTCCACCACCGCCAACTCCACCACCTACCCCGCCTTGATTTACAGGAGTCTGCGAAATAGTCACAGTCGCCGCAGCGGTAGAAAGGGCCGCTCCGGGCGTAGGCGTGGAGGGAGTGCCACGCTGGTTATAGGAAAGTGGCACAACGATGTAAAAACGGGTTGTTGTGTCGGTGATTTGCCCGCGCAAATAGGAATTGGAAAGCGCCCCAACATTGGCCGGGATTGTCGCTATCGGGACTCCCGGAGGTGCCGCTGCCGTGCCATTCTCGAATAGCGCATAAGCGGTTGCACCCTGAACTTCGTTCCAGATAATTTGCACGCCACCCGGATGAGAAATCGTTGTCACGCTAGGAGCCGGGGCAGGAAAGAGTTGCGGCTGGATTTGCGCCAGTGTAGACACGATCCAATCAAGGCATTGCTTGGAAGAATCCCCCAGTATCGGGTCGTAAGGAAACTGAGTGTATTGGCGAAGCGGTCCAGCCATCTAATCCGCCTTCTTTACGACATAGATTTTCTCTGGTTTGCAGCCGTTGCCATTCATCACAAGAGCTTTTGGATGCCTCATCTGAATTAGCGTTGCCGTATGGCAGTCGGTGACCACCACGCTCGTTTCATCCTTCGCCATTAGCCTGTCGAATGTTCTAAATAACCGCTTTTCTACAGATACCCAGGAATCTCCTCGGCGGATTGGAATTGCCGGATTGTCCCGCCATTTTCCGATGAGAGATTCGAGTATCGTTTCCACATGGTCATGCTTATTTCCGTGATGCCAGCCAACATTGAACCTTCGTAGGCCGTATTCTCGCTGGAAGGGCACGTTAAGTTCGCTTGCGACGATGTTTCCGGCTTCACTGTCCATGTCAGAGAAATAGACATACTGAATCCCCTTCTCCTTTAGTGGTTGGCAGATTTCGTGAATCTTCCGCTTTGTGGAGTTGTTGAAATGGGCGGGATAACTACCGAGAACGCGGCCTTTGGCTTCCAGTGTATTCAGCGGCTCCGTAAGCAAATAAATCACTTAGACCCTCTCAGTTGGTCGAGCAATTCCTGATAGTCGTCAATCTGGCTCTTCAAGGCTGCTTTGTCCTTTGCTAGCGTGTCACCTGCCCCGCGCAATTTCGTTTTTAGCGTGTCGATCTCATTTGAGAGACTGTCGACCATCCGCTCGTTGCTCAAGGGCCGCGTAGAAGCCTCCACACCTTGAGCGTTTATACCACCTTTTAGCCCTTTCTTTGCCGCCAAAGCCGCTGCCTTTGTGGGATGCACCTGCGAAGGCGAAATATTGGGAGGTTCGCCGCCCTTCGTGGTGCGAAGCAATGCCGCCTCTTGTGGCGTCATCTCAATGAGGGAACCTTTTGCGCCGGACTTCATTGCCCTTGCTAATAGTCTGCGTCCTATAGGAATGGAAAGCGCCAAAGGATTTCCAGTCGTAAGCGTATGAATGAGCGCCGCTGCGTCAATGAACATGCCCCGGCCCGAGAATCCACCGAGCGTCTCAGCCTTCTTGTTCAGCACTTCCGCTTTCATGGCTGGAATGTCGGGTGGAGCGGGAGGCTCCTTGAAATTAATAGGCGTCGAAGCCCGTTCCGGCACGGGAACCTGCTTGATGTTCTTAGGCATGGTCCCAGCTTGGTCGAGCTTCTCTTTCATTAGTTGCAGTAGTTCAGGCTTGGCTGCGTCATAGCGCGAAAACATCTGCTGGGCCAACTTATAATTCTCATCCTTGCTCAGAATCTTGGCTACCCGCTCAGGCAACATCTCGCCGGTAACAGGGTCTTTGGCGTTCAGGGCTTTGGCGATGGGCGAAGCTACACCACGCTTGTCGTTCCACGTCTTATTGAACGTGTTTTCGTATTTGCCCCAGTTCTTTTGCGCTTCTTGGAATTGCCCGAGTTTCTTCTCGGATTCCGCCATCTTCCTCATCTGGTCTAGCAGCACGGACCTAGCACCCGTCACCGCTGCCCGTTCATCCCCAGCCAAATCCCTGCTTAGTTCTTCGCCCAATTCGCTGTAATAGCCGTGGAGTTGCTCGAAAGTAAGTGCCTTACCGCCTGCCTGCTCAGGCGCTTCGTACATCTGGCGTTCTTCGGGAGAAAGTTCTTTCATTACCCGCTCTCGCGCCGAGGCTGGCAACTCATCCAAACTTACCCCGCGTGGAGTTGTACGGCCAGAACTGCCAGCGCCACGGAACACGGAGGCTTGAGATAGGGGATTCTCCGGCTCCAATTCCTTTACGATTCTGGCTAGCGCGGCGGGTGGCTTATCCGTTCCCCGGATGTTGGTGTCGATGGCGTCCTGAATTTTGCCTTGAATCTCTTTTGCTGGCGCGGTTCCCTCGACCTCGGGATAGAGCGATTGCGCGAAGGCTTTTTCCTGCTCTTTGAGTTGCGGCAAATGCTCGCTGAGTTCTTTGGCATGGCCCATCGCTTCGGTTTGGAGTTGCTGCTTGTCTAGGGCGGTTTGTTTCGCCTGCTCGTTGGCCTGCTTTGCGGCATCGGCCTTGGCGTTGAATGCCTCTTCGCCTGTTCTGGCTTTGGCTAATGCCCCACGGTTTGCCGTCTCCACGTCAGCGGCTTTGCCCTGCCAGTCCTTTACCGCTCCTTCTGTGAAGGATTGGCCTACGCCTAGTTGCTCGCGTATTGCTGGGCTTGCTCTTGCCGCCAGTGCCACGGCCTTATTGGGAAGTTCCGCCGCTACCTTACCCGGAGCCGTGGCCACATCCCTAAGTCCACCGCCTTCATCCACACCAGCCGCCACGTTGGACAGGCTACCTAGTGCTCCGCCAGCCGTTTCAAGGCTAGGTTTGGCCCAAAGGTTCTTAAACCCTTGCTCAACGCCAGTGGCTACCGATTCAAACGGGTCGGCAACGTGTGAGATTCCTTTTAGCGGGTCATGTGCTGTATCGGTAACTACGGTGTCTGCCCACTTCCCACTGTTTTGCATAAATTGCCGGAAGGCTTCTAAAGCTCCCATCAACGGATGAGTATGGCCTTCGGGGTCGGTTTCCATGCGCTGTAACTTGCCCGTATCGAAACCCATGCCTCCGGCTACGCCCTTACCAAAGCGAGTCAATCCCGAATCTTCCTGTGATGCAGGGGCATGCTTAGTCAGTGCCGCAGAAATTTCTTGGTCTGTGGCATCGGCAGGGAAAGTGTAAGACTTCCCTTCAAAGGTGATTGGCCTTGTGCCTATGGCTTAGCTCCTTTTGGCCCAATCGTGCCATCCGGCTTGCGCTCAAATTCCGTTGTCCCGCCTTGCCCAGCGGGGCCACTCATTACCCCAATCTTCTTGTCTATGTAGTCGTCAATGTCCTTGTGCTTTTGCTGGATGCTACCCGCTCCTGTGCCTGTGATATTCGCCAGCCACGGATGAGTCTTGTAGTACTCATCGAGCGAAGTGTGGAGTTGCTTGCGCTCATCCTCGGCTAATTGCCGGGTATACTGCTTGCCCTGCATCGCAATTTGGCCTTCAAAATGCTCCTTCTCCATATCAATGCGGTCTGCAGCCAATTCATTAGCTCGCTGTTCAACACTCAATCTTCCCTGCCCGATGCGCTCGGTTTCCTTATGAGAACGGGTTTCTTCCTCTAGCTGCTTTAGCCGGACTTCGTTCTCGGCTATCCGGTCTTGGTGCTCTTGGTCGGCACGTTGCTGGGCGGTATTGGCGGTTTGCTGCTCAATCGCTGTGCGCTTTGGAATTGCCGTAGTTTCGGCTTCGGCCTGTTTTTGCCGTGCGCCAGATTCGCCAACTTGTGCCGCCGTGCGTTGACCCTCAAAGCCTACCCTCTGCCCTTCCATCCCGATACGTTGCTGCTCCTGCCCTAGTCGTGCCATTGCTTCGGCTTTTTGCGCTTCTAGTTGCTGCGCTTCAAGTCGTTGCTGTGGAGGCATCGAAGTCCAGCCGTAAGCCCCTGCCCCGGATGAAACAGCCTTTAGAATCGCCTGCACGATGGGGTGATTAGCTATAGCGGCAATAGGGTTTGCCTGCGGAACAGGTGAGGCCGCTGGATTCGAGAACGATTGCTGGGCTTGCGCCGCAAAGGGATTCATCTGTTGCTGGTCCTGCGGCAATGGAGTAGGTGTAGTGCTCATTAGAATGCCCATCCTTGCGTTGTAGGCGTGCTGCTGTTATTTACGCCCGGAACTGGAAAAGGTGCTGGTATGTTGCCCCCTGGCGGCAAAGGTAAATTGCCTACCGTCGAATTAGCCACAGAGCCAGGATTGGTGTTTGGATTCCCTGTTATGCCATTGATGATTTGCGACAACCCTTGCAACCCGCTTCCCAAACTCTGATAAGGCAACTGAGCCGAGACATTTGGCTGGTTCTGCGGCGAGCCTGCCATAGTTCCAGCCTGATTCAGCCCTTGCGCAGCCTGGAACTTGATTTGCTCGTTGTTCAGCAGATTGGTGAGGTAGTTCGAGGAGGCTGTGGCGTTCGTTTGCGCCCCTTCCTCGCCTATTGCGGCTGCGGTGGCACCCGAAGGTCCAAAACCCAGCCCGGATGCGCCTACGGACTCCCTAATGCGTCCAGCGGCATCATTAGCGCCCTTCTGCGTCTGTTCAGCACTAGCCCGCTGGATTTGCGATAGAAACGGGCTGCCAGAACTAAGATAAGGCGTAAAGAACTGGGAGAGCTGGTCGTAAATCTTCTGCTTGTCGGCCATCTCCTGCTGGGCAATCTGTTCCTGCTCGGTTAGGGCCTTTTGCTGCCTACCACCCGCCTGTGCGCCTTCAATCACTCCGCCAACAGACCCAGCCGTTGAGGCGGCCACCGCCGCAATCCCTAGAATGGTTGACAAGACTGGCATCAGAGCACCTTCATAAACGTGGTTTCAATCTTCTTATAGCCGAATCGGGCATAAATCTCACTCACCTTATCGTCAGGAGCAGAAAATCCCATACGCGTAGCTCCCATCTTTTTTGCTTCCTTTTCAGCTTCCCAAAGCAAAAACATCCCTCCGCCACCCTTACGCTCTTCCGGCTCCACGTACCACATGATTTCTGTGGCTGTCAGTTCGCCAGTGAAGTAGTGCGGGAAAAGGATAAATCCCAGCAACCCGCAAACTCTTCCCGCCTCGTTCTCGTAGAGTAAAACCTTCCCATTCCCGCCGATTATCTTAAGAGCTAGAACAGCAGAGTTTTCAGGCGTATCCTTAAGCATTCCAGCATACGGTCCATCCTTGAGCGATTGCGTACCTAGCTCAACGATGCGGGGAATATCTGCCTGTGTAGCCGTGCGAATCAATGGGCCTCCGCGTATCTGATAACATCCCCCACCGTTAAAAGCGTTTGCGCATCCTCATCGGGGATTTCCTTGCCGAGCGTATCCTCTAGCGCCTGAATAAGGCTGACGCGCTCCAGGGAATCCGTAACCAGCGAAACGAGTCGGCAATCGGGCGTAACCAGTTCGCCAGTCTCTGAATAGATTACTTCCGTAACTTTGCATTCGATTTCGCTTCGTAGGCTCATGCGCTAATCGGTCCCCTTCCACCAATCGGATATGGCTTGCCTATCGGCGGTCTGGGCGTTGGGCCTGTCCTAACTGGTGGCTTTGGCGCCGGAGGCGTATATGTGAATCCAAGCCCATTCAACGCATCTTGTAGCCAAGTACTCGGCGCTCCCGGTAAAGGCGCATTGCCTTCCATGCCGGAAGATGGGCTAACCTCGTTTAGATTGCCCAGTGGATTAAAACTCAGATTCCCTTGTGGGCGAGAAAACAACCCACCAATCGAAGTCGCTAGATTCTGCAAGTACGATGGGTCATAACCCTGTGCATCGCCCGTTGGCCGTACCGCCTGTGCTCCCAAAATGCTCTGCGGAGGGACCACTTGTGGCTTTGCAGGAGCAGGCAAAAGCGGGTTTGTTCTACCCGTTCCCACCGGAGCGGCTGCTTGTGGCTGAAGGTTGGTAGGCGGGTTCCCGTCCTTAGTCGCAAAGATAGTGCTGATTGGGTTGGTTCCACCGCCGCCGATGTACATTCCAGCCATTAACGAGCCACCACGTTCTGGTATGCCACTTGGAAGCCCCTCAATTCATAAAACCCCGGCGCACTAGGAAAAATCGTCTGAATCTGGAATCTCCGGCCCTTCACAAAAGGCTTGGAGCCAAACAAGAATTTAGCCGGACTGTACTCCAGTCCCAGCACGCCAGACGGATTGTTCTGTCCCGGTATCAGTTGCACCACATTCCCCGTCGTCGTCACCCCGATAATACTCGTATCATCGTCGAAAGTGAGGATATTCCATTTCCAGCCCTGCGCGGCAAGATTCTTTGGCAGTTGATTCGTCATCGCCCGCATCCAGTCCATCGTCTTTATGACTTCGGGATTGTCGTTGCCGATGGCGTGAAGCGTGTTGCTACCCGTGACATTCTGCTCGGCTCCAACCGTGAAATACCCCGGTTGCCAGTCCACGTCCGTAACCAGGTTCACATCTCCCACTAGCATGTGGTTTTTGCTCAATCCGTCAATAGCGGATTCGATGCTTTCGCAATTCACATCGTAGAGATACCAAGTGGGAGCGTTAGAGGCCATGTCAAACGTGAAGAACGAAGGCTGCCCGTTCGAGGCGAGCAAATCCAAATCGAGCAAACACAATTTGTTATTGAAGCCAGAGGAATCAAGCGCAATCGCAAGGGCCAGCCAGTTCCGGTCGTTCGCCTTGTAAATCTTCATCTTCGCAAAGCCTAGCCGCGCCCCATTTATCCGGTTCAAAATATCCTGTATTGGTGTGCCTACGTTCTTTGGCGCATAGTGGTCCGTGAATAGCCAAACCTGACGGTCGGAAGAAAGCCAGAATACACCCAGCGAAGTAATCGCCGTGGCATACGGAGAGGCGCATCCAATCCGGTAAGGTAGACGCTGAATCGTAGCGCCAAGCTGGAACTGGTTGCTGACAGTGTTATCGGAAAGTAGTCCGGTCAATTTAAACATATCCTGATGGTTTGACCAAAGGATGAAGCCTGTAGGTAGATTAGCCGAGCCATTCAGTTGCCCTTCGCCAATCGGCAAAGTGACTTGGTTGAGCGGGGCAAAACTTTCCGATGGCTGGCCCACTACCGTTGTTTCCATGTTGCCATAGAAGAACGATTGCAAGGCTGCTGGAACGCCGTAGACGATAGGCCGCCCCTGGTACTGGTCCAGGAACTGCCCGATGGGTGGCGGGATATTGAAATTCTGCGCTATCTCGCCAGTAAACGGAGCATTGGGTGGCTCGGAGTTGGCCGCATCAGTGAACTCCAAGCCACTAGTCGCAAGCACGTTATTAAACGGGCTAAACTGGTTTCTGCCAATCAGGAAGTAAACCGACCCACCATCGCCCGTAGCATACAAATCCACAAACAATCCCTGCCCTTGGTCGTAGACTTGGAATTGCTGGTTAACGATTGCAGGAGTTGTCCCCGTAACCGTCAAATGCGTGGCATCGACCACGCTCTGTATATATCCTATTCCCCCACCAGCACTAGCAATGCCGTTAATCCAAAGTTTCCTACCTACCCACGCTTGCGAAAATTGCGTTGCTGAACCCGTGATATTAGATGTTCCACCAGGAGCCGCAATAGTTCCCGGCTGGATACAATCAATCGTCCCTATTTGGCTCGTATATTTCACGAATTGCGAAGCTGGAGAAGGCGCTGACTTGTGGACAGTCTGGTTATTTTCCCATGCAAACTGATAGGAACGGCCCACGGTTTTTGTGATTCCTAGCGTTACCGTACCGCTTCCACTACCACTTCCACCGGGAACATTCGCTCCCACATTGGCGTAGGTAAAAGACGTGGTGCTTAAAATCTGCTTGATTTGCACGGAAACGCCTGTGGCCGTATTGAATGTGGTATCGGTTACGCCCGAAATCTGGACGTAGGCTCCGGCCACAAATCCAGCCGCTAGGGGAGCTGTAACCTGAATCGTGGCGATGTTGCTTAACCGCGTTGCGCCTGTTGGGGCCGCAGAAATCGTGGCCGTAGCGCCAGCCGATAAGGTGATTTGCGGCGAAGCGTCAGGAGCGTCAATGCCCCAGTATTCAAGTTGTGGCGTAAGGTTTGGCCCGGGCAAGAAGAACTTTGAGCGAATGATTCCGTTCGTCTGGATGATGAAAGACGGAATCGGGACTATCCGCATCCACGGTCCCAGCATATTAGCCTGAGTCAGATTCCCAATGAATGGAAGGGGATAAATAACCGTCCCGGTTCCCGTTGCTCCAAATTGCAGGAAGATTGTTCCGGGCAAAAAGCTAGCTCCGGTATAGGCGTTATTCCCATCATCAATGACGATGTAAGGGAAATTTGCCCCATTAGGGAAATACGTAAACATACTGGTGATTCGCAAGCCCGATGGAGCGTAAGGCGTGCCACCTCCGGGCGAGGAAGAACTGTTCAAAACAGGCGCCCAACGTGCCCTGCGAATCGTTGCGAATTGCCCTGAATAGAGATTGGAAGTCTGCGCCCAGAACTGAGGCGAAAGAATATCGGGTGTAACCCACCCGTTATAGCCGCCAGTAAGCGCCGCAAGCGTGACAAGTTGCGGCCCCAGTTGGGCCTTTGTCTCCTGGAACTCCTGCTCTTCGCGTCTGCGGACGGCCATTTATCTCCCCGTGGATGGAGCGCCCAAATTATACCGGAGCACGCTTTGCGGGAATCTCATGCGCTGCGCTGGCATCTGGCGCTGTCGAGTCATAATGCTATCGGCCATAGACTCGAACTCTTTTTCAGCCAGTCCCGCCCAAACCGAGAATCTCGGGTCATTCCCCGGCGTGGACATGATGTTACGCGTGGCAATCGTTGAAATGACGTTGTGGTGCCCATCGGGAACGTCCGGCACCATCGCCAGATTGTAGGTCGCTGCTGATTGAGCCGGAGAAATATTCGTTATCGTTGTGAGTGCCGTATCGCTAGTAATCGCCTTGACGCGATAGGTCTGGTTGTTTTGCAAAACCAGTTCCACGCCAATGTCCGTGTCCTGGTCGTTTCCTGGCAAGCCCTGCTGGAAGTCCGGCCCGATAAGCTGGGTAAAGTTGGTGCTTGCTCCTGTAACTGCGGCTGTATTGTTGGTGACGGTAATCGTACCGTTGAAGAGATAGCTCAACTCGATGAAGTTGAATGTGTAGATGACTTCAATCTGCGTCCCCACCGGAAAAGGATTGCCAAACTTAATAGAGCCTTTAGCGAAGAGGTTGTAGCGGTAAGGCGGAAAAAGAGCGTTCTGCTGGGGAGTGAGTTGCTGCTGCCCTAAAAGCTGCGGCGTGTTCCATCCGCTGGGTGTGGCGATGAACCAGTTCACGTCTCCCGGCTGCAAGATGCGGATGCGGTCAATCTGGAAGTAGCGTGGAGAAATGGCCCCGGAAAGAAACCCATTCGAGTTATAGAGAAAGTCGAACTCGCTGGCTGCGGTCGTTACCGTGACAATCTTTATGTCGGTGAAATAGCTGTCGTCAAGCTGGAGAATTTTGTCCCAGACTTCTTTATAGGCAGTGTTTAATTCGTCTAGATATTCGCTCGGGTCATACCCGGGGAGCCTGCGAGAAACACGCTTAATGAGCGAAATCGCATTCAAGGGTCATCCTTAAATCGTCTTGATTGGCTTCTTGGCAGATTCTAGCCGTGCCACTTCCTGCGCTACAAGCTGTGCAATCATCTCAGGGTCCACGCTCTGCTGAATCACAACCGGAGCAGGGGCGGCCTGTTCCGGTATCCGCTGAACGACATCGGGCGGCTTCATGCCCAGCAGTTTGTAACATTCAAGCTCGTAGGAGTTAGGTGTCCAGCGCCCCGGCCCACCCTGCGTCTTTGTGCGGAACTGCTCTTCAAAGCGGTTGACGAACATCCGCCTGAACTTCAGATTCTGCGCTTCTCCATCGGCCTCGATAGCCTTTTTTTCATCCTCGGTAATCTTGTCGAGGTTAGCGGCGCGGATACCGCGGAGCTTGTAGTCTCCTGCCATACGAAGGGCCACTTCCTTGCTCGACACCACGTTCTCGCGGCCTTCGCCGGAGGCATCCACCCAGCTCTCATAGCGGACATGCTTATAGAAATCTTCAAGCGTGGTCCACTGGTGAGCCTTCAAAATGACTTGCACACCGAGCGCCTGGCGGTAATCCGCCATGCAGTTGTTGTCTTCATCCCACTTCGGGTAATCTTCGGGGCTATACAAACTCCATCCCATTAGAGGCTCCTTATCCAATCATCGAATTTCTGCCGTGCGCGTCCGTGGTAGCAACCGACTCTTGATTCCTTGAGATGCAAACCGGCGTGTACAACCTGCTCCGCACACGCCAGATATTCTTCGTCCATACTGTGCTCCCAATTCTTTCTGGCGCGGTCACGCTCATCACGGTAAAAACCAATGAATTCATCTGCATCGCGCTTCTGGGGATTGCCAACATCGAGAATTTGCAGATCGCGTTCCGTAACGCCAGAGTCCTCACAGGTCCGCGCCACATACTCTTCTCCCAAAGCGTTCTTGCCGACGATTTGCAGTTTGCCGTCAGCAGCACGCTTTTCCTTGAGTCCCCAACTCTCCGGCAGAGAAGGCATGATTACGCCGTCTGGTACACGCCGGGAAGTGGAGCTTCTTGCGCCGGAACATCGAAGTTCGTCACCGTCCCCGCCGCCGCCGCAAGCGCCGTGGACAATGCCGCGTTCTGCGCCGCCGTCAATTCTAGGTCAACGGTAAGCCACTGATTGGGCAAAGTCCCGGTAAGCACTTGCAGGCGAACCGCGCCCGATGCGCTCACCAAATTTGTTACCACAAGTCTTGTTGACGCCAAAGTTGCCATGTCTTCTCCTTAACCGATTCTTGCGTAAACCGCCAAGCCAGTTCCCGTCCCAAGCGTTACCGTTGTGAAATTTAGCCGCATCAGCCCATTGCCCCCCATACCGGACATATCAATGGCAATGACTTTACCGACTGATGCTGCGATAAGGGTAAATCCCGTGTATGCAGATAAGGTTGCCGCCGCAGCACTGACTGGCACAACCTTGTTGAACTTCTCAAAAGCTGATGCCGGAACAGCCGTGCCTTCTGAATCCATAGCCGATTCCACATCGAAGGTAGCGGTTGTTACCGTCCCGCCAAGTTGCACCGACTGGACGACCAAAATCCCGCGATAGTTCGACATTTGCGGAGGCAAGGCAAACGTAGCCTGTGCTCCCGATGCCGTGACATTGGCGTAGAGCAACTCATCAACGCCCATCCGCAAAGTTTTGGGAGAATCAGCCATTTTCAGTTAAATCCATACATCAAGGAAATTTGAATGCCGCCTCCAAAAAAGGATGTCGATGGGGCATTGGTGAAAGTTATGGTGACTACATAACCACTCACGGTAGCCGTTGTGGCGCCGAAAGATGCGTCCGCAAAAGTGACCAATGCAGAGGTAAGAAGGTTTTTATTGGAAAATTGTAAGGAAAATGGGGCGTCTATTAGACTCAAACTTACTGTCTTTGTAGACCCATCGCCAACTATGTTCAAGATAAGCGTATCGTAAACAGTGACACCGCCACCATTTCCAGTACCATTACTCTGTGCGCGTGCATAAAGAATCGCCATAAATCCCTCCTAGTGACCAAAGGCAATAAGTACAGTCACATACGTTACTGCCGTTCCTGAAGCAACTTCCGTACCAGTCGCCTGATATAGCCGCAAGTTGCCAGTGGTCGAATCAATCTCAGCATATCCGCCAGCACCAGGAGCAGAATGACTGGCATCTGCCCAGATTCCAACGGGGTTTACTGGAGGTGCTTGCAACTGAAAATCAGACGTAGCTGCAAATGTGTTGAAAGTAAATAGTGAGGCAGGTAGCGCATAGCCAGTTCCACTTACATAGGTTGTATCACCTGTGACTTGGATTACCGACATGAATTCGGATGCGCCCCACGACCACTTATACATAGGAACGACTGTAAGAGCCATCGATTATTCCTCCGGATATTCCGAATCCTTGCCCTTAAGCGGTCCATTGATTTTGTTGCTCGAAGATTCGCCCAAATCCTTCATCGCTTCGCTGACCACTTCATCAACGCCGCCATCGGGAATGTGCCCGTAAATCGAATCGCCGCTTCCGCTATTCTTCGCCATAAATCCCTCCTATGGATTGCTCGGCTTGAACTTCTCCAAGTTGTTTTTCGATACTTCGTCGCCGTCCGATTTTTCTTCGCGCTCCGGCGAGCCTATACCCTTCATGCAAGCCAGACCCATCTCGGCAATAGCGGCACCTTCCCGCTCATGCTCGGACAAGTCTGGCCCGTAGATTTCACACTTTTTGGCCATTAGTATCCACCTACCTCAATAACCTCCCTGAACCCCGCTCGCAGGAACGCTAAGTCCTGTAGTTGCAGTATTTTGATTAGGGAAGTAGGCACCAAGGTTTCCACGGAATTCTAGGAACGCTTGAAACGCATCCAAGAACTGCCCAGAAGCGTTCACCATGCGGTTGAGGATGGAGCCGGTGCGGTCGTCAAAGCTCAGTTTCCGCGCCGTCACCTTTAGCATGGAATCCTTGTTAATGGTGTAAACGGTGTCGCGGGGAGCGTCCGTATCGATGACCCAGGGTACGCCTTCAAACTCGTAGGCGGTGTAGCCCAAGTCCATCTTCATCG
>Ga0307471_100001552_pt1 | contig 12610 bp, 10 predicted proteins | sample atmos_gasesAM3C__2_FD_204566 | JGI IMG/M metagenome (GOLD analysis project Ga0307471, IMG submission 204566) | Hardwood forest soil microbial communities from Morgan-Monroe State Forest, Indiana, United States - atmos_gasesAM3C_515 | ecosystem: Environmental > Terrestrial > Soil > Temperate... | reverse complement strand
GCTCCCTCTCAACAACATCCTTCATGGCCTTTTGCAATTCTTCGAGCGTTCTGGGATGTGGCAGCTCTTCCTTCTTTTGCTCCGCCTGAGGAAGAGCCAGGGCGGCTGGCCCGCCCAAAAGAAAGGACAAAGTGATAGCTGGCAACAAGATCCGCCGCATGAAACGCTCCTTAGACAAATGTTTCCTCCGTTCGCGGCATTCTATCTGCGAATTCTTATAGGTACAAAAGATTTGCCTTGCCGGTTGCGCGATCGTGTTTCACCAATTGACGCTGTCCTGAGTCTCGCTTAGGATGCGGCACGCTGCCGTTTTTGCTTTATATCCTGAAGTTCGGGGGCTTGTCCGCAAAATGAAACGTGTCCTCTCTGTTCTTGCTTGGGTTGTCGTGGCGCTTCTGGGAGCGGGCGCTCTCGGCGCGATTGCCATTCACCGCGGCGAACCGCTCAATGCGATGTGGTTTGTCATCGCCGCGCTTTGTTGTTACCTTGTCGCCTTCCGCCTGTATTCGGCGTTTGTTGCGGCGAAAGTTCTTGCGCTCGATGATACGCGCGCCACTCCCGCGGAACGGCACGACGACGGCCGCGACTTTGTGCCTACCAACAAATGGGTCCTCTTCGGCCATCATTTCGCAGCGATCGCCGGCCCCGGCCCCCTTGTGGGCCCCACACTGGCCGCACAATTCGGCTACCTCCCGGGCACGTTGTGGTTGATAGTCGGCGCCGCGTTTGGCGGCTGCGTCCAGGATTTTGTGATTCTCTTTTGCTCGATTCGACGTGACGGAAAATCGCTGGGCCAGATGGCGCGCGAAGAAGTGAGCAGGCGGGGTGGCATCATCGCTCAACTCGCTGTACTCGCCATCATCATTATTCTCCTCGGCGTCATCGCTCTGGTCGTGGTGAATGCGCTGCGAGCTTCGCCTTGGGCTACTTTTACAATCTCTATGACGCTGCCCATTGCGCTGCTGCTTGGCGTATACCTGCGATTCCTGCGCCCTGGAAAGGTCGTCGAGGCTTCCGTGATCGGGCTCGCTTTCGTGCTCTTTGTGGTCGTCGCTGGACGATGGGTGGCGGAATCTCCGTCGTGGTCACATGTGTTTACACTCGGAGGCGTATCGCTCGCAATCGCGATCATTATTTACGGCTATATCGCTTCCGTCCTGCCCGTCTGGCTGTTATTGGCGCCTCGCGATTACCTGATTGCGTTCATCAAAGCAGGAGCCATCTTTTCACTCGCCGCCGGCATTCTGTTCGTCCGGCCTGACGTATTGATGCCGCCGCTGACGCGCTTTATCGACGGAACTGGGCCGGTTTTTGCCGGAAAGATTTTCCCGTTCTGCTTTATCACCATCGCGTGCGGCGCAATCAGCGGATTTCATTCGCTAATCTCCTCGGGCACCACGCCGAAAATGATCCTGCGCGAGAGCCAGGCGCGTTTCATCGGCTACGGCGCCATGCTACTGGAGTCGTTCGTTGGCGTAATGGCCATGGTCGCGGCTTGCGCCATGACCCCGGGCGTATATTTTGCTATCAACAGTCCGGCGGGGATCGTGGGTTCGACCCCGGATGCAGTCGCGGCAATGACCACCAGTTGGGGCTACCCACTCACTGGCCAAACTATGGTTGACATGGCACACGCGGTCGGCGAGCAAACGCTGCTGAATCGCACCGGCGGGGCGCCGTCGCTGGCCGTTGGCATGGCCCAGATCTTTTCAAACACCATCGGTGGCGGACGCCTCCTCGGCATCTGGTATCACTTTGCCATTATGTTTGAAGCGCTTTTTGTGCTTACGGTGCTGGACGCGGGCACGCGCGTCGGGCGCTTCATGATTCATGAAATGGGTGGGCATCTCTGGAAACCGCTCGCGCGCACGAACTGGCTTCCCGCCGTTTTGCTTTGCAGCGCGGTCATCGTCGGATCTTGGGGCTATTTTCTTTATCAGGGCGTGATCGATCCTTTGGGGGGAATCAACTCCCTGTGGCCGCTCTTTGGAATTGCCAATCAGTTGCTTGCAGCGGTAGCGCTCGTGGTGGCCACCACCATTTTGATGAAGATGGGGCGCCTGCGGTGGATTTGGGTGACCATGATTCCGATGGCGGCTCTCATTATCATCACCATGACTTCAAGCTATCAAAAAATTCTCAGCCCAAATCCGCGCATCGGGTTTCTTTCTGGAGCGAATGAACTTGCGGCACAAATCGCAAGCGGCATCGTGCCAGCGGCGAGAATCGCGGAAACCCACCGTCTCATGTTCAATCTGCGCCTCGATGCCGTAGTCACATCGATCCTCGTCGTGATGATTTTGCTTCTCATCATCGAAGCGCTGGTCCAGTGGTATGGAATTTTGAGCCGTCGCCGCGAAGCCGTATTGCACGAATCGCCCTACATCGCGACACGCTGGGCCCCAAACTTTTCCGGCGCCACCCACGACGCCGTTGTTGGCGATGCCATCGGAGACGATTGATGCGTAAAGCGGCCAAGAAAACCAAACGCTTCTTTCGCCGCTTCTGGCGCGGCCTCCGCGAATGGTGTGGCGATGCGGCTTACGAAAGCTACTTGCGTTCAAAAGCCCGCCACGTCGGCTCCTGCCGCACCCTGAGCCAGGCAGAGTTTTACGTCGAGCAGCTCAATCGCCGCTATTCACGCCCCAACCGCTGCTGTTGATGGGCAGTCAATTGCATCTTGCTCCCTTCCATTTGCGGAGTTAAACTCCCCGCAACCTGAGTCAGGCCCTACTCTGGAAAATCTTCTTGGAGGAATCATGCGACTAATCCCTCGTTTGCTCTGGCTTCCTCTCCTTGTGCTTGCCGTCGGGCTGCTCTTCTTAAACTCGGCAGCGCAGGACAAAGCGAAACCCGATTTCGACATGACCGCAAGCTATATCGAAGCTTGCAGTTGCGACATGTTCTGTCCCTGCTACTTCAACACCCATTCCACGAATCACACGGGAATGGGCGACCACAACATGGAAGAGCACTTCTGCCGCGCCAACCTCGTTCTCAAAGTCGGCAAGGACTCTTACTACAAGGACGTTAAATTGGATGGAGCCAAGGTATGGCTCGCAAACGATCTTGGAAGCGATTGGAGCAGTGGCAAAGACTCCTGGCTGGTGGTTAACTTCGATCCCAGCGTCACGAAGGAACAGCAAGCTGCGCTCGCCGACATTCTCGGCCAGCTTTATCCGATTCCGTGGCAGAAAAAGGCCATGCAAACCGTGGCCTTTTCCTGGACCGTGGACACAAAAGCTGGAGTGGCGCACGCCAAAATGAACGACGGCAAAGGCGAGGTCATTCTGGAAAAAGTGAAGGGTGACGATGCAAACCACGAAGTGGTCATCAGCAACCTGAAATACTGGGGAGCGCAGTCCAACAACGGCTTCCGCATGTGGAAAAGCAAACACGAAGCGTTCGAAGGCGACGGCCACAAATTCTCGTATGACGGCACGAACGGCTTCCTCATTACCATTCATTTTTCAGGAAACGCAAAGGCCGCCTCAGCGGACTAAGCCTCGGCCAAACCCCCCGCAGGCGCCTGCGTGTCGCTCTTTTGAAATATCGCTGGCGCCTGCCTAGAATTCCTCGTCCTCTTCGCCGCGATTTTTCAAGACAGCAGTTTTGTGCATGATTCGAATGCTGTTGTTGCGAATCCCGGAGAGGATGGCCCGCCGTGTTTCGCCGGGCAGCATTTCCGGGGCAAACACCCCGGCCAACTCCCGCGGGAAAAACTTGACGAATAGCGCCGCTACGTGAGCTGTGGCATAAGCCACGGGCGTAGTGAGCCGTCCTTGCTGCCGAATCTGATACAAAGTGGGAAACATGCAGTCGCTTCGTATCAACAAATGCTCGTCGGTGGCCTTGCCATGCTTCACGCCCTTGACCAAAACTGCCGCCGCAAATCGCGCGTTTTGTAAAATCCCTTGCCGAATCAGCTTGGCGATCCTCTTTGGGGAGAATGTTTGGGGAAAGCGATGACGTACCAACCCGCGCGATTTCGTTAGTTTTCCCAGCCGGTGCCAGCGCCGCAGCCGGTCAATCTCATTCCCCCCGATCTTTACGTCCAGGTCGCGCATACGAATAGATTGCGGAAGAGTGGCTACTTCATCTTGGGCAGCCAGCACGACGCGCACGGCGCCAATCGGCTCGGGGAACCGGAATTCCTCGACCTCGGAGAACCGCTTGCCCAATTGAAATTTTCCGTTCCGATAGATGCGTGGATGCGACACTGCTTCGTCAAATGATACTTCCGGGGACCATTGTGAGATTGGGTCGTCGCTCTCGCTGCTCTCGTACAGGCGGATATGCACGGCATCCACTTCGTCGAACGAGTCGGCGGCGCGTTTCGCCAGCAGATTGGTCAAGCCCGGTGCGACCCCTGCATTGATCACCGCCGCGCGGTTCTTCTCTTCGAACCTCTTCGCGTAGCGGAACTGCTCGGCTTTGAAGGGATTCCTCGTCAAATGCGAGCTGAGGTCTAGGTAATGCGCCCGCAACCGCAGTGCTGCGCGCAGGACAATTTCATTGAACACGGAAGCCGTAGCATTGACGATGAGTTGGCAACCCTTCGCCACCTTCACGATGCCGCGAAGGTTTCGGGCATTCACTTCCGCCACGGGAATGGTGCTTCTTTTGCCCAGGAAGCGCCTCGCCCGCTCTGGATCGCGGTCTCCGCACCAGACCGTATGTCCTTGGCGCTCCAGCAATTGTGCGAGAAGCGAGCCGGTCGCACCGGCCCCTAAGACGAAGATCCGCATGGCGTGCGCAGAACTCTACCACACTCCTCATACTCCTTAGCCCGCTTACCCTCCGCCGCGACGTGCGTTGCACCCTCTGGCTTGAAGGCGTACACTGTCGCTGTAACTCCGACCCCTAAGGCCTAAAGGAGAACCAACCCAAGGCCGTAGTGGCGACGTTCCGGCAAGTTTCGGAGCTCAGGGTTCGGGTGGAAACGCCTGTGCCTCCCGCGATTGGAAAGGAGCGATTTCACCGGAAATCTGTGGATTTCCGGCTTGCGCCCGATTCCAATGCTGGATTCGGGCGGTTTTGTTTTAGGGCCTGTGAGTCAGTTTTCTCAGCAGAGGCATCCAACTTTAGGTCAGTCAAGATGACCCTTCACGACAGTTTCGGCCGCCAGATCACGGACCTTCGCATTTCGGTCACGGACCGCTGCAATTTCCGCTGCGTCTACTGCCGTTCCGCCGACCCGGAAAACTACCGCGATCACGACGAAATTCTCTCCTGGCCCGAACTCGACCGCCTGGCCAGAATCTTTCTCGACCTTGGCATCCGCAAAATCCGCGTTACCGGCGGCGAGCCTCTCGTACGCGAGGGCGTGGAAAACCACATTTCGCGCCTCCACTCGCTGGGCTTCCCCGACATCTCCATGACCACCAACGGCCACCTCCTGGCCGCGCGCTGTGACCTCCTGATCGCGGCAGGCCTCCGCCGCATCAACATCAGTCTCGACTCGCTCGACCCCGTCAAATTCGAACGCATCACCCGCACCCAATCGTTTTCCAAAGTCATGGATGGCATCGACGCCGTGCAAAACTCGCGCCTCGCCCCCGCCAAAGTGAACGCCGTGCTCGTGCGCGGCCTCAACGACGATGAAGTCGAAGCCTTCGCCCAATTTGCCCGCGATCGCGGCGTCATCATGCGTTTCATCGAATTCATGCCACTGGACGCCGACCGCCACTGGTCGCGTGAATTAGTTGTTCCTGCCGCCGAGGTTTACGAGCGCATCCACGCGCGTTGGCCTCTCGTTCAAATACCCCACGAGCGCAGCGAAACGGCTCGCAAATACCGCTTCGCGGATGGCGCTCCGGGCGAAATCGGCCTCATCGCCTCCGTTACACAGCCGTTTTGCGGCTTCTGTTCGCGGATCCGTATCACCGCCGACGGCAAGCTCCGCACCTGCCTTTTCAGCAAAGAGGACCACGACCTCCGTTTCCTCTTGCGCGACGGCGCTTCGGACGACGACCTGGCAACCTATATTCGCTCCGTGGTTAACGAGAAAGAAGAAGGCCATCGCATCAACGAACCCGGGTTTGTCCCCCCTTCCCGCACCATGGTCTTCATCGGGGGGTAGTGGACAATCGGGCTGTATGTGAGAAAATAGAGATTCACAGCGGTTCAGGGACCGCAGGCAGAACCACCTCATAAGGTAGAAACACACCATCCATGGGCCAACTAGTTTCCATTGCGGGAAGCAGCACCATCATTGGCACGGAACCGCCAGCGACAGTTCGAGCGCCGGAGATTGAGCCAGGGGTCGGTTGCAACTTCGATTCCTACCTGCTCGTTCCAGATAACACCCTGGATGAACGCATCGCGGCCGCCAAAGACCGTCTGGGCGAAGACGTTGTCATTCTCGGCCACCATTACCAGCGCGATGAGGTCATCAAGTTCGCCGATTTTCGAGGAGATTCCCTCAAACTCTCTTTCCAGGCCTCCGAAGCCTATGCTCGCTACATCGTTTTCTGCGGAGTTCATTTCATGGCCGAAAGCGCGGATATCCTCCGCCGCGAACACCAGATCGTGGTTCTCCCGGATTTGAACGCCGGCTGCTCCATGGCGGACATGGCCGACATCGGCCAGGTGGAAGCGTGCTGGAATGAACTCGCCTCCGTGGCGGACGCCCGCAGGATTGTTCCTGTCAGCTACATGAACTCCACTGCCGCCATCAAGGCGTTCACCGGCGAACATCGCGGGTCGATCTGCACCAGCTCCAACGCCGCTGCGGTTATGAAGTGGGCCTTCGAGAATGGCGAAAAAGTCCTTTTCCTCCCTGACGAGCACCTTGGCCGAAACACCGGCTATCGCCTGGGTATTCCTCTCGAACAAATGATCGTATGGGACCCGTACCAGGAGCTCGGCGGAAACTCCCCGGACGCGGTTCGCAACGCACGCATCATCTTGTGGAAGGGCTATTGCTCCGTGCACCAGCGCTTCACACCAGAACAAGTTGCACGCGTACGCCGCGAGCATCCCGGCATTCGCGTCATCGTCCATCCCGAATGCCGCTTCGAGGTCGCTCAGGCCGCGGATCAAATTGGCTCGACCGAAGGCATTATTAAAGCTATCGAGTCCGCCCCGGCTGGCTCGGAATGGGCCGTGGGTACGGAAATCCACCTCATCAACCGCCTCGCCAAGGTTTTCCACGATCGCAAAGTCATTTCGCTCGACCCCAACGTTTGTGTCTGCACTACCATGTTCCGCATCACTCCGCAGCATCTCCTCTGGACCCTCGAGAACCTCGGCGCAGGCAACGTCGTGAACCGCATTTCTGTGGATGAACGCACGCGCTACTTCGCCCGGCTGGCCCTCGACCGCATGCTTGCGTTGCGTTAGGCCAAAGCTGCGGAAAATTACAGTTGGTTTCTTCTTGCAAAGCATCCCACTCTAGAAGAGACTTCGTTTGTGCAGTTTTTTTTGAGGAAGGTATCGAGTCGAAGCATACCAATGGCTGACGAAGATCCAGAGCAGGACGAAAATCCGGAGCCGCCCCAGCGGCTCTTCACGCTTCCCGAAGCCGAACGTGTGCGCAAAGACCTGGAGCCATTTCTGATCGAAGCCATTGATTGCCGCAAGAAGCTCTCCGGCCTGGAGAACGACCTGTCCGCGGTTTCCGCCCGCATCATGATGATGGGCGGCATCATCGTTCCTTACGAAAAACTGTCCAAGCTCCGCGCCGAGCACACCCAACTCGCGCAAAAGCTAAAGTCTGCGCTCAACCGCATTCTTGAAACGGGCTGCATCGTCAAGGATCTGGACGTGGGTCTCCTTGATTTTCCCGCGATTATCGACAATCAGGATGTTTACCTCTGCTGGAAACTCGGCGAAGACCGCATCCGCTTTTATCATCGCCAGGACGAAGGCTTCGCCGGCCGCAAGCCGCTCGACCCGCGCGACCTCGGCCCCAGCGACAAAGTGCAGTAGCATTGTTGTTCGAGTGGAGAGTTTTTTCGTGTAGCGCCGGGCTTCAGCCAGGCGCTTCTTCCCGGCGTCTATTTTTTCGCGAATTCAAACTGTGAGCAACCTTGACTGACCACCCCACGAACCGCCTGAAGGATTCCGTCAGCCCTTACTTGCGCTCTGCCGCTCATCAGCCGATCGACTGGCACGAATGGGGCGATGCCGCCTTCGCGCGCGCCAAATCCGAAGACAAGCCCATCTTTCTCGACATCGGCGCGGTGTGGTGCCACTGGTGCCACGTCATTGATCGCGAAAGCTACGAAAACGTCGAAATCGCCAAAATCATCAACGAGCACTTTGTGCCGGTCAAAGTGGACCGTGACGAGCGCCCCGATGTCGATTCGCGCTATCAATCAGCAATCAGCGCCATTTCCGGGCAGGGAGGCTGGCCGCTCACCGGCTTTTTGCTGCCAGACGGAAAGCCCTTTTTCGGTGGAACGTATTTCCCTCCCGAAGATCAAATGGGACGTCCGGGCTTTCGTCGCGTGTTGCTCGCCGTCGCTGATTCTTATCGCAACAAGCGAGCCGACCTCGAGCGCGCCGCCAATTCGCTCTCCGAAGCGGTCGCGCAGGCAGAAGCTTTCGCTGGCGCTCGCGCAGAATTCGATGTTGGTGTTGTCGACGCTCAAATCCAATCCATCACGCAACTCTTTGACATCAAAAATGGCGGCTTTGGCCGGGCGCCGAAATTTCCTCACGCCTCGGCCATCGATCTGCTCCTCGAGCGCTACCAGCAAACAAAAGAAAAACATCTCCTTGCAATGGTCGAGACCACGCTTGAAAAAATGGCTCGCGGAGGTGTTTACGACCAGCTCGCCGGCGGCTTCCATCGTTACTCCGTGGATGAACGCTGGCTCGTCCCCCACTTCGAAAAAATGTCCTACGACAATTCCGAACTCCTCAAGAACTACCTGCATGCTTCACGCGTGGTCGATAACTGGCGATTGTCACAGACCGCTGAAAGCATCGTCGCTTGGGTGAACGAAGTCTTATCGGATCGCACAGCTGGGGGATTTTTTGCAAGCCAGGATGCCGACTATTCCTTGGATGACGATGGGGACTATTTCACGTGGACCCTGGAAGAAGTCAGAGCTGTGCTTTCTCCTGAGGAAGCCCGAGTAATCGAGCTACTCTACGATGTTGAAGAACACGGCGAGATGCATCACAACCCGGCGAAGAATGTCCTCTGGGAGGCGCGAGAACTCACGGAGATTGCAGAATCTTTAAAGATAGACTGGCATACGGCGAGCAAGATTGCGCTAGAAGCCGGATTCAAGATGCTGGAAGCGCGGCGCAAGCGCCCCACTCCATTTGTTGACAAAACCATGTACGTCGCATGGAATGCGATGTTTATTTCGGCCTACCTTGAAGCTGACAGGGTACTCAAGGACTCTCCATATTTAGGCTGCAAAGAATTCGCTCTTAAGTCTCTCGATCGCATGTTGAAGGAGGCGTGGAGCAACGAAAAAGGCTTCAGCCACCGCATCGGAGGGCCAGCGCTCGAAGGCTCGCTGGATGATCAAGCCTTCAGCATTCTAGCGTTGCTAGACGCTTACGAAGCCACCCTCGACGCTCGCTATTTCACCACCGCTCAAAAAACGATGGACCTGGCCATCGCGCGCTACGGTGACAGCGAAAGCGGCGGCTTCTTCGATCGCCCCTCCGACGCCGCTCCCGTGGGAGGCCTCGAAGTGCGCCGCAAGCCGTTTCAGGATTCCCCAACCCCGGGCGCCAATTCCGTCGCGGCCATTGCGCTCATTCGCATGCACGCGTTTACCGGCGACGATCGTTACAACGCATTCGCAAAGAAAACGCTCGAGGCTTTTGCGGGCGTCGCTCCGCAGTACGGGCTTTTTGCTGCCACCTATGGCCTCTCCGCCACGCTCTTCGCTCATCACCCCATTCAGGTTGTTATCACCGGTCACGCCGACGACCCAACTGCCCAAGCCCTCGAAAACGCCGCTCGCCGCGTCTTCCGTTTCGGCAAGTCCGTTTTGCGTGTCACTCCCGGCACTCAACTCGCTGCCCTCGCCGGCGCTCTCAGGGAAACGCTTCCCCATCTCCCACTCGACAAGCCCCTTGCCGTCGTCTGCTCCGGCCAAACTTGCCTTCCTCCCACCAGCGATCCCGATCAACTCAGGGCTTACCTTGAAAACGGCGCGGTAGGCGCGGCGTCCTCGTAGCCCGCTTACCGCATCTGGCTCGCAGTTCCTTCGAAATACAAAACGGACACGGCACAATTGCCGTGTCCGCTGACCCGCCCGAAATGGCTTCAAATCTCGCGATCGGTGGTCTACACCAGTCACGAGTCATGAGTCACCAGTCCCCAATCTCGACTACTTCTTCGGCCTCGACTCCGGCGGCACCATCCCGTTTGCCCGGTAATACACCACCAGGTTGCCGTAGTGCTCTCCGGAGTGCTCGATCAATCCGTACGCCAAATCACCCACTCGGTTGAGCCGTGGGCCGCCGGCGTTCACGGCTTCGCTCATTCCTTTGTCGCCTTTGGCCTTGATCACGTCGGCGCCGTCCTTCACACACTGCTTCACATACGCCACCAAGTCCGTCTTGCCGTTGATTTTCAGGTCCGCGGGTTTGGGATCATCCGCATAGCGCGGCTTCTTGTTCTGCGCCGGGTCCGTGAAGTAGTACATGGACGCCGAGACGTGTATCAGCACCGCCTCGAATGTCCGCGAATCCGGATTCGGCTTGTAGTCATACTTGTCCTCTGGCAAATCCTCCGCAATGGCCACCAGTTTCCTCCCGATTTCGTTCCATTGCTCCAGCACCTCCGCCGACGGACTTAGGGGCGGCTTCGGCGGCTCCTTCTTTGCCTCTTGAGCCACCACCGGGAGCGCCGCCATTCCCACCGCCAACACCACACCGCACAACTTCATCCACTTCGTCATTGCTTTCTCCTCCGTTTTTGTCCCCACTAGGGCAGGGCACTCCCTTTCAGACGCACCTTCCCGAGAAGTGTTTCCCGTTCGGCCAGCAGAACCCTGTCCTTTAGCCGGGTTTATCTTACGCAGTATTCAAGGGTTTCGTCATTCGAATTCCACTGGGCCCACGTGGTAAAATTGAGCTTTACGGCTGGGGGTTCTTATTGTGAACTGGTACTTCTTATTTCTGCGCGTCGGGATTGGCCTGGGCGTAGCCGCGCTCCTGTATCTGTCGCAGCGGTTTTGGTACCGCTCCCTCTGGCGAGTAACGGCCCACTGGGGCCGGTTGTGGCTTCGCCGCGGACCCCGGTTTGTCTACGTAGCTCTCCTATTAATGATGCTGGTAACCCTGATTCGAGTGGTGATTATGGGCCGCTCGGGCGTCACCCATCGCACTTCCTGGATCACGGTGCTTACGGGGCTCTGGTTCTTTAGCGCCCTGTTTGCCTACCTGTCTGTGAAAGCCGTTCATGGATTGGAGCGTGTTTGGCGCTGGTCTCACGCCGCGGCTCTCAAACGGGTCCCCGCTCTTGCCCAAAATGAGCAGCAATCTGGCGCTTCTTCAGAAGCGCTGGAAAGAGTCCCGGATCCCGGCCGCCGTTACTTTTTCCGTACCGCCACAGCCGCCGCCGGCGCCGCTCCTTTTCTAACAGCGATGTACGGTTTTGCCGCCGAGCGCCTGAATTATCAAGTCCGGCGCATCGAAATTCCCATTCCCAACCTGCCGTCAGGGCTCGATGGCATGAAGATTGTGCAATTGAGCGATATTCACCTGAGCAGCTATATGTCGCGCACGCAGGTTCGCCGTGCGGTCAAAATGGCCAACGATCTTGGTGCGGATCTTGCCGTTGTTACCGGTGATCTGGTGACCGGTGCAGGCGACCCGATTGCCGACTGCGTGGAGGAAATTCGCCAGTTGGATACGCCCCTCGGTACTTGGGGTTGTAACGGCAATCATGAAATCTACGCCCGTGCGGAAGATACCGCCGCCTACCTCTATGCCCAAGCAGGGATGAAGTTGCTCCGCCAGTCGAACGCGCAAGTTGCCTTTAAGGGCGCGAAGTTCAATCTCATCGGCGTGGACTATCAGCGCGAATATAACGGCCGTGGACAGCGGCAGCAAATGCTTGCCGGGATTGAGCCGTTGGTACGTCGCGACATGCCCAACATTCTTCTTTCTCACAACCCAAATTCGTTCAATCGCGCCGCCGAACTCGGCATCGAACTCTCCCTTGCCGGCCACACACATGGTGGCCAGATTCAAGTGGAAATCCTGGATCACCGCCTCAGCCCCGCGCGGTTCATCAGCGATTACATTGCTGGCCTCTACAAGCGTCCGATGTTTGCGCCGGCGCACAATGAGCGGGCGGGTTCGGTCGTTTCCACTTCCCGGAAATTTACGCCGGAGTCCTCCGCAATGGCGAGCATCTACGTGAACCGCGGCCTCGGCACGGTCGGCGCTCCCGTACGCCTAGGCGTTCCTCCGGAAATCAGCCTGATTGTTCTGCGCGCCGCCTGACCTGCTTCTTATTTCCTCTTGGTTCAAAAACGCAGTTACATTTGCTGTGTTTTTCGACTTAGCCTTCAGAAGCAATCCAGACTTCCGTATCCTTACCAAGGGCAGAATTCCGTTTTCTGAACCGCGGCTCTTACTCCCTCCGAAGCAGTCTTGCTAAGTCTTTTGTCCTCCTACGGAAAGA
>Ga0307471_100001551_pt1 | contig 12611 bp, 10 predicted proteins | sample atmos_gasesAM3C__2_FD_204566 | JGI IMG/M metagenome (GOLD analysis project Ga0307471, IMG submission 204566) | Hardwood forest soil microbial communities from Morgan-Monroe State Forest, Indiana, United States - atmos_gasesAM3C_515 | ecosystem: Environmental > Terrestrial > Soil > Temperate... | reverse complement strand
TGCAGTCCCTTCGATGCGGAGCAGCTTGCTGAGGAACTCAATATTTCGCTGAATCCTTGATTCCTAGTTCAACGCGACACCGCGGGCCCATACTCCTGCGAGGTGCAGTCCTTCATTGAGCAGCAAAATATCCGCATCCGCGCCCGCGCGCAGTGAGCCTTTCTTGAATTCAATGCCGAGCAATGTGGCGGGGTTCAGCGTCAACATGCGTACGGCGTCCGGCAAGGATATGCCCAGCGCTACGATGTTTCGCAGCGCGCGGTCGAGCGTCAGCGTGCTGCCTGCGAGAACACCTTCAGCATTCCGGCAGACGCCGCCGCTGACGGTTACTTCGATCCCACCGAGTGTGTATTTTCCATCGGGCATGCCAGTCGCGGAGAGGCCGTCGCTCACCAGGGTAACGTGCGCGGCTCCTTTGGCGAGGAGAAGCAGCTTCATTGCTGCTTCTTCGACGTGCACGCCGTCGGCGATCAACTCCGCATTGACGTCCGGCGAAGTGAGCACGGCACCGATGACGCCCGGATCGCGATGGGTAAACGGACGCATGGCATTGTAGACATGCGTAGCGCTGTGAGCCCCGCGAGCCATGGCCGCGCGCGCCTGCTCGTAGGTTGCGTCGGTATGCCCCATCGAAACGACCAGGCCGGCTTCTCGCGCGGCATCAATGCACGGAGCAGCTCCGAGCAACTCCGGAGCAATCGTCAGGATCCTGGCATTGCCTGAAGCGGCTTTGAGGAAGCGGCTGAGCGTGTCCGCCGACGGCAGTTGAATCCATTCGGAAGGATGAACACCGCGGCGCTCCTTGCTGATAAAAGGTCCCTCGAAATGAATGCCCAGGATTTCCGCGCGCGGCTCATTGGTTTCGTGCTGCCGGCCGATGTAGGAGGTAATGCCCTGGACGGCACGGAGAGTTTCGTCGGTGCTGGCTGTAACCGTGGTGGCGACGATGGAGGTGGTGCCGTATTCGGAGACCTTGCGAGTGATGGCGCGTAACGCAGCGCCGCTTCCTTCCATTACATCGTGTCCGCCAGCCCCGTGGATGTGCACGTCCAGGAAGCCGGGAATGGCGGTCTTATCGGTTGCCCGGATTTCCTGTCCCCCGGCGGGCAGGCTCATGCCGGAGCGCGGACCGATGGCTTCGATCACGTCTTCGCGGATTAGGATGCCGGCGTCGCTGATTTCCGCCGTTGGAGTCAGCGCACGGCGTGCGTGAATGAGAATGGTCGACATGGCAGCACAACATCGTAACGGAAATGCTTCGCGGCACAAAACAAAACGGGCGCCCCGATGGGGACGCCCGTCTGAAAAAATACTTTGAAAACTACGATTACATGGTCTTTGCAGCGGCCATGTCAATGCTGGTCAGCTTGAGCGTTTCGCCGTCCACTGTGCCCTTTACGGTCACGTGATGTCCGGCATGCGCCGCCACTTTGTCTTGCGCATCGATTACGTACACCTTCTTGTCGGCGTCGTTCACGAACACGTACTTGGCGCCATGCTCCTTGACGCACTTGGTGGTGCACTCGCCGGCCTTGTCATTCGCGCCTTTTACTCCACACTGGCTGTCCGAAATCCAACCGGTCCATGAGCCATCGGCCGCCATCGCGAATGCTCCCGCGAAGAGCGTTGCTGCTACTGCCACTGCAAATCGTACTTTCATGATTTCCCCCTCCAGAAATCCACTGTGGTTTTGATACGCCGGGCCGCCCAATAGCTTGGCACAGCCTCGGTTTGGTGTCCAGACTCTTCCTAAGACCTACTACGTTGGAATCTTATTCCCGGATGAGTTCCAAAAGAAAAGGGAGGATCCGCTGGAATCCTCCCTCATCTTATTGTGCTCTCAAGGAGTTAAACCTTGACTCTTGCGAGATTCGCGTTACTGCCCCGACGTGGCGGTGCTCGCCGATGCCGCTCCTGCAGCCTTCGGAATGCTCAGGTAGCCCGTGGCAGTCGATTTGGTGACCTTGTTGACCACCAGTTCGAGCGCCGTGCGGGTCCCGCCGGTGTAGAAGAAAATCGGCTCGTTGACCGAGCGATCCTTCTTTTCGAAGCTGTTGTCGTCGGCAAGGACGTTGATGGTGTAGCGGTTCTTCTTGGTGTTGGTGTCCTTCAGTTCAATCTGAATGCTGCCAACCTTGGTCGCGCCGCCTTTGCGCTGAACGGTGAACTCGAAGTAATCGCGCTGCCCCATGCGGCGGAGCTGATCGATTTCATCGTGATTGCGGGCGATAAGCGTGCCCATTTCGCTGCGCGCCATCTGAATGCTGTTCTTGGTGGCGTCTAGGTCGGTCTTGACGCCGGTGACGTCGCCGTTCAGCCTGTTCACGTCATCCGTATTCGCTTTGGTGGCCAATTCCGCCTTGACGGAAGTCGCCAGGCTGGTCACCTTTTGGTCGACGGCGGTCGTGGCATTCTTGTTCTGAGTGCGTGCCGCGACTAGATCCGCGTGGGTGACTTTCAGCTTGTCCGTAACCACCTTCAGATCGCTCTGCAGTTGCTGGTTAATTTCGTCTTCCTTCGCAAGCCGCTGGGCCAGCGAATCATTCGATTGCTTCAAGGAAGCCTGTGTTGTCTGTTCGATACCCTTCGCTTGATTGAGCGCGCTCCAGCCTACTCCGAGGCCGAGCAGCGAGATGCCGCCCAACACTGCCACTGCCAATCCAACCCAACGGGGTGTGCCGGTCGTGTTGGCCGAATCTTGAAAGTCGCTCATATACTTCGTTTCTCCTTTAGGCTTTTCGCCCTGTGCCACCGAAAGGAGCACCCGCCCCACCAAAAGGCGAGTTTGCATTTTGCTGCGGTTAAGTCATGTATTTTCATATAGTTGAGTGGGGGCCAGGGGGCTCAGAAGCGCGGGCCAATACGTACTAGTACTAGTAAAGATTACGCTGTTGCTTCACCAAACGTAAAATTTCGTGCGAGTAGCATTCACGACACTTTTCACCAAGGATTTGGAAGAATTACGTGTTTGAGGAGAAGAAAGACTGATGGACGGAAGGCAATGGTAAACTACGCTGTTCAAACGATTTAAAGGAAACGGTCGTCTCAGGCAGCTTGAGAAGTAGCGCCCGCTGTGGGCACGCGTTCCGAACTGAAATAACGATCGAGAGTGTTGACTGCGGCTTCCAAGACCAAGTGGCAGTCCGAGCAATTCTCCAAGTGGCGTTTGATCTCGCCCTCAACGGACGAAGAAAGCCGCCCCTCTAAGTACCAGCAAATCAAATGGATAGTGTCCCTACAGCTCATGCCCCTGTTCCCCCAGGTTTCCAATACCAGAACAATCCCCACAGTTAATTGTGCATGTCATGCGCCAAACTGCCGTTGCGAAGGAAGAAGATTAACTCTCCATAAATCAAAGGTTTATGGGGGATTAAGCGTTGCCGCTCACGTTCGGGGATGGTGAACTCTTGAAAAGATTACACATGGAATGGTTCAAGTGCGCATAAATTCGGGGCAAAATCTTATCGCTGTGGGACGACCGTCATTTCCCGCAGGGCTGCGATCCTGTCTTCCAGCGGGGGATGGGTGCTAAAGAGCGAAGAGAAGGTTCCACCGCCAAACAGGGGCTTAACGATGCACAGAGAAGCAGTGGACTGCGATATTGCCGTCGTCGGGATGCGTTGGTTGTAGGCACCCAGCTTTTGGAGGGCGCTGATCAGGCCGTAGGGGTTGCCCACCATCTGGGCCCCGGTTTGATCGGCAGAGTATTCCCGAGTGCGTGAAAGAAACAGCTGCAGCACCAGCGCGGCGACCGGAGCGAGAAAAATCATCAACAGGGCGCTGATTCCGCCGCCACCGCGGTCATCGTCGCGATCTCTTCCAAAACCGCCAAAGAGCATGGCCCATCGGCCCATGGATGCCAGGTAGGTGATAGCACCAGCCAGTGTCGCCGCGATGGAAGTCGTCAGGATGTCGTAATTGCGGACGTGAGAAAGTTCGTGGGCAATCACGCCTTCCAGTTCGTCGTCGTTCATCAACTCAAGCAAGCCTTGCGTAACAGCCACGGAGGCATGCCGCGGGTTGCGGCCGGTGGCGAAGGCGTTCGGAGCGGCTTCCGGGACAACATAAAATTTAGGAACGGGAATGTTCGCTTTCGCTGCGAGCCGCTCCATCACGGCGTAGAGCCTAGGCAACTGCTCGCGCGAAACAGGCTGTGCTCCGCTGGAAGCCAGGGCAATCTTGTCCGAGAAAAAATATGAAATTCCGTTCATCACAACCGCAACAGCAAGCGCAATCTTCAAACCATTCTGTCCGCCGATGTCGCCCCCGACAATCACCAGAACAATGCTTAATGAGATCAGGAGCAAGCCAGTCCTAAAGATTTTCATGTAACCCTCATCACCCAATATACGTAAGAGTCCAAGAAAGTTCTCACAAGATTAGATTCGCGCCGCGGCTGCGGGTTGTTTCGCTGCCACGCGTTCGAAACGCAGGGCGTCTTTCTGCGCGTCGCGGTCGACGAGCACGCGGTCGCCTGGTAGCACCCTGCCTTCCAGGATCTGCATTGCCAAGGGATTCTGAATGAGCCGCTGAATCGTTCGGCGCAGCGGCCGGGCGCCATAGGCCGGGTCGTAACCTTCGCGCAAGAGAAGTTCTTGCGCCGCGGGGGTCAACTCCAAAGTAATTTGACGCTCGGCGAGGAGTTTCTCGACGCTTTTGAGGAGCAAGCCGAAAATCTTTGCCAACTGCTCCTTGCCGAGCGGATTGAAAATGACAATCTCGTCGATGCGGTTGATAAATTCCGGCCGGAATGCGGCACGCAGCGCGTCCATGGCCTCTTTTCTCGCTCGTTCCGGATCCTTTTCCGACAATTCGAAGATAGCGGTCGACCCGACGTTGCTGGTCATGACCAGCACGGTGTTTCGAAAGTCCACAGTACGGCCTTTGCCGTCGGTAAGGCGTCCATCTTCCAGAATCTGCAACAGAACGTTGAATACATCCGGGTGTGCCTTCTCGATTTCGTCAAACAAAAGAACCGAATACGGATGACGGCGCACTTGTTCGGTGAGTTGCCCGCCTTCTTCGTAGCCGACATAGCCCGGAGGAGCGCCGATGAGCCGGGAAACACTGTGCTTTTCCATGTACTCGCTCATATCAATGCGGATCATCAATTTTTCGTCGTCGAAGAGAAACTCGGCCAGGGCGCGCGCCAGCTCGGTTTTGCCGACGCCGGTCGGCCCAAGGAAAATAAACGAGCCAATGGGCCGCTTCGTATCGGAAAGTCCGGCCCGGCTGCGGCGCACGGCGTTGGATACACGGGCGAGTGCGTCGTCCTGCCCGACGACGCGTTGGCTCAGGCGTTCTTCCATGTGCACAAGCTTCTGGGCTTCGCCTTCGAGCAACCGTCCCGTGGGGATTCCTGTCCACTTGCTGACGAGTTTAGCGATGTCTTCTTCGTCGACTTCTTCCTTCAGCATCGGAGCGTCTTTCTGGACGGAAGCGAACTGTTCTTGTGCCTGTTTCAGGTCGCGCTCCGCTGCCGCGATTTTGCCGTAGCGGATTTCCGCCACCTTGGCCAGCTCGCCGGCGCGTTCGTATTTCTGCTCTTCCGCTTTGAGTTGTTCGATTTGCTCCTTGAGCTTGCGGATTTTTCCGATGGCTTGTTTTTCCGCCTGCCAGCGCGCTTTGCGGCCGCTTGAATCTTCCTTGAGCTTCGCGAGTTCCCTCTCGATCTGTTTACGGCGCTCCTTCGAATGCGCGTCGGTTTCCTTCAAAAGAGCCTGGCGCTCAATTTCCAATTGCATGATGCGGCGCTCGATTTCGTCAATCTCCACCGGAAGGGAATCGATCTGCATGCGCAGGCTGGCCGCGGACTCATCAATCAGGTCGATGGCCTTGTCTGGCAGGAAGCGATCGGAGATGTAGCGGTGCGAGAGTGTGGCTGCAGCGAGAATTGCGGCATCCTTGATGCGCACGCCATGATGCACTTCGTAGCGTTCCTTCAGGCCGCGCAGAATGGCGATGGTATCTTCGACGGTCGGCTCGCTGACGAGCACCGGCTGGAAACGGCGCTCCAGAGCCGGATCTTTCTCGATGTATTTCTTGTACTCGTTAAGCGTAGTGGCGCCGATGGCGCGAAGCTCACCGCGTGCCAGCGCCGGCTTGAGCATGTTGGAAGCATCCATCGCGCCTTCGGCGGCACCCGCGCCGACAAGCGTGTGCAGCTCGTCGATGAACAGTATGATTAGCCCCTCGGCTTCGGTGATTTCTTTCAGGACGGCCTTCAGGCGGTCTTCGAATTCACCGCGGTACTTCGCGCCGGCTACCAGCGCGGCGAGGTCCAGCGCCACGACGCGCTTGGTTTTCAGGACGTCCGGAACGTCGCCGGAAACGATGCGCTGGGCCAGGCCTTCCACAATGGCGGTTTTACCGACGCCCGGCTCGCCGATCAGTACGGGGTTATTCTTCGTGCGCCGCGCGAGGATTTGCATGACGCGGCGGATCTCCTCGTCACGCCCGATCACGGGGTCGAGCTTTTGACGACGCGCCAATTCGGTGAGGTCGCGGGCGTATTTTTCCAGCGACGCGTAGGTGGATTCGGGATTCTGAGAAGTCACGCGCTGCGTTCCGCGAACGCTCGTCAAGGCCTGAAGAATAGCTTCGTGCGAAGCGCCCTGGCGCTTAAGCAATTGACCCGCGGGGTCGCGATCTTCTCCGGCGATGGCCAGGAAGAGGTGTTCCGTCGAGACATACTCATCTTTGAAGTGGTCGGCTTCCTTGAGCGCGCGGTCCATCACTGTATTCAGCGCCCGGCCCATGTGCTGCTGCGCAAAGCCGTGGACTTTTGGCAAGCGGTTGATTTCGTTTTCGATTTCAGGCGTCAATACTTCGCTGCGAATGCCCAGACGAGCCAGCAACGGAGTCACGACACCGTCGGTTTGCGACACCAGCGCCGCCAAAAGATGCACCGGTTCGATCTGCTGGTTTTCGTGGCGCGCAGCAACCTCCTGCGCGTTCTGCACCGCTTCCTGTGCCTTCACCGTCATTTTTTCAAATCGCAACATACTTGCCTCACTTCGCTCCACTTCTGTAGAAAAGGGGCTGGCCCCATCGCCAGCCCCTTACTTTACGCCGAACCGTTGCGTTCTTGCGGACTACCTGCCAGCGGCAGACGCGGCCATCGCCGGAGTTCCGACGTTGACCTTGATCTGCTTGGGCTTGGCTTCCTCGCGCTTCGGGATACTCAGCGTGAGTACGCCGTTCTGATACTCGGCCTTGATCGCGTCGGAATTCACGGTGTTCGCAAGCGTGAAGCTCCGGGCGAAAGACCCGTAAGAGCGCTCCACGCGCAGATAGTTCTCTTCGCTGACTTTCTTCTCGAACTTGCGTTCACCGCGAATGGTGAGAAGGTTATTCTCTACGCGGATGTCCAGATCCTTGGGATCAACTTCCGGCAAATCTGCCTTCACGACCAATTCGTGCTCGGTCTCGTAGATGTCTACAGCCGGGGCCCAAGCGCTAAGGCTGGACTCTTCCCCCGCGCGCTCGAAACCTTCATTGAACAGACGGTTCACTTGGTCTTGTAGAGCGGACACGCCTCGAAACGGTTCCCATCTAGCAATTGCTCTCATGTGCAAGCACCCCCATTAGTGACTGCGCTCACATAATAAAATATGAGTGTTATATTGTCAAGTACAATCTGAAAGGATTCCTGGATTCAGTGTAAAGCTATACAAATCAATCGTATAGGGGAATTCTAGATTTCAAGTCTTGGAGGCCTCGAGTCACGTGGCGGCCCGGAGGTTAGCTTCGCAAGGGCCTTATTTTCTTGGATTTGTGTGCATTGCATAGTTGTTGCTAGACTTCCCATTCGCATGCGCTTGGACGAGCTAAACTACAATCTCCCCACGGGACACATCGCGCAAAGACCATTGAGCCATCGCGAAGATTCCCGTCTCCTCGCGCTGGATCGCTTTTCCGGGGTCTTTCAAGACTGCCGCTTTTCAGAGTTGGCGGATCTTATGCGCGGCGACGAATTGTTAGTGCTCAACAATGCGCGCGTCATTCCCGCCCGTTTGTTTGGCAGACGCGCGGGGGTGCATTCGCAGCCCGCGTCACGTTCCACGCAATCCGAACACCTCACGGGGAAGGTGGAAGTTTTCCTTACGCGACAGGTCGATACCGAGACTTGGCAGACGCTGGTCCGGCCTGGCCGCAAAATGCGCGTCGGGGAGCGCGTTCTCTTTGGCGACGGAGAACTGGAAGGCGAGGTCATCGCACGAGGAGCGCTCGGCTTACGTACGCTGCGATTTACTTCGAATGATTCGCAAGCTCTGAACCAGCATTTCGAGCGGCTTGGCCATGTGCCACTTCCCCCGTACATCGACCGCGCCGATGAGAGTGCGGACCGCCAACGCTATCAAACGGTGTTCGCTAGCCGCCCAGGCGCGATTGCGGCTCCTACTGCCGGCTTGCACTTTTCAGTTGAAGTTCTACAGAGAATTCGCGAGCGCGGCGTGGAAATCTGTGAATTGACGCTGGACGTGGGCCTTGGCACGTTTCAACCGATTCACAGCGAAACGCTGGAAGGCCATATAATGCACGCCGAATCGTACGAAGTCCCGCCAGAAACAGCAGAGCGGATCGAAGCGGCACGCAGCGACGGGCGCCCGATCATCGCCGTTGGCACCACGGTGGTGCGCGCGCTGGAGGACGCGGCGCTGCGCGCCGAAGAATCCGGCTCGCAAAAACTCTTGCTCGGCGGAAGATCCGACGCGCAGTTGTTCATTGTTCCGGGATTTCGATTCCGTGTCGTTCAGGGCTTGCTGACAAATTTCCATTTGCCGCGTTCCACGCTGCTGGCGCTCGTCTGCGCTTTCGCGGGCCGCGAACACGTTCTCGCCGCTTATCGACACGCTGTGGATGCCGGGTATCGCTTCTACAGTTATGGAGACTGCATGCTGATTCGTTAGGGTGTGGGAAGGGGTGCCCGGTGATTCAAGATGATTCTGCGGACGCTTCTTACAATAGGTTGCAGCAAGTCATTTGTTGCGGTCACGGGTTCCTGCCACTTCAACAGGGCCGCGGCAAATTTGACAAGCAGAGAGGCCGCCACGGCGGACAGCCCCTCTCTCGTCCATTGGAAAGGAATCACGGAATCTGCTCGCCTATTCGTTGAACACGAACACGCGGGACTGGCCGGCAAAGCGGACTTCTTTCACTTGACCGTTTTCGCTAAGAAGCAAGGAATCATTCGTTGCCTTGGTGCTGCGATCTTCCCAACGGCCTTCGGACTCGGCTACAACTTCCCGGTCCTTCTGGACGGTGGCTTTGGTGCCGTCAATCTTCAAACGATAGGCACCGGCGCCTAATTCAGCCTTGCCAATCTTGGCATTGTGAATAACGTTGATGGTCTTGGTGAAAGGCTTGGCGAATACTGGTATGGCCAAAGCAATGGCTGCGAGCAAAGCGAAAGTGCGGACAAAAGAATTGGTTTTCATGCGTGTCAAAATTCCTTTCGAACGGGATGGAGTCAGCCGAATAGCAAGCTGCCGCTGGCCAGATGGAGTTGACACGGAGGCGGCGGACGAGTAGTCTCGCCCGTGAAGACACCTCTTCTTCCTGGACTAACGGCCGGAAAGACTGCGTGTCATGACCCCGCGGCTGCCACCGCGGGGTTTCTTCTAGATCTTGCCTCGATCAGCCTAATAACGAGCTGCACCTGTATAGACGAAGCACCGGCCGGGAATGTTTCGGCGGCGATCATAAAAGTTTGGATCGAATCACGAAATTCATACCAAGTAACATTTTTGTTCATGAGAGCCGGGTGATTTCACGTCCAATTTATCTGGTTATTCTAAACATTTCATAAAGAAACTAACTGTGCGCTAAACCTTTTTCCTTTCGCTACGTCGGTGGCTTCCTGCTTGCAGTGCTTGCGGGTGCATCGGCGAGCGTGTTCATCTATACTCAAGGTCGTTTTTTCCGGTAAACATAGGGATGCGGATTCTCGTTCTCAGCGATTTGCACTCGAACGCAACGGCACTCGACGCGGTCCTTGATATCGCCAAGGACCGATGGGATCTTTCCGTCTGCCTCGGTGACGTTGTCGGCTACGGCCCCGATCCAAATGAAGTTACGGCGCGCTTGCGCGAGATGGGCACGCAGACCATTCGCGGGAATCACGATAAGGCCGTCACGGGCCTGATGGTTACGGACGATTTCAATCCCGTGGCAAAGTCCGCCGTGGACTGGACGCGAGCGCAGCTCCAACCGGATCACCTCGCCTGGCTCGCAGCTTTGCCGCAAGGCCCTCTCGAAACGGAAGGCATTGTGCTCGTGCATGGCGCGTTTCAGGATGAAGATGAATATGTCTTCACCCCGGCGCAGGCCCTTGACGGGTTGTTGGATTCCGCGGCGGAAATCACGTTCTTCGGCCACACGCACCACCAAGGTGGTTTTTCCTACCAGGAATCGCAGCTCGAAGTGCTCCAAATCCGACCTCGTCCAAGCGAGCCCTTTGCGGCATTGCGCATCGAGCCACCGCGCCGCTATCTCCTGAATCCAGGCTCCATCGGTCAGCCGCGGGATGGTGATCCGCGGGCTGCATTCGCCATTGCTGACCTCGAACACCATGTCGTTGAGTTTTGGCGCGTGCCTTACGACATCTCTGTGGTACAGAAACACATGCGGGCTGCCCGGCTTCCGGAACCTCTGGTGCAACGGCTCACCGTCGGCCGGTGAGCCGCTACGTGATGGATTTCCGTAATTCATCTTTTGTGTAACACCGATAAATAATAGTCCAAAAGGTATGTACTTTAGTTATAATTCAGCGCGTGGAATTCGCCGCTGAATTGCTAGCCAGCCTGGAAGAATTTACAGCCTCCGGAATGGTCGAAGTGCGCGAAAACGGCGGCCGCGCCGCGCCTTTTTCGGGGATGTGCTGGGAAGTGCGTGGGAGCAGCGAGAAGCCCCTATTGCACCTGTGGTCGGAGCAGTTCAACCTCACGCGGCGTGTCCTGGCCATTACCGATCACTCCGAGCACCGGCTTGCGCTGGCCGTCGAGCGGTTCGGCCGCGCGAAACCGGACCGGCTCGAATTTATTCGCAGAGAATTCGAGCGTGAAGCCCACGCAGTGTCCCGCGAGGAATTCCGCGACCGTCTCAGCCATATTCTTGCCGAACAGTTTCCGGATGAAACGCTCGAATCGCTCACGGTTTCACAGGATCTCGAGCATTCTTTCTCCGGCAATTACGCCCGCGGAATTCTGCGACGAGGCCGCGCGCACATCGCCGTGCTGGCTGTTCCCGCGGGAGAATCCGCAGACACGGCCGACAATAGCCTGACATTCGGGTTACTTTGGCTGACGCGCTTGCAGAACTCGAAACGTGAGGGAGAATTCGCGAGCCTTCGTATAATTCTTCCCAAAGCGGCCGGGCGGGCCGTTGTACATCGTCTCGCGGCACTCGAATCACAAATCGCGGTGGAGCTTTACGAGCACGATCCATCCTTGAACACGCTCGAGAAAATCGATCCACGCCGCGCAGCCAACCTGGATAGCTGGCTCGTCCCACACCGCGAGTCAGAAATGCTGCTGAATCGCGCGCAGCCCGATCTGGAAGCCATCATCGCGATGGCTTCCCAGGGCATCACATTGCATCCCGCAGCGCAATCCCGCGAGGTATGGCTACGGTTTCGAGGGCTTCCGTTCGCCCGCTGGGAGGATGGGCGCATTTTTTTTGGAGTGAATGACGCGCGCGAGGAACTCACACCCAGTTCACGCCCCACGCTGCAGCATTTGCTTCACGACCTCGAACTGTACCGCCACCCGCTAGCTTCGGATTGCCGCCATGCGTTTTATCGAATGCAACCCGAACGCTGGCTGGAAGGCCTGGTCCGCGAGGACGTCACGCGCATTGATGCTGCGCTCGACCCGCGCTTTGTTTATTCGCAGGTTTTCGCCAATGTGGGCGGCGAGCACGGCATTCTCGACCTGCTTACGGTAACGCGTTACGGCCGTCTGGCGATCCTGGAATTGAAGGCCAGCGAACACATTCATCTGCCACTACAGGCGGCGGATTATTGGCTGCGCGTGCGGCGGCAATTGCAAAACGGAGAAATCGCCCGTTACGGCTATTTTCCAGGCGTTGAATTACAGCAGACTTCGCCAATCGTCTATCTTGTTGCACCGGCGTTGCGATTTCATCCTTCGACCGACGAGCTCTTGAAATACTTCACGCAGGAACTCGAAGTGGTTCGCGTAGGCCTAGCAGAGAGCTGGCGGCGTGGCTTGCGCGTAGTCATGCGGCAGTAGCCTTGTCGCCGATTCAAATAGGCAGCAAAAAACGTCCGGTATTTCAATATCGAATGAAACGATATTTTTGAAAAAAAGTGCTCCGAAAAGGAGAGAAGCGGTTAGAGCTAAGCCCTAACCGCCTCCCGGGGTGTGTCCTCGAAGTGGTATTGATATGTTAGATGTCCGCCAGCAAAAAAGGTTTCCTATTAACTAAAAAATTTCAGAAAAATCGATTTAGTGGCGCAAATCCTAGTAAAACAAATACTTACGCCACCGTTCGTCACGGTGTCCGATGAGGCGCATGAGCTGCCTGGAGGTGTGCAAGGTAAACGGCCGGGGCCTGCGCGCTAGCTTTAGCCCGGCCTCTTCGGGAGT
>Ga0307471_100001550_pt1 | contig 12614 bp, 9 predicted proteins | sample atmos_gasesAM3C__2_FD_204566 | JGI IMG/M metagenome (GOLD analysis project Ga0307471, IMG submission 204566) | Hardwood forest soil microbial communities from Morgan-Monroe State Forest, Indiana, United States - atmos_gasesAM3C_515 | ecosystem: Environmental > Terrestrial > Soil > Temperate... | reverse complement strand
TCACGGCGACAGAGTGCTGGAAGCGATCACGCTGAAAAACCGCGTCACTGGCAAAGAGCAATCGTGCAAGACGAATTGGCTATTTGTCTGCATCGGCGGAGACCCACGCACGGATTGGGCGAAGGAAGTGGGAATCGCGCGAGACGAGGCAGGCTACCTGGTCACCGGACCCGACCTGATGCAGAACGGCAAGCCGCCGGAGGGATGGCCGCTGAGACGCAGTCCTTATTACCTGGAGACAAATGTGCCGGGGATGTTTGCGGCGGGAGATGTGCGGCATGGCTCGGTGAAACGTTGCGCGTCGGCGGTGGGCGAGGGCGCGATGTCAGTGATGTTCGTGCATCGGTACCTGGCGGAGGGATAGAACCTCGTCGCAAAACCCTCTGTTCGATTCAATTGCTAAGAATCCCAATAGCGGACAAGTTCCCACCTCGCTTCGACGTGGTGCGATATTAAACTGCCTTGATTCAATAGCTTGGGGTCGCGTGCGCGTCGGTACCCAGCGTGCTACTTTCAAGCCGTAAAGCGTTCGGAGGTGGGGCGATGCGATCGCTTTGGGAAGATGTGGCGCACGCGCTGCGGCTATTCGTGAAGTCGCCAGGCTTCACGGCTGTGGCCGTGCTGACGATTGCGCTGGGCATCGGCGCGAACAGCACGATTTTCAGCTGGATCAATTCGACGATGCTGAATCCGATTCCCGGAATGAAAGGCAGCGGCGAAGTTGTGTCGCTGAGCTTGGGCGGAACGTCGTTCGATCCGCGGCCATTTTCCTATCCGGACTATCTCGATCTGCGCGACTACAACAAAAGTTTCTCGGGGTTGATTGCAGCGGATCTGCGTTCGCTCAATTTAACCGGCAACAAGGCGCCTCAGCGCGTGTGGAGCACGATGTGCTCCGCGAACTATTTCGACGTGCTTGGCGTGCGGCCGGTGCTGGGGCGCGGATTTCTTCCGGCAGAGGATACGAAGGCGGGAAGCTCGCCGGTGGCTGTGATCAGCTACCGATTGTGGCAAACGCGCTACGGCGGCAATCCGAATATCATCGGACAGACGATCAGCCTCAACAAATTGCCGTTCACAGTGATCGGCGTCACTCCGCCCGTTTTTCAGGGAACTCAAACCGGTTTGCGGACCGACTTGTGGGTTCCGCTTCTCGGTGGCGAGCAGCTCATCTCCACCAGGAATCTGATCGAACAGCGAGATGCGATGTGGTTGATGGTGCTCGGACGCCTGCGACCGGGCGTCACCGCCCCGCAAGGGCAGGCGGAATTGAACACGGTGATGCAGCAACTGGTGACCCAGTATCCAGAAGCGCATCAGGGACGCAATGACGTGAAGGCGTTTCCGCTATGGCGTGCTCCTTACGGCGCAAACGGCTATTTGTATCTCTTGCTGCCGACGCTGATGGCGATCTCAGGCGTGGTGCTGTTGCTGGCGTGCGCGAACGTGGCGAATTTGCTTCTGGTGCGATCGGTGGCACGGCGGCGCGAGATGGCGGTTCGGATGGCGATTGGCGCGAGCCGTTGGCGGCTGGTGCGGCAACTATTGATTGAGAGCCTGGTGCTGTCTCTTGCGGGCGGCGCACTGGCGATGCTAATTACGACGTGGTCAGCCGGCACGTTCGGGTCGTTCATCCCGCCGACAAGTATTCCCATCTTTATGGACGTGCACGTGGACCGCGTGGTGCTGCTCGTGACGCTGATTGTGTCAGTGATGACCGGCGTGATTTTCGGGATTTTGCCGGCGCTGCGCTCGTCAAACTTGGCGCCAGTGGCGGTGCTGAAGGAAGACACGGGCAGCGCAGCGGGGGGGCGCAACAAGGCGCGGCTTTCCAGCGCGCTCGTAGTGGTGCAGATGGCGCTCTCACTCTTGCTGCTGGTGTGCGCGGGGCTGTTCATCCGGAGTTTTGAGAACGCACAGCGAGCCGACATGGGATTTAATCCCGATCACGTGCTGCTCGGCACCGTCGATCTTTTTTCCGCCGGCTACACGAAGGAACAGGGCATCGAATTCGACCGGCAGCTCCTGGCGAAACTCAACGCACTGCCCGGCGTGCAGTCGGTGAGCATATCGAGCTGGGTGCCGCTGGGGTTCGAACTGAGTTCTTCGATAACGCAGCCGGAAGGATACGTGCCGCGCCCTCATGAATCCATGGACGTTCCGAACGCGAACGTGGGACCAGATTATTTGCGTACGATGCAGATTCCGGTGGTCGAAGGCCGCGAGTTCACTTCGGAAGATAAGGAAGGTTCGCAGCCGGTGGCGGTTGTGAATCAGGAGTTCGTGCGGCGCTACTGGCCGGGGCAAAATGCGATTGGAAAAAAGTTGAACGCTGACGGGCTGAATTTTACCGTGATCGGCGTGGCACAGAATAGCGACTACAACAACCTGCATGAAGCGAGGGAACCATTTTTCTTTGTGCCGATCTATCAAGACTACGCGCGCGGGCCGATCTTTCATATACGTGTGGCGGGCGACCCGCTCGCTTATACCGGGGCGCTCGAAAAAGCAGTGCACGAACTGAATGCGGATATGCCAGTGCTGGATGAAGCTAGGCTGGCTACGCGGGTACAGGTGGCGAGCACAGGGTCGCGAATTGCGGGGACTTTCGTCGGAGCCTTTGGTTTGCTCGCGCTGGTGCTAGCGGCGGTGGGAATTTACGGGGTGATTGCTTACACAACGCGCGAACGCACGCGGGAGATCGGGATTCGTCTTGCGCTTGGGGCGCAGCGGCACGACGTGCTCAGGCTAGTGCTCGTGCAAGGACTGCAGATGACGTTGGCTGGCCTCGCGCTTGGATGTGTTCTCGCGCTTGTGTCAACGCGCTTCTTGCAGTCGACGCTGTTCGGCGTGACGGCGACAGACGCGGTTACGTATATGACCGTTGCCATATTGCTCGCGGTAGTAGCGATGGCGGCGTGCTGGATTCCGGCGTGGCGCGCGATGCGTGTGGATCCGATGGTAGCGCTGAGATATCAGTAATTGACAGACTGGATTCAAGCGGTCACGTCGCGGAAATCTAGCTGAGCCACGGATTGATGACCATAGCAGATAGATCATCGAAATGAGGTGTGTTGCGGGTGGCAAGAATCGCACGACGAGACAGAACGATGCCCGCGATCATCGTGTCTCGCAACTCCACCGGACGGCCTTTCTTGTGCCGGGACGCCATTAACTCGCCGGCGTGCTGTGCCGCAGAGCTATCGAATGAGGCGACCCTGCCACCAATCTGATTGGAAAGAAGAGTCTCGAACGAGGCCATCAGCAAACTCCGGCGCTTCCCTGTCGGCAGAATCTGTAATCCAAATTCGATCTCAAGGACCGTGATGGACGTGGTCCAAACGGATGTACGAGGTTGTCGGTCGAGCCACGCTACAACATTGCTGTCCGCCGATCGGCGCATTAGCGCCGAGAGCACGTTCGTGTCGAGGACGATCATCGCTCGAAGGTTAGCGGTCGAATCTCAAATCCACGCAATTCAGGAATGTCTTCGTCGAGGCCCGCTCTTGCGAACAACGACGAGATTTCGGTGCCCAAGCCTCCTGTTGCGACATCCTCTTCCTTGACGGCGTCGCGTAAGATGTCCCGGACCTCTTCCTCCATGCTTCGCCCGTTCTGAGTAGCCCGCCGCCGCAGTCGGGCTTTCACTTCGTTTTCGATGTTGCGAACAACAAACTGGGCCATCTCTTCATCTCCGATATCATGATATCATAATATGTCAGCGACTAGCAACGATGTGGAGTGCGGCGGATTGCCGTCGCTTTGTTTACGCCACGGCTCGCGGAGAAACCGGTCGAGGCAAGCCTCGTCCTATGAAAGCGAGAGCTCTCGCACTCCAGAAATCCTCTATTGAACGGGGTTTGAGTAGCCGGCGTCGCGGGGGTCGATTGGTTTGCGGCCGGCGAAGCCTTCGTCCTGACGGTGGTAGAAGCGGATGCGATCTTCGCCGAGTTTCCAGCAGAGATAGACTTCGTCGCCATCGATGCGCGCGGGAAAATCGAGCAGTCCCACATTGAGGTCTTTCACCACGCAGCCCGTCTCCTGGATTCGATCGAGGGCTGACTGCACGGTTTGCTGCAGGCGATTGAATTCCAGGCGAATCTTGGCGACCTTTTCGTAGTGTATGAGCATGCCGCCGGAACGCGAAATTCGTTCCGCGATGTCGCGCAATTGCTCTTCAACTTCTTCCATCTTGCGGCGGGATTCCATGGCTTCGATCAGGACTGGCTCGAGTTGGACGCGGAGCCGCTCGGCTTCGGTTAACGAGAAAATTTTCTGTTCGTCATCTGCCATGTCGAACTGACTCCCTGCTCCAATGTTTTGCTTATTGATATTGTGCGCGAGTGCGTTGCCGAGGGCAAATTAAAAGCACACAGGCAAAAGCGACAGTGCTAGCCGCCGATGAAGACCATAGTGCGTGATGGGGGCACGAAACCGGGGTCGTTGATGCGATGGCCTTTTTCCTTCTGCATCACGATCGAGCGGACTTCGTCGGCAATATCTTTATCGCTTGCGCCGCCGCGCAGCAGGAATTTCAGGTCGTGATCTTCCTTGCTGAATAGGCAGGTGCGGAGTTTTCCGTCAGCGGTGAGGCGGATCCGCGAGCAGTGACCGCAGAAAGGTTGCGTCACCGGTGCGATCAGGCCGATTTCGCCCGGGCCATCGGCGAACTTGTATTTGCGCGCGGTCTCGCTACGCTCATGCTCGATTTCGACGAGCGGCCAGCGCGCGTGAATGCGGCGATAGACTTCGGCGGCGGGCACCATTGTGCCGCGGGTCCAGGCGCGGTCGGCATCGAGCGGCATGAATTCGATGAAGCGCATGATCAGATCGCGTTCGCGGGCAAATTCCGCGAAGGCTTCCACTTCGTCGTCGTTCAGGCCGCGCACCAGCACGGCGTTCACTTTTACGGGACGCAGGCGCGAGGATTGCGCGGCGTCGATGCCTGCCATCACTTGATGGAAGGTTTTGGTACGCGTAACGCGCTCGAATTTCTCCCTGTCGAGCGAATCGAGGCTAATGTTGATGCGGTCGAGGCCCGCGGCGAGAAGCGCGTCGAGGCGCTCGGCGAGCAAGTGGCCATTGGTGGTAATCGAAAGATCGCGCACGCCGATCGTTTTCAGCCGCGCGATGAAATGTTCTACGCCCGGACGCACGAGTGGTTCTCCGCCCGTGACGCGCACTTTGCGAATGCCCATGCCGACGAGAATGCGCGCGAGGCGCTCGAACTCGTCCCACTCGAGAAGTTCGTGGTGCGGCATGTGGTTCTCGGGATCGGCTGAGCGGCAGTAGACGCAGCGGAAATTGCAGCGGTCGGTGACGGAGATACGCAGGTCGGTGATTTGGCGGCCGAATTTGTCGAAGAGGGACATTGTGTCGTTAGATGATCTGATGCCGCATGAAGCCTCAAGCCGTCCAAAAATCAAAACGCCCAAATCCGCGATTGGATTTGGGCGAAAGGCCGAGGCCGCACACAGCGAGCCTCGAACCGTCTCCTTTCCAAAACGCGGACCCATCACTTTCCGCGAAGGGAGGCACAAGCGTTTCCGCTCAAACCCTCGCCCTCTGTAATCACAGAGGACTCGTCCTCCGAGCCTTAGGATTTCTCTCCGTTAGGCTTCGAGGATCGGAGCAACAAGCCGATTCTACGCCCGCAAGCGCGACAGTAGCAAATACCATTGCAACCCTTCTGGAAGTAGAATGCGCGGCGGTGCTGCTATTCTCAAAACCGTCACCTCAGAGAATTCGTGAGTTTGTATTTTCGCAAGAGAAAGAGACCTTCTCGTACCCTGACGTCGGGGCATCCCGCGTCCAGGCGCCGAGCGGATATGCCGTCGATCACAATCGAGTTCAGCTCGGCAAAGGTGCGGATACATTTGAGCGCGCGAAACGCGCCGTCAATACCTGGAAGATGTTCGACATTCCGTGGCTCGAACTCTGCTGGCCGGATTCCCTGATTGAAGCAGGAACAACTGTCGCCATTCTGGTATGGCATTTGAAATTCTGGTCGCTCAATGCATGCCGGATTGTATACGTGATGCAGGAAAGAAACGCGACTGAGACCTACGGCTTCGCGTACGGAACCCTGCACCAACATGGAGAGATGGGTGAGGAGCGATTCACGGTCGAATTCAACCCCACGGATCAATCGGTGTGGTACGACATCTATGCGTTCTCGCGGCCGCACCTTCTGCCGCACTTGGTCTATCCATTCACAAGATCGTTGCAAAAGCGATTCGCGCGAGATTCACTGCAAGCAATGTTGAGGGCTGCAACTTAGTCAACAGCGCCCGCTCTGCATCCGCCACTTCGGATTGATTGTGATAAAGTGGCGCACCGATGCGCATCTTCGTTCTGGGGGCGGGCGGCACCGGCTCATTGCTGGCTCATCTGCTGACGCGCCAGGGGCACACCGTCTGGTGCGGCGATCGCGACATCACCCGCGCGCAACGGTTCCTGGGCAAAAAAAGCACGATAGAAGTCATCGAGACGAACGCGCGGAACCTGTGGTCGATCGTGCGCGCGGCTCGCGGCGCCAACCTGATCGTCAACGCCTCTCCGGCTGTGTTCAACGAAATCATTCTGCGTGCAGCGCTGCGCCTGGGCGTTCACTACATGGATTTGAATGCGCATCTCACGCGTTCACCGTTCAAGCCCGAGCAATACCGCTACCACAAGCGCTTCGTCGCGAAGAATCGGACGGCGCTGATTTGTGCGGGTGTTGCCCCGGGTCTTACGAACCTGCTCGCCAAGCGCGGCAGCGAACTGCTTGATAGCTCCGAGGAGATTCATTTCCGCCTCTTCGAAAGCACGGAAAGCAAAGATCCGATTTCCACCTGGTCGGCCGATGGCGTGTACGACGCGGCGATTTCGAATCCGCGCATTTATCGCAACGGAAAGTTTGCGATGGTGCGGCGTTTCGCGGAGCGCGAGAAATTTCGCTTCCCTGCCCCGATCGGCGAAGCAACCGTGTACCTGGCGGCGCAGGACGAAGTTTGCTTGATGCCTCGCGATACTCATGTACGTGACGTGGACGCGAAAATCGGCGGCAATGATTTCGACCGCCTGTACCGCTGGTTCCGTCAAGGGCGGCTGAACCGCTCGCAGGGAATGGTGCACAAGCGTTTTCCGAAAGTGCCAACGCCAAAGGCAGTAGCGAAATTAATTCGCCGCGGAATTTTAGAGAACGCGCGGTTCGCGGCCGCCGTGCTGGTGCGGGGCGTGAGAGACGAGCAGCCGCTGCTGGTTCGCTGGGACGCGAGCTTTCCGACGCTGTACCAGATCCGCCTGCGCGGTTTGATTTCGACGCCCATTTCTTACGCCACAGCGCATATGGCCGCCCTATTCGTGAAAAATTTCCCGCGCGATTCAGCGGGAGTCATCAGTCCCTCGGAATTGCCGCTGGAGAAGCGTCGTGCGATCCTGGCTGCGGTGAAATCGCAGGATATTCGCCTATCGTTGAAGATTACAAAGTTGAAGAGAAGCGACGAAGACGAGGAAGTCTAGAAGGGATTTGTCAGCGGCTTCAACAACCCGAAATCGATCAGCCCGTTTGCCACAAACTGCACCGCCAGCGCCACCAGCAACAGACCCATCATGCGCGTCAGGATGCGGATTCCCGTCTGGCCCATGTACTGCTGCACGCGTCCGGCCCCGCTCAGAATCAGGAACGACGCAAATGCGGTAGCAATGATGGTGGAATAGATGACCACATGCTGCCAAATCGAGTGCGATTCGCCGACCAGAACCATCACCGTGGAAATCGCACCTGGGCCCGCGAGCATAGGCATCCCGAGGGGAATGATGCTCGCGTCGCGCTTGCTTACACTTTCCTCGGCTTCCGCGGGCGTGGCTTTCGTGCTCGATTGGCGCGCCTGCAGCATGTCCAGGCCGATTTGCAGCAATATGATTCCGCCGGCGATCTTGAACGCGGGCAACGTGATGCCGAACATCTTGAAGATCAGGCTTCCGGCCACGGCAAACGTGGAAAGAACGATCGCGCAGGTCCACGCGGAACGTCGCGCGATCCAGCGGCGTTCTTGCGGCGGCGAATCGGAGGTGACCGCGAGAAAAAGCGGAATCACGGTGAAGGGATCAACCAGAAAGAAAATCGAGGTAGCCGCGAGCAACGCGAATTCGAGAACATGGGTCACGGATGCAGGCATGTGCGGCATGAGCACGCAAACTTAACACGATTGCCCGCTCGAGGCACCGGTGGAAGTGGTATTAAAATCGGCTCTGAGGTGTCCAATGAGGCTAGCGGACGCGCCGGTTGCACGAGAGGGTTTCTACGGACAACCACGGCCACGAGTGGCGATGTTACATGCGCGACCCAGACGGCTACCTCATCGAAGTGGGTCAGTACACTCAGGTAGCGATCGAGCGGTTCGCCAGTTTCAACGCTTAAGGCAATTCTCCTGCTAACAATGTCGCGGCTTCTCTCGTCCATATAGGGCAACCGCGTCTGCCGCATCACGGGGCGCGCAACAGTGAGGCACCCGTGCTCTCATTCGTCCAAGACCTGCGCTATGCGTTCCGAATGTTGGTCAAAAGCCCTGCGTTCACAATTGTTGCGGTGCTGACACTGGCGCTGGGAATTGGCGCCAATGTCGCCACCTTCAGCGTGGTCTACGCTGTCCTGTTGCGCCCCTTGCCATTTCCGCATTCTGAACAGCTCGTGCGCGTATTCGACGACCTTCGCGGCCCGAACGAACAGGACGTAGGCATGTCCGCGCCGGAGCTTTGGGATTTGCAGGAGCCCTCCGGCGTGTTTCAGGAAGTTTCGGCAGTGGCGCCAAGTAATTCAGCCGTCGGTGGAGGAGATCGGACGGTCCGCGCCGAAAGCCTTGTCACCAGTCCCGACTATTTCACATTGCTGGCAGTGAAGCAGCAACTTGGCCGCGTCTACACGCAGCAGGATGCTGCCCAGGGATTCCTGGAGCCAGTGGTTATCAGCGATGGATTTTGGCGACGCAACTACGGTTCGGATCCAAACATCATCGGACGCAAAATGCGCCTCGATAGTGACCTGTACACAATCGTCGGGGTGATGCCTCCGGGCTTTCGCCATCCGGGCCGGACGCTAAACACCGACGTGGAAGTCTGGCTCGCTACCGGATTCAACGGTCTTCCGTTTCCTGTTCCACCCGTAAGGTCTCAGAGAATAGTTCCGGGCGCCATCGCACGTTTGCGGCCCGGACTCACTGTCGCGCAGGCGCAATCGCAGCTCGACGCCTACATATCGCGACTCAGCCGGGAATATCCCGCCGAGTACCCTGCTGCCGCCATGTGGGCTGTGCGGCTCGTCCCGGTAAAAGAAGATCTGGTGGGCCCGCAGCGGACGGAATTGCTCATCCTTTTCGGAGCAGTGGGATTTGTGCTGCTTATCGCGTGCGTGAATATAGCGAACCTGCTTCTCGCGCGCTCTTCCGGACGTCGCCGCGAAATTGCCATTCGTTTGACGCTCGGCGCAAGTCGCGCACGTCTCGCAGCACAGCTATTGACCGAGAGCACGCTGTTGTCTGTAATTTCCGGCGTCGTCGCCATAGTCACAGTTCTCTTCCTGAAGAATGCGATCGTAAGCCTCGCTCCCGCGGATATCCCCCGGCTTAACGAAATCGACGTCAGCGGCAAGGTTCTCTTTTTCGCTTTCCTGATTTCGATACTCACCGGCGTCCTCTTCGGCTTGGCGCCGGCGCTTCAGACTACGAATCCGAACCAGATTGAGAACCTGAGGGAAGGCGGTCGCGGCTCAGGCGCCGGCAGACGCCACACTCGACTCTCGCGTGTCCTTGTAGTGTCCGAGATAGCATTCTCGATTATTTTGCTGGCGGGTGCGGGGTTGCTGCTACGGAGTTTCTGGCGTGTGCTCGAAGTGCGTACCGGATTCAATCCCAGCCATCTGACGACGGTTCAAATCTGGATTCCGGTGGCCAACGATCCGGCGAACGATCCCTATGCCGCCGAAGAGAAGCGCGCCGTTTTTCTCCAAGAGGTCTATCGCCGTGTCTCTGTGCTGCCGGGCGTTGAAGAGTCCACGATTTCAGGCAACGATACTCTTCCCATGAACTCCGGGCGGAACTACTCTCCCTTTTCTATTCAAGCGCGCCCTGAAGATTCCGAGCGCAACCCAACTGCGGACATCGCGGTAGTCGATACGCAATATTTTCGCACCATGGAAGTTCCCTTGCTTGCCGGACGAAACTTCACCGCTTCCGACGCGAATAAGACTGAAACGGTTGCCGTGATCGACCAAACTCTCGCACGGCGCTATTGGCCCGATCAGAATCCACTAGGACAACAAATCAAGTTTGGATTTGGAGCAGGCATTCAGGGTGTGAAGCTTGTCGGCGTCGTAGGCGATATCAAGTCGGACGGTTTCGACGCGCCCAACGTCCCTCATATTTATGTTCCCCTGGGCCAGTTCGCACCCGTCAACGCGGTGGTTTTTCTGCGCAGCCGAGGCGATGTGGAACACCTAGGCGAAGCCGTGCGGCATGTGGTGGAAAGCGTCGATCCCAACGTTCCCGTGCACAGCATCAGCTCGATGGATGAAATCATCGCCCGATCCTTAGCTGACCGCCGTTTTGCTCTCGAGCTTCTGGGTGTGTTTGCGGCCGTCGCGCTGCTGCTTGCCGCTATCGGCATTTACGGCGTTATGGCCTATTCCTTCAGCCAGCGCACGCACGAAGTGGGCATTCGCATGGCTCTCGGCGCCCAACGTCTCGATATTCTGCGCATGGCGTTGGGAGAAGGGATGAAGATCGTTGTGATCGGGCTGGCTTCAGGTCTTATCGGGGCAGCGATAGTGTCGCGAGTTTTTCGTTCCATGCTCTTCAACATTGCGCCGGCCGATCCGGTGACCTACGTTTCCGTTTCAGCCATTCTTGCCGGCGTCGCACTTTTCGCCTGCTACATTCCGGCACGGCGCGCAACCCGCGTAGACCCTCTTGTCGCGCTGCGTGAAGAATGAAGCGCGCTGACCGCGTCTACTAAACTCCAAACCCAGAATCACCACGCTTGATCATCAGGCGATTGGCTTGAAGCTGAGCCCGGGTGTTTGCTACAAAGGATGAGGAGCCGCCACCCTCTTCTGCGGATGGACGGCGCATGCTTCAAGTCGCGTCGAAAGTAGCAAGTGGATATACCGAATAACCCTGCCCCAATCTTCGTTGAGCTGAACCTAACGAATCGAGCGTCCCAAGGAGGCATTCATGGCTGAACCTGAGCGTTACGACGCACTTATTATCGGAAGCGGCGAAGCGGGAAAGCACATTGGATGGACGATGGCCCAGATGGGTCATCGTACGGCAGTTGTCGAACGCAAACTGATCGGCGGCTCATGCCCGAATATCGCGTGCCTGCCCAGCAAGAACATCGTCCACAGCGCAAAAGTGGCATCGTTCGCTCGTCGCGCGGCTGAATTTGGACTTGAACTCGGCTCGTTCAAAATCGACATGGCCGGCGTGCAGCGCCGCAAACGAAAAATGGTGGAGGATGAGATTCAGGGGCATCTTAATCTTTACAAGGCGAGCGGCGCAGAACTGATCATGGGATCGGCGCGTTTCATAGCTCCCCGAACGGTAGAGGTTTCTCTCAACGACGGAGGCACGCGCATGATTGTGGGCGACCGCGTATTCCTCAATTTAGGCTCGCGCGCGGTTATCCCTGATGTGCCGGGAGCGGCTGCCGCAAAGCCGATGACGCACATTCAGCTCCTGGACCTTGAACGTCTGCCGGAGCACCTCATCGTGATCGGCGGCGGTTACGTTGGACTTGAACTGTCGCAAGCCATGCGGCGGTTCGGTTCGCGAGTCACCTTGATCGAAAGAAGCCCTCAGATCGCCAGCCAAGAGGATGCCGACGTAAGCGCCGCGCTGCTGGAGCTTTTCCACGACGAAGGAATCGAAGTGCTGCTCGGAACGGAAGTTGTCAGCGTCGAAGGGCTTTCCGGCCAGCAGGTTCGAGTTCACGTGAAAGACGCAAACGGGGAGCGAGTGATCGAAGGCAGCGATCTTCTTGTAGCGGTTGGCCGTGTGCCGAATACTCAGGAAATAGGGCTCGATAAGACCGGAGTGGAGCTGGACGCGCGCGGCTACATAAAAGTCAACGAACGCCTCGAAACGACGGCGCCGAGCATCTGGGCCGTAGGCGATTGCGCCGGCAGTCCGCAATTCACCCATGTGGCTTTCGACGATTTCCGCGTGATTCGCGATAACCTCAGCGGAGGAAATCGCACAACTCTGAATCGCTTGATCCCCTACTGCATCTTCACGGACCCGGAACTCGCGCGCGTAGGATTGAACGAAACGCAGGCAAAAAGAGCGGCCGTTGAGTATCGCCTGGTGAAGTTTCCGATGGCCGCAGTCTTCCGCGCAGAGACTCTGTCGGAACCGCGCGGCTTTCTGAAGATGCTGATCGAAAAGGATAGCGATCGCATTCTCGGAATCACGGTGTTCGGCGTGGAAGCCAGCGAGCCGATGGCAACGGTTCAAACGGCAATGCTGGCAGGCCTGCCATACACCGCGCTCGGCGATGCAATCTTTGCTCATCCCACGGCGGCTGAAGGCTTAGTTCGCTTGCTGGCAAGCGTACCGGCGAGAGCCGCGCAACAG
>Ga0307471_100001549_pt1 | contig 12615 bp, 9 predicted proteins | sample atmos_gasesAM3C__2_FD_204566 | JGI IMG/M metagenome (GOLD analysis project Ga0307471, IMG submission 204566) | Hardwood forest soil microbial communities from Morgan-Monroe State Forest, Indiana, United States - atmos_gasesAM3C_515 | ecosystem: Environmental > Terrestrial > Soil > Temperate... | reverse complement strand
ACCGCCGGCAAACCGCTGCTGGCAATTCCCATATTTCCCGCGCGCGCGTTTCGCCATTCCTACATCTTTATTAACACCAAGAGCGGTATCAAGGATCCCAGGGACCTGGTCGGTAAGCGGGTCGCTCTCAAAGAATTTCAAAAGACCGCCGCGGTCTGGCTGCGCGGCATTCTAACAGAGGATTATGGCGTTGCCGTCGATAAGATTCACTGGCTCGAATGGGCGCGGGGCCGCAGCATGGAGCTCGAGATTCCTTCGCGCTATGACGTCAATAGACTACCGGAAGGGAGCAGTGCCGACCAGCTGCTCATTAACGGCGATATCGATGCGCTTATCTGTACGTCGCTGTTTCCTTCGTTCGTCAGAGGACATCCTAATATTCGTCGTCTATTCGAGAACTACCAGGAAGTTGAGGTTGCCTATTTTAAAAGGACGGGAATCTTTCCGATCATGCACACCGTCGTTATGAGAGAAGAGCTGTGGCGGGCATGCCCCTGGATTGCGCCAAGTTTGTTCAAAGCGTTTCAGGAGTCTAAACAACTCGCCTACCGCAGAGTCAACGACCTATCGCCGTACAAGCTCTCCATGGCATGGTTCCGCGAGCCGGTGAGAGAACAAAGGGACATACTCGGAGACGATCCCTGGTCGAACGGGCTCGCGGCGAACAGCAAGACCGTCGAGACCTTAGTCGACTATGTCTACCACCAAGGATTCACGGCTATGAAGCTCAGTGTTGAAGAGCTATTTGCCTCCAACACGCTGGATCTGTAGAAGCCGGACGCTAAACACACTGCGTTAAGTGACACTTCAACGATTGTCAATTCCGAGGGTCACAGGAGTAACAGTCATCATGGATCGTTTTCTAACAGTCGGAAAGGCGGCGCCGCGCACTGAAGGGCCTGAGAAGGTCGCCGGAAAAGCCACTTACGCTGCGGATAAAACGTTTCCTCGAATCGTTTGGGGCAAGGCGGTACGGAGCGGGTTTCCTCATGCCAGGATTGTCAGCATCGATACCTCTAAGGCGAAGGCTCACCCCGGAGTTCTCGCAGTCATCACGGCACAAGATGTACCGGATGTTTTGACAGGCCGGCAGCTTCAGGACACTCCCATTCTCGCTCTGGACCGCGTGCGCTTCATCGGCGAAAAGGTAGCTGTTGTCGGCGCGGAAAGCCGCGAGATCGCTGAAGAGGCTGCGGCGCTCATCGACATAGAATATGAAGAGTGGCCTGCCGTTTTTGATCCGATGGATGCCATGCGCCAGAGCGCGCCGCTACTCCACCAAGAGATGGCCTCTTACGGCAACCTCCCGAAGCCCATGGCTGGAATTCCAAATGTTCACTCGCACGTTCAGTGGCTGGTCGGAGATTGTGAAAGGGGCTTTGCCGAATCGGATTTAGTCTTCGAGCAAACTTTCGCCACGCAGCGCGCGCATCAGGGTTATCTGGAACCCCACGCAAGCGTCGTTTATATAGACGAGCAAGACCGGGTGGTCGTCTGGTCTTCGAACAAAGTTCCTTTCCCGACCAAAAAGTATCTTGCCCGGGCCATCGGCGTAGACGAGAAAAAAATTATCGTGGAACTGAGTTCGGTGGGAGGAGACTTCGGTGGCAAGGGCGCGCTGATGGACCTTCCGTTATGTTATTTCCTGGCCAGAGCTACGGGACGGCCCGCGAAAATGATCATGACCTATGCTGAAGAGCTGATGGCCGCCAATCCGCGCCATCCTTCGACCGTGACGATTAAAACTGGGATGAAAACGGACGGGAAAATCTGGGCGAGGGAAGTACAAGCGATTTTTAACAGCGGCGCCTATGGAGGCTTCAAGCCCAACGTGCTCGTCAATCTGCCCGGCGCGCGCACGGGAAGTGGAGCCTATCGAATTCCCCACGTCAAGATCGACGCTTACTCGGTTTACACCAACTGCGTTCCCTGCGGACACGTCAGAGGACCGGGTGAGGCGCAAATGATCTTTGCGGTGGAGTCGCACATGGATTATGTCGCGCGAAAAATGGGTTGGGACCCTTGTGAGTTTCGGATGATGAATATTTTGAAGCCGGGAGACCTCCTCCACAACAGCGTGCGGCTGGAAACCAACAATGGGAGCGAGCTGTTGGAGAAACTCCGAGAGAAGCTCGGCGCGACAAGTTCAAAAGGCAAGGAAACTTTCAGGGGCAAGGGAATCGCGATTTCCGTCAAGGAGGCTCATCACGGCGAAGCGAACGCAGGAATAGGGTTGAATGATGCCGGAGAAGCGTACGTTTTGACGACAGTGCCGGATACCGGCACGGGAGCGCATACGATATTTCGCCAGATTGCTGGTGAAACTTTGGGACTTCGGCCCGATGATGTCCGAGTGATTGTGGGAAATACCGACACCTTTCCCAATGATGTGGCGGTGGGTGGTAGCCGTGTGACCTACTTATCGGGTCAGGCCGTTTACAACGCCGCGCTCGCCTTACGGGGTAAACTGATGGAGCTGGGCAGAGAAGCCTTTAAATGTTCAGCCGAGGATATCAGAATTGCCCGTGGCGTTGTATCTGCTCCACAACAAAAGCCGGTGACTTTCGCGGAGCTGGCTCGGTTAGCGAAACTAAAGGGTGTGGATCTCCATGAACGGAGCCATTTCAAGACGGGACCGGGAGCGGGCGGGATTTCGTTCTATGCTCAAGGGGCCGAAGTCGAAGTAGACCCAGCGACCGGAAGAGTAAAAGTGTTGCGCATTATCTCGGCTCACGATGTCGCGACCATCATTAATCCGGTGCTGCACCAGGGACAAATCGAAGGAGGAATGGTTCAAGGTCTCGGTTTTTCCTTTATGGAGGATCTCAATGACGAGGACGGGAAAATCGTTCCCCTGACCGTGGGAGATTACAAAATGCCCAACATCAAGGACATTCCGCCGCATGAAACTATTTTTGTGAGAGACACGCATGGACCGGCGCCGTACGAAAGCAAAGCGATTGGAGAGCACAGTACCAGCCCGACGGCGGCAGCTATAATGAATGCCATCTATGACGCCGCCGGGATTCAGATTATGGAAACGCCGGTAACGGCAGAGAAGGTTTACAGAGCGCTCCATAATGCCGATCATGCGCGTTCCGGTTAACGCAAAAAACTACCGCGCAGCAATCGTTGGGATCGAGAACCACCTATGAGTTTTATCAAAAGCTGTCACCCCCGATTGTTTAATCGGGGGTTCAGTCATGGTTCGACTTTGCTCACCATTACCCTGAGCTCCAGTCGAATGGGTTAGAGTTTCGCCTGGATTCCCGCTAAAAAGATGCGGGAATGTCGTACTTTCGTACAAGACAGGTACTACGCAGCAAGCGTCGGTAAACAACACTGGGAAATTGGACGCGATTTATTGCGGCAGCGAGAAACTCATAGTAGAGTGACGACGGCAATGATTTTTGTTGAGGAGTAAAAATGGCGCTTCATGTAAAAGCCAAAGACGTTCCGGAAAGAAAACGCGTTCACAATGGGGAGAAGGGCCAAGGCTCTATGGTCGTAAGGAAAGTTTACGGCAATGAATGCGACCTAATGATCGCCGTGCGGGCGCCGGGTTATCGTACGCGGCCTCACTTTCATGCGTCGGATCAAATCAATTACATCCTGGAAGGAGAGATCTGGTATTTTGTTGAGGACAAAGGGTTTCATTGCCAAAAGGGAGATTTTGTCAGGATTCCCTCGAATAAAATCCAATGGGAGTGGAACCGCTCCGAGGCGAACGCCGTGGTGGTTGAGACCCATGCGCCGGCGATGATTGGCGGGCAATCCATCGAGGGAGCAGTAGGGCTTTTTGACGAAGGGGAAACTCCTGCCATCAACGGACCGGCGGAAAACGTTTTCGTTTCCTACGACACCGAAGCCGTGCAGAAGAAATACAATCTCTAATCTAGCCGTCGGCTAAAACCTGATATGTTTGGTAGCGCTCAATCGCCTCTCCGTCCAGAGGTCAGAAATTTCTTCGGCCTCGCTCAGGGCAAGCGGAAAGATTTGACCAATGAATAAAGAAGCCGCGGTTTTTTCTTACACAGATCTGAGGGAATGGCTCAAGCTCGTGGATTCCATCGGCGAGCTCAAGCGAATAGTAAGCGCCGATTGCAATCTCGAGATGGGAACCGTCGCCGAGCTGATTTATCGCGAACGACCGGGTGTGATCCCCGCGCTCCTTTTCGATAAGATTCAAGGCTATCCGGACGGCTGGCGGGTTCTTTTTGGCCAGCAGCTGTCCATGCGTCGTCTCGCCCTGATCCTGGGGTTGCCGCTCGATGCAGGCCCATTGAGGCAGGTCGATTTATTCCGCCAGAAGCTCAGTACACTTCAGCCCATCCCGCCGCGGATCGTCGAGGATGGCGCGGTTCTGGAAAATCGAATTTCGGGCGATGATATCGACTTGCTTAAATTTCCGGTGCCGCTGATTCATGAACAAGACGGCGGGAGATTCATCGGCACTGCAGCCATTGCCATAACTCGTGACCGCGACGAAGGTTGGGTGAATCTCGGAACGTACCGGTCCATGGTTCATGATTCAAAAAGATTGGGTCTTTTTACTTCTTCGGTTTCGAAACACGGCCGCATTCACATGGAAAAATATTTCCGCGCTGGCGAGCCGTGTCCGGTGGTAGTCTGTGTCGGACAAGATCCTTTGCTTGTTATCGGCGGCGGTCATCCCATCGAAGCCGGTTATTCGGAATACGACTATTGCGGAGGGCTGAAAGGAAAGCCGATCGAGGTGGTGCGCGGAGAACTTACCGGGCTGCCGATCCCGGCCAGCGCGGAAATCGCCATCGAAGGATTCATGCACGCGGGCGATGTGCAGGCCGAAGGTCCTTTCGGTGAGTGGATGGGCTATTACGGAAGCGAGACCGCCGACACTCCCGTCATACGAGTAGAAAGAATTTATCACCGCGATGATCCGATTCTGTGCTGTGCTCGTCCCGGGCGCCCGCCGTCGGATGAGTCCCTCGCGAAATGCTTTGTCCGCGCAGCGCAAATTTGGAACCGGGTTGAAAAGACCGGGCTTCCCAATGTGAAGGGCGTATGGAGCATCGAATCCGGCTGCGGCAGCCTATTCAATGTCATTTCCATAAAGCAAGCCTACCCGGGACATTCGCGCCAGGCCCTCGTGCTCGCTGCGCAGGTGCTCGGCGGCGCCTACAACGGCCGGTTCGTGGTCGCGGTGGATGACGACATAGATCCGACCAACACTTTTGATGTTCTCTGGGCAATGGCGACTCGCTGCGATCCGGCGAGCTCCATCGAAATCATTCGGCGATGCTGGAGCGGCGCGTTGGACGTCGTCATCCCGGCGGAAGAAAAGGGACACAGTTCGCGGGCGTTGATCGACGCATGCAAACCGTACCATCGAAGAAGCGACTTTCCTCCCGTCGCCGAATCCAGCGAGGAATTGAAGAACACGATCAGAGAAAAATGGAAGGAAGATATCTTTGGCTGATTGCAAGAGAAATTGTTTGTTTCTTAGACTAGACCGGCGGGTGGTGATGCAGTTTCATACAGGATGGTCCGACTAGAGAAAGATTTCTCGGGGAGCCCTCGAAATGACACATTAAATTTTTCTGTCATCTCGAACGAAGTGAGAGATCTTGACCAAACTGCATCACTACCGACCGGCGCCGCGTCTTGACATCGGCGTAGCTTCTCCTGTACGCAAACAAGAATGGTGAAAAGATGAAACCAGAATTAGCAGCGAGAATGGTGGGCGGGTTGAAAGAAGCGGGGATCAGCTTTGTTTCCTATCTTCCGGAGACAAGACTGAGTCAGATTTTGCCGCTGATGCGGGAAGATCCATCGTTTATGGTGGTCCCGGTGGCCAATGAGTCGGAAGCGGTTTCGATAGCCGCAGGCGCTTCGTTAGGCGGAAGGCCGGCAGCCGTGTACATGGAGGGCAGCGGAGTTTACGTCGGTTCCTATAACCTGCTGGTGCTAGGCAAGCGGCTTGGAACTCCGATGCTTCTCCTTGTGGCCTACTATGGAAGCATTCTCGACAAACGAAACACATTTCTTTACGCCTTTCCCGGCATTCACCTGATTCCGATACTCGAATCGCTCGACATCCAGTATGAAGTTTTCAAGGACGATGATTCTTTAGAGGACAAGATCAAAGGTGCGGTGAAGATGATGCATGCCATTAAACAGCCTGTGGCGCTTCTCTTTACGGGAGCGTTCACAGAATGAATCGTTACGAATGTTTTGAGTCGCTGGCGCCATTGATCAAAGACCAGCTTGTGGTCGGCTCTTTGAGCGGACAAAGGGTCGAGTGGGGAAGTATGTCCCAGCACGAGGGCAATTTGCTGGTGGCCGCCATGGGAGCCGCTTTGGGAGTTGGCATCGGGTTGTCTCTGGTTTTGCCGAAGCGCAAAGTGATCGCCCTCGAATCCGACGGCAGTCTGTTGCTTTCCCTCTATAATCTTCCGACCCTGGGAAACTTAAATCCCCCGAACTTGGCAGTTTTTGTCTTCGACAATGAAGTTTATAGCGGCACGCGCATCAGCGAGCCCAGCGCCACGGCGGGAAAGACCGACTTGGCGGGTGTGGCGCGAAGCTGTGGCATTGAACACGCGACCACGGTGCGCGATCTGGAATCATTCAAGCGAGAGGCCGCAAAAGCGCTGGAAGAAAACGTTCTGCGCTTTGTTGTCTGCAAGGTGGACCAGACTACGGGCCATCGTCAAATCCAGCGGCCCAACGAAGATCTGTGGGAGCACAAATATCGCTTCGTGAGATATTTGGAGCGGACCGAAGGCAAAGAAATCTTCAAAGGCCGGGGCTAGTTTTGCCGGCTTCACCCTTCTCACCAACGAGCGTTAACTCGGTTAAACAATTTTCACAGCGCTGAGCGCTCCCTTCTTGATAGTTGGTCATCCGAACTGTCAACCAGTTCCATTGATCGGGATACCGCCTGATCAGCGATTCCAAATATAGGACCACCCGCTGGGTATTCTCGGCGATATCGTTTGCCAGTGCGCCGTTCCGAGTCATCTCGATTTCCCGCTCAATCACTAATTCCATCCCGCCGTGGTACTGGCGCACCAAATACATGGGCACCAGAGGCGCGCCAGATCGCAGGGCCAAACTGATGGGACCGCGAGGTGAAGGAACCCGTTGGCCAAAAAGCAGCGCGCCGATTCTGCCCTTCTTTAGATTATCGCCGAGAATGTAGACAACCTCATTTCTTTTGAGTGCAGCCAGGATGCTTCTTACCGCAGCGCGCCGCGGTAAGGACGGGATGACCGACTGATGATAATGGGGCAAGTATCGGGCAATGGCTTTTTTGATCCTGCGGTCGTCAGGGACCCTGAATAAAGTATGAAATCGATGTCCCTCCAATCCCACTCGAGTTCCCAAAAGAACGAAATTTCCGATGTGCGCACCTAATGCGATGACTCCTTTACCTTTTTGCAAAGCGGACTGAAGGTATTCCATTCCCGCGATGGTAATCGTCCGTCTTGCGTGTTCGTGGTCAGAAATCTGCTCGAAGCAATCCAATAGATTCTGAATGAATTGCTCTTGCACACCTCGCGCTAGCCTTTTTTTCGTAGCCTGAGAATAGCTTTCGCCAAAAGCGGCGCTGAGATTTTTCACAACACGTTTTTTGGGAATAACTAAGGAAACAAAGAGCCAGAGAAAAGGATACGCGACCTTGGAGAAAACAGAAGGCGACAGAGGCTTGAGCAAGGCGTAGAAAAAGTAAAAAGCTGCTTCACAGATTCGATAAAGAAGTTTTTGGAAAAGCTTTCTGATTTTCATTCGTCCGGTTCTTTCGGCGTCCGTTATTGATCGATTTGGCTCATGCTTCCTTCGCTCGGATGACAAAGGTCCGCTATGCGTTAAGAAGATTTTTTGCCTAGAAAAAAAATCTGTGCGTGGTCCTGGATAATACTTGACATATAAAATATTACAATATAAAGAATTTATAACCCAACCAAAAAGCCTTAATTTCTCGCGTTGTTTGTGCAAGCGCCCGTCGAACAGAAAAGCTTTATGATTCGCCAACATTTTATGGACATAAGCTTTCCGATTTTAGCTATCTGGTTTTTTTTACGCCGGGTTCTACTTACCCCCAAGACCACGCGCTCGACGAGCCCGCAGAGTGGGGCAAAGCGCTTGAGGCGTCAAGAAAAGAGGGGAAGGGTGTGGGTCTCGATTCCGGCTAACGGAAAAGGTGCGCGAGCCCGCGTTGAAAGTCGCGCAGCCTTTGTTGCAATAAGACCGCGCCAACCCATTTAAGAAGGAGTCGATTCGAATGCCGGGTACATACTTCAGTGACTTTCGTTCGTATCTTGAAGCTTTAGAGAAGCACGGAAAGCTCTATCGCTGGGAGCGTGCGGTCAACAAGGATACCGAGCTGATGCCCCTCATGCGTCTGCAATACCGGGGTATTGCGGACGACAAACGCCGGGCGCTTCTGTTCGAGAACGTGCGCGACGGTAAAGACAAACGCTTCGACATTCGAGTCACAACCGGAATGTATGGCTCGTCGCGGGAAATCATCGGCCTCGGCATGAATTGCCAAGATCCCCAAGAAATCTACGAGAAGTGGCGTCACGCGCTGGCGCACATGCACGAGCCGCGGCTAGTCGCGAGCGCGCCGGTACAGGAAGAGGTCTACAACGGCAGCAGGCTTGCGGAGTTTCCCGTGACGCGGCTGCCGGCGCCGGTCGAGGAGCCCGGATTTAGTTGCGGTATTCGGGTTACGGCGCCGTTCATCACAAAAGATCCAGAAACCGGAGTGAGAAACGTCGGCATGTACAGCGGTCACTTTCGCGGTGACCATAAACTCATCGCCGGAATCGCTCGGACACATCATGCGCTGCTCATTCATCATCCAACCGCTGTGCGAAAGAAACAGCCGCTCCCGGTGGCCATTGTTCTAGGCTGCCTGCCCGATATTACGTACGTTTCCGCGGCCAATCTTCCTTATGGGATAGATGAGTTGGCGGTGGCGGGAGGAATTCGCGAACGTCCCGTCGATCTGGTGCCGTGCAAGACCATCTCGCTGGAAGTTCCTGCGGACGCAGAAATCATCATCGAGGGAGAAATCTCCATCGATGCTATGGACCGGGGCGAGCCTTTCAGCGACTACCCTGGTTATCTAATGGCGGAGAGAGGACTGCGGCCTGTCATCGACATCAAAGCGATTACCCATCGGCGCAATGCGATCTTTAGCGCGATTCTCGTCGGTTTGCCGCCCAGCGAATCCAATGGAATCTCCCGCACCTGCCGCGAAATGATGCTCTACAACTTTCTTAAATATAGCTGCAATCTCCCTGAAGTATTGGAGGTTTGTTGTCCCGAGATGGGTGGCGGATGGAACTGGTGGGTGATCCGGATGGCGAAGAGCCATCCGACCAAGCCCAAGCAAGCGCTGCACGCCGCCGCCGGCATGGATACCACCAGCAAAGTCATCATTATCGTCGACGAGGATATCGATCCGAAGGATCCAGAGATGGTCATGTGGGCCATGAGCTTTGCCATGCAACCGCACCGCGATGCGCAAATCATCACCGGCCGCAGCCCCCTGTTGGATCCCTCGGCTTACGCACTGATGACCAATCCGGAAGATCGTTTTTTTCCTCCGCCCGTTGGATGTTCCGGATTGCTGATCGATGCCACTCGCAAGGGGAAATATCCCCCTGTTGGTTTGCCGAAGAAAAAATTTATGGAACGGGCGCTGGAGCTTTGGCGGCAGGAGGAAATGCCGGAGCTCAAGTTGCGGACCCCCTGGTACGGTTACCCCCTTGACCTGTGGACCGCCCAGGACGACGAGTTGGCGGAAGCGGTTGCCCGTGGCGATTATTTTTACTCGGTTAAAAAATAGAAAGGAAGCATGAGCCGTGACACAACGCGAGACCAGTTATGAAAAGTGGATGCGGGAGGAGAATCTTCCCATTTTCGAAGGGTACGGGGTCGAGGATGTCGTTCAATTGTCGCGAAAGCCCTGGGCAAGAACTGGCGGGACGGCCGCTTATATTCAACTCAAGGGCATGGAAGGATTCACCGGCATGTACGTCGGCGAAATCCCCGCCGGCGGCGCTTTGAATATCGAACGGCACCTCTACGAAAAAATCATTTATATTCTCCACGGTGTTGGCGCCACCGAAGTTTGGTCCGGGGCCAATGACAAGAAAAAACTCCAGTTCGAGTGGCACCAAGGAAGCCTGTTCGCAGTTCCACTTAATTGTTCTCATCGGATGATCAACGGCAGCCGCGAGCCGGCCATGTTTTTGGCGGTCACCAGCGCGCCGTTGATGATCGATCTGCTGCACGATGTCCCATTCGTGTTTGGTTGCCAGCACGCTTTCGACGAGCGCTTCGACGGCCGGGCCGATTACTTCGTGCCGACCTCGGAGCGGAAATTTCAGGGAGGTTTCTTCAACTGGGAATCGAATTTTATCGCGGACGCTCGCGGAGCCCTTGTGGACCCTTCCGAAGCGAAGGGGTACGGCGTGCGTATTACCTCGTTCGACATGGGCGGCAGCACGTTGGTGGGCCACCTCGCGGAATGGCCTGTGGGACGTTATCACAAAGCGCATTACCACACGGGAGGGGCGATTCTTTTGATCCTCCGTTCCGAAGGTTACACTCTGATGTGGCCCCAGGAAGCGGGCCTGCGCCCCTATCAATCGGGCAATGGCGATCAAATCGTTAGAGTGAACTGGCGCGAGGGCAGCGTCTTTAGTCCCCCGACGGGTTGGTTCCACCAGCACTTCAACACGGGAAAAGAAAAAGCTCGCCAGCTAGCGTTTCGCTATAGCAGCCAGTCGGGAAAATATCTTTTCGGCGTCTGGAAAGCGATCAACAAGGAAGGCGTGCGCACGAGCATCCGCGAAGGGGGCACGCTGATCGAATACGAGGACGAAGATCCGCAGATCCGGATCGATTTCGAAAACGAGATTGGAAGAACAGGCGTGCCGATGGAAATGCCGGTGTTTCAATACGCGACGCTGTGACCGGCGTGCGACCCTGATGGGTGTCATTCGCCAAAATCTTTACGCGTGGTCGTTTTGTGTTGGGTTGCTTGCAAACGCTTTCACCGTTGCGGCTCAGACTTCCAAACCTTCCGGAGCTACGGACTGGGATAAAACCATCGATCACGCCAAGAAGGAAGGTCGGGTCGTGGTCTCGATCACGACCAGTAACGACTTGCGCGCGGCCATCGAGAAACATTTCGAGCGAAAGTACGGCATAGACGTTGAGCCGGTGGTGGGAAGGGCGGCGGTGATTTTGCGCAAGATGGTCGATGAGTACAAATCAGGCGTTCGCTACTTCGATCTCCATATCGGTGGCAGTGAGTCGGCCGTGAATTCTCTGCTGCCCGAAGGTCTGTTGGATCCAGTCGAGCCGGTCATGTTGCTCCCTGAGGTGAAAGACCCGAAACAGTGGTGGGGCGGACACATATGGAGCGACAACGCCAAACGCTTCATCTATTCATCAATGGCACAGCAGTCGGAAAGTGTCTGGTGTAACACCCAGCTGGTGAAGCTTGAGGAGGTTCGCTCCTTTGACGATCTGTTGGCGGAGAAGTGGAAGGGGAAAATTGGCTTGCTCGACCCGCGGACTCCGGGCTCTGGGGCCTCGCTTTGGTCGTATCTGAGGGACATCAAAGGGGAAGAGTACCTGCGCAAGCTCGTCGGCCAGAAAATGCTGATCGGACGCGATCAGCGAGTGCTTGCCGAAAGTCTCGCTAGAGGCAACCTCGCGCTGGTCATGGGCCTTGGTTACTACTCCCATGCGCCCTTCAAAAAGGCGGGCTTGCCGGTGCAAGCGTTGCCAACTCCGAAAGAAGGAATCTACATCAGTGGCGGCAGCGGCCATCTCGTGGTGATGAAGCAGCCCGCCCATCCAAACGCGATGCGCGTTTTCGTCAATTGGTTCCTCAGTAAAGAAGGACAAGATGTCTATTCCCGAGCTCTAGGGCAAGGGACACGCCGCTTGGATGTCGATACGCAGTGGCTTCGCGAAATTGGTGTCATCGCTGCCAAGGACAGTGTCTCCGTCGAACAATACTACAAACTTGAGAATCAGTCCGAGGACAAAATCAACACTTCGAGAGAAGCGGGCGCGGCTTTAGCGCGCAAACTCTTGGATTAGCGAACTATGCCTAGCCTGCATTATTCAAGTGCGACAGTGATCGAGGGACGAACCCTCCGGAGCGAAGGCAATAGGCCTTTGGCTCAGAGCGGCTCGCAAACTGATTGGGTCGAGCGAATACCCGGGAAAACTACGACCGTCGCGCCAAACCTGAAACATGGCACTGAGACTGTTCGTCTGTGCCTTCGCTCCTCCAGGCTCGCCCCTCGATCGACGAAAATGTCGGAGTTTTTCTCTCAGTATGATTAATCCGGGATAGGGCAGAGCGGGTAATGAAATTTCACGAAACTTTTCTCGTTGCGGTTTGTTTCAGCTTGGTGACGGTCACTTGCCCGGAGTTCTTGCGCGCTCAATCGGCCAAATCGAACTGGCACGCTGAATGGGACAAGACCGTTGACGCCGCCAAGCGTGAGGGCAGGGTGGTCGTCTCCATCCCCACCAGCGCCGAACTGCGGAAAGAATTCGAGACCGGATTTCAGAAAAAGTATCCCGGGATTGACC
>Ga0307471_100001548_pt1 | contig 12618 bp, 7 predicted proteins | sample atmos_gasesAM3C__2_FD_204566 | JGI IMG/M metagenome (GOLD analysis project Ga0307471, IMG submission 204566) | Hardwood forest soil microbial communities from Morgan-Monroe State Forest, Indiana, United States - atmos_gasesAM3C_515 | ecosystem: Environmental > Terrestrial > Soil > Temperate... | reverse complement strand
CGGAAAAGCGTGAGGGAGTCTTCAAGCCCGCCAAGTTTCTGGAGAAGCATCCGGTGTCGTTTCCGTTTCTGCTCGATGAGGACCGGGTCGTGACGAAGGCTTACGGGCTGTATCACCGGATCGGGATGGACGCGCTGAACATCGCGCATCCGGCAACCTTGGTCATCGATCGCGAACGTGGTATCCGGTACATCTATCGCGGAGACAACCAGCATGACCGGGCACCGCTGGATGTGGTCATGAGCGCGGTGAAAAGGCTTGGGGCGGGCAAGGAGTCCTTATGATCGGGTTTCGATTGGATAGCGGGACATTTTCCGAGGGCGAGTTTTTTTTGAGAGCAGGAGGAACGATGAGGAAATTCTTGGGAGTACTGGGCGCGTTGTTGCTGGCGGGATCAGCCTGGGCACAAAACGGATTGACAGTGCCCGAAGGAACCGCCTTGAAAGTAAAGCTGGCGACTACGATTTCGACCTTCAGCAGCAAAGTGGGCGATCCGTTTCAAGGGAAAGTCACGGAGCAGGTCGTAGTAGATGGCAAGACAGTGATTCCGGTAGGGGCGACGATCGAGGGAAGAATCACCAAACTGGTCGAGCCACGACGGATCAGGGGCAAACCGACCATCACACTCTTTCCGGAGCACCTGGTCATGACCGATGGGCAGCGCATCATGCTCAACGCGGTGCTGGTGGATACCGATGTCCGTGGAACTGATGTGAACGAAGAAGGGCAGTTCAAGGGAGCGGGGCACGACCGGCGGGACCAGATCGAGGTCGGCGCAGGAGCAGCAGGAGGAATGCTGGTGGGTGGATTGATCGGCGGAGGCCCGGGAGTGCTGATTGGGGGCGCGATTGGTGCGGGCGCCGCTACCACGCATTGGTTAGTGCAAAGACATTCGGCAGTCTTGCCTTCGGGCACACAGTTGGTGCTGGAATTGAGCCGCCCAATGACGATGTCAACTATGGCGGCTGGGGCGGGGCAGTAGACTGGTCGTTGCTTTTAGTCGTGAGCTTTTGACCCGGAGCCTGGCTCCGGGTCTTTTTACTTGCAGTGAAAAACATGGCACGCGTTGGCGTGCCGACGAGCGGGAACGCGCGTCGCTCCACTTCCAAAAGGTTAGTACATCGACATCAGGTCGCCTTCTTCGAGCAAGTGGAGTTCGATCCAGCCCTCTAGTGGAAGAGCGTCCACGGGCAGCCGGTTTTGCCAGAGACTCAGGCGGAGGCGAATGCGGGTGACGGCTGGGGTCTTGGCTTGCTTTGCACTTTCGGCTGAAACCGGGGCAGCGGAGAGCCACGTCAGTGGCACGCGGAATTCGAAATTACGCTGCAGCGCCAGCTTGGCGCCATCGTCGCTTGGGGGATCTGAAGACTGAAGCGGGATTTCTTTGTCCCAGGCGCTTATTTTCCAGTTCCGGATCTTAGCGCCGTCGACTTCTACGTCGATACGCAAAGCGCGGCGGGGACGCTGCCCGTTCTCCGGCCACGACTCCAGGTTCACGACCAACTCAAAGGGAGTCGCTGATATCTTGCCATTGAAATCGAGGCGTCCGTAGAGATTGGTGTGATCGATGCCAGCGTGGACGGAGTCCAGCAGGAACTGCTTCCCGTGCATGGCACCCGCGCGATGATCAGCGGTGTAGACAGCGGCCCCCATCCATTCGAAGTACCGGATCATGTCGCCGGCAATACGGGGATGAATATAGGCGGTTTGCGGCGTGAATGACGGGCGAGCAATCACTCCGGAAATGGGTTGTGCCAAGTAATCCGGCGGGGTCATCCCGAGGGCCTGATAAACGTTCGATAGATGCTTGCGGTAAAGTTCGTCGAAGTCGCGATCGTTGGCGGAATGGTGCTCCGGGCCATACCACCAGTTCCAGTCACTGCCTTCGGCGATCAGAAGTTCCTCGTAGGCTAGTTTGCGCTGTGCCTCCGTACATTGGTTCGCCGCGTGGTCGTAGGCTTCACGCGCATGAAAAAGATAGTCCCAGGATCGATTGTCTTCGGGAGCGCCGATCCAGACATTGAAGTTGGCTGAGATCCAGGAGCCGGGCGTGATCGAATGTAGAGAATTGAAGTTGTGATGACGCGCAATCGCTTCTGAGATGGTCACGGCTTCCATGCCAGGATTGTTCTGGAGAGCGTCATAGAAGCGGCGCAGGAATTCGCGGCCGGCTTGGGGGTAGTACTCCCATGCATTTTCACCGTCGAGAATAATGGAAACAACAGCGTCTTTTCCCCTATCCAGAACAGGTTGTGCGGCCTTCTTGATGTTCTGAATGAGATGCTGAGCGGCTTCGGCGGGAGGCATGCCGGAGTAGACGAAGCCGATCAGGTCGGAAATGGTGTGATCGCGGAAGACCAAGTGCATCGCGGTCGGACCGTTCTCATAGCGGTGGATGGTATAGAGGCTTTCGGAAAGATGCGCAGGCAGTCGGCCATCGGCGTCGCGCCAGAAGGACTGGCCGGTGCTGCGGCCAAGCACCCCCTCGTCGGTGGCCATCCAGTTCACTCCGAGGCTGGCGGCAATGGCAATGGCCTCCTCGGAGACACTGCCTTCCGAGGGCCACACGCCCTTGGGACGGATGCCGAAGATTTTTTCATGAAGGTCGAGGCCGCGCAGGATCTGGTCGCGGGCGTCCTCGGGGTGTCGGAAACGATTCTGCGGGAGTGCCAGACCGGGAATGGAAACGGCTCCCGCGTTGGTATCGCACAGCAATGGCAGAATGGGATGGTAGAAAGGCGAGGTGGAAAGCTCGATCAGACCTTCTTGCGCGGCCGCAGTATGGGCGGGAAGGACCTGACCCATCACTTCCCTTTCGCGTTGGATAACGAAACGCTGATCGTCCAGCGTATAGTTGCGTTCTTTGCGGATCAACTCACGGACGTCCCGATCTTCCAGAAAGAATTCGTCAAACCAGGCAATCTGGGAGAGAACCTGCAGGTCGGTGAAGTCCTGGGGCTGGAAGAGTCGTTCGGCGCGCTCGGGTACATCTCCGGCGCTACGGAAGCGATCCCATAACTCGCGAAATCTTGGGTAGCGGCCGATGAGGTTTACCGGATTGGCCTGAAAGAGATACTGCAGCGCGAAACGGCGCTCGTCGAGGCTGAGATCGCGTGCGGGACGCGCGGCTACCTGAAAGAAGGGATCCTGGGCGGTGCCGGCAACGTAGTCCTGGATCTGGGTAATCAGCGAGGGGACCAGATTAAAGTTCTGGTGGACGCCGGGAAACTCGTCGAGCAGCTTCACCATGCCGTAGTAATCCTTGAGCGCATGCAGGCGCACCCAAGGCAGGCGGTATTCCCCCGAGACCAAGTCCTTGTAAAAAGGCTGGTGCTGATGCCAGAGAAGGATTACTCGAAGAACGGGCATGACGTGCGAGTTCTTTCAGCTCTCAGGGTCGGGGAGAATGTTGCAGTCTAGCACGCGAGGGGTGCACAGAAGAGCGGCTTGTTGGGTACACTACAAGTCGTGGCCCCGGGCGATCTCGCGGGATCGTTGCGCACGTAGGCAAACCATGGGGAAAGACTGCAGCAAACCAAGCTGGAAGTGCGGACGTCTAACGGGCAGCGTAAGATTCAGCTTTCAAAGCTGCGGTGGCCGAGGCCGCGGCTGATTTTGGAAGCTACGACACGCGTGGCGCCTTCAATGCCCTGCGTGTTCCGAGTTTTTCCGCATGCTGTAAAGGTGCCCTGACAGACTCTTGCAAGGGACTATGAGCCAACCTACGGAAACCCCGACCGGCATCTCCCACCCCGATATGTCATTGCTGACCGAGAACGACCTTTATCTCTTCAACGAAGGCAGCCACTACCGGATCTACGACAAGATGGGTGCGCACATCACGTCTGCCGGAGGCGAGAGTGGGACGGTCTTCGGCGTGTGGGCTCCCAATGCGCGCTCGGTGTCGGTGATCGGGAGCTTTAACCAGTGGCATCCCAAGACGCATCCACTCCATTCGCGGGGAAAATCGGGCATCTGGGAGGGATTCGTTCCGGGAGCGAACAAGGGAGCACTGTACAAGTTTCACATTGAGTCGCACCATCACGGACATCGCGTCGATAAGACTGATCCACTCGGATTGCTGCAGGAAAAACCTCCGCGCACAGCTTCCGTTGTGTGGGATCTCGACTACACCTGGGGCGACCGCGAGTGGATGGAGAAGCGTGCAGCGCGGAATTCGATTAAAGCACCGATGTCGGTTTACGAAGTCCACATCGGCTCGTGGATGCGGGTTTCGGAAGAACACAACCGGCCATTCAGCTATCGCGAAATGGCGCCGAAGCTGGCCGAGTATGTCCACCACATGGGATTCACCCACGTCGAGTTTCTGCCAGTCATGGAGCATCCGTTTTTCGGCTCTTGGGGATACCAGACAACGGGCTACTTCGCGCCTACATCCCGCTTCGGTACACCGCAGGATTTCATGTTCCTAGTGGACCACCTGCACCAGCACGGCATCGGGGTCATCCTCGATTGGGTGCCGTCCCACTTCCCTTCCGATGGACACGGGCTGGCGTATTTCGATGGCACGCACCTGTTTGAGCATTCTGATTCGCGGCAAGGCTTTCATCCAGACTGGAAGACCCACATTTTCAACTACGGGCGAGCCGAGGTCCGAAGTTTCCTGATGTCGAGTGCAATGTTCTGGCTGGACAAGTATCACGCGGATGGACTGCGGGTGGACGCGGTGGCCTCCATGCTGTACCTGGATTATTCGCGCAAAGAGGGCGAATGGATTCCGAACAAATACGGCGGGCGCGAGAACTTGGAAGCGATCGATTTCCTGCGGCGATTCAATGAGGAAGTGTACAAGGAGCATCCGGATATCCAGACGATCGCCGAGGAGTCGACCGCATGGCCCATGGTGTCGCGGCCGGTCTATGTGGGCGGATTGGGCTTTGGCATGAAGTGGGATATGGGGTGGATGCACGACACGCTGAAGTATTTCTCGAACGACCCGATCCATCGGCAGTATCACCACAATCTGCTGACCTTTCGCATGCTGTACGGCTTCACGGAAAATTTCGTGCTGCCCCTATCTCACGATGAAGTCGTGCATGGCAAGGGATCGCTCCTCAACAAAATGCCCGGGGATGAGTGGCAGAAATTCGCCAATCTGCGGTTGCTGTTCGCTTATATGTACGCGCAACCGGGGAAGAAGCTTCTGTTCATGGGCGACGAGTTTGGACAAGGAAACGAGTGGTCGCACGACCGCGCGCTGGATTGGTGGGTGCTGCAGTATCCGGTCCACCAGGGCCTGCAGAAGTGGGTGCGGGATTTGAACCACTTGATCCGCAGCGAGAAAGCGCTGCATGAGCTGGACAGTGAGCCCGCTGGCTTTGAGTGGGTGGATTGCAACGACGCCCCGATGAGCGTGATTTCATTGCTGCGGAAGGGAAAGTCTCCCAAGGACACGGTGTTCGTGGCGTGCAATTTCACGCCGGTGCCGCGCGAGAAGTATCGAGTAGGCGTTCCTTCGGGCGGATTCTGGAAAGAGCTTCTCAATAGCGACGGCAAAGAATACGCAGGCAGCGGGCTCGGCAATGGCGGCGGAGTGACTGCGGAAAACGTGAAGCAGCACGGGCGCCCGTTTTCATTGGAGCTAACCTTGCCACCGCTGTCGGCTGTGTTTTTCCGTCCGGAGTAAAAAGAACTTGATCGCAAAGAACACAAAGGACGCAACAGGAAATCTTCTGGCTCGTTGCTCCCGCAGCGTGCCCGTCTATTCGGAGAATCTTCCTACTTCAACATTCGCGGGAGTACATAGGCGCCGACCGCGATGCTGGCTAGCATCGATCCCAGAGGAAGAAATCGCCGTGGGCGCAAGGATGGCGGGCGGCTGAAGCGGTTGGCGATCATCATTTCCAATTGATCGACCAGCTTCGTAACCGGAATTCCCTTCGCGACCGAAGCATCCACGGCCTTCGGCGGCGTTTGCACGACAGATTTCGAACCCGAGACGAGCAAAACAGGCAGGTCGGGACGGAGACGTTTGAGGCGGGTTGCTAATTCCGCCCCCGTCATCCCGGGCATCTCGAAGTCGGTGACGACCGCGTCGATCTTGCGGGAAAGAAATAACTTCAGGGCTTGTCGTCCGTTGGCGGCGAGGGTGACATCGAAGCCATAACCACTGAGCAGGGTTTCGTAGAAATGACGGAATCCCGAGTCATCATCGACACACAGTAGGCGGCGGGGTTTCATGGGAGCGCCAACAGACCAGGTGAACCCGACAAGAGACGGCCCGCATGTGGACTACCAAAGAGCTGCCTAGCTACACCAGTCATTTACAAGGACATGTGCAGATCTTGAATGTATTTCCGGTCACCATGCAGGAAAAAATTTGCCGTTCATTGCCACACGGTCCCTGTGTTGGGAGAGTCCCTGGGCGGCACCCATCGACTCGGATTAGGGCCCGCCCACCCCCGTGCTTATATAACGTTCTAACTAAGGTTTCCATTGGCCGATCGCGGCCAGCAATTTCTCGAGTTCCGCCTTCTTCAGAATCTCAGCCACGGCGGCGTGGTCAATGTGCGGGGCGATAGGCTTGGGGTCTTCTGCAATTGTCCACGCTGTCACGGCTACGATCGCCGTCCCAGCTTTGAAATCGAGTGCGTCGACCTTGTCGTAGGTGTCGCTGGGCTTGTGGTGGACTTCGAAGTAGTGCGTCATGTCCACCCACAGATCAAGCGATGGAATGCCTTGAAGCATGAAGGGGCCATGGTCGGTGTCGTAGGTGGTCTCCAGGGAAAGGTCGCCGCCGCTGAGGTTCCTCAGCGTGGAATCACTGAAGGGCTGCATTGCACTTTTCAGGTCCTGCCGGCCTTCCACCTTCCAACCCTTGGGGTGGCCAGCGCCATTATCAGTATTAAGGACCGCAACACACTTCGACATTTCGTTCAGGTGCGCCTGCGTGTATGCGAACGACCCAAGGAGTCCTTCCTCTTCTCCGGCCCAGAGCGCGAAGCGGATGCTGCGACGCGGGGCCTTGCCTAGCACGGAGATGGCGCGGGCAACCTCGAGCACAGAGGCCGAGCCGCTGCCATTATCCTGCGCACCGGTGCCGTAGTCCCACGAGTCAAGATGAGCGCCGATGATGGTCCACTCGTCCGGTTTTTCACTGCCACGAATTTCGGCGATAACGTTATTCACCTGTACGGGACCCGTGGTTTTGTTTTGAATTTCAAATTGGAGAGTGACGGGGCCCTTATCGAGCGAGCGGCGGATCAACTGCCAGTCTTCGAAGCCGATTTGTGCGCCGGGAAGTGGGAGAAGGCTCGCTCCCCAGTTCGGGTCGGTAGCACTCAGGACGTTGTTCTTGTCGCTGCTCGGGAAAATGATCGCGACTGCGCCGGCGTCGTGGAAGAGTGCGTAGGATGCCTGCACATCCGGCAGCACCTTGATCCAGCCTTCCGCAAAAATCTTTGCTACATCGAGAAAGACAATTTTGCCTTTGATTTTGGCGGCTTGGGACTTGATATTGTCCGGAGAAACATTGTCGATAATAATCGCTTCGCCTTTGATTCCTCCCGGCGGCGTCGATGGCGCCCAGCCGAGAGATTCCAGGTAGAGTGAGCGGGCCAATGGGGTTAGCAGTTCGCCGTGAGCCGTTCCGCGTACCCAGCTGTTGGGGATCGTGAAGGGCTCGAGTCGTACATTTTGAATGCCGTAGCTACGAAACTTGCCAGCGGCCCATTCGGCGGCGTGATTATAAGCGGGAGACCCAGTGAGGCGTCCGCCGAAGCCGTCGGACAGTTCCTGCAGGGTGGTCATCGATGGACCCGTGTAGATCGAACTGGCAAGGCGGTTCGCAGTCTCCTGGACATCGGGCGCAGGTTCGGCCACGAGAGCTGTTGCGCCGACGAACAAGAGAAAAAACGAGGCGATACAGATGCGACGAAGAATCATGACACCATCCTGAATTAGGATTTCGCAGAAGACAAGAATCATGCCCGGAAGAAAGAGCGGGCGAGAGATTGTGCACCGAAGGTGTGCGTCCATGCAAGGCAATGAAACATTAACGATTGTTGGTGGTTTCGAGGATGCTCACAATTTGTGGCATTTCCTGCGCCATCGCCGCGTCTAAAATGTCCAAGACTTGCGTGAATGGTCAGCGGGGCAAAATGAAAGGAAGGAAGACGTGAGCAGTAAGCAGCTTGGTTGGTTGAGCATTGTTCTGGCATTGGGCTCAGCAGTGGTCCTGCATTTCGGAGCGGACTACTCTCCGACGGCGTTCGTCGTGCTTTTTTATACTGGGACGGCAGTCGCCATCGCTTGTGCTGTCGCCGCAGGCCTTCGGGGAAACCGCTGGTGGCTGGCCGCTGCAGCCGTGATCGTTGTCCATACCGCGTCGCTCACCTGGAAGATCATTAGGGGTTAAATCCCAGGCGTTGTTTCGCGCACAGAAATTCATTCTCGCGATTCCGGCATGGCGGACGAGCCGGAGCGCGCCCTTGGCATCGTGCTAGACTCGCCTTAGTCTGTTACGGAACCGCCCATGCGGATTCTGACCCGCTACATTCTGCGCGAAGTAGTGTCGCACGCGATAATCGGCGTGGCGATTTTCACGTTCGTTCTATTCACTAAAGATCTGGGGCGCATTCTCGAACTGGTCGTCCGCAACAGCGCTCCCGTGGGCAGTGTGACGGAAGTGATTCTCCTGATCCTGCCGGTTACCCTTACGATCACCATTCCCGCGGGCGTTTTGGTCGGCATCCTGATTGGCTTGAGCCGGTTGGCGGCGGACAGTGAAATTACCGCGATGCGCGCCAGCGGAGTCGGCGTGTGGAATTTCCTGCGGATCCTATCGATCTTTGTGTTGGCGACGTGGCTGTTGGCGCTGGTGAACGGAATGTACCTTGCACCGCGGGCCCAGGCAGCTCTGGGACGCCTGCAAGATCGCCTGAAAACTTCGCAAGCGTCGTTTGAAGTGCAGCCTCGGGTGTTTTATGAAGGCTTCCCCAAAATTGTGTTGTATGTCCAGGACGTACGAAGCGGACTGCGGGCCGCCATGTGGAAGGGCGTGTTCCTGGCCGACATGAGTATTCCGGGCTCTCCGCGGGTATGGCAGGCGGAGCAAGGGATTCTGGTAAGCGAAGGGCCGACAACACTCCACCTGCATTTGATGAACGGCTCGACGCACGAGATCGATGCTAAAGCGCCCGAGCACTATCAGATTTCGAGTTTCCAGCAGACCGATATTCCCATTGAACTACCTGCCAGTGAGAACAAAGCGGACGTTGAGCCCGTGCCCGTTGGAGAAATGGATAACGGGACGCTGCTGTCGGAAGCCGGCAAGGCTACGCCGGCATCAGCCCGTTGGTATCTGATCGAATTCCACCGGCGACTGTCCTTGCCAACCGCTTGCGTCGTGCTGGCGCTGGTAGGAATTCCGCTCGGCCTGTCGTCGAAGAGAGGTGGAAAATCATCGGGCTTCGTGCTGACGATTGCGCTGGTTTTCACTTACTACTCGGCCTCTCTGATCGGACTCTCACTGGCGCGACAGGGGAAAGTCTCGCCGGGGGCCGGCGTCTGGTTCGCCGACTTCGTCTTCCTGCTTGGAGGATTGTTCCTGTTGTGGCGAGCGGAACGGCGTCCCCTGGAAATCGGGCAGTGGCTCACGCTCCGCAACCCATTTCGCCGAACCGCGGCAACGGAAGAGACGCCGTCGAGCGTGCGGCGGCGGATGGGAGCAGCTTTCGAACGTGTGTCGTCGCGCTGGCGCGTTTCGGGCTTGGACTTTCCGACTTTGCTGGATGACCTGATTTTGCGCGATTTTTTTGTGTACCTCGGGATGATTCTGGCAACGTTTCTCATTCTGTTGCTGGTTTTCACGCTCTTTGAGTTGTTGAGCGACATTCTGCGCAATGGCGTTTCATGGTGGGTGGTGGGCGAATATTTGCTGAACGTGTCGCCGTATTTCCTGTACAACATCATGCAGTACGGCGTGCTGCTGGCAGTCCTGATCACGTTCGGATTAATGGAACGATCGAATGAGGTTACTGCCATCAAGGCGACAGGCATCAGCATCTATCGGGTGATCGTCCCGGTGCTGATAATTTCCACGGGTCTGGCCGCGAGTCTGTTCTTCTTCGACCAGTTCTATCTCCCCCACGCCAACAAGCGGCAGGACGCGTTGCGCAACCAGATTAAAGGGAAGCCGGCGCAGACCTACTTGCGTCCTGACCGAAAATGGATTTTTGGACAGCACTCCAATATTTACTACTACCAGTTTTTCGACGCCGACCGCGACCAGTTCGCGAATATCTCGGTATTCCAGTTTGACCCAAAGAGCTTTGCCATCACGCACCGGGTCTACGCGGAACGGGCGCACTGGTCCGATGTGACGCAGCGTTGGATCTTCGAGCAAGGCTGGCAGCGCGATCTGCGCGGTGAAGCGATTGAGAACTATCAGCCATTCGATGTCACGGCGTTCCCCAGCTTCAACGAGCCTCCGCCCTATTTCAAGAAAGAAGTGAAGCAGTCCTCCGAGATGAGCTACGAGGAGTTGCGCGCCTACATCCGCGATTTGCAGCAGAGCGGTTTTGATGTGGTGCGACTGCGGGTGCAGATTCAGAGGAAGTTTGCGTTCCCGCTGGTAACAGCAGTGATGGCGGTGCTGGCAATTCCCTTCTCGCTTTCAGCGGGAAAACGCGGTGCCATCACGGGTGTGGCGGTCGCAGTGGGAATTGCGGTGGTGTACGAGACGATCTCGCGTCTGTTTGAGGCGATGGGAAATTTGAGCCAGTTGCCGCCCGCGCTGGCGGCGTGGTCGCCGGACCTGATTTTTGCGCTAGTTGGCGGGTACTTGATTTTGAAGGTGCCGACTTAATATCTCACGAGTAATTCGAGGCTTAGCGCTGGCGGGCGAGGACGCCCGCCGCTCCATTCCATTGATGTATGTATCCTAGCGAATGCCGATGCCGTAAGGAGCGAGCGGCGCCGTGAGTTGGGGCACCGGATTCAGGGTTCCGGTCGCATACGTCAGCTTGAAAGTCGATACTGAGTTCCCGCCGAAATTTGACGTGAAGATCCAGAAGTCTCCATTCTTGCTGCCGTCGGAACGAATCGCGAAGGCCACCGGATTGGCCCCGGTGTTGGCGGTGGCGCTGGTCACTGCAGTCAACAAACCGGTGACATGGTTCATGCTATAGCCAGTGATCTGGCTGCCGCCGTTGGCAAGCGCGAAGATGTACTTGGCGCTGGGGTCGGAGAGTAAGGCAATCGGGCCGACGCCTGTCGGAATCGTAAATTGCCTCGTGCCGCCCGAGGTTGTGACCGCGCTTAGACTCCCATCGCCGTTGACCGAAAACGCAAAAATGTCATTGGAACCGGCATTGGCCGCGTACAGGAAATTGCCAGCCGGCGGCGAAAATACCGCGTTGGGCGAACTTCCGGCTGGAAAGGCTTGGCCCGGAACGGGCGCTAGGACGCCGGTAGTGCCGTCGAACGCGTATCCCACCACGGTGCTGTTATTCCGGTCGGCGACGTAGAGGAAATTTCCCTGATTGCTGACCGCCAGCGACTCGGGTTGAGGCTGGTTCGGAGTTGTCAGGAGCGGAGGCGCGGTTTCCTGAATGACAAAGGGAGAGCCGGCCACCGCGGTAAGGGCGCCGCCGGAACCAATCGAGAACACTGACACGCTGCCTGGGACGTCCTGCACTGGGTCATTGAGAAAGACGCCTTCATTGGCGACGAATAGAAAGTGCGCACCGGGATCCATGGCAAGGGCAACCGGACGAGTCGCTGCAGTACCCCCCGAGGTTATCGGGGTCGTGGCCTGAGCCGCCGCCAGGGAGCCGTCCTTATTCACCGTAAAAGTGGAGATATTGTTCGAGACGGTGTTCGCAACGTAGGCAAAGGACTGGGTTGGATCGAACAGTAGTGCCGATGGCTGGGTACCGGTCGCAGCTTCCTTGCCGACCGGGGTCAACGCGCCATTCGAGGAATGAATCGTGCCATTCTTGAGGCTGACGGAATAAGCGCTGACGGAGCCCGGATCCGTACCTTGGCTGACCAGATAAAGAATGGCTGATTTTCCGGAAGACCCACCACAACTCAGAAGAAACACCAGCGAGCACAGCACCGCGACACACCGAAGGCAGCCAGACCTCATCGACATTCATTCTCCTGTTGGATTTCTCTGGATCGCGAGGCTTGCCTGGGGCCTCGAGCAGTCCAGTATTGAGGGCTTGATACCTTCATTTGTGTATCAGGAAATTCCGCGAAGAGCAAACTGGCACAAAGACTTATTGGAATCAGAGCGGAGGCCCTGAGTTGCCTGCAGGGTGGTTGCTAGTCGTGTTCCAGAGATGCAAAATCCTAATCGCACAAGATCGCAGAGGAATCCCTCCGCGCGACCTTGGCCCGCTTTGCGGTTAAATGCTTTTTTTGGAGATGCCAATCAACCGCAGAGTCCGACGTTGAAGTCCACCACCCATTGCTATGGCGTCTGAACAGGGGTTCTGTCCGCGGAACTGGCAGGGGCTTCGGACGGGATCTCGACTTCCAGGGGAATACGGATTTCCACCATCAGGCCCCCCTCGGGACGATTGGACGCCCGAACCGTTCCGCCATGAAGACGGACGGCGCGCTCGGTAATGGCCAAGCCCAGGCCAACGC
>Ga0307471_100001547_pt1 | contig 12621 bp, 10 predicted proteins | sample atmos_gasesAM3C__2_FD_204566 | JGI IMG/M metagenome (GOLD analysis project Ga0307471, IMG submission 204566) | Hardwood forest soil microbial communities from Morgan-Monroe State Forest, Indiana, United States - atmos_gasesAM3C_515 | ecosystem: Environmental > Terrestrial > Soil > Temperate... | reverse complement strand
TCAAGGCGGTGAAGGCTTCGCACTGGTTCACCTCAGAGCAGGGCTATATGGAAATGAGAGCTTGGCTGCTGCAGCGCTTTTCGGATCCGGAAATCCCCAAAAAGTGGTTGAAAGAGCACCGGCCCGATCTCTACAAAGCTGTTTTCCAGAGAGAGGAAGAAGGAGTCTCACAGGAGTTAGTCGATCTCGGACGAAAGTTTGGCGGCAGAAACGTCGGTGAAGCCATCGTTAAATATCTCGACCAGCACAAAGAGGTCAATGCGGTTTTCTGGCGCAGGGGCGGCCGAACGGTCACGCGCAAGTCGATTGAGCCGCATGGGAACAAATATTTTGGCAACTTCATATTCGATAACCGTTACGAGTTAATGAATAAGGCCGCGACCTTTCCAGGGGACATCTGGCGTTTGACGGAAGAGCGCGTTGTTGAACCACTGGCTTGGGTAGACCGCGTTGAGGTGAAGGATCCCGAAGGGACTGATTTTTCCTTCGAGATAGACGAGAAGCAGGCCCAGTCCTGGGCCGAAGGCGCCTATCAGCAGGGGCATCTTTTTATGTTCCCTCATCAAGCGACAGGTCGCTTTCCTTATTCGTCTGTCGATTATCCGGCCTTCACCAAAAAATATAATCCGCGGTATTTGGTCAAAATGAACGGCGTCTTCGCCGGCACGAGCAACCACACGGGCTCTTATCCCAGAATCGAAGTTCATGTGAAGGATGGTTACGTAAAAGAAGTGAAAGGCGGCGGCATCTACGGTGAACTATGGCGAGAGTTTTTAAAGTACCCTAAGATCAACGAGCTCACCTACCCGTACCATGACCAGCCCGGCTATTGGTGGATCTACGAAGCCGGTATGGGAACCAATCCGAAGTTTTTCAAGCGGCCCGACGAAAACTGGGAAGGCAATAATACTTCCGAACGCAACAATGCCGGAGTGATTCACTGGGGTTTTGGCCTGAGAGTGGATCATGGTCCGGATAAGCCTGTCGAATCTAAAGAATGGATGGATTTTGCCAAACAGCATGGCTTACCCAATGATCACTGGTGGCACATCCACAACACTCTGCCGACCTACAAAGTAAGAATCCGCGGGACGAAAAACAGCTGGCTAACGCTGATCGATAAAGGCGAAGTCGTGGCGCTTAAAAGCCCGGAGATTCGCGCTCTGGCATCTCGCTACGGCAACCCCGACGAAGTGTTGAGTGACGATTGGTCGCCCTACTTGCCCGGTATCAACGCGCCGGGAAAATATCAGGACTATGCGAAAGATCCGTGGAAAACCATTACGTCGGTGATGAAAAGAATCGAAGCGGGAACTTATGAGTACTTTTATCCAGCGGTCAAAACCAACAAAACCAACAAATAGCGATATAGGGAGCGATCTTAGATTCCGGATTTTTGGGTTTCGTCAAATCTAAAATCGGAAATCCAAAATCTAAAATCGAAAATTGACCTGCATGGCTAACCTCAGAGTACGACTTGCTCAGATTCTAGGAAAAAGAGCTTTTCTAGCATTCGGCACCGTCACATTTTTGGTGGCGGGATTGTTGGCTGCCATCAACCTCGCTTCGCATCATGCGCTGAAACTCTACATCGAAGACCAGCTGTCACGATTGCCGTGGGACATTGCCCTCTATCAAACTTCAGACTTCACGATTTCCGCGGAAGTGGCGCCGAAACTTCGCGAGATCAAAGACGTCACGCGGGTGGAAAGTTTAAACTTTCTCCGCTCCAAGCCGCCGCCTGAGGCGATTCTCATGGTCGATGGCAAACCGCTGGCTTCGCCCTGGGTTTCCATTCTATCGGCAACGGATGTCACCTTGCTGCCGCCGGAGATGCGTCCTGCGGCAAACGCCAATGGCGCCTTCCTCGCGCTGGTGGGGCCTGAACAGCATATGGGCAAGGCTTATGTGGCCCTGCAGGGCTCGCGATTGTTTTCCGTGCGAGTTTACTCACACGAAAAACGACAAAGCTCAGGGCTTTTTGATCTTCCCATTCGTGGTGTTTTTCGCTTGGAGCGGTCCGATGTCAATCGCTACTTTATGAACGAGATCGGATCAATCTCGTTTGTCCCTTATATCGGCGTTATTCTCATAGTGCCTCACAACTTTGACCTGCTGCAACGCTTCGATGCCCTTTCCCGCGGCGCTCTCGGAGATCAAGCAGACATCCACGTTACCGCGGGCGAGTACCTTCCCGAGGTGATTCATCTGGCGCGGATCGATCGTCAGGCATTAATCTCCGGTTGGGATATTCAAGGATCGCTGACGAATCTCGAAAGGCTTCATACGGAGATTGAGGAGCAATCCAAGGCTCTAGGTCCGACGATCTTTGTAGACAACGCTATCTTGGTGCTGCTGAAACGCATGGCGGAGATCTCTCGCCTCATCGGGGTGGCGACGCTGCTTATCGCCATTCCTTTGCTCGGCATCGCATGGATGTTGGCCTCAAACCTTTCCTCTCTCTTGATTCTCAATGAGCGGAGAAAACTGGGACTGATGCGCCTCCGAGGCGTCCCCGGCAAACTACTCGGGCAAAGCCTGCTCATATCCATCGGCCTGGGCGGCCTCGTCGGCGGTATTATCGGCCTGACCTTGGGGACGCTGATTCCTTTATATGTTTACGAGGGCGGGATGCTCTCCTGGGAGACTCTGGTGCAAGTCCAGAAGCCGCTCTTAATGGTGCTCTTTTTAGTCGTCGGTTTGGCGCTTGTGCTGCTCATCAGCCGGAGGCTGGTTCGCTATGCCACGACGATTTCTCCGTTAGAAGCTTCACGCAGAGTTGCCGAGTCGGAGCCCGGCCGGGCGCGGGTGCGGTTTAGCATATTCGAATGGCTCGCGCTGAGTCTCGGTGCTTACAAGATCGGCAGTTGGGTCTTTAATTTTCAAGCGAACTCGTGGTTTTCCGCGACTGAGGATGACAGCGCGACTTGGACTTGGTTTGTCCAAGCTATTTTGACACTCGACCGTGCCTTGGAGTTCGTCGCCTTACCGTTGTTTGTCTACGGCTTCGTGGCGCTGCTGGTCGCGCAGAGACGATTGATCAGTGGTTTGCTAAGCTCGGTGACGTATGTTGTCGGCGGTAAGCTGCGCTCTTTGTCGCTCAAGCATATGTCGCTCAAGCCCCATCGCATCGCGAGCTTTCTTTTGATTGTGGGACTGATGGCGAGTGTGAGTTTGTATCCGAGCATCGCGTCGAAAGCGTTTGAAGATAAGGCTTTGCGCGGCGCTACGGTGCAGGTGGGGAGCGAGCTGCACGTCGCGATCAATCCCAATGACCTCGTCGGCGCTGAAGAACTGGACCAGGGACTCGGAAGTCAAGTCCAAGCCATCCGCACAGTTCTAAAGCAACGATTGGCGAACTTCAGCGATGCAGACGTAGTATCGGTGGATTATCTGTTCGAAGCGATCTTGCCGGGCTTCTTCTTTCCCGGCTATGGCCTGAGCGGCGTGCCGCTGTACTTGATCGACGAGCCTGCGCGGTATCTAAGGAACGCCATCTTTGAGGAAAAACTGGGTGTCAGCGCAAAGTTCAGCGAGGTTATCACCAGCCTCAAAGAGAACAAAATCGCAGCTTCGCCACCGGTGGCTGCCTTTTGGAACCTGGGACCTGATGAACCGGTGCTGTTGGGCGCCGACTTAAACAAAAAGCCGGTCTTGGTTCCGGCGGGAGGAGTGATCGGTTTTCTTCCGGGCATGCCGCCGCGCAGCATCTCGGACCGTCAGAGCTATGTTTCGGCGCGCATCGACTACTTGAATTATCTTTCCAGCACTGACGCCTATCTCGCCGGGACGATGGACAATCCTGCGATAGCGAATCTTAAAGTCCTTGTCCCGCGCATACTGCTGCTCGTGAGATTGAAACCCAACGGCGACGCCGACGCCGTGGTCAAATCCATTGCGCAATCACTTAAAGCGCGTCCGCTTGAGGTGCGCGAGCTTAAACGCGAGCTCAAGAAGGTTGGCGGTGATATGTTTATTTTCCTCGCGTTGGAGAATATGCGGATCTATCTGGTCGGCGGAGTGCTGCTCGCGTTAATCGCAATTCTCGCCATCGCATTGACCAACTACTTAGAAGATCGTCGGACGCTAGGGCTTCTCAGAGTCCGTGGAGTATCACCGGTTCTGCTCTTTAGGTTTTTCGCTTCGAGTTTACTCGCGCCGGCGCTGCTTGGCCTGGTCGTGGGATTATTAATCGCCGGCGCCGCCGGTTTTGGCCTCACCAACTTGATCTGGAGTCTCCGCGAACTCAAATCCGTCGTCCATCTGTTGCCGACGCACTTGGTTATCTCGAGTTGGACGGTGTGGATCAGCTTGGGGTTGTTAGGCGTCGTCGTCACGATTGCGCTACTCTTTAGTCTGTGGGTGTTCCGCCGCTCGGCGCGGGCGAGTATGACGGAAGTATAAAGGGGAAATGGAGTGTTGGAGTACTGGAGTAATGGAGTATTGCGAGGAGCAGCGGTCCGTTACTCCATCACTCCAATTCTTTTCTGGGAGGTATTGCGTGAGTGTAGATGGCTTTTTTACCAATCGCGGCGTGAACGTCAAAGTCTCTGGATTGACGAAGTCCTATGAGACATCCGCTGAACAGGTTCGAGCATTAAAGGGCGTCAGCTGGGAAATCGGGCCTGGGGAGGCGGTAGCGCTCATGGGACCATCCGGGTGCGGCAAAACGACGCTCCTGAATATCCTCGGCGGCGTGGACCATCCCACAGTTGGAGAAATTCTCGTAGGGAATCAGAAGCTCACCTCGCTTTCTGAGCGTGAGCTTGAGAAATATCGCTTGCATAGAGTTGGATTCGTCTTTCAGTTTTTCAACCTAATCCCGACGCTCACTGCCATAGAAAATTTGGAACTTCCTATGCTGATCGCCGGCGTCGATGCAGCCGGGCGCAAACAGCGAATCGATGGTCTGCTCCAGATGGTTGGCTTGCATGACAAGGGTCACAAGCGGCCGGAAGAGCTGAGCGGTGGCGAACAGCAGCGCGTCGCGGTGGCGTTGTCGCTTGCCAACGATCCGTCCGTGATTCTGGCCGACGAACCCACGGGGAATCTCGATAGTGAAAATACCAAAACCGTTGCAGCGCTTTTCCTTTCCCTCGCCGAGACCTACGGCAAGACTGTGATCATGGCGAGTCACGATCCCAAAGCCGTGGAGCAGTTCAAGAAGGTCTACAACATGCGGGATGGAAGTTTCGTATGATCAGATGAATTTAGAGTGAGTCGAAGAGAATTTATACATGACGCCGGCAGACCCTGGGTGACGATGCGCAACTTTTACTTGGACAAGAAGGCGCAGTTTAAGTAGGCGGAGGTCTTGATCGCCTAGCGGTCTGCTAATCCGGGAGCGACGACATAAGAGAATAAGATTGAATTGCAAACGAAGCTGACACGGAGGTCTTATGAAACCTTGGGTAGCCGTTTTCACCGTTGCAGTTGCTATCACCTGGAGCGCTAACTCTTACAGCGCTGAGAAAACGACCTACCCGCAGCCCCGTTTTCCTTCCTATACCAAATCGCCTAAATCGATCGAAGAAGTCATGCCTTTCGCCCGCTCGATTGCGCGTCAGACCACCGGGTTGCAGGGCGAAGGGTTCGGCATCCTCAAACAGGGAGAAACGGTCGCGCTCGTCGTTGAGGCTACTGCAGAAGACATGATCGTTGAAGCGATTAAGCGGGCTATCGAAGATCGCGGCGTCAAAGTCCAGCTCCTTCATGATTACGAACTCGTCGGAGTGAGCCGCGCGGATGCGGCCGAGTTGCGCAAAGCACGCCAACAATTTACTTCGGAGCAAGGATACATGGAAGCAAGACAGTGGATCGAAGAGCGCTTTGCGGACCCTGAGGCGCCGAAGAAATGGCTTAGAGAAAGACGTCCTGATCTGTATGACGCTCTGTACCCAGCGCGAGCCCAGATCCCCGACCGGTTGAAAGAGGCGCAGAAAAAGCTCGATCGAGAGAACGTCGGAAAGGGCATCAAAGAATATTTGGAGAAAAATCCAAATGTCAGAGGTTTCTTCTGGGGTAGAGGCGGGACGACGACGTTGCGGCGGTATGTTCGACCTTATGAAGAAAAGTTTTTAGGCGTTATGCTTTTCGACAACCGGTGGACGGTCATGAGCAAGATATCCCAGTTTCCCGGCGACGTTTGGCGCTTGGCCGAAGAGCGGGCTATCGAAGCGATCGGTTGGAGCGACCGGCTGGAGATCACGGACCCTGAGGGGACGAATCTGGCCAGTGACCTTACTGAAGATATGGCGGAGAGATGGGCGCGTGGCGTTTATCAGCAAGGGCATCTCTACATGTTTCCCAATCAAGCGACGGGCCGGTTTCCGTATTCTGTCGTCGAGTATCCGGCTTTCCAGAAGAAATGGAATCCCCGCTCACCGACGCCGAAGGCCAATGGCGTGATTGCCGGTACAGCCAATCATGCCGGCCACTTCCCGCGCACCGAAGCGGTTATTAAAGACGGTTACGTCGCCGATGTGAAAGGTACAGGGATTTACGCGGAAGTTTGGCGGGAGTTTTTAAAATATCCAAAGATCAACGAGTTAACTTTCCCGTATCATGATCGACCGGGTTATTGGCTGCTCTACGAAACCGCGCTGGGGACTAACCCAAAATTCTTCAAGCGGCCCGATGAGAATTTAATCGGCGATAACGTCACGGAACGAAACCGCAGCGGCGTTCTTCACTTTGGACATGGAATTCGCGTGCACCACGGACCTGACGACCCTGAATGGTCCAAAGAGTGGATCGACTTCACAAAGAAAAACAATATGCCCAACGATCACTGGTTTCACATTCACAACTATTTCGCCACTTACCGCCTCCGCGTCCGCGGCACCAAAAACACCTGGGTGACGGTCATCAACAAGGGACGAATGTCGTCGCTTGATAGCCCTGAAGTTCGCGCCTTGACGTCGCGCTACGGTGATCCGAAGGATCTGCTGGCGGAAGATTGGGTACCGGAAATTCCCGGCATCAACGCAAAAGGGCGGTATGAAGATTACGCGAAAGATCCATGGAAGACGGTTACTTCAATCTTTAAAAAGGTCGAAGAGGGTACGTACGAGTACTTTTATCCTGGGACACAGAAAACGAGCAAATGAAAAGCTGGGCGGTGATCGCGGAGTCACCGGTCGGGCCGGGTGAATGACAAATCTCAGAACCAGCCGGAATCCTGCTTATGAACTCGTTCGCGGTCGTCTTGGATCTTGTCACTCAATTTGTCCGACGAACCAAATTGACTGAGGCCTATAAGAGCGCTTGCGATCAGCGATAACGTAACATCGAATCGCCATATGCCGTTACTTACCCTCCCGAGTAGACCGACCGCAGTCAATATCATAATCGCGACGGCGCTGCCGATGCCTCCAAAGAGAAAAAATCTGATGGGACGGTGAAGTTTACCCAAAGGCGAAAAGGCCACCAATGCCAGCGCCGTAATGAGGGCGAAAAATGGGGCGAAAAAAAGCGCGACTATGTCTACGGCTTGCTGGCCACCTTGCATAGGTTGTCCTCTAACAGGATGAAAGTATACTGAGTTCTCGTAGTAGATTCCATCTCCTGAATATCGGTATTTCGGATTCTGCCGATCCATCAACCGGTCTCCCGATTTTGGCAGATATCAAGTCGAGTATGTTTTGACAGGGTTGTTTCGTAGTGATAGCTGAAGTGGTGTTTTGCTTCTTTAGCACGCCATGTATATCGCATCCAAAAAAGCAGCATTCTGGCTTTGCTCGGCATTCTATCTGTGTATCCTCCCGGGAATTGTCTTTGGTGAAGAGATCACGGTCTCCTACGCTTCCCTTACCGCCGCCTACATGGACCATCTGGTGGCCATCGAGAAAGGCTACGTTCTCGATGAAGGTCTCAATGTCAAGATTATCAGGGCCGGCGGGGGTATCGCGACGCAGACTTTGCTTTCAGGCCAGCTGCAGTTCAGCTCGTCGGCGGGATCCGCTCTTAGTGCGGCTCTGCGCGGCGGACCTTTAAAAATCGTTTACACAAATCAATCGCGTCCCACCTATAGACTGGTTTCGAACAAACCCGAGATCAAGACTCTCCAAGACCTGATTGGGAAGAAAATAGCTATTAATACCTTTGGGGACACGGGTCATCTGGCGACGCTTTTGCTCTTGAAGAAGTATCGGCTGGATCCGAAGTCGTTCCTTTTTGTTGCCGTCACCAACGACGCCCGGTTCCCGGCGTTCGTTTCCGGTTCCGTTGATGCCGCACCACTGACGCCGCGGGATATTGCGCAGGTCGGGCCGCTCAAAGGTAATATTCTCGCCGATACCGGCAAAGAAGTTCAAATGGTGTGGAATGGTGTCGCCGTTTCCGTCAGATTGCTCGCTGAGAATCCCGGTTTGGTTGAACGTTTTTTGCGCGCTTTGGCGAAAGGCAGGGAATTCGCGCGCCGCTTCAAAGAGCCAACCCTGGCGATGATAGCCAAGCATAATCCATCGCCTTTGGACGCCTTGTCATTGGATTATGATACGGCGTTGGGAAGCATGACCGAAGAAGGTTCGGTGGCGGACGATGTGCTCAAGGACGAAATCGTCACCAGAGCGGAGCTCATCAAGGCGGCTACGGTCTCTGATCCGAGGAGGTTGTATGATTATAGCATTATCAAGAAGGTCTACGCCGATCTTAAAAGAGTCTGGATGCCCAAGCTGTGATCTAAACGAACGAAATTGACAACTCAAAAAGGAGGTTTGCTATGGCGAAAAAAATCCGCGAGTTTATGACGCACCGGGAGCCCAATGAGCATATTTGGGTGGAGCGCGATGAGAGTGCGGTCATTGGCACCGCCCGCATGGGACAAAGAATGGTGCCAAAAATTCGACCGTTCGACTTGCTTCGAAGCGCGCCGCGTTCCGGCAACTGCGCTCGAGTAACGGTTTGGGAAGGCGACAGTTTGCGTATCGCGACGGAACATCTCGACGGAGCTGAGGAGCAACTTACACGGGCAGCGGATCATGATCTGGTTTATTTCCAATTCTCCGGGCGCTCCACGATTGAGAGTGAATGCGGCGTTTTAGAGCTTGCGCCGGGGGAATTCGTTTTGATTCCTGCCGCTATCTCGCATCGTTCCACCGGGAAGGAAGAGTGCTTGCGACTTCGCGTTGCGACCCGAGAACTGGTGAGCCTGGGAGTCGATCCCGAAAAGCCTCTTGTGGAAACCAAATTCAGAGTGCGTCCTTCAGAACCTTTTCAACCGCAAGGCAACAGACGACAAGAATCGCAGAATGGCCACACCCTCGAGCACATTACCTTCTGGGATCCGCAATCCGACGTTTGGATTGAGCGTGATGCTGCAGCGTTGATCGGCACCGTCACAGAGGGCTGTCGTCCCGTGAAAAAGATCCGAGGGTTCGACTATTTTACCGGCATGACCGGAAAGGGCGGAGCCAAGGCCCCTGTGCTCTACAACGGCAAGGAATTCAGGATTGACGTCTACAATCTGGAAGAGGAACAAAGGGGTTTTCACCGCGGTTGCGACGAGGATGAAATCTGGTTTCAGTTTCGGGGACATTCGCTGAATCATACCGAGTGGGGTGCAATGGAGCTAGACGCCGGCCAGACTGCGATGATCCCGCGTGGCATTGCCCATCGGATTACCGGCAGTCCCGGTTTTCTGCGCATGGTTTTTTATAGCCGTGCGTTGGTGCAACCAAAAGCTTTCAACAATGTTTCGGAACGGGAAACACGCTTCGATGTCCAGTAGTTGGACGACCCCGAGATTCGCTCAGTCGTTTCGCGGTAGGGCAAGCCTGGCTTTCTTTTGTCTTCACTCTCGCATGAAGGAGCCGCCTTGGGAGGACTGTGGTAGCAGCGGTATTCCAATCCTGGCGGAAAATGGTCCAGAGGAATGTTTCTGTGCAATTATTTAAGTGGATTCCTCTCGCCGCCGCGCTGATAGCCGTATTTTTGCCATTTTTTCTCGAGGCCGCCGAGTGGCAAACCGAATGGGAGCGAACTCTGGCCGCGGCAAAGAAAGAGGAGACCCCGGTTGTCGGTATTCCCGCCAGCAGCGAATTACGGAAAGCGATGGGTGCTCGGTTCAAAGAGAAGTTTGGTATCGACGTAGAGCTTTTTCCCAGCCGGGGTCCGGAGAATGTAACGCGCATCATAAAAGAGTACAGCGCCGGCGTCCGTTACTTCGATATCCTTATGGCCGGGGGAGCCACGCCGCTTTCGATGGTTGCAGCTGGGGCGGCGGATGATTTTCAATCGTACATGATCCTGCCCGAAGTGAAAGATCCGAAAAACTGGTGGGGCGGCCACATCTGGGAGGATAACGTCAGCACGAAGCGGTACATCTATGCCTTTCTCTGTTACACCAGCGAGACCTTTTGGTATAACGCGAGTCAGGTAGAGCCGCAGGAGATTCGCTCTTTTGACGATCTGCTGAACCCCAAATGGAAGGGTAGGATCGGGTTTCTGGATCCGCGCAATCCGGGTTCGGGGCAAAACACGTGGGCTTTTCTCTGGAAGGTTAAAGGGGAAGAATTTCTCAGTAAGCTCGCGCAACAAGATCTCCTTATCACTCAAAATCAACGGCAGATTGCCGATAGTCTGGCGAAAGGAAAGCTCACCTTCGCGATCGGCCTCAGTCATTACAGTTACGACCCGTTTATAAAAGCCGGCTTGCCGGTCAAACCGGTTCCTAGTCTCAAGGAAGGTGCCCACGCCAACAACGGCAGCGGGGTGGTGACGATCGTGAAGGATCCGCCCCATCCAAACGCCACTAAGGTGTTTGTAAACTGGGTGCTAGGAAAGGAAGGACAGGAGCTTTATGGCAAGGCGATGGTCCAGGGAACGCGCCGTCTCGATGTGGATACGCAATGGCTCAAGGAATCGGGTATCGAAGCTTGTAAGGACATCATGACGGTGGACGATTACTATCGCCGTGAGACTCACTTGGAATCCTCGGTTAACAAGCTCAGGAAGCCGGCCACGGCTCTGGCTAACAAGCTTCTCAAGTAAAAATCAACCTTAAGCAGGCAAGAGCGAAAATCATTTTTTGGATTTGTTGCCTGTTGCCTAATGCCTCATGCCTGTCTTACGTTTTAAAGTCCGGATAGCCAGCCTTTGCGGCTTTTTCTTTGTAATCCTTTACTAATTCTTCTCTCGGCTTCTCGTGAATCCAAACCGCTTCGGTGAAGCTCCAGAGCGTGAACGGATGGGCACCCAGAGCGTATAGCCTGCCATAGTCCTTGGTCGCCAGCGCGTCTCGTTCGTCGGCCGCGAGCTTTAGCTTCTGACCTTGTTCCCATTTTTCGACGTAAGCGCGTGGATTACGTTTGTATTCATTTTCTGCGGCTTCGTTCATATTGACGTGATGAATGAACTTGTTCATAACGTACTTGCTCATGATGACTCCTTCACTGAGCTTTCACTAAGGTCCAGATGCCGATAGCGATGAATCCAATTCCCGCCAAATAATGTAATTGTTTCTCGCCAATATACTGGGACAAGACGCTTCCCGCAGCCACGCCGAGGGCAGACGTAATTATCAGGGCCAAAGAGGCGCCGGCAAAAACGGTCAATTTGCTGATCTCCTTATCCGACGCAAACAACATCGTGGCGAGCTGCGTCTTGTCGCCAAGCTCGGCGATAAAGACTGAAGCGAATACGGTTGAGAGAACTTTCCAGTCCATAATGTTTACTTTCCATCATCCCAACTGAAGAATGGTATTGCCGGAAATCCCGCGTCCAGACCTTCCGCGTACGACGGTGACGTTAAATTCGCCACGCCCATCATCATGAGGAAGTTCAGATACCCCGTGGTCATGTTTCCGGCTTTCATCATTCTTCCTGGCGTACAACCATCGGCGGCATTTTTAATGTCGCCGTGCTGTATCCAGCCCACGGCGTCGGCATCGAATTGTGGGTCCGTCAGATGACGCTCGAATTGCCTGGGCCCGCCGACTTCGAGCGACAAATGGCCGCTGACGAGGACGCCCACTCGTCGATCGCCGGGAATACTGTCAATGGCTTTACGTATAGCGACGCCTACTTCGTAGAAGCGTTTGGGCCGCGGCATCGGCGGCGCGATGCAGTTGGTCAGGATGGGGACGATTGGAATATCCATTTCCGGCCGGACGAACATCATCGGCACAATGATGGAGTGATCGATCGTCAATTCATTGGAGTATGAGAAATCCACGCCTTCATCCATAGCGCGTTCGAGAATGTGATCGGACAGATCCGGGTCGCCGGGCAGCCTGCAGGTCGGCAGGCCGAATTCACGAGTCTCGTCATAGAAGGTTCCGTCATAGCTGTCCATTTTTCCAATCATAAATGGGGGCATATTGTCCATGAAAAACTGGTGCAGGTGATCATTCCCAATAGTGATCAGTACGTCCGGCTTGGCTTCGGCAAGCTTGTTTCGCATCATCGCGATTCGCTCTTTGACCTTGGCAGCCCCTGGAGGCTGTTGTGGCTGTTGGAAAAGACGCGGCATGAATGGGTTGTGGGTGATGCCAATGATAGTGACGAGCTTAGCCATGGGCTTGCCTCCTATTGGTACCGTTGGTGTTTAACATGGACGATTTGTGCTTGTAAATAAAGATCGATATCAGATGCCCGCATTGGTTTTTACGCGGTATATCA
>Ga0307471_100001546_pt1 | contig 12623 bp, 13 predicted proteins | sample atmos_gasesAM3C__2_FD_204566 | JGI IMG/M metagenome (GOLD analysis project Ga0307471, IMG submission 204566) | Hardwood forest soil microbial communities from Morgan-Monroe State Forest, Indiana, United States - atmos_gasesAM3C_515 | ecosystem: Environmental > Terrestrial > Soil > Temperate... | reverse complement strand
GCTTGTTCGCGAGGCAACAGCCAAGCCTTAGCGACCGTCGCGTTGCGGGAAAGTACTTGGCAGGGGCGGCCCAGAGAGTAGACTACAGGGCAGAGTGGTATTGCGAGAGTTTGATGGAGAAGCCTTCATGCCGGCCCCAGCAGCAGTTACCCTTGACGCAGGATTAAAGATTCCGCTGTTGGAGGGTCTGGCGCCGCGCGATCGCGACCTCGTCCTGGCCGCCGCGGCCTCCCGCCGTTTTGCCGCTAATTCCGTGATCACCACCCAGGGAACCCCTGCGGATCGCTTCTATCTATTGGTTAAGGGGAGCGTCCGGTTTTTCTACACGACCTCAGACGGCCAAAAAATTCTCCTTATTTGGATGGCCCCTGGTGATGCATTTGGCGGAGCCGCTGTGATTGCCAAGCCATCTCAATATCTCCTCAGCTCCGAAGCCGTGAAGGATAGCGAGGTGCTTGACTGGGACCGCGCCACTTTCCGGGGGTTTATCGAGAAAATTCCCCGGATCCTCGACAACGCCCTTTGTCTAGCGGTGGACTACCTCGATTGGTACATGCAGGCGCACATTGCGCTGACTTGTCACACTGCGCGCGAGCGGCTGGCCCAGGTCCTGCTGGGATTGGCACGGTCGATCGGGGAGAAGGTGCCCGATGGGATCGAAATGAATGTAACCAACGAGGAATTGGCCAACGCGGCGAATATTACTCCCTACACAACCAGCCGGCTCATGAGTAGCTGGCGGAAGAGCCGGGCCGTCGTTAAGCGCCGCGGGAAAATCCTCTTGCGTGCTCCGGAGGGACTCCTTTCACCGGCCGCTTGAAGCGGCATGCCCTTAGAAATCCACAGCTTCGGACAGGCGAGTGCTTGGTTGCCCTTGGGCAACGACGAAAATGTCGTGCCTCGGGAGTTTGTGCCGGGCCTCGGAGAAGAAACGCTCCAGGACAGGAATCACCTGCCGCGGCGCTTGACGGGCCTGATTTTTCGGCTCCCGGCGGATTTGGGTTCGCCTTTGCGGGTTTTTGTGCGCGCCGGACGAATTTTGTTGGTGACTTTGTAGCCGGCGCGTTCGAAGGCCCGCCACATATACCAACTGGCGACAGTGCGGTAGGGGCGCCAGCGCTCGCCGAATTTCAGCAATTCCTTAGGTTTGGGCATGTGCTTCTTGCCGTACGTCACGGACCAGCCCTTTTTTACGCCCAGATCATGAATGGGCAGCACGTCCGGGCGCCCGAGCCGGAAAATCAAGAACATCTCGACTGTCCACGCGCCGATCCCGCGCACAGAAACTAGGCGCTCGACCAATTCCTCGTCAGAAAGCTTTGCGGCTTCGTCTTGATTCGGCACGACTCCATCGATCGTTTTCTGCGCCAGGTCGCGCATCGCCTGGATCTTGGCGCCGGAAAGACCCGCTTTTCGCAGTACCGGCTTGCGCAGCTTGAGAATCTCTTCCGGGTTCGGTACACCGCCACGCGCGCTCAGCGCTTTAATACGCCCGAAAATCGTCGCGGCAGCTTTGCCACTGATGGATTGATAGGCGATAGCCTCGAGCAGGACCTCGTAAGGCGATTGGGCGTCGGCGACGTCAATCTGGAAGGGAACTGTATTGGAGATGAGTTCTGCGAGCCTTTCGTCGCTGGCGGCAAGAAACTTGGTAGCCTCGGCAAGGTCAAAGGAGAGATTAGGGGATGTCACAGTGACGTGGGCTCCTTCCGGAACCGGGGAAATAGATTATCAAATTCCCCGGTTGGGGCTCACGTCTGTCAGCACCCGCGTCTCGTAGCGGCCGCCTTTTTACTCCGAACATCTGGAGGGGCCGAGCGGGCGCCTTTTTCGTGCCATGATCTCGGAAAAAGTGGCTACGGTGGCAACCACGGCGAACCTCGGGCCGTGTGCTAAAATATGCAGTTTATGCAAACAGGAATTATTGGACTGCCACGGGTCGGAAAGACAACTCTGTTCAGAATCTTGACGAAGGCTCATGTCGAAGCCAAAGGCGGCCAGGCGACCCACGTCGGTGTGGCCAAAGTGCCGGAGCCACGGCTGGCGGAATTGGCCAAGCTTTACAATCCAAAGAAAATCACTTACGCGACCGTCCAGTACGTGGACATGGCCGGCGTGCAGAAGGAGCGCATGCGGGAAAGTCTCGCTTCGCTTCGCGATGTGGATACCATCGCTCACGTCATTCGCGTGTTTGATGATCCCAGTGTGCCGCATGCCGAAGGCAGCATTGATCCCCTGCGCGATGCCACAAATCTCGATCTTGAACTGATCCTCTCGGACCACGAACAAGTCTCCAAGCGGCTCGAGCGCGTTGAAAAGGACCTGAAAAAGAAAAGGGATCCTCTGCTCGAGCATGAAAAGGCTGTCCTGGAGAAGTGCAAAGCCCAGCTGGAAGCCGAAAAGCCCTTGCGTGAATTGGAACTGAGCGCGGAAGAACGCAAGCCGATTAGCGGCTTTCTGTTTTTGTCCCAGCGTCCGATGTTGTACGTGTTAAACCTCGGCGACGAAGAAGCCGCCGAGATGGACAAGGCCGTCGAGAAACATAAATTGTCCGCGCTGCAAGGCCGCCCAAACACTGCTGTCGTCGCTGTCTGCGGCCGCCTCGAAGCAGAACTCGTGGAGATGGAAGAAAAGGAGGCCGTCGAGTTGCTCGCTTCTTACGGTTTGAAAGAGCCGGGATTGAACCGGCTGATCCGTGCCACCTATGACTTGATGGGGCTGATGCAATATTTCACCGCGGGCGAGCCCGAGGTGCGCGCCTGGACCATCCGCAAAGGCGCTACGGCCGTGAAAGCCGCCGGCGAGATTCACAGCGACATCGAAAAAGGCTTCATTCGCGCCGAAGTCGTCCGCTGCCAGGATTTGCTTGCGGCGGGCAGCATCGCCGCGGCTAAGGAAAAAGCTCAGGTCCGCCTCGAAGGGAAAGAGTATATCGTTCAAGAAGGGGATGTTATTCTCTTTCGCCATAGCGGCTGATCATCTCGGAAGTTATTCTGCGTACCAGGTTCCGGGCTTCTCAGATTTTACTTATCACTAAGAACTGATTACTTAAGACTTCTATGACCTTTCATTTCGGATTGCGCTGGCGGCGCTGCTGGGGCTGATTGCGGCCGGTGGCAATCTACTGGGCGGGTATTTCGTGGTGTATCGCGAATGGCCGCGGCGCTACCTGCAGTATTTCCTTGCGCTTGGCGCGGGCTACATGCTTTCCGTCGCCTTCGTCGAAGTGATCCCGGAGGCCGTGCGGCTGTCTGGAGAACAGGCTCTCCTGTACGTGCTCATCGGATTCTTTATCGTCCATCTTTTCGAACACACGCTAGCGCCGCATTTCCATTTTGGCGAAGAAACGCACACCGAAGAAATTCAGCACCACCATGCGCGAAACACCGTACTCCTTGGATTGGTAATCCACACATTTTTTGACGGTGTGGCCATCGCCGCGGGCTTCCTCGTCTCCACCTGGCTTGGCGCGGTCATTTTTTTCGCCGTGTTTCTTCACAAACTTCCCGAGGGCTTCACGGTTGCCTCCGTCGTGCTCGCCAGCGGACAGGGAAAGCGCAGCGCCGTGAGCGCCGCAGGTCTACTAGGAGCAGCCACGCTCGCCGGAGTGCTTCTAACCAGCCAGCTGCAGGGACAGCTCAAGTACGCCTTGCCGCTTTCGGGAGGCGTGACGGTGTACGTCGCGGCCACGGACCTGCTCCCCGAGGTCAACAAGGAGCCGAGTTGGCGGATGGCGTTGCTGGTGTTTACAGGTGTCGCTAGTCTACTGATTCTAAAGGTAATATTTCACGTCTGAAGAGTCCTTAAAAAGAACCCGTACCTTCCTGGCTCCCGGTTGCCAATCTGCAACTTTTTGAATACAAACGTGTTTGGTAGAGTGTGGCGGCTATGGTCAGAACCGACGTCCAACTCATGTTGGATGTAAAAGCCGGTGACGAAGCTTCCTTCGAGCTTCTGTTGCAGCGCTATCGCACGCCACTCGTCAACTTCCTGTTCCGCATGGTTCGCAACCGCGAGCAGGCAGAGGACCTGGCGCAAGAGGTTTTCCTGCGGGTCTATCGCGCCAGAGAAGATTATGTGCCGAGCGCAAAGTTTACGACTTGGCTCTTTCGCATCGCCACGAACCTGGCGCTCAATTCCATGCGCGACACCCGCTACCAGAAACTGGAAGTTTCCATGGATGCGCCGGTCAGCATGGACGCGGAAGACGGCGACGAGCGGCCGCTGGATGTTCCGGAAAAGCACCCGAACATCGAACAGCATCTCGTCGAAAATGTGCGAGTGAAAATGATTCGCCACGCGATTGACAAGCTCCCCGAGAAACAGCGTGCCGCGGTGCTGCTGCACAAATACGAAGAGCTTGATTACGCGGAGATTGCCAAGATTCTCAGTTGTTCGGAGAGCGCGTTGAAGTCGCTGCTGTTCCGGGCATATGAGTCGCTGCGAGTGGAACTAGCCCCGCTCGTCGCGCGCCAGGCCAGGTAGTCAGGGTAGGGAAGGAAGGAAGTCATGAGTTGCGGAAAAATGGAAAGCCGGATCCTGGGATACGTGGATGGACGGCTGAAAGAGAGCGAGCGGCTGGATGCGGAAAAGCATCTGGCGGCGTGTGCGGCGTGCCGTTTGCGTGTGAATGAATTTCGCGCGGTTTCCGGTTTGCTGGATGAACTCCCGCTGATCGAGCCTTCGCCGGCCTTTGATGCCCGTGTGCACGCACTAGTGGCCGCGGAACCGGTGAAACAGAGTTGGTGGGCCTGGATGAGGATACCTCCGCGCGTGGCCTTTGTGGCGTCCTTACTGCTCCTCGCTACCGTGTGCTTGGGATATTATTCGCGGCCGCAAGTAGCGCCGCTGCCGTGGAGCAACCCCATGGAAGCCGATGCGCAGATGATTCAGGATCTTCCGGTTCTTGAGGATCATGATGTGCTCTCGAATTTCGAGCCGCTGAAGGATTTGCCGGGAAAAGCGGACGACGATTCGGATAATACCCAGCAGCAGATGTAAAGCGACAGTCTGAGAGCGACGAGGCAAAGAAGCAAAGGGCAAAGAGGCAAAGAAGCAAACAAGATTTATGAAGCACAGACTGCAATTCGGTGTGGCGCTCCTGGCCGTGGCCAGCCTTGCCGCTTGGCCCGCGCTTAGCTTGGCCCAGAAGCCGAATGCAAACCGCCCGCCTCAACAACCGGCCCACCCCCAGTCGCATGCTTCGCAGCCTCATCCATCGGGGCCGCACCCACAGAGTCCGAATGCGAACCGGCCACCCGCAAATCCGAATTCCCCGGGCCCAAATGCCTACCGTCCGTCTACGAATCCGAACCATGGGGGAGATCGTCCGCCGGGAGCGAATGGCGGGCCACGAACCAACTTCAACAACGGTGGAGTTCAACGGAATAACGGCGGGGCCGGCCTGAACCACCACCAGCAAGCGGGAACGGGTGCGTCGCGTCCCTGGGTGGATCAGATGCGCGATCTCTCGCCCCAGCAGCGGGAACGTGTCATGCAGAATAGCAAAGCATTTCAAAATCTTTCCCCTGAGAAACAGAGCAAGATTCGCCAACAGTTCAACCAGTGGGACCATCTCTCCCCGCAGCAGCAGGCGAGTCTGCGCCAGAACGAAAATACCTGGCGAAAGCTCACCCCGGAACAACAACAACACATCAGAAACGATGTCATGCCTAAGTGGCGGCAGATGCCTTGGGAGCGCCAGCAGGTCATGAAGCAGAAATTGGGCGTACTGCAAAACATGCCGGAAACGGCGCGCAATCAGCGCTTGAACGATCCGAATTTCACCAAGGGCATGAGCGACGAAGAAAAATCCATGCTCCATGATTTGAGCCACACCCACGTTGGCGGCGCCCCCGAGCCGCCGAGTGAATAGACGGTCCAAAGTTTTAGGTCTTAAGTGGCTCTGTTGACATGCCTTCTCAGTTTCGCGTCACACTCGAATTGTCATCCCGAATCTCCGCCGTTTTTGCGGGGTGAGGGATCTGCTTTTCGCTTTTGCCGCCCCCAATGACAAGGATTTCAACAGAGCTTCCGACGCGTTGACAATCACGGAACATTCACGGCATCGTGACTACTACACTTCGCGCGCATCCAACACTGGGGAGAGTCCGATTCTCGCCTTATCGACACGTTTTCGTGCTCTGAAGCATCGCAATTTTCAGCTATTTATCATTGGGCAATTGATTTCGCTCGTCGGCACGTGGATGCAGACGACCGCGCAACAGTGGCTCGTTTACCGCCTGACCGGTTCCGTGGCGATCCTCGGCGTATTTGGATTTGCCAGCCAGGTTCCCATGTTGTTGTTGGCATGGATGGGCGGCTATGTGGGCGACCGCTACAACCGTCACTGCGGTGTAATCGTAACGCAAACCTGCTCGATGATCCTCGCGTTCCTCCTCGCGGCTTTGACACTGACTCATCTCATCCGCGAGTGGCACCTCATCGTTATCGCTCTTCTGGTTGGCATTGTGAATGCCTTCGACGTACCTATCCGCCAGTCGTTTTTTGTTCATATGGTCGGCAAGGATGACTTGCCCAACGCCATTGCGCTGAATTCCTCGATTTTCAACGGCGCACGAGTCGTCGGTCCGGCCATCGCAGGCTTCGCGATTGTGTTGCTGGGCGAGGGCTGGTGTTTTTTTCTGAATGGCGTGAGTTTCATTGCTGTGCTCGTCGCGCTGCTGATGATGCGCATCGAGCCTACCGAGCCGAAACCCAGCGAGGAGTCGCCGGTGCGCAGCTTCATCCAGGGTTTTCGCTTTGCCATGGAGGACCTGCCAATCCGCTCGGCCCTTTTCATGCTCTGTCTCCTGAGCCTCTTCGGCCTGCAGTACTCCGTCTTCCTGCCCATTTATGCGCACGACATCCTTCATGGCGGCGCCAAGGATCTGGGATTGTTGATGAGTGCCGCGGGCGTGGGCGCCGTGCTCGGCGCTTTGCAATTCGCCGCCCGTACCCAGTACAAAGGGCTGGCGCGGTGGATTGCCGGGATGTGCACAACCTGTGCTGTCGGGCTGATCATCTTTTCCCAAGCGACGGCTTTCTGGCTGTGCACGACAATCCTGTTCATCGTCGGATTTGCCGCCACTTCCCAGATGGCCGCGACCAACACCATCATTCAGAACCGCGTGCCGGATGAATTGCGCAGCCGCCTTATGGCCGTCTACGCCACCATGTTCATGGGCGTTCAACCCATCGGAGCACTGCTCGCCGGGGGAGTGGCGAAACACATCGGCACACCGCACACGCTGCTCGTTTTCGGCAGCGTCGTTCTGGCAGGTTGCCTGATCTTCATTTCGCGCGTAGTGATGCGCGCCACACCGGCCGAAGGCGCAACGGTGAGTACCGGTTCCATCAGTGGCTGACGCCCGGCCGCAACGATGGGGTCTGACTCTAAGCCAGCGCCAACGCACTTCGTCATTCCGTCTGCCCTGCCTGCCCTGAGCGGAGTTGAAGGGAACGGAGTTCAAGCCAGTGTCATTCCGAACGGAGTCCGCGGAGTGAGGAATCTCTCTTCGCTCCTGGCGAAAGGCGGCAGAGAGATTCTTCGGGCCAACGCCGCTGTCGGAATAACGGAATCCTCAACGGGGATTTGGCCGGTAGACCCACGCGGGCTTTTCTACGGGAATGGCGGGGCTAAGCTGCTTGATCTCGGTAAGGATGGCGTCGACCTTGCCGCGGGTTGGCGCGAGGCTGCACACCGGGTCGGTTGAGGCCGCATCGCCCGCCAGCAGAAACGCCTGGCAGCGGCAACCGCCGAAATCCTGATGACGCCGGTCACAAGTTTTGCAAGGCTCCTGCATCCAATCTTCGCCGCGGAATTTCTGAAACGCTTCGGACGTCTCCCAGATTTCTCGCAAGCCTTTTTCCCGTACGTTCTCGAAACGCATCCCCGGAATCACCGTGGCGGCATGGCAGGGAAGCGCGGTTCCATCGGGCGAGACCAGCATGAGCTTGCGGCCCCAACCTCCCACGCAAGGCTTGGGATACTTGGCGTAATAATCGGGCACGACAAACACGAGGCGCGTCTTTCCTTTGAAACGCTCTTCAGCTTTATTCAGAGCGGCGATGCAATAATCGAGTTGCTCGCGCGTCGGCAGCAGCCGTTCGCGGTTGGCCAAGCCCCAGCCGTAATACTGCACGCTGGCAAACTCGACGCACCCGGGCTGGTGTTCTTCCACCATGGCCAGCATCTCTTCGAGTTCGTGAATGTTCTGCCGGTGAATTACAAAATTCAACGTGAGACCGGTGCGGTATCTCTTCAGCCACTGCAGGACACACAGTTTTTGCGCGTGCGTTCGTGTGCCGGAGATTTCGCTGGCGGTATCCTCCCGCGCGCCTTGAAAGCTAAGCTGGAAATGATCGAGCCCTGCTGCCACCAGTTCCGCAAGCCTCGCTTCGTCGAGCGGCAAGCCACTGGTAATCAGGCTGACATACAAACCTGCCGCGCGCGCCGACCGCACCAGTTCGACGATATCCGGCCGGGCAAGAGGCTCTCCACCCGTAAAATCAGCCTGGAGCACGCCGGTCTCGACCGCCTCATCAAAAACGCGCGACCATTCCTGTGTGGACAGCTCCGCTTCGCGCCTCTGCAATTCCAGCGGGTTCGAACAATACACGCAATGCAGCGGGCAGCGGTGCGTGAGTTCCACGACGAGAGCAAGAGGCGTGGGCACGGTGGTCATAAGTAGTCAGATGATCAGGCCTTGTTCCTGCAAACGCAAACATCGTCCTGCAAAGCAGAATACCGTCATTCCGCCTGCCCTGCCCTGAGCGGAGTCGAGGGGAACGGAGTCGAAGAGAACGGAGTCCAAGCGACCGTCAACGCACTTCGTCATTCCGTCGGCCCTGAGCGGAGTCGAGGGGAACGGAGTCTGCGCAGTGAGGAACCCCTTTTGGACTTCAACCCTTCCCTTAAAAATCAATAGCGCGTTGCTCGTGCAAAAGCGAAAGGTAGCCCAAGAGATCATCGGTAACCCGCTGCGGCTCGGCTTTGGAATACAGTTTGTGCAAGTCCTCGGCGATCTGCTGCACGGTGTGCTTACCGTCGCAGCGTTGCACAATCTCGAGGCTGGGACCGTTCAGCCGCAGCGCTCGTTCCGGCATCAGCAGCATGCGCGGCTCTTCCGTCTTTTCATTCAAACGCACCCCGGCCGCAAAGCGAGGCGTGGCGGAAAGCTCCGGCTTCATCCGGATTCCTTGGCGGGCTGAAACGCACCCGGTGGCGGCCAGCCAGGATTGACGTAAGCAAAATACAGCGCATCCAGTTGCGCCCAAAGAATATCGCATTTGGCGCGCAACGCCGCGTGCGCCAGTTCCTGCTGTTCGCGCGTCTGTGCATGTTTCAGGCAATAGGCCAGAGCGAATTCCGAGTCCTCGGGCGCTTGCGAAAGGCGCCCTTGAAAATAATCGAGCGCGGGAACGAGCCAGGGATAGTGCTGGCGCATCCGGTCCATCCGTAGAGCGATCAATTGGTGGCTGAAAAGTTCGGTCAGGGAAGAAGCCACCGCTTCGAGGAGCGTGCGCGTGGAAACGAGGTGCACATAAGCCTCCACGGCGAAACGTGTCCCCGGAAGAATACCGGCGCCGCCGATGGCCAGCTCCCTGGAAATTCCCGTGGCCTCGACGAGCTTCAGCCATTTCTCGATGCCGCCCGGCCTCGTCCCGTCACCATCGTGGTCGATAATGCGTTTGCGCCAGGCCAGCCGAAACGCCGGGTCCGTGCTTCGCGTCAGTATGGCTGCATCCTTGATGGGGATGCGTTCCTGGTAGTAGTAGCGGTTCAAAGCCCAGGCCTGCAATTGCCCGCGCGCGAGCTTCCCCTCATGCATCAACAGGTGGAATGGATGCCGATGGTGATAGCGCTCCGCCCCAATGGTCTGAAAACCGGCGATAAATTCCGCCGCGCTCAATGGCGGCTTTTCCGCGATGCTGGTCGTCATAGTTCGATGTTCAACCCATCGTATGCGATTTCGAACCCAGCTTCCAGCGCAGCGCAGTGCTCGGTGCTCTCTTCGTCCAGGATGGGATTGGTGTTGTTGATGTGGATCAGGATTTTGCGGCCCGCCGCGTCTTTAGGATATTGTGCCAGAAGCCCGTCAGCTCCGGAGAGCGGTAAATGGCCGATTTCGCGCGCCGTCTTCCTCGTGCGGCCGGTTTGCAGCAGCTCGTCGTCCCTCCAGAACGTTCCATCAATCAAAACGAGGTCGGCCATGGCCGCGAATTTTGCCCATTCGGGATTGTGTCCGGAGAGGGAAGGAACGAGTAAAACTTTTTTGCCTCCCGCCTCGATCAAAAATCCAATGCAGCTTTCTTCCTGCGGTGCAGCGCGAACGAATTCTTCGCTCGCATACTCGGGATACGCTCCACCCAAAGGAACTGTGTTGCAAACAAAGGTCGGAGCCTCGCCGGGATTTTCCGAAAGATGGCAGCCCAGCCGGCCCTTGCTCGAAAGAGTCTGCCACTGGACGGGAGGCTCGGCGCGTTCAAGGACCCGGAACATGAGATTCTCCGTCTTCAACAGCCGCTGAACTCCCGTTGTGGCAAACACAAAGAAATTCTGAAATTCGCGCAGGTGCAGAAGCCCCATCACCGAATCCACATCTGCCGAGGGAAGAAAGACCCCGCCGATGGGGGAGTATCCGGGTTTGTCCGGCCGAGGCGAGAGTTCCGGCGCAGAAAGAATCTGCGCGCGCAAATCCGGTGACGCGCCGACAAGGAACCAGATCTGTCCATCAGTCGAGAAAGCGATCTGCGTTTGGGTCCGGGCGCGCCCGCGCAACGTGCCCTGGCGCAGACCTGCGCAGTTTCGGCAAGCGCAATTCCACTGCGGGAATCCCCCACCTGCCGCTGAGCCCAGGATTTTGATTTGCATTGGGTAAACCTTCTGGCCGGAGTGCTAGCGTAAATCAGGGGGGCGAACGAAACAAGGTGGCTCCTGTTTATCCGGTTGTTCCAGCAGTCCGTTCTATATTGCGGTTAGCGTTCTCGGAGGCTACCTCGCGACGTCGTAGCGCAGTCGCACGACGCCGTCGGAGTACTTCCTGGCCGAACGTAGGTGTAGCAGCACGTCCCGATAGCGGGGAGCCATCAGTGGAATGCCCTCACCGATGAAGGTGGGAATGACGTGGATGTCGAACTCGTCGATCTCCTTCGCGTCAAGAAACGAGGCGATTAGCTCGCCACCGCCCATCATCCAGATGTGTTTTCCCGGCGTGGTGCGCAGTCGCTCCGCAAAAGCATTCACCGGCTCCGACACGAATTCCACTCCCGGCGCTGCCGGTTTCGGAGGCTTCCGTGAGAACACATAGTTGGCGAGCTTCGTGTCGAACATCCCGTCTTTCATACCTTTCTTCTCGAAGTAGGCAAGACCCCAGTCGTAGGTCTTGCGTCCCCACAGGATGGTGTCAATCGTCGGGTAGAACGCCTTCATTCCATAATCGACGGTCCGCGGCCGGCGATTTAGCCATTCGACATCGCCGTCTGGCCTGGCGATGTAGCCGTCGGCACTTGTCGCGACGTAGACGATGATTTTTCGTTGTGCGCTCATGAAACTATCTCCCACTCGGCCGCAAATCGACGTTGAAACCTATGCAGATTCTTCGAATTGCACGGGCGCGGCACGAGCGCCCACACGGGCTCTGTTGACATCCCTTCTCAGTTTCGCCTCACACTAGAATTGTCATCCCGAATCCCCGCGGTTTTTGCGGGGTGAGGGATCTGCTTTTCGCTTTTGCCGCCCCCCCATGGCAAGGATTTCAACAGAAAGCCCCCACACTAGAAATGGCAGCGTGCTGAAACAACCGGATAAACATGGGTTGGTTAGACACACAACGGCCCGCCAATGATGGCGGGCCCGAGAGAATTCTCTCAAAGACCAGAATTAGAGTTCAGCGTTCGCGTACGAGCTGACTTCGCAGTTCAGGTCAATTTCTTCATGCTGAGGGGTAACCCATTCCATTGGATGGCTCTCCTTCGCCTTTCTGCGGAACGGCAACAAGGCTGATAAACTAACATACCTCGATGCTGATGAAAAGGGGCGATTTTCACAGAGGTGTGCGACAAATTCGTGGGTGTCAGCTGGTCCTGGCCGAGCGAATCTCCCAGAATTCCTCCCAGCGGCCACTCATCCGGCAACAGCGCAGCGCGATGATGGCGTTGGCCCCCCGGACGGTCCAGTGCATTCCGGAGCGCTTGAGTCGTTGTCCAATGATCGTTTTACAGCCTGCCTCGATGACGCCCGACCCAACGAATAGTCCTTGTCTGCGGAAATCGGCATAGCGCATCCGTTGGCGGTTGGTCTGGAAGTAATCGATGGCCTTGTCCGTCTGATCCTTTACGGTCCTGTCTTGGGACCGCAGTCGCCGCAGAGAGAGCACTACCGCTTCGACCTTACCGGCATCCAGTTCTTCTACGCGCGTGGCTAGCCACTGTTTCCATCGCAGACTACCCACTTCGTATACGATTTTGGCGAGATTGGCTAAGTGTTCCCGGGCGTGATACAGGTCGACGATCTGTAGCGCTCCAGGAAAGTGTTCTTCCGCGATTCCCCAGATCCAACGTGCTCCGTCGCCGAGCACGATGACCTTCACCGCTCGCGTCAGACCTCGGCGCACGGCCTC
>Ga0307471_100001545_pt1 | contig 12625 bp, 8 predicted proteins | sample atmos_gasesAM3C__2_FD_204566 | JGI IMG/M metagenome (GOLD analysis project Ga0307471, IMG submission 204566) | Hardwood forest soil microbial communities from Morgan-Monroe State Forest, Indiana, United States - atmos_gasesAM3C_515 | ecosystem: Environmental > Terrestrial > Soil > Temperate... | reverse complement strand
GTGGGTGACCGCAAGAGCATCGGGCTCTGCTTGATTGGAGCGCCCTCTAACTTCGCGGCCTGACAGTAATCGGCTACGAACCGCGAATCTATTGCCGTTTTCAACGGCCGTAGTTTTTCTTCAGATATTCCGCCGTCGCCTGCATCAAATCCCCGTAATCGTCATGAAGCACTTCCCGCACGGCCTGCTCCGTCGCTGTCCCCGCAGCCAGGCGATCCAGAATCCGCTCGATATCCCCCATCCCCTGCGTCTGCACAATGTATTCCACATTCGCCAGCGCCCAGGCATACGCATAACTCGCCATCGGCCCCGGCAAACGCATCCACGAGCCTTCCAACTGCGCCAGCGGCGCGGCCTGACCCGCGTCATACACCTGCAGCAGCGCGTCGGCGCTCTCGTCGCTGCGTTTTCCTTCCATCCACTGCGCCACACCTTCCTGTATCCACGTCGGCGCGCGCCCGTGAGTTTTCTGTTGGATAAAACTATGCGTCAATTCGTGCCGCAAAATCCGCGACAATTCCGAATCCACACTCGTCAGTCCCTGCACCGGCACGCGAATCCGCCCGTCGTTGAGCGCACCCACCCAGCCCGGCGCCCGCGTGATGTCCGCAAATCCTTCCTGCGTGTACAAAACCACGCCAATCGGATCCGGCGGCGAGAAATTTAGTTCCGATTCGATCTGCTGGTAATGCCCTTCCAGCGTGTGGAGCACCTCTCGCGCCAGCCCCGGCTCCGCCGCCCCGTTGTATTTCAGCTGAAAATGCGTGCTCTCATTCTCCCGGTAGTTCTCTTCCTCATTTTTGTCGCGAAGCGCCTTGTCCAGCGCCGCCTGCACTTCCGAATCAGGCCGGAGCGACAGCGATTTCTTCCACTCGGCAACGGCCTGGTCCGGCCGGTTCAGTCCGTAGTACGTCCAGCCCTCCAGCTTGTAAACGTCCGGACTCTTCGGCGCATAGCGTTTCGCGCGCTCCAGATATTCGAGCGACTGCTTGAATTCGCTCCGCCGCAGATACACGTAGGCCAGCTCCATCAACGCCGACGGATCTTCCGGCGCATAAAACACCGCCGCCCGCGCATCCGCCAGTGCATGCTCCAGGTCGCCCCGCGACATTTCAAATCGCGAAGCGGCATGATGCGCCCGCGCGGCCTGCAGCGCCTTTTCGCCGCCGCTTGCCGCTCCGCTTTCCAGATTATTGATGTAGTTGCGGTCCACCGAGCCGTCATGCACCGCGCTCTTGTCGATCTCAAACTCGCCCGCCGTTGCGGCCGGCTCCGGCGGCTCCAGGTTCAAGCTTGACGCCGCGGCGGCCGGCGAACCCATCGGCGCCAGGAAGCCGCCTTTTTCGATGTGATCCACGATCGATTTCGGCAGGGCCATCTGCCCCGCGGAAGTTTCGTAGCGGACCTTGTCGCCATCTTCCACTACGTTGTAGGCGACGATCTTCCGCCCATTCTTCAGCACAATTTTGTCCGCGCGCGCCGCGCCCGCAAACAGCAGGACGCCGGCCAGCATCGCCAGCACTCTTGGAACCTGAATTACGTTACGGCGCATTTACCCATTTTAACTCGCTGCGGAAGCCTTCGCCGTCCGCCTTGTTCCCGCATGCCGAATGTGTCTACACTCTTTTCATGCGGCTTCGTCTCCTCCTGGTGGTTTTTGCGGTTCTCTTTCCTTCGATTTCGGGCGCGGCGGACTCCTCCCCGCGCGAACTTCTCACGGCCCTCAACGCCCTCACGATCGATTCGCAGCACGTCTACACGGTCGCCACCAAGGATCGCGTGGAACTCCGCAAAGCCGACACCGTGCTGGCCTTCCAGGACGGCAAGATCGCGTTCTTCCAATCTTTCGAAGGGCGCATCACCGGCTTCGTTTTTTCCGGCATCGGCCACATCGTAGCGCTACCTCGCGACCCGGTGGAAAAGCAGCAGGTCGCGCGTTTCCTCGGTGCTCCCGTTCTCGACGAGCAGTTTCTCTCCGCCTATGTGCGCTTCACCGACGGCACGGAGCAGGATCTTCTGCACGAACTCCAGCGCGTCGGCCTGGCGCCCGCTGTCGACGAACAGTTCGCCTCTCTTTGGGGAACCAGCCTGGACCGCCTGAACCCCTCCCACTCCCTGCGCATCCTCGTCGAAAAGTATTCGAATCCCCCGGCGCCCTTTTTCCACGCAGGCATCGACGGCGTTCTCACCGGCCCGCTCGACATCCTCGTCGACAATATGAAGAACGAAAATTTCTGCCTCGGCCAGCCTCGCACCGTCGGCAAAGCCACCTACTACGATGTCTGGAGTTCTTACCGCTTGCCCGACTCGCCTCCCTTCTCCATGGGCGTGGACGCCATCCGCTACACCATCGACACCACGATTCATCCCGACAATTCGCTTGAGGCCGGCGCCGCCATCGAATTCCGCGCTGCCGCCGGTGCGCAGCAGTTTCTTGGCGTCCAGCTTTCGCGCGCGCTCAAAATCTCCTCCGTCACCGGCGACAATGGCGAAGCGCTTCCCTTCTTTCAAAACGAAGGCCTCACCCAGCAGGAGATCAACGTACGCGGCCAGGATTCGCTGATCGTCTTCTTTCCCAAGCCTCTCGCCCCGGAAGCCACGTTCAGGCTGCATTTCCGCTACACCGGCAACGTCATTGAAGACGCCGGCAACAGCGTCCTGTTTGTCGGCGCAAGGGAAAGCTGGTATCCCCACTACGGTGACGCCGCCGAATTCGCACTCTACGATTTAACCTTCCATTGGCCGAAGCGCCTTCGCCTGGTGGCCACCGGCTCAAAATCCGCGGAACGCGAGGAAGGCGATGCGCGGGTAGCGACCTGGAAAACCGAAATTCCCGTGCCGGAGGCGGGTTTCAACCTGGGTGAATACGCTAGCAGTTCGCTGTCTTCTGAAAGTCGCACCATTGACGTTTACGCGAACAAGCAACTCGAGGAAATCTTGCGCTCGCGCTTGTCGGCTCCGAGGCCTTCGGAAGATGCTTCCAGGCATACCTCCATCTCGAGAGTTCCGTTGGGAAACGACATGCCGTCGCTGCCTCCAAGCCCCGCGGCGTTCCTTAGGCAGTTGGCACGTGAAATCGATTCCTCAATCCGTTTTTATGAACTCTACTGCGGCCCCTTCCCTTTCCATACTCTTGGCGTCTCGCAGATTCCCGGCGGTTTCGGCCAGGGATGGCCGGGCCTGTTGTATCTCTCCACATTTTCCTTCCTACCCGACGAAGCGCAGTACCGCGCCGGGTTGAGCTCGACGGGCCGGGCGTTCTTCACCGACGTTGTGCCATTCCACGAAGTCGCTCACCAATGGTGGGGCAACGTGGTAGGCTGGTCTTCCTATCAGGATCAATGGATTGATGAAGCGATCGCCGAATATCTCGCGCTGCAATTCGCGGATTCGAAGAAAACACAGGACCATCCGCTGAACACCTGGCTGACCAATTACCGCAAGCGCCTGACCACCAAAGCGGAGGGCCAAGATCGCGCACCGGGGGACATCGGCCCCGTCATCGCCGGCCGGCGGCTTATCTCCTCGCGCTCGCCCGACGCGTACAACGTGGTGGTCTATGCAAAAGGCACCTGGATCATCCACATGCTCCACGAAATGCTCCGGCAGCCCGGCGCCCCTGGCGGGAAAGATCCCGACGCGCGCTTCATCGGCCTGTTGCACACGCTGGTTTCAAAATATGCGCGCAAGGCGCTGACCACCGCGGACCTGCAGCGCGAAGTCGAAGCCGTCATGACTCCCCGCATGGCTTTGGAAGGTGGGCACTCGATGGAATGGTTTTTCGACGAATACGTCCGCGGTACGGGCATCCCGCACTATAAAGTGCAGTTCACATCGCACAGCAGCGAAAAGGGATTTCAGATTCGCGGCAAGTTGCTGCAGGAAGGGGTCCCTCACTCGTTCATCGCGCCCGTGCCCATCTACGCCACCACGGCAATTCCAGGCAGGACAATCTATCTCGGCACCGTGGTCGCCACCGGCGAAGAAACGAATTTCACGTTTACTTCCGGCGTTCAGCCCCGCAAGCTGCTGATCGACCCCCACATGACCCTTCTCTGCGTCCCGGAGTAAAACCGCGCCCCTCTTTACTTCTTCTCTTTCATCCACTCATCTTTCAGCGGGCTCTTCGGGTTCGGTTCCGCCCGGCCCAACTGCCCCAAGACATACGGGAACCCGTCGGGATCCGCGGGCTGTCCGGACAGCAATCCCGCGTCCGCCAAATCCTTGATGCTTGCGGCGCGTCGCTTGGTTTGCCGCTCGTAGTTATCCGCAATCTGGTTCAGCGCCCGCAAATCCATCAGCACTTTCACCATCCGCAGGTGCGCTTCGGCGTTCTTCCGCACATCCTTGTCCGTTGCTGTTTGTAAGACATCCAGCCACAACGCGTAAGAGGTCTCCAGCGATTCGCCTTCCGCGGCGATCTTCGCCGCCATAATCTTCATGAACACTTGAGCTCCTGGCAACCGGCTGCCCGCTTCAAATGCCTTCGATGCCTTCACGTAGTCTTTTTTGTCGAAGTAATAAACGTTCCCGAGATCCTGGTAAAACCTCCAGTGATCCGGATTGGCCTGGATGCCACGCTCCAGAAGCGCCACTGCTATATCTGGCTGGCCCGCGCCGCGCGGCGGAGCATCGCTCAAAAACGTCGAGCCAAAGTGGTAAGCAACCGTCAGATGGGGGTCGAGCGTGGTGGCAATATTCAGAAGCGGCCACAACTGCTCCAGATTCGAGTCATGCTCCTGATGTTTCCCACCGAAATACTGCACCGCGCGTGTCCAGTAGATTGCGCCCAGCAGCGGCGCGAATTCCAGGCTAAGGCGTTTCATTACAGCCGGCGAACGCAGCGTCAGTTCATCGCTTTCCAGTTGCAGCTTCGTTCGCTCCGCATCCACCTGCTCCTGCAGATGCCAAACGCACACGAACCCGGCCAGCAACAGTGCGCCCAATACCGCTCCGTTAATTGCACGCCGGTTCATTTCAGGTTGCGCCGCGAAAACACGATGGCGGCTCCCGTCAGCACGATCGCGGTGTACAGGAAGGCATACAGCGTCGCTTGCCAGATAAGCGAAACTGGGACGCCTCGCCCGTGCACCACCGCGCCCATCACGTTGAAATTTTCGAAATTTGGCAGCAAGTAGGAAATGCCGCGCATCCACCGTAGTGTCCCGGGATCGAGCTCCACTCCGTGGACGGTCCGCAGATCGCCCGCCAACAAACCCGCCACGTACATGCCCGCCGTGAACAGAATGGCCAGGAACGGCGTGGTGAAACAAGAAAACAGCAGCGCCAGGGCCACGATCATCGCCAGTTTCAGCAGGATTAGATACACCGCCGCCAGGATGTGCACATCGCTCGCCTGCCACGCGCGGTTTACGCTCCACAGCGCGATGTACAATCCCGCGGCCATCGCGGCCGTATTCACCGTCAGCGTCATCACCAGCCCGACAAATTTCCCCAGCAGGAATTCCCAGCGCTTCACCGGTTTGGCCAGCAGAGCGTACAGCGTACGCTTGTCCATCTCCTTCGAAACCAGCGCCACGCCCAAAAATATCGCAATGAAAATGCCGATCACGGAAATCGCGGAGAGCCCCAGGCTTATGATGACGTCTCGCTCGATGCCGATGGAGACTTGCCCCACCAGGATGGCCGCGCCGATCATCATCAGCGCGAAGAAAACCAGGTTATAGAGCACCCTGTCGCGCACCGCTTCCCGGAACGTGTTCGCCGCCACCGCCTGAACGTTTCTCATTTCCCGCTCACCTCAACGGCGCTCGCTTGCGCCCGGTCGGCTTCCACCAGGTGCATGAAATATTCCTCCAGGGTCGGCTTGATCTGGGCAACCGACAAAATCCGGGCGCCTGCGGCCTTCAGAGCATCCAGCGCCGCGTACAATTCCGCCTCCGGCAGTTGCACGCGATAGCGGTCTCCCGTTCGCGTGGCCTTCTCCAGCAGCAGAAGATTCCGTCCCGCGCCCGAAAGCTCGAACAGGATTTCCATCCCTTGCGCCTTGATATCCACCAATTCGCCGGGCGCCCCGATGCCGCGAAGCTTTCCGCCCACGATTACGCCTACGCGGTCACACAACATTTCCGCGTCGGACAGCACGTGCGTGGAAAAAAGCACGGTGCGGCCCTCGCGCTTCAGTTCCAGGATGATGTCCCGCACTTCGCGCCGCCCCACGGGGTCCAGGCCCGACATCGGTTCATCCAGCACTACCACCTTTGGGTTGTGGAGAATTGCCTGCGCCAGCCCCACACGCTGCAACATGCCTTTTGAATATTTCCGCAGTTGAATTTTCTTCGCCGTGTCGAGTCCCACCTTTTTCAGCATCGCCTCCACCCGCGCCGCCCGCTCGGTTGCCTTCGAGTTGTGGAACCTCGCGAAGTAGTCCAGCACTTCGTACGCGGTAAGGTAGTCGTAAAAATAAGGCTGCTCCGGCAAATAGCCGATCGAAGCGTGCATCGAGACGTCATCGATCGATTTCCCGAGTATTCGCGCCGTTCCCGCGGTCGGAAAAATCAATCGCATCAGTAGCTTGATGGTCGTGGATTTCCCCGCCCCGTTCGGCCCCAGGAAGCCGAAGACTTCTCCGTCTTCGACCCGCATGGTCAGGTCTTCCAGCGATTTTTTCTTTTTCAGGCTCAGGAACCCGTACGGGTATTCCTTCGAGAGATTCTCGATCTCAATCGCACCTTGTGGCATACCCATATTCTTGAAAAGCTTTCGCACCTCGTCAACGGGTGCAGGCGAGTCGTGTTCGCAGTCTGCAACTCCCATAAACAAATTGGGCGCCCCAGTGTCAGGAGCGCCCCCTGCAACTCTTCTGTTCGATTCCGCCTCTGTGTTCTCCGTGAACTTGACGGTAAACTTTTCCGTTTACTTCGCGATCTGCACCAGATCGCTCTTCGCCGGCGCCACCGCCGGCATCGGCTGCAGCGTTTGCGGCGACCGCCAGTTATCTAGGACCCCCACCTGCTGCACACAGCTGACAGTACACATCGGCGCGCAACCCTTGTGCGTCAGGTATTCCCGGTGGCGCATCTCCGCCGTGTAATTCGCCAGCGGTATCCCCGGATAGCCGCGCTGCTGCGAGCACCAGTGCACCAGCCCGTCCTCGCAGATGTACAGATAACGCGATCCGGCTCGGCACTTCCAGTCATGCTCGCGGCCCTTGGCCACATTGTGCTGAAACTGGTTAAAGCGTGAATACGAGCGCTTTCCCAGGGTCATGATCTCTTCGAAAATCTCCTGGTCGCGCTCGGCCAGCGGCTTCAACTGCCCGTCATGATCGTGGATGATGCCAACCGTGCTGGTAAATCCCAGCTCCAGCGCGCGGTGGGCGATTGTCAGCGCGTCCTCGGAGTTTTTCACTCCGCTGCCGAGCACCGAATTGATGTTCACCTGGAATTCCGCCCATTCCGACAACATCTCCAGCCGCCCGTCCAGCGTCTTCAGGCTCTTCTTCGACATCTCGTCCGGCGCGGCATTATCAATGCTGATCTGCAGGTGCTCCAGCCCCGCGTCGTTCAGCCGCTCGATGCGCTCCTTGTTCAGGAAAAATCCGTTGGTGATCAGGCCAGCGATCATTCCGCGATTGCGGATGTGCCGGATAATTTCGTCCAGGTCGGGATGCATCAGGGGCTCGCCGCCGCTGATCGTAATCACCGAGGTTCCCATCGCCGCCAGGCTATCCAGCCGCCGCTTCATCTCCTCCAGCGGCACCGGCTTCGACACGTCGTCAAACTCGTTGCAATATCCGCAATCCAGGTTGCAGCGCCGCATCGGGATGATGTGCACCAGCACAGGGTGTTTCGTGGACACCAGCGCCTTCGCAATCATCTTCAGTTCGCGCAGCCGCGTCAGGTAAAACCGTAGCCGCCGCTTGCGCCGCGTTGCCGCCGACGCTTTCCCTTTTTGCCGTGCCAGGCCCATTTTCCGGTGATTTCCCCTGCCCTCAATTATACATGATGCCCGTTTTTCACCCTGCGGCACGCAAGGTCCCTGCCTGCGACAAGTTAACGGCGCACAGAGTTTCTTCGTGGGAGCCACCATCTCGGTCGGCGGCGGCATCCAGCGGGTACCCGAAAGAAGCCAGCCGGAAACTCTTTCGAGTTCCCGGCTGACCTTGCAGTTTGAGTTTCTGACCTCGCGTTGTCGACCATCCAGATCCGCTTCCTTACTGGTTCGGATACTTTGGATAGCCCAGGTACGTCCAGTAGTCGCTCAGATAGCTGTTGGTTGTGGAGGTGGCATCAAAGCCCTGTCCGCCGAAGATCCAAATGTAGTCCAAGTTGTCTTGCGGCCAGAAAGCCATGCCGCGGCGTCCGCCGGGCGTGTTGTTGGTATACGGAATGTTATAGTTGAGCGGATCGCGCGGTGTCTTGTACGAGCCGTTTTGATTGACGTTGCTGGAACCCTTCCACCACACCCATTGGCCGATCGCCGGTACGTACTCCCAAACATCGTTCAGGAAGCCGGTGCCCTGCCCTATCGTGGAGCCGTAACCCCATCCGCCGAAGAGCCACAGGTTGCCAGTGCTATCCGCCCAGCCCGCTCCGCTCCACCGCGAACCCGGTACATTCCCGGCCGCCGCGGCAAGTTGTGTCCCGTAGGTACCGTTTAGGTTGCCCAGGTTGCCGCCAGAGACCCACTTCCATTGACCCGTGGCGATGTTGAATTGCCAGAGATCGTTCAAAAGCGCTCCTTCAGCGGTTACCGTGCCATTGCCGAGGCCGTTTGTGGAACCCGGATTCCGTGTTCCGGCGGAATCCAAACCCAATCCGCCGAAGACCCAGATATTGCCTAGATTGTCCGCCCAAACCACGGGGGTTTGTCGCCCACCCGGTCCAGCAACGTTGGCTGCCAGTGCCGTGCCTTGCGTACCGTAGTTGCCGTTGTTCTGGCCCACGTTCGAATTCGTCGGCCCCATCCAGGTCCAGGTCTGGCCGGCGATGTTGTATTCCCACAGATCGTTCAGCAGTCCCAGATTCCCGGCTGAGTCAAAACCCTGACCGCCGAACATCCACACATTTCCGGCAGCGTCGGTAGTAAATCCAGCTCCCCATCGTCCGCCTGGAACTCCCCCGGAGGAGGTTCCCAAAGTGCCGTACGCACCTGCATTGTTGGCCGTCCCGACCCTCGCCACGGCCGTCCAACTTCCCTGCTCAACGTAGGATCCTGTGTATTTCTGGCTAGGGACCGATACATCCAGGGAACCGGGGGTCCATTCCCACACATCATTCAGCAGCCCCACACTGGCGCCGCCGACGCCCACGGTGGTAATCCCCTGGCCTCCGAACAGCCACAGGTTTCCTGATGTGTCGCTCCACGTTACGCTGCCCCAGCGCCCACCGGGGCCGGAGCCTGGTCCTCCGCTCGTTGTGCCAGCGAGATCGACTGACTCAAATTTCGTTAGATCCCCTGAGCTTGAGCACTGCCCACAAATGGTTGGATTCGGCGAGCTGACTACAGCGCCGGCAAACTCCGTGGTGATGGGAGCATTGGCGGGTAACCAGTTGCTTGTACCGTCATCATACAACCAGAGATCGTTCAGCAGGCCGGGCAGATCGGGAGGCGTCCTTCCTGTCAGCTCAAAACCAAATCCTCCGAACAACCAATGCCTTCCGGAACTGTCCGTCCAGGCAGCCGCATAATCTCGCCCGCCGGGGAAATTCACATTCGCACCCCCTGGCGGAAGGGTTACCGCGCCAAGCTTGCCGGCCGTATTGGGACCGGATCTCCAGGTCCAATCGTTGTGCTGGCAATCGACCAGCACACTCGAAACGTTGGCAGTGGTGATTCCCGTATAGAAGAAGATCCAGCACGGCTGGGGCTGGCTGGAGGGGTCCACAAAGATCGAAACGTTATACGCACCGTTTGCCGTTACTTGTGTCGGGAAGGTGAAGGTTGTGTTGTCCCCGGTGACAAAAAGATTGTCGCCGCCATTGTTCAAGAGTTCCAACGTGTCGCCCGGCCCGTTCACTAGGCCGATCAGCGTTCCGCCAATCGTGAAGCTAGGTTGCGGGCAGATAATCTGCACCGTATTGATATTGCTGGTGACTGTTCCGGAGCCATTGACCACAACGCAAGTCTGCGGCGGATTGCTAGGCTGCGTCTTGATGGTGACAGTGTACGTGGTTTGGCTTGCCAGCGGTGTGGGGAAAGTAAAGGGAACGTTGTTGCCCGTACCCGTTACTGTGAAGGAGGTATCCGTGCCGTCCGACAGAACCAGCCCGCTGCCATCCAATCCGGAAACATTACCGCCAAGGGTGAACACCGGAACGCAGGTAACCTGCACACTCGTGATGTTGGCGGTTGCGTCTCCCCGGCCGTTGGTCACACTGCAATTCTGGATCGGAGTCGACGGTTGCGTCTTGACGATGACGCTGTAAGCGAGAGTGGTCGTGTTCTTGAAAGTGAAACTGATGGAGTTGCCGGTCCCGGTGATGGTCAGGTCTTCAACTCCGGCACTCCCGTTGTTTTCGAGAACCAAGCCGGTGCCAGTGAGGCCGAGGATTGTGCCGCCAACGGTGAAGGGTCCGCCCCCGCTGCCCGAGCCGCTGCCGCTTCCGCTTCCGCTCCCCGAGCCGCTACCGCTTCCACTGCCCGAGCCGCTTCCACTGCCGCCTTTGATGCCGCTGCAGCCGCTGATGAGGAGCGCTGCAATCCCGAGCAGAGACACTGCCAAATTTTTCCTAGCCATCGTTGTTCAACCTCGTTTTTTTATCTCGTTGCTGAGGATGCGCGGTCTCAGCTTGAATCTCTTTGTCCTGACAGGCCGCACTCCTGTGCTCGGGCACTTGGCTCGCGCTCTCGATCCGACCAAAACCCGTGATTGACCCCACCTGTCAACCCAGGCAAAAAAAATTGAACCGAGTCTCCGTGAGGTATAGGAGTACTGAACCTGTTCCCGTAGTTTGCTAGTGGGTTTCTGACTCTGCAAGATTCTGGAGAGGGGGGTGTGTTGAACTGACTAATAACCGTACGCGGTCATGAAGGTACTCAATTTCTTACGTACATAATTGACAAGCAGCTACGGGCCGCAATTCTACAGGGTCTCCGCACACACCTATAGCTTCTGGTGTAGCGCCGGCCACTTCCGGACATTCTCGATCTGCTGCTTTTTCCGCCTAGTTTATCTGCCGGGCCACCACAGGCAAATCCACCGAGCGCACTTCCGCGGTCATTTGCGTGGTCCGGAGCCAGTCAATCTGGCTTGTGTCCACGGCCCCAACAGAGCCGTTCAGTTCGTGGTAGGTCACCACACCGCCGTCGATCCGGTACTTGGTCACTTCCAGCACCTGATTCGATTTCAGCACCAGTGTGGTCACGCGCGCCGCGGGCAGTCCCGCCACCGGCGCGGGTGCTGCAGCGTTCATGGCCATCGCGGCGGGAACGATGTTCTCGTTCGCGACGCCCGCTGCAGGCTTTTCCGTTATCACCGATTGCTGCACGGCGCCGGGGTCGGGCCCGGGGGTAAACGTGCTCGGCTTGGGAATGTTGGAGGAAGCGTAAGGCGGCCTGTCCGGATGGAAGGCGGCGCTGGACAGGTTTCCCGGCACCACATTGGACACCGAAATGTTGTGAGGCACCGCATTGGAGGCCGACAAATTACGCGGCACCACGATGTCGTCCATCAGGCGCAGTTGCATCGGCTCTTCGCCTTTCAGCGTTGGCCGGGGCCCGCGCGCCGGAAGCATCAGCACTTTCCACGGCCACAGCGGCGGAATCATCCACTCGACGACGTCGCGCTTGGCGTGTCCTTTGCCCTTGATGTCTCCCTGCTTGTCCACCTTGTAGCCCTTCGCCGCGATCACTTTTGCCGGCAACGGAACATCCCCTGTCGGCACGATCACGCGATCAAACGTAATTTTCAGGTAGCCCTTGCCTACGAAATGGCCCGGGTCCTTTTCCTCTTCCAGGTGCCCGGCGAGCATGCTTCCCCGCGGAAACACGGTGCGCCCGAACTCCTGAAAGCTCTTCAGATGGCACAACACCGGATCTCCCACCGACGCGGTCGCCGACGAGAAGTTCGGTTCCGACATAGTGCACTGCAACAGCGTTCCGGCCGGCACCAGCAGGTCCTGTGCTTGGACCCCGTTTGCCAACACCAGTAGCGTTACAGCGCTCACCAAAGAAACGATGAGACGTTTCATGACTTCCTCCAATTGTGGATTTCCGAAACGGCCTGGCGAGAGGACCGTGGTCAACCGTAGGGACACCCGTGCGGGCAGCAATCCGTGCACACAAGGACGTCCCCTCAGTCTTGCGCCCCACAACCCAGGTTGTCCGGAAAAGTCGCGCGACCTCGGAATTATCTTCGCTCTATTTCGCGAAGGGGGTTACCAGGACTTTCCAGCTCGTCCCAAACAACTCATCTAAACCCTGTGTTTCGAGCAAATCAGCGGCGCTTCAGGAAATTCGCCCGCGACCCTGTTGGCCGCCGAGACGATACTGGTACGATATATTTTATATAACCTTAAATTAATACTTTAAATGTTGGCCCGCCGACATTTTCTTCCGGAGCTTCGCGGTCTCACGTAGGTGAAGTCGTGAGTTTGTGGAAATCACCGGTCGCTGGCCACTGGTCGCCGGTCACATTCCATCGCCAGTCACCCTCTTCCTG
>Ga0307471_100001544_pt1 | contig 12626 bp, 9 predicted proteins | sample atmos_gasesAM3C__2_FD_204566 | JGI IMG/M metagenome (GOLD analysis project Ga0307471, IMG submission 204566) | Hardwood forest soil microbial communities from Morgan-Monroe State Forest, Indiana, United States - atmos_gasesAM3C_515 | ecosystem: Environmental > Terrestrial > Soil > Temperate... | reverse complement strand
ACCGACGATTTAGCGGAGCGCGTTTTGAGCGCTGCCCATCAATTGAACGTTCCTGTATTTGTAAAACCGAAGACCTCGCGGCTATACGCGTATCGCGGCGCTCGCGCGATCGTATGCAATGCCAAGGAGGCAGGTTTCTACGTCACACGCTCGCTGGCCGATGAGAAATCCGTGGAAGAAGCCGGGCGCGCGCTGCTCGCGCACTTCGGCTGCAGTGCCGTGGTAATTACACGCGGTGAAAAGGGAATGAGCGTCTTTGAAGAATCCTGGCCGCGCCATCTGCACGTTCCGGCCACGAGTTTTGAAGTGACCTACGCCCGCGTGGGACAGGCTGGGATCGACCGCGGTGCGACAGGCCGACAGGTCTTCGACGTAACGGGGGCCGGAGATACCGTGCTCAGCGTCCTGGCGCTTGCCGTTGCGGCCGGAGCGCCGATTGCCGATGCTGCCATGCTCGCCAACACGGCAGCCGGCGTCGTCGTGGGCAAACTCGGCACCGCCAGCGTTAGCCCACAGGAGCTCGTCCACGCTCTCGATGACATTCGCTGATAACGGAGCTCAAATTTTCCTGAGAAAACCTTACGGTCGTCACGGGACGGGGAAGCTGAGCGATTTGTTAGCCGTCAAAACCCAAATCTCGACGACTTTCGTTCTGCGACTTTTTTCCGTGTCGGAAGCGTCGGGCATTGGCGAGAAGGGGCTAACCTCAACCGTAATGGCAACGGCATTTGAACCCTTGGGGGCCTGTGCATGGAGGACCTTATAGCTCTTCACCGGGCCGTAGTAGCCGTCGGGTCCCCAATCGGCGAGAAAATCCTTCATGGTGTAGGTCGGGCCGGGCTTCCATAGTTGATAAGCCCCGGTGGTGTCGCCTGCGTCGAGGGCGTCGAGGAAGCGCTCTGCAGCCCTCTTTTCCGGGTAGTAGCGGAAGGTGAAATAAAGCCCCACAAGCGCGAGCACAGTAAGCGCCGCAATGGTGAAAGCCATGGCCCGAGATTTATCTGGTTTATCGGCAGGTGGATCGAGAAGTGACATTCAATAGTCTCCTGCCCCGCGAGCGTCGGATTCGAACTTGCCATTGCGCCGGCGCCATCCCTGCGCTGTTCAGCAACAATGAAATCCTAACAGAGTCAGTGCGTCCGAGTAAAAGGTGGCCAATCGCGGAAACTGCCGATTAGTTGCCGGCCGACACCAGGTGCAAGTGTATAAGGCACGAAACGACTGCCACTTGAGTGGACCGCTCAGGCTTGCATTGGGAAAGGGGATTCTTCGGCAATCGAGGGCAGGGTAATTAGGGCGACGGAGGAGGATAGAAGTCTTCGATGGCGAAAGGGTAGGCGACATTGATGCCAGGGCCGCCGCCATCAGGAGTGGTCCAGAAGCTGACGCGGCGCAGGCGCGAGTTTCGCGCAGCCTGCGAGGCGAAAGCCTGGCCATAAAGCTTGCGCTGACCTGCGTCCAGAAGGTAGTAGGTCTCCGCCGCGCCGTACACGCGCGGCACCCCCAGCGACGGCAAGGTCGCATCGGCATCATCGAGAATGCGTTGAAGGAGCTGGTCGTAGGCGGCGCCGGCCGTGATCAGATAGCAAGAGTAGTCAATACGCGAGGGAATCGTGAGCCCGGAATTGACCATGAATTTCAGGCTGCGATACATCCAAGCGACGGAGCGGTGGCCATTGAGGATCGGATCCACTGCATCTGTGTAACTGTCGTCGAAGACGATAGATTGCGTACCTTCGATGACGAAATAGACAGCCGGCTTGAAGCCGGCGGCTGTCACGTGGGAGACGAACCGGGGATAGAGGCTGGAAAGAAACCATTCCTGATTGGCCTTCGCGCCAATCATGACTTCACCCTCAAAGTAAATCGTATCCACGACGGGCACGCCGTCTGGGCGAAGAACGTTGGTCACAGCGTCCAGAAGTTTGTCGGTCGTGAGTTGAACGCGGGTTGTAAATTCCGCAGCGGTGAGAGGTGTGAAGCCGAGGCCATTGACCGGATCGCCGCGAGTGTAATCGGCCGCGCCAAGCCAGAGCATCCCGAGGTCGAGCCGGAGACGATTGCCACCGGAGCCCTGCACTGCAGCAACATCTTGGGCATAGTTGTGGAGATTGGCTTCTTCCTGGTCTGTCATTGGGAAGGTGGCGCGCCAGGCCTCGCCGAAATTGGTGGTTCCGGGCTCGGTAACGAACCAGATACGCGTGGAGATGAAAGTCGAGCCGCGGTCGGCCATCCTTTGGAGTTGGGCACGCACAGCGGGGCGCACCCCGGGCTGGTTGTAAAGAGTGATGAACGCAGTTTGGAGGAAGTCGGCCCCAGTGGCATGGTAATCCACGCCAACATCATAGCCAGAAATATGGCCGACTGGAATGACGACCGGAGCCGGAGAAGTACCCGAGGCGCTGGCGTCGACTTGCGAAGTGGCTTTCACGGTGAAGAGGCCGGGAAGCGCGGGGGCGTTGTAAAAACCATCGGCGGTGATCGACCCGCCGTCGGGTTCAACGACCGACCATATAACCGCGTTACTTGAAGCGTTCTGTACCACGGCGGTGAACTTGAAGGACGCCCCGGTGTTGAGGGGGCTGGAGGGGCCTGTCACGATTACTTCTGCCGATGGAGGCGGAGGCGAGTCAGCGCCGCCGCACCCTGATAAGAAAGCAGCGAAGGAGGCCAGCGCGAATAGCCGCGGCAAGAAGGAGCCTTTACTGCGTTTGTCCCTGAGAAATGGCGTCATGTTCTGAGATTCCACCACAAGCGGGGTGCGAGTGAGCCAATGATAGGAGTTGGCCTGAAAGGAAGCAAGCGACTGGGAACGAGACTTTAGGATGTCGCGCCTTGTTGCGCACTGGAAGAAGCGGAAGGATGTTTACAAGCGAAGATGTCGAACTACCCTTCGAGGGCGCCGCCGGAGCCGGCGGGAAGCTCGATCTGGTATTTGGTGCGGGCTTTTTCGGCGTGCTGTTCGAGAGCTAACTGGATCAATCTATCGATGAGTTCACGGAAGGGGATGCCGCTGGCTTCCCAAAGCTTCGGGTACATGCTGATGGACGTGAAGCCGGGGATGGTGTTCACTTCGTTGAGATAGATCTTGCCGCCTTTTTTCTCGAGGAAGAAATCGACGCGGGCCATGCCGCTGAGTTCGAGGGCGCGGAAAGCGTCGATGGCGTATTCTTGAATCTTCGGCACTTGCGCAGGCTTGAGGTTCGCGGGAATCAGGAGCTGCGTGCCTTCCTCGAGATATTTGGCGGCGTAGTCGTAAAACTCGCGGTGCGGGACGATTTCGCCGGGGACGGACGCTTTCGGATCGTGATTGCCGAGCACGGAGACTTCGATTTCTCGGGCGATGACGGATTCTTCGACGAGAATTTTCATCGCGAACTCGCAGGCAAGATTCAGCGCAGGGGCCAGTTCTTCACGTGAGTGGACTTTGGTCATCCCGACGGAAGAGCCAAGCGTGGCGGGCTTCACAAAAACGGGATAACTGAACTTTAGCTCGACGGCGCCTTGAATGGCCTCCGGGTTGCTTTCCCAATCGTGGCGATGGACGGTAATCCAGGGCACGACAGGAATTTTCGCGACTTGCAGCAGGCGCTTGGCGACGTCTTTGTCCATGCCGATGGCGGAGCCGAGAACGCCGGCGCCGACGAAGGGCAAGCCTGCAAGATCGAGCAGGCCCTGAATCGTGCCGTCTTCTCCAAAGGTCCCGTGCATCACGGGAAAAACCACGTCGATGCGCTGGCCGCCGCCGCTGCCGTCCAATCTTACGAGCGCGGCATCAGTGGGGTCGGCGGTCATCATGACGCGCTGGCCGCCCTTCAGGACTTCAGGCAGCATTTTTTGCGCGCCCGCGCCGACGAGCCAGTGGCCTTCCTTGGTGATGCCAATGGGTACTGGTTCGTATTTGTCCGGGTCGAGGCCGCGAATGACGGAGGCTGCCGAGGCGAGAGAGACTTCATGCTCGCCGGAGCGGCCGCCGAAGAGGATACCAACGCGCAGTCTTTTCTTATTGTCAGGGGTCACGAGTCGAATCTCATTCCGCCGGGAAGTGCCGCAATCCAAATTATCCGTTTTCAGTTATAAGTGAAAACTGACGATTGTTGGAGTGGTTGTTTTTCGTGCGGTTCTGATTAGACAACTTCCGCTTATCCGGTTGCTTCAGCAAAACCGCAAGCCATCGAGGCGTCGATTCAAGCTTGGGGCAACATATGGCGCTTTGCTGAAACAAGCGGATAAGGAGAAGACAACTAATGACTGATCACAGGATTTTCTGGCCGAGGCCGGAGAGGACGAGTTCGACGCCGAGGAGCGCAGTGCGGTTGTGTTCGTCGAGGATGGGATTGATCTCGACGACTTCGAGGGAAACCATGGATTCGGTGTCGGCAATCATTTCCATGGCGAGATGGGCTTCGCGGTAGGTGACGCCGCCGCGCACTGGAGTGCCGACCCCCGGCGCGTCGGCGGGATCGACGAAATCCATATCGAGGCTGACGGCGATGCCGGCGGTGTCATCCATGGCGTACTTGAGCGCCTCAGACATGACGTCGCGCAAGCCGCGCTCGTCAATGTCGCGCATGGTGAAAACATGAATGCCGGATTTCTTGACGATTTTGCGTTCCTGGGCGTCAAGATCGCGCGCACCGACGATGACGATGTTGCCGGGCTCGGCTTTGGGCTTGAAGCCGAGAAGGTCGACGAGTTCCGGCGCGCCGTAGCCCATGATGGCGGCGAGCGGCATACCGTGAACGTTGCCTGAGGGAGAGGATTCCGGCGTGTTCATGTCGCCGTGTGCGTCTAGCCAGAGGTAGCCGATTTGCTTTTTGTCTTTGCGGAAAAAGTTGGCGACGCCGGCAGCTACGCCCGCGGCGATGGAGTGATCACCGCCGAGAACGAGCGGGAGAAAACCTTCGCTTAAAGACTTTTCGGCCGCAGCGGCAACGTCGGCGCAGGTTTCAGCGATCTCCTGCAAATATTTGGCGCGTTTTTCGCCCACGGGCATTTCTTCGGGTTGCTTGACGGAGAGGTTGCCGATGTCCTCGACCTGCAGGCCGAGCTTCTTGATGCTGGATTGGAGACCCGCGCCCCGCAGCGCTGAGGGGCCCATGTCGACGCCGCGGCGGCTTTGGCCGAGGTCCATGGGGACGCCGATGATGCGTACTTTTTGGGCCATCTGATGACTCCGTGACTCGCGCGTCGTGACTGGTGACTCGCGGAAAAACCGAGCCGGTGGCGGGGCGGCAGCTCTGCCACGAAATTCGGACCAGTCTTTATCTCAACAGAATTGCGGGAACAGCGGGAAAAAGCGCCGAACTACCCGCCTTAAGGATACACGCGGTAAATCATGCGAGGGAAGGGAATCACCTCGCGAATGTGTTCGGTGCCGCAAATCCAGGCGACGGTGCGCTCGAGGCCCAGGCCGAAGCCGGAATGCGGCACGCTGCCGTAGCGCCGCAAGTCAAGATACCACTGGAAGGCTTCTTCGGGCAGGTTGTGTTCGCGAAGGCGCTTTACCAGCAGGTCGTAATCATGAATGCGCTGGCTGCCGCCGATGATTTCGCCGTAGCCTTCAGGAGCAATCATGTCAAAAGCGAGGGCGAGCTCGGGGCGTTGGGCGTCTGGCTGCATATAGAACGCCTTGATCGCGGAAGGGTAATGATGGATGAGGACGGGACGGTCGAAGGCGCTGGAGATGATGGTCTCTTCGTCGCCGCCAAAATCATCGCCGAACTTGGCGGGATTGCCGTTCTTGTTCAGCACGGCGACAGCGTCTTCGTAGCTGATGCGCGGGAACGGGGGCTTCACGTTTTCGAGCTTGCTGGTGTCGCGCTTCAGAGTTTCGAGCTCGCGCGGTTTGTTCTTGAGGACTCCTTGAACGATGGCGCTGACGAGACCCTCGCTGAGCGCCATTATTTCCTCGAACTCGACGTAGGCGGCTTCCGGCTCCAGCATCCAGAATTCTGTGAGGTGGCGCCGGGTCTTGGATTTTTCGGCGCGAAACGTGGGGCCGAAGGTGTAGACCTTGCCGAGAGCCATGGCGATGGCTTCGGCGTAGAGCTGGCCGCTCTGAGTCAAGTAGGCTTTTTGGTCGTCGATGTAATTCACTTCGAAGAGTGTTGAAGTTCCTTCGCAGGCGGCGGGGGTGAACATGGGCGCGTCGGTAAGCGTGTAGCCTTGGCCGTCCATGAATTCGCGTCCGGCGCGGATAGCCTGCGCACGAATGCGGAGGATAGCTGCTTGACGCGGCGTGCGAATCCAAAGATGGCGCTGATCGAGCAGAAAATCGACGCCATGCTCTTTAAGTTGGATTGGAAAAGGTGTGCTCTCAGGAACTTTCTGGACGATTTGAATCTTTGTGACGCCAATTTCGTAGCCGCCGGGGGCGCGCTTTTCCGCGCGGATCTTGCCGGTGACGATGACGCTCGATTCCTGGGTCAGGCCTTTCAGCGATTCGAATGCTTCGGGATTTTCCTTCAGCGCGCAGACGCCCTGGATGATTCCGGAACCATCGCGAAAAATCGGGAAGAGCAATTTGCCTGATTCGCGAAGATTGTACAGCCAGCCCTTGAGCGTGACTTCCTGGCCGTCGTATTTGCCTGCCTGTTCGATGCTGATCGTCGTCATCTGGCCCGTTTCGTTCGCGACGCTCATTTTGCGGAGTTCCATGCCTTTTCTAAGCGGTCAAGGGACTTGCGAGCGGCAGTGAGTTGTTCGGCGGCACTTGGCGCTTCGGGGCCTGTCTTTTCTTTCAATTCCAGAACCAGAGGCAGCTTGCGTTCCGGCGCAGACTTGAGGAGCTTGATGGCGGCAGGCCAATCGATAGTGCCTTCGTAGGGATGGATATGCTCGTCCTTCTCGCCGCGATTGTCGTGGAGGTGGACGGAGGAAACGAGATCGCCTAGAGGCGCGAAACTTTTTTCGAGGCGTTCTTCCTCCGGGAAGTCAGAGAGATTTGCGTGGCCGATATCGAAGTTGAAGCGCAGGCCCGTAAGCCTGGTTTCGTCGACGAAGGTGCGGAGATAACTGGGATCACCCATTTCGCTCATAGTGTTCTCCACGCAGATGGTGACGCCGGCGTGGTGCGCGTGAAGGATCAAATGCTCGAGCGAACTGAAAGCAGCATCGCGCTTGCGGGGATCGGCGGTCTCGCGCGCGCTGCCCATGTGAAGGATAAGTCGCGCGTACGGCAAGTCGTCGGCGACGTCGATGACGCGCTTCAGTTCGTCCATGGCTTCGATGCGGCGGACGCGCTCGACTTCGCAGATGGACAGGGGAGTGCCGCTTTCCCTCATGGCGCTCATGTCGCGGCTCGTCGGAGCGTGCAGCGAGACAAGCTGCAAGCCATGTTGCTCGAGGGCGGAGGCCATGGCCTGAATTTCCGATTTAGCCGAATATTCGAAATGGCTGCGTGTACAGAAAATTTCGAGGCCGGCAAATCCGGCCTCGGAAATTTGTCCGAGCAGCTCGGGCGTCAGCTTTCGCGATACAAACAAGTAGGTCGACAGTAGTCTTTGCATGATTCGTTCGAGTTCCCCGAAGCGCTAGCAACAATGAAAACGGTACGCTCCCGCGCGCCTATGATGATTCAGCAATCCCTTTAGTATCCCACGGCCGCGCCTTCGTGGCGCGGATCGGCAGCGCCCAGCCTGTCGCCAGTGGCCGGGTCGATAGCGATGGCATTGACCAGCCCGATATGGCCGACGCGGCGAGTGGCATGGCCGCGAGCGTTCAGCGCGGCCTCCAAGCTGTCCGGAAAAGCGCGCTCCATAAAAATGCGATCGGGAATCCACTGGTGATGGAAACGCGGCGCATTGATGGCCGCTTGAGGTTCCATGTCCAGGCGCATCCAGTTCAAGACGCTAAGGAGCGTAGCCGAAATAATCCCGGGGCCGCCCGGAGAGCCGGTCACGAAGCTGAGTTTGCCGTCCCGGAGCAGAATCGTCGGCGTCATCGAGCTCAGCGGACGGTGGCCAGGCGCGATGGCATTGGCCTCGGATTGCACCAGTCCGAAGAGCGCATTGGGAACACCGGGCTGCGTTGTGAAGTCGTCCATCTCGTCGTTCAGCAGAAAGCCAGCTGAAGAGGTAACCCGCGAGCCGTAACTGTCGTTGAGAGTGTACGTACTCGCGACGGCGTTGCCCGCGGCGTCGACGACGGAAAAGTGTGTGGTGTGCGGGCCCTCGCCAAGGCTAACTAGAGTTTCCGGAGAGGACGAATTGCTTGCCGCCACGCCGCAGGTGTGAGGATTCCCGGCTTTAATGACTTTGCTCGACGAGGCGTGCTGCGGGTCGACGGTGGTGAAAACTTCCTTGGCGTAGCAGGGATCGGTGAGGCCGGCAACGGGAACGCTCGAATAGTCGGGATCGGCCAGATAGGCTGCGCGATCAGCAAAGACACGGCGCATGATCTCGGCAACCAGGTGGACGCTTTCAACGTCGTCCCAGCCTTTCAGCGGAACGGTTTGCAACATGTTCAGCGCTTCGATGATGGCGACACCACCCGAGCTCGGCGGAGGAGAAGTCAGAACTTCCCAGGCATGACCGCTGGTTTCGTACTTCGCGTGCAAGACCTCGCGGACTTTCGGCTGGTACTTGGCGAGATCTTCGAGAGTGATGAGACCACCGAGCCGCGACATGTCGTCCACAATGGCGCGAGCGGTCTCGCCGCTATAGAACTCGGCGGCGCCGTTCCTCGCGATGCGCTTGAGCGTGGCGGCGAGCTCCGGCTGACGGAGCGTATCCCCCGGCTGAAACATTTTGCCGTCGTTCAAAAAGATCCGGCGGCTGAGAGCGAACCGCTGGAGAACAGTGCGCTCCGCTTCAAACTCGTGCGCAAGCCTCTTACTGATTGGAAAGCCGTTCTCGGCAAGGCGAATCGCGGGAGCCATAACGTCGGCGAACTTCATAGAGCCATAGGTTTTCAGCGCCAGAGCGAGGCCGGCCACAGTGCCGGGAACGGCGACCGAACGATAGCCAATGACCGAGGCTTCTTCGTCGAGCTTCCCATCTTTGCCTATGTACATGTCGCGAGTGGCTTTTCCTGGCGCTACTTCGCGGTAATCAAGGAAAGTGGTCTTGCCGCTGGCAAGGCGGACCAGCATAAATCCGCCGCCACCGATGTTGCCCGCGGCGGGTTCGACGACGGCGAGCGCGAATGCTACGGCGACGGCCGCGTCGACAGCGTTGCCGCCTCGCTTCAGGATCTCGACTCCAGCCTCAGAGCCGAGTTCCTCATCAGTAGCGACCATACCATGGCTGGCGCGAACAGCCCGAGAAGGCCAACCTTGGGCATCACGCTGACGGTCGCAGAATGCTGCCGCAGCCTGGCCGCAAGCCAGCGGCGGAGTCAAGCCAACGATGAAAACACAAAGGCAGAGCGTATTTCGTATTCTCATTGCAGTCCAAAGACACTAAGGGATTCGTGGAGCAGCGTCAAGGCGAGGGAATAGACAGGCGAGGGAATAGACTTCCAAATCAGCGGACGAAAAATGGCTAATCTTCCAGGAATTCGACTGTGGCAGGGCCCGGCAGCAGGCCGGCTTTCGTGCCGCGCTTGATCAGTTCTTTGACGGCCTGCTTGCCCTTTTCACCGTAGCCAAGCGTCCATTTGTTCACGTACATGCCGACAAACTTGTCGGCCAGTTCGGTATCCATTTCACGCGCGAACTGCATCGCGTAGTTCAAGGCTTCTTCTCGGTGTTCGAGTCCGTAGGAAACGCTGTCGCGGATTGTTTTGGCGATTTGCCGGCCAACCTCTGGCCCGAGCGCGCGGCGCACGGCGTTCCCGCCAAGCGGAAGAGGCAAGCCGGTCAGCTCCTGCCACCAGATTCCGAGGTCGAGAACACGGTGTAGTCCCATCTGGGGGAAAAAGAGCTGCCCTTCGTGAATCAGAAGACCAGCCTCGACCATATCTTTCTGAACTGCGTCGATGATTTTATCGAAAGGCATCACCACAGGCTCGAAGTTCTGCTCGTAAAGTTTCAACGCGAGATAGGCCGAAGTTTTCAGTCCCGGGACTGCAATGCGCTTGCCCGCAAGCTCAGTGGGCTTCATGGATTTGGTGGAAACAACGATCGGGCCGTAGCCTTCGCCGAAACTGGCGCCGCAATCGAGCAGGAGGTATTTATCGCGCAGGGCGGGATACGCGGCAAAGCTGATAGCGGTGACGTCGTACGTTTCGGCGAGTGCAGCCTCGTTTAGCGACTGAATATCGGACAGTATATGCGTGTACTTATAACCGGGCGTGGAGAGCTTATGGGTGGCGAGGGCATAAAACATGAAGGCATCGTCGGAATCCGGGGAATGCGCCAGCTTGATCTCAACTGGCTCTTTCTCGGTTTTCGAGGCTGTTTGTTGGCCAGACATGGGCTTGTCCGTTTCCTTTTGCAGTGCGGCCCCTGCAAGGCCGGGCCGTCGTTGTACCGGCCTCGAAGCAGTCGCCTCGCCCTGGCTCTAGTTCCTCCCAGAGAGACTTTCCCGGAAAGGAGAGGGTCTATCGGAGACGAACGAAGGAAAACATGTGCGTCGCAGGGGCTTGCGTGGCGCCAGGCCGGGCGATTTCTTACAAGAGGAAGCCTAGCATATTGAGGCCCTGCGAACAATTGGCCGCGCTGGCTACTGACGGATCTTGACAGCGGTGAAGTCGCGAGCGCTACAGCGACGAGACCATGCGGGCGATGGCGTCATCGAACGAGGCGCGTCCGTCAAGGTAAGGTTGCCAGAATCTTTGCAGCAATTTGAAATAATCGTTCCAGCCACGCTGATAAAGGCCTTCCCGCAACGCATAGGGTGTATAGCCGCCGCCGGGTACGTTGCCATCTTGGTCGCCTGCGGTGGCGCCGGAGGAGCCGAGCACTGGCCGAAGCACTTCACCTGTTGTGTAAAAGACCAGAGCATGCCAGAGGTCGCGGGGGATGGCTTTGTCCCGCTGGTGACACTCGCGGATGATGGCGGCCTGCACGGGCTCAGCGATACCGTGCGAACCTTCGTGGAAAAGAACTTCGAGGGCCGCCGGGCCCTGATTGCGTGAATCTAGGCTGGAGATGGTCACGCGCAAGGGATCAACGGTCGTATAGGCACCGCTCCAATTCGCATAACCAGAGAGATCAACGCGGATTTTCTGGCGCGGCCAACGCGTCTGGTAGATGTCCGCAAGCCGCTCCGAGAGGCCCACACCCTGCTCGCGCACGAGCGGGGCGACGCGCATGATCCAGCGGCGGTTGGCGCGATCGTGCTCCGGCCAAAGATGCGCGCGGTAAACGGGTGCGGCGGCTTCTAGGACCTGTGTCAGCTTTGCCGGCAAGCCTGCATCGCAGAATTTCCGCTTCCTGCCGGAGAGCTCGTCACAATCCTCGAAATCGCCGAGCTGATCTTTCAACTGGATGAGTTCAGTGGAAAAGAGCAGGTCTTTGGTGGCATAGTTCGCAGCATAGTACGAAACGGCATCATCCCAGATACGCTGCTCCACGGAGGTAAGGGCCGGCTTCGCATCCGGCGTGGTGTTCAGAGTTGGTCCGGAAGTCTTGGCGCTCTTGTCCGGCTGCACGGCGGCAGTTCGCAGTTTGGCTTCGTGATAAAGAGTGTGATGAAGGTTGATCCAGAAGCCGCTGTGAAGCTCGAAGACAGGAAGAGGCCCATAGCCGAAATTGCTTTGTGACTGGCCCGCCGCTCGAACAGGGGAGAGCAGAGAAAGTGCGAACAGAAGAACCTGGAATCGCGCTAGCTCTCTTCGAAGCATGGGAATCGCACGATAGTAGCGCCAAGTTTCGCCGCGCACAAATCCCTGGAGAGTGGGGCGCGCCCTACTAACGCGTCAAGGCGCACGCACAGCGGGAGTTTTACTCCACCTTGGGATCTGCCTCGCTGCCGACGGCGCCATGCCGGTCAGCGGCATGAAACCCGCCATCCGAATCGCGGAAGAAAGAACGGAGTCCCGTGCGCCCGTATTGCAGCGGAGTTGCCGCCAGTTCGTATTTTGCGGGAGCGCCAAGGGTGCTCCCGCCCACAATCACGTAGCGAATGGTATAGCCGTTTTTTATTCCGTTCGCGAGATCGGAATCGACGAGCCCGGCAGACTCCCCATTCGCCGCCCCGTGCAAGGGTGGACCCAGGTTCGCCAGGGATTCGGGCAAGTGAGCATACTTGTTGCGGTAGGCTTCGACCGCGGCTGAAACTTTTTTCAGAGATTCGATAGCGTTTTTTTCCGTCGAATCCATCTCGGCGGTGTCCCATTCCACTTCCAGCGCCGGAAGGTCCAGGAGAAGCAAGCCCAGCGACAGCACCTTCCAATCGCCATCCTCGCGGACCATTCCCATGGTGACCTGACGCACGCTTGCGCCCGTGGTATCGGTCGTGTCGCGCAGCTCCATGGGAAGAAACGCAATGTTTTCGCGGAGTTCAGCGCCTCCAATCTGCATTTCCGTGGTGACGTCGGGAGTCTGGCAGCGAAGAATGGGGCGGCCGGCGGGATTTGCTGATGCGCTGGGTTTGCCCGGCTCATTCAGGAGAACAAAACGCTTCATCAACGACACTCGAGCCTGCGGCGTCATGCGCGTAAACGCATCTCTGCTGCGGGCCGTGAGAAAGCGGGCAAACTCGGTTTGATTTTGGGAGCAGGCCGCCGAGAGCACGGCT
>Ga0307471_100001542_pt1 | contig 12632 bp, 12 predicted proteins | sample atmos_gasesAM3C__2_FD_204566 | JGI IMG/M metagenome (GOLD analysis project Ga0307471, IMG submission 204566) | Hardwood forest soil microbial communities from Morgan-Monroe State Forest, Indiana, United States - atmos_gasesAM3C_515 | ecosystem: Environmental > Terrestrial > Soil > Temperate... | reverse complement strand
CGGCGCTAAGAGCACGGCCCTAACCGAGGCCATGGCCTACAGTCGGGAGGTTATGGACGAGTTATTGCTGCGACAAAAAATGGAAGACGGAACTGAGCAGGGATCTCTTAACGATAAGAACCGTTGGACATCTCAAATCCAAACGCTGCGGGACCCATCCGGTACGCTTGATTTGGGGTCGGCGTGGGAGCTTAAAGAGTTGAGATTGGATATGCGGATGACAGACGCGGGGCGCGAAAGGCGAGTGGAACTCAATACGCTTCGACTTGTGAGGAAGAAGAGCCAGTGAATTGTCGCACTCGCATGTTTGCCAAGCCATCCGGTTTCACGCTGGTGGAAGTGATGCTCGCGCTCTCACTTTTCGCTCTGTTGGGAACTATCCTGTACGGAGCCATTGCTCTCGGCCATGGGGCGGTTGAAAAATCCCGTCACAGCTTCGAGAAAAATCAAGAACTGCGATCGGCGGTTGATCTACTCGGCGGTTACATTCGGTCGTCGTATCCTTATCGTCTGTCGCCACAGAACCCCAGTTTCTTTTACAGAGGAGAAGAGACGGAACTCAACTTTATATCCTCGTTTTCATTGGCAATGGGGGGAAGAGGGATGGCCAACATCCGATTGTTTTGGCAGTCCCAGAACGGCGAAGAGGGCCTTTTGAAGTTAGAAGAGCAGGTTCCGGTGCGGCTCGCTGACGAAAACGGCGGTGGCGGGTACAACCATGGAGTCGTGATCCGCGACAGGGTCAGCGCGTTTCGCTTGGCCTATCTCGACGCTCAAAGTGAAAAAGAAGAGTGGGTGGAACGATGGGACACTACGGAGCGTAAGGCTCTTCCGCGCGCCGTGCGGCTCAGTTTTCGCACTGCCGCGGACGGCGAAGTGGAATGGGTTTTCCCGGTCATGATGTCTGTGCTGGCGCCATGAGCATATTGCCAAAATACGCGCGGGTTCACTCCGATCCCTTCAACGAACGGGGCGTGGCGTTGATTATCGTCCTGTGGATCTTCATCTTTCTCTTTGTCGTTGCTTTTAATTTCAGCGCGACGGTGCGAGACGAGGGGGATGCCGCGCATCGCTTCAGTGAGGATACGCAAGGATACTATCTAGCGCTTGCAGGTTTCCAACGCGGTCTTTATGAGTACCTCATGCAGCCTCCAGGAGTGGCTTCGCAGCAGAAAGAGCAGCAGAAAGGAAATCCCCGTGGGTTTTTTGACGGCAGCTGGCGCGAGGACAATCTTGGCAGCGGCATTTCCAGGGTCCGGCTGGTCGACGAGGGAGGCAAGATTAATCTCAACCGGGCCGATGAAAACATGCTACGCCGTATTTTTACCAACCTGGGCATAGAAGAACCGCGCCAATCGATCTTAATCGATTCCATACTGGACTGGGTTGATCCAGATGACCTTCATCGACCGAACGGGGCGGAGAATGATTATTATTTATCGTTGTCGCCGCCATATACGGCGCGAAACGGTCCTTTTGATACGGTGGAAGATCTTCTCTGGGTCAGAGGGATGACCTCAGAACTCTTCTTCGGCTCACCGCCGGACGAGAGTGGGACAGCGACCGGAGATCGCAAAGTAGGCTTGGCTCAGATTTTTACCGTTGACAGCCCCATCGACCGCGTCAATCTGCGGACAGCGCCGGCGGAGGTTATTCATGCGCTTCTCGGGATTCCCCTGGACAAGAGTCAAAAGTTTGTTGAAGAAAGAATGAAACTTTCGGAGAAAACCCTAGTTGACTTGCTGCCGCTTTTGGGCTTAGGGGGTACCGATGGGGCCTTACAGCTATTTGTTTTTACCAACCCGACTATGATCACGGTGGAGGCTGAAGGGCTGGCTAAAGATTCACGCGTGCCGCGCCGTGTGAAAGGGTTGGTGCGGCCGAGCGCGGGCGGCGCTCAGATACAAGTAGGTCAAGGCACGGCGAGGACTAGCTCAGGCGGCACCGGGCTAGAACTGGTGCGCTGGGTCGACCACGAGAATATGCCGCCACAGAATTGACTGACACGAGATCGGAAATTCATATTTAGGTTGATTTGAACGCGGGGAATAGAGGACAATATACCCAATGATGCTAGCGACTCGCTGGATGCAAAACCTGTCGAAGGTTGACTTTGTCACGAGCGTGGGCCTGTATATTCTGCGCGATCGTATTATCCTGGTGCGCCTGCGAAAGAATTTTCGCCGCGTGTCGCTGCTCGAGCAAGAGGCGCGTGAGCTGCCTGAGATTGATGACAAGCAGGGAATTTCCGGGCTCACAGGTTGGATCGCCGAGGACATCAAAGAGATTGCGCTGAAAGCAGGGCATGATTCGCGGGAACGAGTTCTCAGGCAGGCGCTGCTTTCGCTGATGCCGTACTGCAATGTGGGCCGGGACTCGTTCTTTGTGTGTGTGCCGCAGGATCAGGCGATAGTGCAGAAAATCTTTTTGCCACGGGCTGCGGAAGCCAATCTGCAAGAGGTGTTGGAATATGAGATCGAACGCTACCTGCCGTTTCGGCGCGAGGACATTTATTATGATTACATGGCGGCAGGAAAGGAGGGAGAAAAAATAGGGGTTTTCCTCTTTGCGATCCCCAAAAAGAGCTTGAGCAATTTGCTCGAAGTATTGGCCTCTTTCGGCATCCAACCCAAGGGGATCGAGACCACCGCCACCGCGTTGGCCAACTATCTGTTTTTTTGCGCCCAAGAGACATCGGAACTTGCCACGATTATAGGGGGTCAAGACCACTCGCTGGAAGTGGTCGGGGTGCAAAACAAAACCAACGGTTGGAAATCAGTTCCGGAGTTAATTTATTCATATTGGCTGCGGGAAATGGATTGGACGCAAAGCCCGGGAAAAGATCTTTTGCAGCAATGTCTCAGCCGATCGGCGAGATTATACGGATGGGGAGAGGTTGAAGAAGTTTTTCGTTCGAGTGACGGCGAGTCCTTGCCTTATGAAGACCTTGTTGAAAGAGGAAAACAGCAATTCAAAGGCGGCGGGAAAATTGCTCATCCCTTGGTCTTGCCGGCCTTCGGCGCGGCGCTGCGCGGTGTACGAGAAGCGTCTATTGCCGGCAACGTCCTTAGCGGTGATGTGAAGGACGGACAACGTCGCAGCGTACTTTCCTATGTGAATGCTGCGCTCATTGGTTTGGTTGTTCTTGTGGCGCTCGCCTGGGCGGCTACGTATCCAATAAAGGACGAACTGCGGTTGCGGCAGTTGCAAAAAGAAAATCAAAAGCTCGAGCCTGCAGTGGACGCTTTGCGGCGCGAGGAAGATCAGCTGCAGCGGGCGCGCAAAGAGGAAAGTTTCTTTGCGCAATTCGATCAGAGAAGAGGCGAGGTTCTACGCATCCTCGACGAGCTGTCGAAAATCGTACCGACTAATGCGTATTTATCGAACCTGCGTTATAAAGCCGGCGCTCTCGAAATGCAGGGCAGCGCCGAAAATGCTTCCACCCTCATTCCGCTCCTAGAACGCTCTCCGGTATTTGAAAACGTTGGCTTCAACGCTCCCTCAAACCGCGGCCGTGATAACCGGGAAACCTTCTCGCTCAAGGCAGACTTAGAAAGACCGAAAGAAAAGACAGAGAAAGGTGTAAAGCCATGAAACGTCTCTGGCAGCGTTTATCACGTAGAGAGCGGGGCCTCATAGGCGGGACTATTCTCATACTGTTTCTCGCCGTGGGCCGTTATTTTGTGCTTACGCCCTATTTGGAGCGCCGCACGTGGGTTCAGAATCAGCTCGAGGCTCAACCGCGATTGTTAGAGAAAAACCTGCGTTATTTGTCCCGTAAGGAGGAGATGACGGCTGGCTTGGAAGTCGCTCGCAATGGGCTAAAGGCGCGGGAGCCCAGACTGCTAACCGGCGATACAGCATCGGTAAACGCTTCCGATTTGCAAGACGCAGTTCAGGCATTGGCTAACAAGGAGGGGACGCAAGTTATTACGACGAGAGTTTTAAACCCTGAGCCGGCGGGTTCCTTTTCAAAAATTGCCATCCAAATGGAGATTGGAGGGCAGATTGATCAGTTGGCCAATCTGATCAAGGGGATTGAAACTTCTCCCAAGTTGCTCGTCGTCGATGAAATTAATGTGCGATCTCTTTTTCGCCCCATCGGGTTGCCACAGCCACCTGGCGTGCCTCAGGCAACGACGCAGAACCTTAGAGTGAGCTTAACCGTAGCAGGGTTCGCTCGTAGTCAGGCCGGGCCACCCCAAAAATCAGAACCCGCTCCAAGGCCGAGCAGGAACAGCGATGCCAAAACTTTGTGATAGATAGCTCCTATCTTCCCCGAGACGACGGGAAGTTTTTATTTGAATTGACTGATGGAAAGAATTGCGAGGCGCCTAGGTTTCAATTTTGTCGCAGTCTCCAATAGCAGAACGTTTTGTTACCCATAACAGAGCTACGAATTTTTGTCAGCGTTTGACGCCTTAATCGTATGAGGTTACATTATACGCCTTTGGCAGCCAAACATCGGTGGAGGAAATAAAATATTCTTACCCGTGCTACCTTGCTTGGGCTTATCTTGATTGCGTGTGCCGTTGGCCTGGGCGTCAAGACATACTGGCTTTGGAAAGAAGGACCTTGGGACGTACCGAGCCCAGTGAAGCCGAAGACGGCAGCCGTGAGTCAACCCCCGCAGTCGTCGGCGAAATCGGCTCAACCGATTGTCGGCACGGAGATTATCGTTAGTAAGAATATTTTCGATCCGGAAAGAGGCGCGAGCAAGACCAAAGAGGCAGAAGCAGAGACCCGGGCGATGCAGCGAATCCGAAGTATGGTCCTTCTTGGTACGGCCATCCTGGGACCGAATCGTTACGCCATTGTGCAGGAATCAGACGGGCCCCCAGTTGTTGGAGCCCCCGCCCAAGGTCGATCGCAGACCCCGCGACGCTTGAAACTGGGTGATATGGTTGAGGGATTTAATCTGTCTGAAATTGGCGATAAGAAAGTTGTGTTTGTTAAGGGAGTGTCGCGCGTCGAACTACCGGTGGACTTCTTCCGTAAGGTGGACGTTGCAGGCCCTCCAGGCATCGCGCCAGCCGCACAGGTGGGTGTGCCCGGAGCGCCTGGACGGCCCAGTCCGCCCGTAGATCCAAACATTGCTCGAAGGCCGCGGCTTCCAACTCCACCACCTAACCCTTAGCCGCGAGGGAAATGATGCGAGTCACATTTTTGACACTGCTGTTTATCGTGTACTTAACGGAGGGGATATTTACTTCCCAGGCTGCGCATTCAGCGTCTCCAACAGCCGTGCGAGCGGCGCTGTTGCTGGAGAGCGCGTGGGCGCCATCCTCGCTGACTCCGGCTGCAGCCAAGAAATCAGATTCCAAAGTTCTAGTGGCACAAGCTCAGGTGCAAAAACCTGAGCTTCCGACACCTCCCGTGACGGGCGAGTCGGCTCCTGCGCCAGTTCCGCCGGCGCCAGGCGTTCCCGCAATACCACCGCCGGAGCGTAGATTATCACCGCCCCCTTCAATGCCGCCAGCGGGAGGAATGGTTTCCCTCAACTTCACCCGTGCGGATTTGATCGAGATCATTCATATCATCGCGCAACATTTGCGGCTGACTTACACCATCGATCCCGAGGTCAAAGGTACGGTCACGATCAACAGCGCGGAGCCTTTAAGGTCGGAGGATTTGCTTCCTATCTTTCATCAGATCCTACGCATGAACGGCGCCGTGGCAATCAAGGCAGGAAATATCTATCGCATCACGCCGATCAAAGATGGTAAAGGCTTGGCGCGGCCCGTAGGGCAGAGCCGAGAGGATAGTTTTGCGCTCCAAATCGTGCCGGTGCGATTTTTCTCAGTTGCGGAAATGAAGAAGGTGCTAACGCCTTTCATCATGCCCGGCGGGGAAATTATCGAGAACCCGCGCGGGAATTTTCTTGTCATTATGGATTTGCCATCGAACATCCAGAGGCTGGTCGAGATTGCCGATCTGATCGATGTGCAGGTTTTTGCTGGTACCAGAATGGAAATTTATCAGCCCAAAGTGGCGAGCGCTGAAGAGCTGGCTCAAGAAATGACGAAGGTCATGCAGTCTTTTTCGTCCTCCTCGCCGCAACCCGACAACTTCGCCGCCGAGTTCATCCCGTTGCCGAGGATCAATCAACTCTTCGTTATCAGCCATAGCGAAGCAGCATGGACTTATGCCAGACGCTGGTTGGAACGCATCGATGTGATCGCAGAAGGCCCGGGGCGACGAATTTTTATTTATCCAGTGGAAAACGGCAAGGCGGGGGATTTGGCGGATGTATTAAATCAAGCTCTCGGTCAAGCTTCCACGGGCACGAGGCCTCGCTCTCCTACTCTACAGGATCTTCACCGGACGACTCCGACAACTCCCGGAGGTTTCGGTCAATCGACCGGAACGATGGGGACGCAGCCCTATGGTTCTTCTACGGGGTTTTCCACCCAGCCGCGCACGACACCATGAAAAACTTCGTTGTCCTTTTCAGTCTTTTGATTTTCGGTGTGACTGCTGCTGCACCGGCGTTTGCGCAGCCGGCGCGATCTGGTTTTGCGGCGGTACCGGTGCCAGGGCAACCCGTTACCCCGACCGCTCCGACGCCGACGCCGACTCCGGTCACCCCTCAGGTGCCTACCGTTCCTAGGCCTGCGACGCCGGCTGCTCCAGCAAAGCAGGAAGAGTTAAGAATCGTGGCTGATCCAGCAACGAATTCGCTGATCATTTATGGGACAGCGCAGGAATTTCAGAATATCAAAAATATCCTCAAAGATCTGGACAGCGTGCCACGCCAGGTTTTGATGGATGTGCTGGTGGCGGAAGTTACACTTACGGACACCGAATCCTTCGGCATTGCCTATGAAATATTTCGCGGCAATACCACGATATTCAACCGGACATTCCCTTCCGCAGGTGCTCTGGTAACTCCCACAGCGCCTACCCCTCTGACAGATAGCACAGGAACAATTATCGCCAGTGCGTTGACCGGGTTCCCCTCTGGCCTCAGCGGCATTGTTGGTCGCGCCAGTGCCATCCGCGCATTTATCAATACTTTGGCAACGCAGAACCGTGTAAGAACCTTAGCCTCGCCGAGTGTTCTAGCGACGGACAATCGGCCCGCTAGGATACAAGTGGGAAGCGAAATTCCAATCTTGACCGGCCAAACGTCAACCTTTACCGGCACCGCTACTCCATTGACTTCGAATGCTATTCAATATCGCAATACTGGAGTTATTTTGACTATCATACCGCAAGTGAACTCGCAGGGATTGGTGAATCTTCAGGTAAAGCAGGAAGTCAGTGCTGTTGGGGCGCCTAACTTTGGCTCAACCGGATCGCCTTCATTCACTACCCGAGATGCGGAAACAACGGCGGTAGTGCAGGACGGTGACACCCTGGCGATTGGGGGAATTATCCAGGAGCAAAAAACCCGTGATCGCACAGGAGTGCCTTACCTAATGGATCTTCCCGTGGTTGGTCGTTTCTTCAGTACGACATCTGATCAAACAGATCGGACGGAACTCGTCATCCTGATCACTCCCCACGTCGTGCGAAATCGCGCTGAATCGCGGGACGTAACAGAAGAGCTTAAGGGCAGGCTCTCGGCAGTGAAAAATGAGCTGGAAAGGCTAGAGAGGGAAAGAGCAGCAAAGCAGCCGTCAACACCACAAGCGGTGAGACCATACACTGCGCCATCCCTGCCAGCGCCTTCGCCTGCGGTGCCGACGCCGCCATCCCTGCCAGCGCCTTCACCTGCAGTGCCGACACCAGGAGGGCCAGCTCCAGCACCCACTCGCCCTCCGGGGGTCTCGATGGCGCCGACCAATTCGACTTCCGTCCCTGCGCCGCAAATTGCAGCAGCGCTGCCCCCAGGAGCGCCAGCTCCAGCACCCACTCGCCCTCCGGGGGTCTCGATGGCGCCGGCCAATTCGACTTCCGTCCCTGCGCCGCAAATTGCAGCGGCGATGCCAATGAATAATGCGATGGTTGAGCCGGTTCAGCCAATGCCAGTACAGCGCGCGATGCTTTCACCTCCGCCGCAAAGTGAGGCGACCCCCGAACAGGAATCTCCAACTGATTCAGCCGGAACGGATAGAGTGGGGGCTCTGTTAAACTCGATTGAAACCAACGGTGCCGAAAGTCCGAATATAGCCAACCCCCGGCCGCAGACGGTTAGACCAACAGCTCAGGTTTGGGTCGTGCAGGTTGCGTCTTTCGTCACGGACAAGGAAGCGCAGACCCTGGCGAGCAAGCTCAAGGGGAAAGGTTACGATGCCAATGTCGCCAGCGCGGAGGTTAGCGGCAAGACCTGGTACCGAGTCGAAGTCGGCCATCTGGCTAGCCGTAACGAGGCGCGAGAGCTGCAAAAAAACCTCCAAGTAACCGAGAAGATCGAACAATCGATCATCACAGTCCGATAGCACCTCACTCACCAGAAGTTATCCGCTCCGTCTTCACCTTCATTGCGCGGTCGCTTGCCGCGCTCGAGATTTCAATTACGCGATTTCGTTTGTTAATATTAGTTTAGGTCTACGGTGTCACGCAGGGCGCGGTGGTGTGTTTGGGCCCCACGTGAATAACTCGACATTGATCCTCGCATTGAAAGGGGATATGGTTACTCGATTATGATAAGACACGGTGATCGGCAGGGGGGTTTGAAGGGTAAGTTTTGTTGCTGTAAGAACCTGAATGCTTCTGTCGCATGGCAACTGGTGTTGGACAAATCTCAATGAGCGAGGCAAAGGTGAATCCGACAGAACTAACTATTGAACAAGTACAAGAGATTCTGCGGTCCGAACGCTACATTTGTGACCGTTCGTTGGCGACGGTCGTATATCTTTCTCTCGTCATGGGCAAGCCGCTGCTTCTGGAGGGCGAGGCGGGTGTAGGCAAGACGGAGATCGCCAAGGTGCTTTCGAAGGTTCTGGGCGCCAAGCTGATTCGCCTCCAGTGTTACGAAGGGTTGGACGCTAACACCGCGCTCTACGAGTGGAATTATCCTAAGCAAATGCTGCGCATCAAATTGGAGGAGGTTGAACACGGTGATAGGGAGGCTGTGGAGACGGAAATCTTCACCCAGAATTATTTGATCAAGCGGCCGTTGCTCGAGGCCATCCAAAGCGACGGGGCTACCCCGCCCGTCCTCTTGATCGACGAGATCGATCGCGCTGACATGGAGTTCGAAGCGTTTCTTCTGGAGGTGCTTTCCGACTTTCAGATCACTATTCCCGAGATCGGCACGATCAGCGCAAGACACCGCCCCTATGTTTTCCTTACCTCCAACCGGACGCGCGAGATTCACGACGCGCTCAAGCGCCGCTGTCTTTATCATTGGATCGAATATCCAACCTTTGAGAAGGAATACGAAATCATCACCACCAAATTCCCCGAAGTTGAAGCCGTCATGGCGCAGCAGATCTGTGCGTTCATGCAGCGGGTGCGGCAGATGAACTTTTACAAGCGTCCGGGAGTAGCCGAAACGTTGGACTGGGCTTCAGCCCTGATTGCGCTCAACCGCAAAGGGCTGGACGATAAGACCGTTGTCGAAACTATGGGCTGCGTCTTCAAGTATCGCGAGGATTTGCACCACTTGAAGGAACAAGTCGAAGGAAAACAGCTGAATCTCGAGGCTCTACTCAGGGTCTCGCCAGAATTGGTGAGCTAGCGAGCCATGGACATTACAACGGAAAACGTTGCGACTGCGGTGAGCAATTTCTCTTCGGTGCGGGGAGAGGGCACGTTGCCCAATCTGCTAGCCTTCGGGCGGGTATTAAAGCAACTGGGGATTAAAGTCAGTTTGAGCCAAGTTATTGATGCTTCGCGGTCGCTGGAGCTTGTTGACATTGGCGAGCGGGAGGATTTTCGCGCGCTGCTCAGGTCCAATTTGATTTCCCAAAAGGAAGACTTTCCAGTTTTCGACACGGTCTTCGACTGCTTCTGGCGCGAACAAAGTTACGAGCGAATTCCGATGGAGACGCTGGAAATTCAAGGCACACCGACGGAAATGCCTGCTCAGGAAGGCGGTGATGAAGAGGGATTGGAAGAAGCGGTTTCGGAAACCATCGGCAAGGAAGACGTGCCGCTAGAAAATCTTGAAGAGTTTTCGGTGCCCACTTACAGCCCCCAGGAACAGCTCAATCGCAAGGACTTTAGCGAGATGGGCGTGGAGGAAAGCCGCGCCATTGCCCGGGCCATCCTGCTTATCGCGACCAAGATTGCCACGCAAATCAGCCGGCGCAAGAAGCGCGCGCGCAAAGGCAATATCGTCGATTTGCGCTGGACCATGCGCAACAGTATGAAATATGGCGGTGAGATTATCGATCTCGTCAACCGCAAGCGGCGCATAAAAAAAACCAAGGTCGTGCTGCTCTGTGATGTGAGCGGCTCGATGGATTGCTACAGCCGGTTTCTGATCCAGTTCATGTATGGGTTGCAGAACGAGCTTTGGGGAGTGGAGACCTTTGTGTTCAGCACTTCACTGAGCCGCATCACGCACTTGATTCGCACCAAGGACATCACCAACGCTCTGGAAAAAATATCCGGCAGTATTTTAGGATGGTCTGGCGGCACGAATATTGGCCGCTCGCTGCAGACGTTCAATCGCGATTTCGCCCCTAGCATGGTGACGCATCGAACCGTCGTCGTCATTATCAGCGACGGCTGGGACCGCGGCGACGTCAGTTTGTTGGAACGGCAGATGCAGGACCTGAAACGGAGAGCGAAGAAAATCATCTGGCTCAATCCACTGCTGGCGAGCGATAACTATGAGCCTCTGTGCAAAGGCATGCAGGCGGCTCTGCCGTACCTGGATTTGTTTTTGTCCGTTCATAACGTCAATAGTCTGGTCACCCTGGGGCGGACGTTGCAGAAGCTAGTGGCTTAGCGTAACAAGAATTAATTTCAAATTCGGAGGGAAAACCCATGCCAGGTCCGGGAGCGTGCTTTGATGACGTAGAGGCAAAGAAGAAGGATTCGATCTATCACCAGGTGAGAGAATTTCTCGACAAGGGCGAGACCCTGGCTGTGGCTACCATCGTGTCGGCGAAGGGCTCGACGCCGCGCGAGGTCGGCGCCAAAATGGTCGTCACTGCTTGGGGAGAAATCCTCGGCACCATCGGCGGCGGCTGCGGCGAAGCCGACGTGAAGCGCGAAGCCATCGAGGTGATTCGCACTCGTAAGCCCCGAATGGTTCGGGTCGATCTGCTTGATGACATATCGTCGGACAGTCCGGCGGTGTGCGGTGGGATCATGAACGTCTTTATCGATCCGTGGTGGAAGGAACGAGACCAAGAGGCGGTGGACCATAGATGAGCTCCCTGTCCGAAGAACTGGTTCAGATCAGCGAGCAGGGGGGTTCTGCCGTGCTGGCCACGGTGATCGAGGTCGACGGCAACGGTCGGGTTGAGCCTGGAGCCAAATGCCTTGTCCGTGATGGCCAGGTTCAAGGGGAGACCATCAACGACGCCAAAGTCGTGGATGCCATTCTCAAAGAAAGCACCATCCATCTGCGGGACGAAAAATCCAAACTCGTTTCGATCCAGATCCCGGAGACCGGGGCGAAGTTGGAAGTATTCTTTGAGGTCATGCCGGCTCCACCGAAACTGGTGGTGGTGGGCGCCGGACATATTGCCGTGCCTTTGGTCCAGATGGCGAAGGTTTTGGATTTCTATGTGATCGTAACCGATGACCGGTTGGCTTACGCCAATCGAGAGCGCTTTCCAGACGCCGACCAGGTGCTGGTCGGGGATATGGCGCAGATGCTCAAGGAAATGTCCATTACGCCTTCAACTTATATTGTCTTGATTACCCGCGGGCACAAATACGACGAGCCCTGCCTGCGTGAGATTATTCACAGCCAAGCGAAATACATCGGGCTGATCGGCAGCAGGCGCCGCATCAAGGCTTGCTTCCAGCGCTTCCGCGATGAAGAGAAAATCGCCGAGGAAATGATCGAAAGAGTTTATGCGCCCATCGGGCTCGATATCGCGACTGAAACCCCGGCGGAAATCGCGCTATCGATTCTAGCTGAGGTCATTAAAGTACGAAGAGGGGGTAAGGCAGCGTCGCTGTCGGGTCATTAGCGGTCTTTGCGCCGCCCCGCATAGTCGAGGTTCGAAGCGATCCCAAAAGCGAAGGCGGGATTTGATAGCACGAAAAATCAAAGGCGTAATCTTTTCGGACTTGGGGCAAGCGTCTTCATTTATGGCTTTGGATTGGGTTCAACAAGCGCTGCGGCAAAGTTTAGGATTTGCTCCGTTTCCGGCCACTCTCAATGTCCATCCCGAAACAGGCGAAGATCTTAAGGCTTGGGAAGCCCTTCAAAGCGAGTTGGGCATTCCGCTGGAATCGTCGGTAGGGGGCTTTTGCAGCGCCCGGTTATTTCCAGTGAAGATTCATAAACCGGTTGATGTACGGCGGGCAACGGCCAAGGGAGCCGTGTTACTTCCCGAAGTGACGGGTTATCCGAAAGACAAAATCGAAATCGTGGCCGCGGTCCGTTTGAAAGACGAGCTCGGCGTCGAAGATGGCGATCAACTTATAGTGGAGTTCGTGAATTGAACAAGAAGCGCAGGCTGATCGTTGGCATTTCCGGCGCCACGGGAGCAATTTACGGCGTCCGGATGCTTGACATATTATCCCGCATCGAAGACATCGAAACGCATCTCGTC
>Ga0307471_100001541_pt1 | contig 12633 bp, 15 predicted proteins | sample atmos_gasesAM3C__2_FD_204566 | JGI IMG/M metagenome (GOLD analysis project Ga0307471, IMG submission 204566) | Hardwood forest soil microbial communities from Morgan-Monroe State Forest, Indiana, United States - atmos_gasesAM3C_515 | ecosystem: Environmental > Terrestrial > Soil > Temperate... | reverse complement strand
GACGCGCTCGCACTCACCCCGAGCCCGGTCATTGCATACGCCATCAGTCAAGCCTCCAAAATTGGTACGTCGTCACGCGGTCTCGCATGCGCCGCTCCGTCGTCCCCGCCACCGGATCGCACAAGATCCAGGTCCCGCTTTTCGGTTCCTTCACTCGCGCAAACACGTGGCTGTAGTTTCCGGGCGCGCCAAAGCCCACCGTAACGTACTCCGCCTCACGCCCGACCTGCCGAGCGAGGGTCGCGATGAAGCACGCGATCTCGTCGCAGTCCGTGAGGCTCTTGCCGGTCGCCTCGATCTCCTCGACGATGCGCTCCGGATCCTTCACCCACTCGGTCGCGAGCGGATCGTTTGTGTACCGGCAGTACTCGGCGGCCGCGTACCTCAGCGCCAAGATTTCTCCGAGGTAGTCCTTCGGCTGGAGCCCGCGGATGATGCCCTCCGTGAAACTGCGCACGCGCACACTCCGCTCACCCCGCACCCCCGTCGCCGCCCGACGCATCTCCTCGATGGTCGTCCGCGGTCCCCGAAAGGGACTGAGCTTCGTAGGGGGCGCGGCGGCTAGCGTGAACATGGATCCTCGCCAAACGCCGCAGCCGAAACGATGCGCGGTTACCCACTCACTCTACTGGCGGATCCCGTAAGCTCGCAACTTTTCGAGGGTGATGCGCAGAGCCTCCCCCTTTCGGCGGGAATTCTCGGCTGCTTAGCCCCTACGCGTGCTCATGCCCGGCAAGCGTCGCCACAATAGAGCGGCCGGCGACGCGCCGCCGGTGCTCTTCCCCGGCCCACCAGGCGCCAAGCGTGGACGCAAGATCGGATCGCCCCATCGCGATGAGGTCCATCTCCGTCCGCTTCGGATCTTGGGCCCAGGCGCGCTCTAGCACTGCCCTACCTCCCACCGTGCTCCCGAGCGCGACCGAGTCCCGACCGTACGTGCTCGCCGCCGCTCCGAGCTCCGCCAGATCCGCGGTCACGGCGTCTTTCAGCGTGTTGTAGAGTCTGACAGCCTGAGGGTTGTCCTTGACAGCAGAGAAGAGCGCTAGGAATGCAGCATGGGTGCGGTTTTTGAAGTTCATGTGGGGGTGGCTCCTAGGATGGCGTTGCGAAACCGAGCGAGAAAGCGTTGCCCGTCGCGCCGGACGAGCGGCGAGGTGTTTTTCCCCGCCCGGCGGAGCGCGGCCGCTACCGCTTCCGGCGTGAGGACCGGCGCGATGATGCGAATTTCCGGCTGCACCATCATCACTCGTTGCGCATATTCCTCCGGCGACGCGTCGCCCGCCTCCACCCAGCCCTCGATCGTCGGCGCAAACTTTAGGATTTCTTCATCGGAAATCTGGATCGCCTGCGCCCCCTCGGTCGGCGGCTGAGCCGACGCGGGCGGCCTCGGCGCCATCTGTTGCTCGGCGGCGGCCTCGGCCTGCCGGCGAGTGCGCGGCGCGGGCGGGCTCACCGTCGGCGGTGCGCTCGCCATCGGCGGCGGCCGCTCCACTGGGGGCGCCGGCATCATCGGCGGCACCGCGCTTGGCATCGGCGCGGGCGGCGGCGCCTGCGGGGCGGGCGGGAGCCCGGTGTGAAACTCCTGATCGGGCAGTGGCATCGCGCTCGGCGCCTGATCCTCCGTCGACCATCCTCCCATCGGTGGCACGTGCGTCACGGGATACGCCTGCGGCCCGAGCTGGGGCCCGGGGACTCCGCCCGGGCGTTGCGCCGCCGGCGCGCCGCCCGGCAACGCTTGCCGCATCGGCGGACGCGCGGGCGCCGCGGCGGCGGCGTTCCGCTGCGCGATCACCTCACCCGCCGACTTGATGATCTCCGGCAGGCGTTCGATCGCCGTCATGCCGCCTTTCACGACGAGCTCCTGCCAGCTCGCCGGCTCATCTTTGCCGCCGCCTTCCTCGCGCGAGAAGCCGAGGCCCTCTGCCGCGTCGGAAAATTCCTTGAGCTGCTTCGGGAGGTTACTCTTCTTCTCGAGGTCGCTCTTTAGCCGGTCGTTGTCCGCGCGCAGGCGCCCAAGCTCGCTGTTGGCCGTGCGGAGCTCGGACTCGACCGTCGCCTTCATGAGCTCCCCCTTCGTGCCGAGCGACTCCTTCAGCATCTCGCGGTCGCGCTGATTGGTATTTCTCTCGGTCGCGAGGAGGTTTTCGTAGTGCTCCTTCTGGCGCGAGAGATCGCGCTCGTGATCTTTTTTCAATAGCTCTAGGTCGCGCGTGTGGTCGGTGATCATCCGCTCGCGATCCTTGCGCGCGTCATCGCGCTCCCGGTCGCGCTCGGCGATGAGAATGCGCTCGCGGGAGGCGAGCTGCTCCTCGGCGTACCGCGCCTTGTCATCCGCCCGACGCGTCGCGTCTTCCTTCTCGCGGACGAGCACTCGCTCGCGATCTTCAATCGCGCGGCGGTTGCGCTCGTCGATGTCCTTCAACCGGGCATCATGCGTGTCAGTGAGATTTTGGATGCGTTCTTCGTAGCTCGTCTTCATCCGATCGAGCTCGTCCGCGCCCGGCGTCCGGGGACCGATCGCCGCGAGCACCTTGGCCATGCCTTCCATGTCCGAGCCGTTCGATTTGCCATTGGCGGCTAAGCGCCGGGTCTCGTCCCGGGCTTCCTTCAGCTGTTGCTCGAGCACCCGGATCGTGTCGGACGCTGTATCCTTCAAGACGCCGAGCGCCGACACTTCCTGCTCGCGCCGCTCTCGCCGGTCTTCCCGTTGGTCTTCTCGATTGCGCTGGTCCATCGTGAGCTCTTTCTGGGTGCTCGTTTCGAGCATCTTTGCGTCTGCAAGATTGTTCGTGCGGCGGCGCAGGAGCTGGCTCTCCATGTCGCTGCCTCCGAGCGGCCGCATCATCTCCATGTCGCCATCGTGACTGAATTCGAGCGCCGCGAGCGGATTCGGCTCGCGCCCGCCATCGCCCTCGTACGCGACGAAGACGGAGATCGGCTTCGAGAGCGCCTTCGGCTTTACCTTCCCGGTAAATGGATCGGTGAGCCGGCCGCGCGCCGGCGGACCATAGACGATGAGCTGGTACTGGCCGCCGCCGTAGTACTCGCAAAACTCTTCGTGCGTGAGGGCCGTCGTGATGTTGCGCATCCGGCCGTGCGTCAAGACGCCGTTTCGGTGCGTCGGCTTCTGCCGATTCACCATGATGTAAAACTGCCCGCTCCCATCGAAGTCGAACCGCGCATTCAAGTCTTCGATCGTGCGGAGCGTGCCGTCGGAGAGATCGGGCGCCTCGTACTCCGCCGCGCGCGCCTCGGGCGGCACCTGCTCGTCTGGATCGTAGGATGCCGCGGTAAGCGCAATCGGGCCGACCGTCATGCCGGCGCGACGGGCGGGATCGGGTTCATCGGGGGGCACCGTGGCATCCGGCGTGTGCACGGCCGGCGGACGGGGCACCGCGGTATACTTTTTCGCGACATCGTCGAGCGACCGAAACTCCGCCGTCTTTGGTTTCGATTTCGAGCCTGGTGGGCGACCGCGTTTGCGCTCCGCGGCCGGCACGCTGACGAGCCGCTGGCCGCGATCCGTGGTCACTGCGTCGGCGGGAGGCGGCGTCGGATCGTCCGGCGGCGGTGAGTGAAGCTCCGGCTCGTCAGCCATCAGGACGGCGCGTCTACCCCTGACTCGTCACGGAGCTCGATCGCGTCGATGAGCGCCAGGCTCTCATCTGCATCGGTGAGTTTCAGCCCGAGCGCGTTCCGCTGCTCCGGTGAGTACTTGGCATTCGGCTCGGCGAGCATGGCGTCGAGCATCGCCTTGTAGTCGGTGTTCGTGCGGCGGAGCTGCGCCGCGTCGCCGGGCGCCAGCTGCGACGGATCCTCGTCTTCTACCGGCGCGGCATCGTCGTCCGGTTCGTCGATGTCCTCGTCCTCATCCTCGTCCTCGTCCTCATCCACCTTCGACCACTCGTCGAGGATGAGCTGCACGGTCTCCTCTTGAAAGGAGAGCGTCGTGTCGTGGAGCTCCTGGAAGAGCTCGACCACCACCGCTCCGAGGCCGGGCACGCCGGTGATGCTACCGCTTGCGAGCGCCCCGGCGATCGATTTCGCGCGCTCCGCGAGGCGCTGCTTGTGCGCCGTGAATTCCACCATCATCGCGCTGAGCGCGGCGAGTGCCTTGTCTTCGGGTTCTGTTGCCATGCCTTATGTCGTCTCCTTGAAGATCCCCCCGTACGCGAGTCCCCGGTCGGCTTCCGCTTCCGTGCGGCTGAGCGCCGCGTCGACATCGAACTCCCCGCCTGTCTCGTAGCGTTCCTTGCCCTGCTTCATCTTCGCATCGTCGAAGCGATCGAGTCTGACTTCGCTCCGGGGGTCGCGCGGCGAGCGAAACTCGCAGGCGTGCACCTGCTGGTCGCGCACCGACAGAAAGAAGCTCTCCGAGTCGCGGCGCGCCGTACAGAGCCGCTCTAGGAACTGGTTGTCGGCGGTGTCCTGAAAGTCCACCATCTGGCGGACGAGAAATCTGCATTGTGGGCGGAGGGGCTCGACCACCCGCCGCCAGAAGTAGAGGACGCGCACGAAGTAGCGGCCGTCCGGGGCGCGCTCGACGCGCTCGGGCGGGTAGCGCCGACGAACGGCGCCCCAGCGGTCGCGCACCACGAAGGCGCTCCGATCGGCGATGCACACCATCGTCTCCGGCACGAGCGGTGGCACTATAGGTAGCTGCGTCGGCAGATCCGGCACCGGCAGGCCGTCCTCCCCGCGCACGAAGGCGATCGGGCCCGGGTTGAAGGGCTGGTACACGGCCTCATCGGCCCGATGGCGATCGATGCCTACACCCGGGGGATCGTCTGGACGTGGCGGCTCGTCCGTCATGTGAGCGCGAGCCTAAGCATTCGGATCCACCTTTGCAACGACAACTGCGTCCCGCGCAGCGTTTTCTCGGGCTTCAGCCAGCGGCGCTGGCTCGGGCGCTCGGGCAAGGCCGGGCTCTCCGCGGCTGATCCTCTCCGCGATCTCAAGCCTTGCCTCCTCCCCGTATTTTGCCTTGAAGGCCTGCCAAATCGCCGCCATCTTGTTGTCCGGCGAGCGTCGCAAAATCTGCGCGAAATGCTGGTTTACCCGCACCATGTACTCCTGCGCAACCCCGTGCTCTCGGGAGCACTGCCAGAAAATGTCCTTCCAATGATCGCGCTCGGTCTGGATCCCCTGAATCATCCGAAACTGCTCTAGCCGCTTGCGGCATTCTTCCAGGTAGAGCACCTTCCACTGTTGCACTACGTGGTTCTCCTCCTCTAAGAGGTCGGCCGCGCGGTTGACGGTGGCGGTCTGTGCGCGCTTGATTCTCCGAGCCGTCAGCCACTCGACCGAAACCGCGACGAAGACCGTCCAGACGAAGCCCCCTAGGAGTAGTTGGGTCACAGTCATCGCTTACCTCTTCGGCCGACTGGCCGTTCGTTCCACGTGCAACTGCGGATTCACTTGTTATTTTGGCCTTGTAGGGTAAGGCCCCCAGCGAGTGCCGCCGCGGCGGCCACCCGGACGGCCGGCTTCACGATGCGGGCCTCATCGGCGATCCGCCCGTCTAGCACGTTCCGCCACTTCTCGATACCGAGCGCGCGGGCGAGCTCCGGCTTCGTCCGCCACTCCATGTGCCGGAGGGGCAAACCGTGGTGCTTCAGCTCGCCGACGAGCAGCCGCAGCACGAAGCGTGCCGCTTCCGTGTGGAACTCCGGCTCGGTCGGCAGGGCCGGTGGGCCGACGGCAATGAGCATCGGCGGAAAGCGCTCCAGCACGACGGTCAAGATCTTCACGTGGTGGCCGGCCTTGCGCTGGAGGTCATGCGGGAGTGAAGCGCCATTCAGGCGGATCCCCTTCAAGAGCTCCGCAAGCCGCACCGTCGGCAGCCAACCCTCCCCCTCCTTATAGTGGAGGACGCAGTACGCGAGGTTCCGAACGCCTGGCGCGATGCCGAGCACAATCACGACGGGCGATGCCTCATCGTCCCGCACCGTACGGACCGACTGTCGGGCCTGTCAACTTTTCCCGGGAAACCTCAGTAGATGCGCCGAGGTAGGCCGGTCGTTGCGTAGTCAAGAAAAATCGCCGGTGGCGCGGAGATGATGTAGTAGGGCCCGTGGAGGGCCGGCGACCGCGACAGGCGCGCGAGTCGGCCGCGCGCGGCGGTCGACGTCTCGGCGATCCACGCCGCTTCTTGCGCGAGCCGCGCGGCGGACTCGGGATCCCGGTGCGCGAGGGTCTGGACGGATTCCTGGTACTGGGCGAGCAGCGGATCGGTCGCGGCGTCCGCCATGAACGGATCCACGGGCGACCGGCTGCGATCGAGGAACGCGGTCAGGCCGCGTTCGAGCTCATGGCGATTCTCGGCGGCCTCCGAGCAGGGGAAGCCCGGCGCGCACTCCGGACCGAGGTCGATGCGGGGGATGGGGCGACTCGCGCCGAGCACTCCGAGGCCCATGCCTGAACGGTACACGACGCGCGCGGTCCGAGGCAACTTTTCAGCTGAGGACCGGCTACGTGATACGACTCCCGAGATCATGAGCGTGCTCCCTAGCCGTCGTCGAAGTAGTCATCGAACTCGTCACCAACCTCACCCGCGGCGCTGTAGTAGCGCGTGTACTCCTGCCGGAAGATGAGGTCGACGAGTCCGTTCGGGCCGTTCCGTTGCTTGGCCACATCGAGCTCGGCCGACAGGCGCTCCGTCGTGTTCCGATCGTAGTAGCTCTCGCGGTAGAGGAAGTAGACGTTGTCGGCGTCCTGCTCGATGCTGCCCGACTCGCGCAAGTCTTTCAGCTGTGGGCGCCGGTCCTTTTGCTTTTCAAGCTCCCGGTTCAGCTGCGAGAGCGCGATGACGACGAGGTGCTCTTGCTTTGCGAGATTTTTCAGTCCCTGGCTCAGGCTCGATACCTCGCGCTCGCGGGTATCACCCTTCTCGCGCTGGCCCTTCATGAGCTGCAAGTAGTCTACGATGACGACCTTCAGCGGCTTCGACGGGATGAGGGCGGTGCCATCGGCGTTCGAGCGTTCGACTTGGCGCTTGAGCCGCCGCACCTTCGCGCGGAGCTCACCGAGCGTGAGCGCCACCGTGTCATCGACGTAGACGGGCAAGTTTCTTAGCTTGTCGAATGAGCTACTGATTTTCTGCCACGCCTCCTCCGTCACGCGCGGCCGGCGCCACAAGCCCGCATCGAACTCCGCCTCGTGGCTCGCGATGCGCATCACGAGCTGCTCGCGCGGCTGCTCCAGCGTGAGGAAGAGGACGGCGTGCCCAAGCTCGGCCTGCTCGTGACGCAGGCGCGGCCGCGCGACGTTGCACGCGAGCGATTGTGCGAGGGCCGTCTTCCCGAGCCCAGGGCGCGCCGCGATGATGATGAGATCGGATTCGAAGAGTCCACCCGTCAACCGGTCGAGAGCAGGGAAGCCCGTGGAGATCCCCGTGACGGCCTCGCCGCGCGCACGAGCACGCGCGATGCGGTCGAGCACACGACCGGCGATCGTGCGCGCGGCTTCTTCACGCATGCGCTGTCCCTGGTGCGTCACGTCGGCGATCTGCTGCTCGACCTTTTCGAGAAGCTCTTGCGGATGCTCGACGGGCGCGTACCCGGCCGCCGCGGCCGCCTGACAGATCGCGATCATCTGCCGCAGGCGCCACTTCACGACGATGACTTGTGCGTGCTCCTCGACGTTCGCGACGGCGGGCGTCGCGTCGACGATCTGCGCGAGGTAGGGCGTCCCGCCGACTTCGGCGAGGCGATTCCGATCGCGGAGCCAGTTTGCGACGAGCACGGGATCGGCAGCGTTCCCGGCGAGGCGAAGGTCCGCAATCGCCTCATAGATGTGCGCGTTCGCGGTCGAGTAGAACTGCTCGTGGCCGAGCATGTCCTGCACGCGATCGAGCGCCGCCGGATCGAGGAAGATCGCCGAGAGGACCGCCGCCTCGGCGTCCATGTCGTGCGGGGGAAGGCGGTCCACTTAGCTCGACACGCCGGTGTGCGCGCGCTTTACGCGCGCCTCGCGTTCCGTCTGGTGCTCGAAGGTTTTCCCGTCCGCGGTCGTGAAACCCCAGTCGCTCGGTGCGCCGTCCGGCCAGTCGCGCGGCGCCATGATGAAGAGCGTCCAAGCGCCCACTTCCGGATTGTCGAGCGTGATGCGATGAAAGGTGTCGCGCCAGATCACGTTCAGCATGCCCGGCCGCACTATGAACTCCCGCAGGACCCCGAAGCGCCCATCCTTCCGATACTCCGTGTACCCGCCCGTGAGTACGAACGACAGGCTCCATCGCCAGGGGTGGTTGTGGTACTCGCGATCGTTGTCGCCACGGAAGAAGTGGTTCAACGCGACGCCCGGCAGGCGTTTCCGCCACCAGCGCTTGTCCGGCGTCAAGTGAATGCGCAGGAGGTATGGATCGGCCGGATCATCGCCGAAGATGTCCGACGGCAAGCCGAACCGCCGGGCGAGGTCGAGCACTCGGAGCGGTCTCATTTCGGTGCCGAGTGTCGAATAACCGGCGGCACACGCGTGTCGCGCATGAACCCCCCGCCCCGCGTCCAGCCGCGGCGCCGGTCCGCTTCTTCGAGCTCGCTATCGAGCGTAGCGGCAAGCTCCCAATTACCGGCCTGGCGGGCGGTGTTCAGGCGCTCCAAGAGAGTAAGGATCCACAGTCGGCGGTCGTCAGACATTCGGCCCTCCGGTTATTGGTTCGGGTTTTCGGCCACGAACTTCAGCTGCACCGTGATCGCCCGCGTGACGCAGGCGACTGGATCCAAGCCGAGATCATCCGCCCAGCGGATCATCGAGAAGATGACGTTCCCGAACGCCGCCTCCAGATCCTCGCGGCTCGTCGGATCCTTCGTCGCGCCGCGCGCGAGCCGCGCGAGCTTCCCATAGTCGACGCCGAGCCGGATGACGATGTCTTGCAAACTGAGTTCGGGCGGACCCCAGATCGTTCGTGCACAATCTCGGAGGCCGTGGATCGTCATCGGGCCGGGCGCGCGGGCGGGGCCGTTTGCGCCAGCGGGCAGCGGCCTCATGTCGGGCCCGAGCGGTCCGGGTGGCGGGCAGTAGAGCTCCAGGTAGTCGATCACCGCGCGTAGCGTCGCGAGAAGCATCCGGGGATCGGCCTCGTCGTCTGCGACGGAGCTGTACTCGCGAAGCCGCTCGCGCGCGTGGATCCAGTCGCTCGTTTTCATGCTGCCGATGCCTTTCTGAGGTACGCCGCGGCCAGACGCTTCACGTGATCGCCGCCGATGTCCAACTCTTCCAAGAAGCCGACGCCTAAGGGATCGCGGATCCCCTCGAGCTGCGCGCGCTTTACGCCGAGGATGTCGGCGATGGTCGGATCGCTCCCCGCCTCGCAGAGCACGTAGTACGCGAACACCGGCTGCTCCTGCCCGTCACGAAATAGTCGAGTAGTGTCTTGCTCGTGCACCGCCGGCGACCAGTCGAGCTCACCGAAGACGGCGGTGCGGCACACCTTCTGTAGGCCGTCGATGCCCGCGCCCGCGCGGAGGCTCATGATGAGCACGTCAGTCTTCCCGCTCATGAACTCTGCCTGGCTGCGGCGCTTCGCGCTCTCGCTCTCGCTCCCGGTAAACCAGGCGGGCTTGTAGTCCTTCAGTCGCTCTTCCCAGAGATCGTACACGCCGCGATGCCAGCCGAAGAGCACGACGCGCTCACCGTTTTCGACCGCCAGCTTCACGAAGTCAGCGACGGCGAGCGCCTTGGCCAAGCCCGTCGCCTGCCGGAGCATCATCGAAAACTCGCGCGCCGCGTCCCGCCGCTCGTCCCGCTTCAGGGCTTCCGAAGACAGGATAATGCTCGCGAGCTCCGCCGCCGGGCGTTCGATCTCCTGAAGCTTCTTTTCCTCCCACTCTACATAGTGGAGCACCTTGGTGAGCGCCGGAAGCTCGCGCCCCACTTCCTTACGCGTGCGGCGGAGCATGAGCCCTTCGGCGCGGAGGTACGTCCCGAACGCGGCTGGATCCCGAAGCTTCGCGCGCCCGCGGTTGTCCTCGGCCCCACACCACTCCTGCAGAAACTCATGCCGCTCACCGAGTCGCCCGGGCGCGAGGTGCTCGACGACCGGGTACATCTCGGCGCCAAGGTTATTGATCGGAGTGCCGGAGAGCCCCAGCCGATGGGTCGCGCCTGCCGCAATGTGATCGAACGCCCGGCTCAGTCCCGAGTCCGGGTTGATGAGCTTCTGGATCTCGTCCGCGACGACCGTGCGGAATTTCCCCGCTAGGTGATCGCGCCACCCGCGCAGGCGGTAGTAGGTAGAGATGACGACATCCGGCTGCTCGCCGCGGAGCGCGCCGTCCGCGCCGCGCTTCAACGCTCCGAGCTCGTACGGCGTCCCCTTTTTGATAACGTGCGTCTTCAGTCCCGGCGCAAACCGGTTGATCTCTTTCTCCCACTGCCAGGGGATGACGCCCGCAAGTGTCGCGACGAGCGCCGGCGTCGCGCCCGGCATCGTCAGAAGGCCGATCGCGGTCGCGGTCTTCCCGAGCCCCATGTCATCGGCAAGGAGGAGACCCTTCGTCGCGTACGCGAGCTCGGCCCCAACTTTTTGATAATCGCGGAGGGCGAGCGCGAGCGCAAACTCCCGCGTCGAGGTCTCGGCCACCAAGATCTGGTGGATGCGCTCGCCATGCGCCGCGTGCTCCGCCGCCCCTGCCCGCAGGTGCTCGCGCGCCCGGCGGCTCATGCTGAGCGGAAACCTGTCGATGACCCACATGAGATCGCGACACACTTCCGCCGTGTCGGTGATGATGAGCGTCGCTAGCCGCTGACTCACGCGCGGGAACACACGCTTCAAGCGCACCATCACGTGCGGCTCGGCCGTGATGTGCCAAGCGTTCTTTAGATGCTTGATGCGCCCGAACGTTTTCATAGCGTGAGGTAGACAGCGCGGTGGATGGGTTTTCCGCCGAGCTCGGTCGCAACGTACGCATGCTGCGCGTGCGTCGTGAAGAGGACGAGCTCGGCAATGCGCGCGTCCTCGGTGTACCGCAAGAGCTGGCGCATGACCGCGTGCGCAGCGCCCTTGACCTTCACCTCGACGCCGATGGCGCCGACCATGAAGTCGATGCGATCCGTCTTCGAGAGCCGCACCTCGCGCTCGAAGGCGATCTGGTGTTCGCCGAGCCGCACCGCGATCTCCTCTTGCAGCTTCAGCTCGTCCTGCGCATGCCGATACCGGCCACGACTCAAGAAGAGTCCGAGCTCCGCGCCGGTCATCCGCCGACCTCCACGCGCACTGCTTGCTCGATGACCATGCCCGACAGCGGAAAGGCGGCCTGGAGATCGAGCACGCTCCGCGACGAGGCGACGAGCGTCACCTTCCCCTCGCGCGCAAACAAGATCTCGTCCATCGCTTCTAGGAACCACGGCTTCCAGTCGGTTGGATTCAGGTGGTCGATGGCAAGGATCGGCACGGTGCGCAGCTTGTGCCGGAGATCGAACGCAGCGTCGTCGTTCATGTGGTCGCGGAGGGCTACTGCGATGCGCGCCGACCAGTCGTACCAAAAGTTCCGGCCATGGACCGCCCCGAGCTCCATCATGAGCGTGACGAGCGCATGGCGGTGCGCGCGCGCGTCGCCACCCGTCACGAAGTACCAGTGCTTCTGCCCATGGCTCCGCGCGGCAGCGAGCGGCCCGGCGAGCGCCGCCTCATAGCAGGGCAGCGTCTGCACCGGCCGCGCCGCGCGTAAGATCTCCGGGACGTTCGCGCCGGCGAGCATCTTCCAGACGAGCCAGCGCTCCCACTTCGGGCACGGCGCCCCGCGGATCCCCCTCTCCGGATCCGCAACGATGATGCGGCCGTCATCCCACGCGTTGTGGCTCTCATCGCACGCGCCACCCTCGGGCGGGCATTTCCCGCACTGCCGAGCCCGCGCGGCCGCATCGAGCCAGCCGTCGAGCGATTCGGCGAAGAACTCACTTTCGCTCGGGCCAGCCGGATAGAGCGGCAAGAGCTCCGGCGCTCGCCGGCGGAGCCACGCCGCGGGGCCGCCGGCCCGCCGTACGCTCTCCCGCTCCGTCTCTTTGCTCCGGGCGCGGAGGCTCCGGAGGTCCGCTGTGACCTCTACCAAAAGCTTGGGCGAGTCGGTGGTAGTGCGATCCGTCGTTCGGTTGCTGGTACCAAGGAATCTTGTCTCGGCCGTTCGGCCTGACTCCGCTGCCAGGCTCTGATTTCCCGGCCCATGGTCCGCTTGCTTCACCATGTTTCGAATTGTTTCCTTCCTGGGTATCTGGTGACCCACCGGCCGCCTGGCCGTAACGACTGAGTAACGACTGGCGCAGTCGTAACGCAGTCGTTACTCCGGCAGTCGTTACGCAGTCGTTACGCGAAAATGCCGGCTGTTCGGTCGGAGCTTGGCTGTATGAATCCGCACACTTATCCTCTGTGGACAATTTTGTCCCCAGCAGGCTTCCGGCAGTCGTTACGCGATTTTCGCAAATAGAGAGAGAGACCTCTAGATCCAGATCCCTCTCTCTCTCTGCATCGCTCGCCGCGACGTTCCGAACTGCCGCGCCGCCCGGAGCGAGGAACCGGCCTCCCGTAACTGCCCCGCCTAGCGCGTTTTGAGACCTGACTCGGGCTGACCCCTCACCCGGACCGTGATCGGAAAACCTTACCCCCGCCGGGGCGCCGCAAACGGCAAGTCTCGGGGC
>Ga0307471_100001540_pt1 | contig 12640 bp, 10 predicted proteins | sample atmos_gasesAM3C__2_FD_204566 | JGI IMG/M metagenome (GOLD analysis project Ga0307471, IMG submission 204566) | Hardwood forest soil microbial communities from Morgan-Monroe State Forest, Indiana, United States - atmos_gasesAM3C_515 | ecosystem: Environmental > Terrestrial > Soil > Temperate... | reverse complement strand
TAGATCGTCGATCGCGCTGTCGAGCACTTGCAGCTTTTCGCGATAGTTGGCCAGCAGCGACGTTTCCGGATTGTCGAGTTGCGCTTTGGCGTTGGTGGCCAGCTTGTCGATTGCGTGCATGTAGGCGGTCTCGGTGCGCTCGACTTCGGCGAGTGCGTTGTTGCGGAGCAGATCGCCCGACTGCGCGGGCGGAGTCTTTACCCCGGTCAAATTGCGATGCTGGAGCCACGCAGCGGAAGCGACCAGAAGAAGAACAATCGCGGCGGCAGTTGCAGTTTGCCACGAGAGCGAAAAACCCTGTCGGATGGAATCCCAGCTCCAGCGGAATTTCTTCTCTTCGAGTTTCTCGCCCTGTTCCACGAGCGAACGGTGAATGCGCGGCCACAGCGAAGGATCATCGGAATAATCGCGCAATTCCGTGGCAGCCACGCTGAGCGACTTCCATGCGCGGATTTCCTCGGCGCATTCCGCGCACCCGGCGGCATGAACTTCCAGCGCAGCCCATTCGGCGGGCGAGCCGTGTTCAAAAATCCGATCGCGATCGCTGCAGGCCACTTTCATGTTCGTGTTGGCGTCATTCATCGGGTTCACCGGGCTCCCGCGGCGTCGGCGCTGCGCGGAGGTTCAAGCATCTGGCGGAGATTCTTCTTCGCCTGAAAGAGCGTGTTCTTCGAGGCCGCTTCGGAGATATCCAGGGTCGCGCCGATTTCGGCGTGGCTGAATCCTTCCACTTCGTAGAGCAGAAAGACGTCGCGCTGGTGCCGCGTCAGCGTCGCCAGGGCGCGCTCCAGCGCCATGCGCAAGGTTGGATGGGCTCCCGGAGCGCGCTGCTCGGGGATGGGATTTTCTTCGGTGTCGTCGGTAGTGACTTCTTTTTTGCGCAGGCGGCTGCGCCGCGCGTCGTGGCAGGTGTTCACCAGGATGCGAAACGTCCAGGTCACGAAACTGGATTGCCCGCGAAAGCCGCCGATGCTGCGCTGTACCTTGAGGAACGTTTCCTGCACCGCGTCCTCGGCGTCGAGCGGATTGCCAAGAAGATTGCGCGCCAAGTTTTTCATCTTTGCGCCGTGGAGCGCGTACAGGCGTTCGTAGGCGTCCATATCCCCTGCGAGGCAGGCGGCAGCCAGCGCGGAGTCTTCGGCACGAATGGCGTCGGCCGCCTGGCTTGCGGCCGCCTGAGTCTGGAAAGGTTCCACTCGCCTCTCCCGTCCGGATGGTGCGGGAGCGATTCTATGCCTCAATCCCTTGTTTAGAAGGCCCTGGTTCAGCGGGCCAGGGCTCGAGACGCCAGGGGTGTAAGGCAACGCAAGTCCCATCGTTCCCATACCTTGCTCCTGGGGAATAGACGACCGCGAAGGAGCAAATGTCAGGGGCGCCGAGGTACCGCTTCACGGCCGAGATGGGCCTTCTGGCGGTCCAGGTTCGCTCAGGATTGGCTTTTTGCCCCCCGGGTTACGACGCAAGGGTGCGTAACTTATTGATTTAAATAGGCTTGATTAAAACTGACGTGCAAAACAGGGACAAAAGAGCGTGTACGTGATGGAAAACCCGACAGGCCGGTTGGCAAGGGGTCGGGCAAAAAGAAAGGCGCCGGGTGGATTCTGCGCTTTTGCTACGTGGTTTGACTTGAAGGGTGTTTACCAAACAAGTAGTTTGCAGTCAAGCCAGAACCTCCTGAGGGCTAACCGGCGACGGCATCGGAGTCGGGTAAAGCGCCGCGGGTGCGTTCGCGGTTGGCGAATTCCCGGAGCGCGGCTTCCAGGTCGGCTACGGTGAAGTCGGGCCAGCGCTTGGGTAGAAAGACGAATTCGGCGAACGCGCATTCCCAAAGCAGGAAATCGGAAAGACGCTGCTCGCCGCCGGTGCGGATCAGGAGGTCGACGTCGGTCGATCCGCCGCGAAGGACCTCGGAGAGGACCGCCCCAAAAGCTTCCTGGGAAAGCTCGGTGACCTTGTAGAAGCGGCAGGCGGCGTTATAGATCGTGTAGCGTGCGGAGTAATCCACCGCCAGGCGGAGATGCAGGCGCGTGCCTTGCTGCGTGGCGGCCTCGGAGTCGGCGATGACCTGCCGGAGCGTGGCCGGAAGGCGGTCGCGGCGACCGATGATGCTCAGGCGGACGCCTTCGTCGATGCAGTGCGTGGTCTCGGCCAGCAAATATTCGTGGAGCAGACGCAGGATGCCGGCGACTTCGGCTGCCGGGCGCTTCCAATTGGCCGAAGAGAGGGCGAACAAAGTGAGGGTGTGGATCCCCAGACCAGGCGCGGCTTCGATGATTTTACGGGCGGATTCCGCGCCCTGGCGGTGACCTGCGGAGCGGGGCAAACCACGCGAAGAAGCCCATCGACCGTTGCCATCGGAAATAATTCCGACGTGCAGTGCTCGCGGAAGTTCCGGATCGGGATGGAGCGGGGAGAGTTGCGGGATCGAGATCGGGGTGATGCTCATGACGGTGCTGATCGCTTTCTCCGCCGCGGGGGAAGCAGTCAATCTACTTTGTCGTGCAAAGTAACAAATGCTAAAAATTGCCGCTGTTTTGGCAGCGGCAGGAATCAAGAGCCAAGGCTTTCGCTCAGGCGCTAAAGTCCGGTCATGTGCTCGTTAACCTCGGACCCCTTCGCGAAGCTCGGGGCCACCACCCGAGGGTCAACCTGCGATTCAGAGCGCATGTGAACTTGGGACATTGGTTCAGGCTTCGCGAGTGGCGCGGATCAGCGCCTCCATGTGGTTCAGATAGCGCTCCAGAGCCCGACGGCCTGCAGCGGTCAGCCGGTATTCGGTCTTCGGCAGCCGACCGTCGAAAGACTTCGTGCACACGATGTAGTCGGCCTCTTCCAGCTTGCGCGCGTGGACGCTCAGGTTGCCGTCCGTGGTCTTGAGCATGGCTTTCAGCTCGTTGAAGGTCAGCGAGCGGTTGACGGCCAGCGCGCTAACGATGCCCAGGCGCACCCGCTCATGGATCAGGCGGTCGAGGTCCGCCGGCAGGGTCTCTGCCGAATGAGTAGGAGCGGACGCCGGGACGGTCTCGCGATCCCTGGCGCGCTGGAAGCGTTCGTCTCGAGCTGCAGATGATTTCGCCATACTGCGTCCTTTTCTCTAGCCTCCGTGGTTGCGGGCGATCCAGATCCCAAAACCGATTTGCAACGCTCCGAAGCCAAAGGCCATCAGCGCGTCGCCCCACGGCGCAGGCGCGACCAGCGCCAGAGCGCCCACGCTCATCAAGCAGATGCCCATCACCGGCACCACACGCACCGAAAACGCGCCACCGGTGACGATCGCCGTGCCGTAAAGCAGCAGCCAGACCGCCGGAAGTATCGAGGCGAAACCGGCGTGGAAAAGCGCGAACGTCAGAAGGCCGCCGACGATGATAGGCGGCGCGAAACTCAGCAGGAATTTGCGGCCGGGACCGGAAAGCAGCGCGGCGTTCGCGCGATGCGCTTTGGTAGCCGCGGTGGCGGCAGCGATGGCGATGGCCACGAACGCTTCGGCCAGCCAGACTGTCAGCCAGGCCCTCGGGGAATGCTGGTGCGAGGCGGCGATCGCGGCTCCGATCGCGGTAAAGCCCATAGCGACTCCGCCCCAGCCGGGAACGGCGGTGAATTCCGCGGCACGCTCCATGGTTTCGCGGATGTAGCGGAGGTGGTCGGCGGCGCGGGCGTCGATGGGGATGGGAGCGCGATTGGAGGAGTGGAGTGGGGAGGAGGCCATGACGAAAGAAAAAATAGGTCATTGCGAGGATTCTGTCAAGTACTTTGTAATACAAAGCACGCACCCAGACCAGTAGGCCCTCGCCGGCTCTAGGTGCGATCAAAAAAAGAGTTTAGTGGCGGCGGTAATGCCCAGTGATGGCGTTCCAGCGGATCTTGAACACGTCGAGAAACATCTGGATGGAGTCCCGCATCATGTTCACTTTTGTGGCCGGCGAGTGGCCCCAGCGCACGGGAATTTCCACCGAACGCAAGCCGTGATGGCGCGCCAGGTAGAGCAACTCCGGGTCGAAACCAAATCGCTCGATGGTTTGCTGCTCGAAGATCAGCTTGCACTCTTCGCGGCGGAAGGCTTTAAAGCCGCACTGCGTGTCCACGAACGGGAGCCGCAGAATGATGCGCACGATCTTGTTGAAGATGATGCCGGCGAATTCGCGAAACGGCGATTCGTGCACGGTGATCAAGCTACGATCGACGGCGCGAGAGCCGATCGCGACATCGTGATCTTTCATCGCGGGCAGGAGCTTTTCCACCTCTTCGATGGGAGCGGACAGATCGGCGTCGGTGAACAGGACGATGCGGCCAGTAGATTCCTGCATGCCGTGGCGGACGCTGTAGCCTTTGCCGTGATTCTGGCCGTTGGAGATGACGCGAAGATTGGGGAATTCGCTCCGGAAGGACTCGCCCACCGCGATGGTTTTGTCCTTCGAGCCGTCATCCACCACAATGACCTCGACACTGCGTTTCGAGGACCGGATATAGGCGGCGATCTGCTTGAGTGTGGCGGGCAGGCGAAGTTCTTCGTTGTAGGAGGGGATGACGATGGAGAGTTCGGGCGCGCTGGCGCTCATCGGGGCCTGTTAGTCCTTCCAACCGTAGGCGCCAACCAGCGGCACAAAACGGCAAGGTTCCAGGGTTATCTTTCGAAACGTACCATGCTCGCGCTGGATGCGCTGCAACTCCTGATTTTCGAGGTCGCCAACTGGTACAACCAGGCGGCCAGTAGCAGAAAGCTGAGCCAGTAGCGGTTCGGGCGGAGCCGGGGCGGCTGCTGAAACCACGATGGCGTCGAAGGGGGCGGATTCAGGAAGGCCGAAGGCGCCGTCGCCGCAATGGACGTGGACGTTGGTGTAACGGGCGAGGCGTTCGGTAGTGGCAGCGGCAAGGCCGGTGCGAAACTCGATGGCGAAGACCTCTTTGGCGAGTTGGGCCAGCACGGCGGCCTGATACCCGCACCCGGCGCCCACTTCCAGCACCCGCTCGGTGCCCCGGAGCTGGAGCGCAACCGCGATGGCGGCGACCATATACGGCTGCGAGATCGTCTGGCCTTCGCCGATCGGAAGGGGCGTGTCTTCGTAGGCGCGATAGCGGAACTCCGCAGGCACAAACTCGTGACGCGGCACGGAAGCCATGGCCTCCAGAACCGCAGGGTCCTTAATGCCGCGGCGGTGCAGCTGCGTTTCCACCATGGCGTGCCGATCAGCGGCATATTCCCCGGCCGATCGCTCGCCGCCTCCCGGTTGCGGGATCACGCGGAGGTCATCGGAGTGGTTCATGGCGTGGCGATTGGACGCTTCAGGCAGGGGATAGAGCGGCAGCGTGTTTTTGCCATGCGCCGGTCCGAAGGATTTCTTCCATTTGCGTCAAGGCGAAGTCGCATTCGTCTTCGCGATTGTAGAAATGTGGCGACAAGCGAACGCCGGCCTTGGGGCGGTAGTCGCAGAGAATCTCGCGGGCGAGCAACTCCCGGCAGACTTCGTGCGCGTGCGGGCAATCGATCGAAATGGTGCCGGCGCGTTCGGCGGGATTTTGTGGCGTATTGACGCGCCAGCCGCGCGATTGCGCGCCTTCACAAAGGCACGTGGTCAGGCGGACGGATTTGGTGCGAATGTTTTCGATACCGGCATGGTTGAGGATGTCGAGCCCCGGCAGGCACGCATGCAGCGCGGGGATGTGCGGGGTGCCATTCAGATAGCGGTAGGAGTCTTCTCGCCGGTCGATGGCGCCGTGTTCGAACGCGAATGGGCGGCGATGGGCGCTCCAGCCGGTCAGTGCTGGGCGGAGTTTCGCCCGCAGGTCTTCGCGGACGTAGAGGTACGCGATGCCGGGGCCACCGCACAGCCACTTGAGGACGCCGCCGACAGCGAAATCGGCGCCGAGTCCGCGAACGTCAACGGGGATCGCGCCAGCGGCCTGGAAGACGTCGAGAATAACGTGCGCGCCGACCCGATGGGCGCGTTCGATGATGGCGCGGGCGTCGACGATGAAGGAGCTGCGAAAGAGCACGAGAGAGATGGGCACGAGCAGCGTGGTTTCGTCGATCGCGGCAAGAAATTTATCGAGATCAAATTTCACCGGATCGTCGCTGGGCACCAGCTCCACGCGAGCGCCGAGCCGGCGTTGCTCGTGGTAGAAATATTGGATCGAGGGAAATTCCAGGTCGGTCATCACCACTTTGTTGCGCGGACGGCGGAAGTCGAAGCAAGACGCGATGACTGCTTGCGTCAGGGTGACGTTCTGGTGGAGCGAAATTTCGCCGCCACCCGCGCCGATCAGCGGAGCGATCTTGTCGCCCACGTCGACTGCCATTTCCCACCAGCCCTCTTCCCAGGCTCGGACACCGCGCTCCGCCCACGCATCGGCATAAGTGTGCAGGCTATGGTAAACGCCGCGCGGCATCGCGCCGAGGGAGTTGCTGATGAGGTAGGTGGTGCGGTCCAAGATCGGGAATTCGCCGCGGTATTTGAGCAACTGGTCCATCCCCGCCAATGTGACATGGAGTCGGCGCGAATACCAGTGCCTGATCGTTAGAACCCAAGCCGCCGTTGCCGCGAACCGCGAACGCGGGCCCGAATTTCCGCGTAAGTTCAGCATCTTCCAACATGCCTGTACGGACGTACGGTGGTCGAACGTACGGTTTTTGCGGAGAATTCCTGTCCTTCTCACCAACTATTTTTCCGGCGGCCAATTTCTGACAATGGAGTTGCGGCACAGCGTGGAAAAAGCGGCCGCAGAGGATGGAAAGTCATGAAGGCGCTTTTGGTGCTGGTGGTGATCTATGTCGGCGCGTTCTTTGTCGCCATACAGGGTGCGCCCCAAACCCCTACGGAGGCCTCTTCGAGCAGCCACAACTCGGCCACGGCTCGAATCGATGCCGGAAAGCGCGCGGATATCCGCTCTCTGATGGATTTGGTGGGGACGCGAGAAGCGGTGCGCGAGTCGGCGGCGCGGCAAACCGAAGAATTTCGGGAAAACCTGGTATCGGCTCTTCCCGAAAAGCAGCGTGAGCAGCAGTTCGTGAACGTGCTGGTCACGGACTATCAGAAGAAGTTCAACACCGAAGCTGTGACCGATCAACTGGTCGCGATGTACGACAAGCATTTCACCGACGATGAGATCAAGGGCCTGCTGCAATTCTACAATTCCCCGCTGGGACGCAAGTTCGCCGCGGAAACACCGAAGATCACGGCGGAAATTGCCGCAGCCAACCGCTCGGAAGGCACGCGGACGGCAACCCTGATGGTGCAGCAGCTCCCTGGGCAAGGCTCCGAAGCGACCACGCAGGCCAGCTTGACCAAGCCCCAGAGCGCAAACCGTGCGCGGCCCGGACAGCGCCAGGGCTCGACACAACCCGAAACGCTGGCGAGCGCGTCTCAACCGTGACGAGCCGCTAGACCGATTCGAGCGATTCTTCCTGCGGGCGAGCCTCGTTATAAGCTTCGCCTGCCGCTTCCATGTTGCGGGGTGACAAGCGCGAATCGGACAGGGCGATACGGGAGATTCCATGCGGAAGCTTGTTTTGGGATGTGCGCTGTTGGCAGCGGCGATCCTGGTAGTGGCCCAGGCGCCGGCGATTCGGGTTAGCGCCAAGGAGCGCATCGTAACCGGACCGCAGTCTACGGCGCCGCAGACGCACGCCAAGGCCCCCGTTACAGGCTCCAGGATTGATCCTGCCAAAGAAGCGGACATTCGCCGGTTGATGGAAGTCACTGGCGTCAACACCTTGGGCGACCAATTGATGACCGCGGGCATCGCACAGTTTCGCGCCAGCGTCATGGAGGCGCGGCCCGATGACCCGCGCGCCAAGCAGTTTGCCGACGCGTTTGCGGCGCGATTTCAAAAGCATTTCGATCCGCACAGCGTGATCGAGACCGTAATTCCCGTCTACGACAAGCATCTTTCCGCCGAAGATTTGCGCGCTCTGCTCGATTACTACAAATCGCCGTTCGGTCAGCGCATGCTGAAGGTCTTGCCGGAAATCGCGCGCGATTCACAAATGGCAGGCTTTTCCGTCGGACAGAAAGCGGCAGATGAAGCGCTGGACGACCTTAAAACCGAGTACCCCGAATTCGTCTCCGCCCAGAAAGATGACGAGAAGAAAACCACACCCGCGCCGGAACAATAGAGAGCAGTAAGGAAAACGCCAACGAAGGTAAGCTACGGGAACCGCTTCTTGATCTTCATGTCGATACCAAACGTCCCGTTGTAGTCGCGCAGCAACACAATCGAAACGTTGCGGTTGAGGTTGTATTCCACCTGAATCACCTGCTCCTGCGTCGATCCCACGTTGGAAACGTAGGTGATGGTCATCTCACGCGTGACCCGCTGCTGCACGGTGACGCGCGCAGCCGCGTTCTGGTTCCCGCCCGTGGAACCCACCGTGGTCAGCGCCGGATCAACCCGGAAATTCGTGATCCCGAACAGTTTCTCGAGCCGCCCACTCACCTGGCTGGACACCGCCTCGGACAACAACGCCGACGCGCCCGCGGTGGAGCTCTGCGTGTTTCCTGCGCTCCGCGCGGTACCTTCCGCGCTGGTCTGGCCAAGCGCCAGCAGCGTGACGATGTCGTTGCCGGGTAGCGGCGGGTCGGAGCGATAAGCCAAAGTGAGCTTGCTCGATGGCCCGGTGAAGTTCAGCGTGATTTCGTACTGCTGGATCGTGGTGGTGGCTTCCACGTTGATCACCGGATCCAGACGGAACGGATTCGCGAAATTGATGTCGCCGCGCGCCACCCGATAGCGATTGCCGTGGAACAGCAACTCGCCCGACAGCACGTGGATGTGTCCTAGGATGATCGGATGCTCCCAGGTGCCGCGCACGCGCAGCGCCGCCTCGGCTTCGAGTTCCGCGCCCGGCCATTGCATGCGAGCATCCGGCGTGGAAACCGCTTCGATGTCGAATTGCAGATTGCGCAGGAACGAAGAGCTGGTCGACGGGGCAGTGACTTCTTCCTTGGCGGACATCAGGGAGCCGGCGGCTTCGAGTCCTTGCGTGAGCGTGACGCGTTCCACGGTGACGCGGCCGGACAGCAAGCCACCGTCGGTGGTGCCGGTGAGCCGCAGAGTGCCGGCGGTAAGCCAGCTCATGCCTTCCGGATAACGAATGCGCGTGCTGTCGCTGCGCGCGGTGACGTCGTAGCGGATGGGTCGTTCGGTGTAGTTCACCGTGCCCGAAAGATGCAACGTGCCGCCGCCGGCCTGCGCGGTGAGGTTGTCGAACTGGATGCGTGTGGCGTCCACGAAAAAGTCGCCCTTGATGGCGCTCAGCCCGGTTGGAAAATCGGCGACACGCGCCGAAGCGTTTTCGATATGAATCCTGCCGCTGACCCGCGGGCTATCCAGCGTTCCTTCGAACACTCCGTCGATCTGCGCGGAACCCCCGCTGCTCAGACCCGGCGACAGGCTGGAGAGCAGACGCAAATCCAGCGCGCCATTCAGCCGCATATCGATTGCGCGGCGCTCGGTGAACTGCACCTTACCGGACACCTGAATGTTCGTGTCGGTCCCTTTGAACGCCGCCGATTCGATTTCCAGGCTGTCGCGCGACGAGCGGAAGCGCACCGGCCCGACGTTTTCGAGCTGCACGTTGGCGTAGGTTATCGAAAGACGCGAGAAATTTGCGTCGACGATCAGCGTCCCGGGATTTCGCAGATTTCCGTGGACCGAGATTTCGCCTTCGGCCTTGCCGTGGCCGTTGAACTGGTTCAGGTGCAGCGCGCTCAGCAGAAAGGGATCGAGATTGATGTCCTTGATCGACACATTGCCGTCCAGAGGAAACGGATCGAACAGGCCGAGCGAAATGTTGCCGGAAAGTTCGCCGGTGCTCATCGCGGATCCCAGCTTGAGGCGAGCGGTGCTGCCGTCGGAGTTGAGTTCGCCGTCGAAGCTGCCGATCACCGCTTGGCCGACGCGCAAGTCCACGACGCGAAAGGTTCCGTCGGCTTGCGGGGCGGTCGCCGAGCCGCTGGCTTTCACACGAAACGTCACCTGACCGTCCACGGGAAACCGCGCGCTCTGCAATTTTTCGAAGTTGGACAGCGGGAGCGACGCGCCGACCAGGTCGACAGCGATGGTTTGGTCCGCGAACGTGTACCCCGCAGATCCAGTGACAATACCCGCTCCGCGGCCGGTTTCCTTGCCGGGAGCGAACAAACGCAGTTCCGCGTTGCTAATCCGCGCTTCGGTTGGCGTCACATTGAGTTGGCCACGCAGTCGGTTGAACACCACGCCATACACGTCGCCGTCCGCGAGATCGAACAGGCTGGAGATCGACGGATGCTCGCGCGTGCCGCGACCGTGGAATTGCCCGGACAACTGTCCGCGAACCGGATAGGACAAGCCCAGGAGTTGCTGTAGCGCCTCCACTTGCGTGGATTGGATTGTCGCATCGGCGGAGAAATTGCTGTCCGGCAAAAAGCTCCAATCGGTCAGGTTCAAGTTCAGCTCAATTTCGCTGTTCACTCCGCCGCGCTGTACGCGGCCGCGCGCCAATGTCAATTGCTCGGGCGAATACGTCAGGTCACCCTCGATCGCGTCCATGCTCCAGTCCTCGTAACGGACGTTTTCGCCGCGAATGTGGCCGACGAACAGCGGCCGCGCGGAGGGTCCAACGATGCGCCCTTCCCATTTGGCGTTCCCGGAAATCACTTTGATCGCGTCGGGAGAATTCGGCGCGGCGTCGCGCACGGCATTGATGAAATCGCGATAGCTTTCCAGTGCCCCGGTGTCGAAGCGCACGTCAAGCGAAGTCTCGCGGGGCGCCAATGTGCCAGTGATGGATCCTCGTGTCTCTGGCGTTTCGAAGTCACCTTGCGTGATGTCGAGGGTCCCCGGATCGTAGCGGTAGCGGATTTGCCATTCGCCATCGACGGGAATGTGCCCAGGTGCAACTTCGTCGGGCGAGTTCCACTGCATCTTCGCGGTGATGGCAAAGTGCTGGAAGCCGGCGGTCCAGGTTTCCACCGTGTCCGCAGAGATTAGCGTGTCCCAATGCAGTTCATCGGCGGGAAAGCCGGGATGCTCGATGTCTGGAAGGACGCCCGCGAGGTGCGCACCCTCCACGTGCGTTTCCGCACGGAAAAGCAGCCCGGCGAAACGCAGCGTCACCTTTCCTTTCACCGTGCCGCCGTAAGCCATGGCGAGGAAGTCCGGTACTTCGAGCCCCTTATTGTCGATGCGCACGGTGCCGCGGCTCGAAAGTCCTTTCGCGTGGTAGATCGGCCGGTAGTCGAGGTTGATGTCGTGACCCGAATAGGCTCCGTTGCCCTGAAATTGCCCGTTCGCGTAAGTCGCTTCGCCGCGAAAATCGGCCACCCCCGTCGGCGTCTCTTGCGATCGCAGCGTTTCGTGAAGATCGAGCAGGTTCACCCAGCCGCGATACCGGAATTCCCACTGTGGATTCACAAAATCGTGCATCTGCGCCTGGGCGTCGAGCCGCGACCTGCCAGCGTTGACCACCATTTGCTCCACGCTGAATCCGTCACGCAGCACCGTGAATTTTGCCGCCACATTCATTGGCAACGGCAGAAACCGTTTTGCCGTGAACTGAAAGGCCTTCCATTCGAAGGTTCCGAGATACGATGGCCGCTCCGGACTCCCTCCGCCCACCAGCATCAGATGCATGTCGCCGCCTTCGATGGCCAGCGGCTTGCCTACGTCGTTGTACAGCACCCATCCGTTTTCGATTTGCACGCGCCGCACGCGCAGATCAATCAGTGTCCCGGGGTCCACTTTCCTTCGTGAACCGGACGTTCCCGGCAGCGGCAGATTCATGGTCCCGTCGGGTTCCACCCGAACGTGAACCTGCGGCCGCTTGATGTACAGCTCATCGAGCGAAACCTTGCGCCCCCAAAACGAGTCGACGCGCACACCGGCCCGCACTTCGTCCGCGGAAAACAGTGCTTCCGTGCCAGCGGGCTCCCGGCCGTGAATCACGATCCCTTTCAGGGTGGCTTGCAGGGACAGCCAGCGAATGGAAATCGAGCCTAAATCGACACTCGTTCCGGTGGCCGCTTGCAACTTGCGCACCACGTATCGCTGGATCAATGGATTCCCCGCGCCACTGCCAAAAAATCCGATGACGCACAAGATGGCGATGGTCGCCAGCACCCACGGCGTGTGGATCACCCAGCTCCAGATAGGATGGCGGCCTTCGCGCTTCATTTCGCGGCGGCCTCCAGCGATTTCTCGATGCGCAAACGCCCGCGACTTTCACTGAGCCAGCGATCCGCCTGCTCGTTGATACTGCGCTGGATCAGCGCTTCGTGAATGTAGTCGCGTGCGGCCTCCAGCGTGGGCGCCGTCTGGCCGCGGGCCTGCGCGCGCGGCAGAACGGCCTTTTCGTAGAACTCTTCGATATCCTTCTGCTCCACCTTGGCCGACGGCCGAAATCTCGAATCCAGATAGTTGCTCAAGTACAGTTGCGCGGCGATCATGGACTTGATTTCCGGATCGGTCAGCCCGATCTGCTGCTTGCGCGTCTCGTATTCCCCCGCGGAGGTGAAAGACTTTTGCACGCGTTCGACGCCCGCGGCTACGTCCGCGTCGGATGGGTGTGGAAACTGCGCGGTATCTGCTTCGCTGCGCACTATCCACTGGTCGATCAAGCGATCGAGCAACTGAGTATCACTCTCCGCCTTGCCTTCCACCAGTTCTT
>Ga0307471_100001539_pt1 | contig 12649 bp, 10 predicted proteins | sample atmos_gasesAM3C__2_FD_204566 | JGI IMG/M metagenome (GOLD analysis project Ga0307471, IMG submission 204566) | Hardwood forest soil microbial communities from Morgan-Monroe State Forest, Indiana, United States - atmos_gasesAM3C_515 | ecosystem: Environmental > Terrestrial > Soil > Temperate... | reverse complement strand
TAGCGCATGCCGAGCCTCATCCGGTTAAACGCAATCTCCTGATTTGGTCGGGAGACGGCGGCAGCTTGGGATTGGGCCACATTTATATGACGGAACAGTTAGTAAGCTTGCTTCGCGATCGGAACGCGGAAGGCGCGATCACAGAATTTTTGCATGACCAGAGAAAGCAAATTGTCTCCCGTCTCTTGCAGCCGCGTGCTTTCCAACTCCTCTCCGAGACATTCCACGTGGGAATGCGCGAAGAATTCCTCGACCTCCATTGCGAAGATCCCGGACGTCAGATTTATTATTTTCTGCTTCTTAACGACCAACGGCGCCATCTGGCTAAGCTTCCCGAAGATGTCGATCTCAACCGTTTTGAATTCGTCACTCCCTTTTTCGATGGAGATTTCCTTTCGACGGTAGCGAGTATTCCCATCGACTTTTGCCTCCGGCACCGCTTCTATACGAAGTGGCTCTCCTGTTTTCCTCCCCCGGTGTCATCCGTGCCTTGGCAGATTTATCGTTCTCATGAACCCTGCCCGGTACCGCCTTTGGAGGGTTTGGTATCTCAGTTTGATCGCACAGAGGATGATTTCTTACACGCTCACAGGAGGCGGCAGTTGATTGCGGGCACGCAGGCGCTCCTATCCACCCAAGACTTTCCTGATACGTTGCTAAACCGGCGCTATTTGAGGTTCGCCTATCTTGCCTACAAGTGGGGTCTGCGCGACTATTCCTATGTGCTGGAGTCGGCCTTGACTTACGGGCACTACTGGAAATCAAGCCAAGGCAAGCATTCGTTGGTCACCTAGGCTGTAGTGGAAGGCAATGTACCCTGGTGAGAACAAGGTTGGGTCTCAAGTGTTTTCGCGAGCAGTATAGAGCCGCAGTCAAATGTAAGTGCTTTATTTTCATAAGAATATGTGACATGAGATCCATCCAATTGGCAGGCCAATTGCTCCCTTGAATACATCGTGAAAAACGCGCTCACAGTCGACCTGGAAGACTACTACCATGTCAGCGCTTTCGCAGATCAGATTGACCCTGGCGCTTGGGAATCGCGGTCAAGTCGGGTCGAGGCCAACACTCATCGCCTACTGGAGCTTTTTGAGGCTGCAGATTGTACTGCAACATTCTTTACCCTTGGTTGGCTGGCGCTTCGCCACCCGCAGCTCATTCGCCTGATTGCCGAAGCTGGTCATGAGATCGCCTGCCACAGCCATCGTCACAAGTATGTTTATGCCTTGACGCCCGACGAATTTCGTGAGGACACGCTGCAGGCAAAGCAAGCTTTAGAAGATGCCGCCCGACGTCCAATTTTCGGGTATCGCGCACCAAGCTTCTCTATTACGAAGGATTCACTATGGGCCTATGAAGTTCTTGCTGAGCTCGGATTTCAGTATGACTCAAGCGTCTTTCCTGTGAGCCATCCAAACTACGGCATGCCCCAAGCCCCCAGATTCCCTTATCGGGTGTCAACACCCGCAGGAGACATCCTCGAATTCCCACTTCCAACTTTGGACCTGCTTGGGAGGCGTTCACCGTTTGGCGGAGGGGCCTATCTGCGATTTCTCCCAGGGTGGTATACGGAGTGGGCCATTCGCTCCGTGAACGAATCGGAAGCAAACCCCGTGTGCGTCTACCTGCACCCTTGGGAGATCGATCCAGAGCAACCACGTATGAAGGGTCCCATCACAAGCCGCCTCCGTCACTACATGGGTCTGGGGACCACGGAAAAAAAGCTCCGTAACCTATTGAAACAATTTGAGTTCTGTACCCTCAGTAGGCTGATCGAAGAGTCTTATCCTGTTATTCCGAGCCCGGACGGAGCAATAGTTTGCCCCAAATGAGAAAAGCCTTTCGAACCTGTCGTGAAGCTCCTTGTGCGAATCCTCGTCACCCCAGCTAACTCTTTTGTATTCTGTTAGATAGGAGTGCTTGGCAAGACCTCAATTGGCTACCATCGTGCTTTTCCGACGTATGAAACCTTGCTCTTTCTCTGGATCTAGTCGGTTGTGGCATGTCCGCGAGCTGCTTTAGTTTCTTTGGGAGCGGTTCCGAGCGTAAAATCTGGAAGTCGCCTCTGATAGGCGGAATGGGGTACGCAGCTTGAGAATTCTTCTAACAGGCCACCTTGGATATATCGGAACCGTCATGGCTCCGCTTCTGATTCGGGCGGGCCACGATGTCGTTGGTATGGACAGTGATCTATTCGAGGACTGCTCTTTTCAGCCGCATCTTCCAATCCCTTCCATTCGTAAAGATATCCGCGATGCCGAACTGGAGGATCTTCTGGGTTTTGACGCCGTCCTGCATCTGGCCGGTCTTTCCAACGATCCGCTCGGAAACATCAATCCCCAGCTCACCTACGATATCAACTATCGCGCCTCAGTCCGGCTGGCGGAGCTCGCGAAGAAAGCTGGTGTCCGCCGGTTTCTTTTCTCTTCTTCTTGCAGCACCTACGGAGCTGCGGGCGAAAAGATTCTGGATGAAACCGCCGACTTCAATCCCGTCACCCCCTATGGGAAGTCGAAAGTTCTCGTCGAACAGGACCTTGCCCATCTCGCGGATCATTCCTTCAGTCCAGTCTACTTGCGCAACGCTACCGCTTACGGTGTTTCTCCTCGCTGCCGGTTCGATCTGGTGCTGAACAATTTTGTAGCTTGGGGCGTCAGCACCGGAAAAATCCTGATCAAGAGCGACGGCACACCCTGGCGTCCCATCGTTCACATCGAAGACATTTCGCGAGCCTTTCTCGCTGTTCTGGATGCTCCGGTCGAACTGGTCCACAATCAGGCGTTCAATGTCGGTCGGACAGAAGAGAATTATCAAATCCGTGATCTGGCGGAGTTTGTCCGTGAAACCGTGCCTGGATGCACGATTGAGTTCGCCGCAGACGCCGGTCCAGACAAGCGCTGCTACCGTGCCGACTTTGGACGGATTGCCAGGGTTCTTCCGGCGTTCAAACCTGTCTGGGACGCCCGCCGCGGCGCGCAAGAGCTTTACGCTGCGTTCCGTCACGCGGGATTAAAGGTTTCCGATTTTGAAGGCCCTAAATTCAAGCGTATCGATCACATCCAGAAAATGCTCCAGCTAGGCCGGCTTGACGATAGCCTGCGGTGGAAAGCGTCCGTTACAGCCTAGACCCAGCCATCCTGTTGCATCTCGCTTGGAGGAATTCGGGTGTGATCTTTCAAGAGACAAAGATTCCGGGTGTAATCGTCATCGACTTGGAAGAGCTCGCAGATGAACGCGGTTTTTTTGCGCGCACGTTTTGTCAACGGGAGTTTGCCGCTCACGGCCTGAATTCGCGAGTCGTGCAGTGCAACACTTCCTTTAACAAACATAGAGGGACCTTGCGCGGCTTGCATTTTCAGGCTGCCCCTCATCAGGAGGCCAAGCTGATCAGGTGTATCCGAGGTGCTATTTACGACGTAGTCGTCGACCTTCGCCCGGATTCTCCGTCCTACAAGAGGTACGATTCTTTTGAGCTCACCTCCGAGAACCGAACGATGGTGTATGTGCCTGAAGGTGTGGCTCATGGTTTCCAGACCTTACAGCCGGATTCAGAAGTTTTCTATCAGATGTCGGAGTTTTATGTGCAAGAGGCAGCTCGTGGCGTTCGCTGGGATGATCCCGCTTTCGATATCCTTTGGCCGCCCGGGGAACGAATTATAAATGAACGTGACCGCAACTATGCAGACTTTACAGGTTGAGAACGGGGCTTTTCTTCGCCAGATTCGCGAGATCCTGCCTGAATTCGACCCCGTCCGCCTTGGGCATGAGATGCACGCCCGGATTCGTGAGCTCTATCCAATCTGCCGGAGCATTACGGGCAACGGGGTTCGAGAGACGCTGCGCCGCATCCGGCAGTGGATTCCGCTAGAGATTCACGAAGTCCCAAGCGGTACGCCTGTCTTTGATTGGGTGGTCCCGCGAGAATGGAACATCCGCGACGCCTTCATCAAAAACGCGGCAGGCCAGCGAGTCGTCGATTTTCAGAAATCAAATCTTCATGTCGTCAATTACAGCATTCCATTTCACGGCAAAATGCGGCTCGCGGAACTCAAGAATCATCTCTTTACACTGCCGGATCGTCCCGATTGGATCCCCTACCGGACTTCCTATTATTCGGAAAGTTGGGGCTTCTGTCTTTCCCACCGAGATTCTCTTCGTCTCGCTGATGAAGAGTATGAGGTATACGTCGATTCGACCTTGGAGCCTGGCCATCTGACTTACGGCGAATACGTATTGCCCGGCACGTCCTCGGATGAAGTGCTGGTCTCAACGCACATCTGCCATCCGTCGCTCGCTAACGATAATCTGTCTGGAATGATGGTTGCCGCTCACTGGGCTCGCTGCTTGCAACAAATTCAACGCCGTCGCTTCACTTACAGATTTCTGTTCATTCCTGGCACAATCGGAGCCATCACTTGGCTCGCACGAAATGAAACAACTGTTGTTCCACGCATTCGTCACGGTCTAGTTCTGTCTGGGGTTGGCGACTCTGGCTCTTTCACCTATAAAAGGAGTCGGCAAGGCGATGCAGTTGTCGACCGGGTCCTATCTCATTTGCTGGACCAAGAAGGTTTGGAAGGCAAACTTCTTGAATTCTCGCCATATGGTTATGACGAACGGCAATTTTGTTCTCCCGGCTTAAACTTGCCCGTGGGCAGGCTCTCTCGCTCGGTACACGGGACCTTTCCCGAATACCACACTTCCGCCGACAATCTCGATTTCGTACGAGCCAATTCCCTTGAAGAGACTCTTCGTCTTTGCCTTATGATCTTCCGCGTGCTGGAAGCCAACCGCTTCATGCTGAATCTCAACCCGAAGTGTGAGCCGCAGCTCGGCAGGCGCGGCCTTTACCGGGCGGTCGGCGGCCAGGCGGACGCTGGAGCCCTGGAAATGGCCATGCTGTGGGTGCTCAATCTCGCAGATGGAACACGGGATCTGCTGGCGATTGCTGAACGTGCGAGTTTGCCATTTTCCGCAATCGAAACCGCAGTGAGAACGCTCGAACAGCATCAGCTGCTGGAAGAACGGATTCCTGGGAAGAAAGCCTTGGGAGCCTGATAAACCTTGAATTCAATCCATCGCCGCCAGGTTGCTCGACCGGAGGATGTTCGAAGATGATTGGAAAGACATTGGAACCAGACATTCAGACTGTTCGAGCCCGTTGCCGTTTCTGTGATGCTGGCCTCGTTCACACTTTTGTGGACTTGGGTATGTCTCCTCTTTGTGAGAGTTTTCTTCCAGAATCACAGATCAACCAAATGGAGCCGTTTTACCCTCTGCATGTCTTGGTCTGCAGCCAGTGCTTCCTCGTTCAACTCGAGGAGTACGTCAGCCCGGATTCCATCTTCACAGAGTATGCCTATTTCTCCTCCTTCTCTGAGAGCTGGCTCGCCCATGCGGCCTCCTATGCCGAGAAAATGGAAAAGCTCTTTGGATTGAATCAGAACAGCTTTGTCGTTGAGTTGGCCAGCAACGATGGCTATCTTCTCCGCAATTTCGTCAGCCGAAAAATCCCTTGCCTGGGTATCGAACCCGCTGCCAACGTGGCTCAAGCGGCCGAAAAGGTCGGCGTACCCACGCTAGTTCGATTTTTCGACCAGGAACTTGCCCGCGAACTGGCACGAGATGGAAAGCAAGCCGACCTGATTCTCGGAAACAACGTCCTGGCCCAAGTCCCAGCTTTGAACAGTTTCGTAGCCGGAATCAAAACACTCTTGAGGCCCCACGGCGTTCTTACCCTGGAATTCCCTCATTTGCTTCGTCTGATGGACGAGAATCAGTTCGACACGATCTACCATGAGCATTTCTCGTATTTTTCACTCATTGCTGTAGAGCGCATACTCGCTGAGTTCGGGCTCAAAGTGTTTGACGTGGAAGAACTCTCCACCCATGGTGGCTCGCTCCGCATCTATGCTTGCCACGCCGAGGATTCTACTAAGACAGTCGATGGCCGGGTCACTGCCCTCCGAGCGAGAGAATTATCACGCGGTCTCGACACCCTGGAAGCCTACACGACTTTCGGCGAGCAAGTTCGTGAAACCAAACGCAAACTGCTCGACTTTCTCATTTCTGCGAAGCGCGCTGGGAAGACGATCGCGGGCTACGGCGCTCCCGGCAAGGGCAACACCCTGCTGAACTATTGCGGAATTCGCACGGATTTCCTGGATTACACCGTGGATCGCAGTCCCTACAAACACGGCCGATTCACGCCCGGAACTCACATTCCTATCTTTCCCACCGAGCGCATCCGGGAAACCCGGCCGGACTATTTGCTGATCCTTCCGTGGAATTTGAAAGACGAGATCATGAAGCAATGCGGCTACATCCGCGAATGGGGCGGCAAGTTTGTTGTGCCAATTCCAGAAGTTCGGGTTTACGAATGAAGAGCGCCTTCGGTCCATTCTGGAATTTGCTGCGGTCAAAGGAGTCACGGCCATGAAAGTCGTTATTTTTTGCGGCGGTCTCGGAATGCGCCTGCGGGACTACGCCGAAAATATCCCCAAGCCCATGGTACCGATTGGTTATCGTCCTATCCTCTGGCACGTCATGAAGTACTACGCCCACTTCGGCCACAAGGAATTCATCTTGTGTCTCGGCTACCGTGCCGACGCCATTAAACATTACTTTCTGAATTATGACGAATGCTTGTCGAACGACTTTACGCTTTCTCAGGGCGGCAAGCATCTGGACCTTTTTAACAGCGACGTCCAGGATTGGAAAATCACTTTTGCCGATACCGGTGTTACTTCCAACATTGGCCAGCGACTGAAAGCAGTTGAGAAATACTTGAAAGATGAGGAAGTCTTTCTCGCCAACTACAGCGATGGATTATCCGATGTTCATCTGCCCGACCTGTTGTCGCTTTTCGATGAACGCCGGCCAATCGGGGCATTTCTCTCGGTCAAGCCCAATCTGACCTATCATGTCGTCAGCGCCGATCCAAACGGCGTCGTCACGGGTTTGCAGCCGATTCCTCAGTCCCCCCTCCGCGTCAACGGAGGCTTCTTTGTCTTCCAGAACGACATCTTTCGTTACATCCGTGACGGGGAAGAACTTGTGCTGGAGCCCTTTCAGCGGCTCATTGCAGAGAAAAAACTGCTCGCCCACCGCTACGACGGATTCTTCGCCACCATGGATACGTTCAAGGACAAGCAGCAGCTCGATGACCTATATGCCTCTGGGAATGCCCCCTGGGAGGTCTGGAAACACTCCCCGGCCACGGAAGCATCCAAGCCGATTCAACAAACCAAGCCGGTTTACAAGTAATGCGAGCTAATGGCAATCGCCGGAACGGCAAGAGTCTCCTGTTCAATCTCCGGCCTGGTCAAGCTTTGCGTATCTTGTGTCTTGGTGCTCATTGCGACGACATTGAAATCGGTTGTGGGGGAACCTTGCTGCGCCTTCTCCAGGAACATCCTGGGTCGCATGTGGATTGGATTGTATTCAGCTCCACGCCAGCGCGCCGCAAAGAAGCTCAGCATGCTGCCTCTCTGTTCCTTGAGCAGACCAAGTTCAAGAGCATAGTCATTCTAAAATTTCGTGATGGATTCTTTCCGTATGATGGCGCCCGCATCAAAGACGAGTTCGAGCGTTTGAAGCGTCTCCCCGGTCCTGATTTGATCTTTACGCATTGCCGTCACGATCTCCATCAGGATCATCGGCTCATTCAGGAACTCACCTGGAACACCTACCGCGGCCATCAGATCCTGGAATACGAAATTCCCAAGTACGATGGTGATCTCGGCTCTCCCAATTTCTTTGTGCGTCTTAGCGACGAAGTATGCCGCAAGAAAATTCAGCACATTCTTAATGCCTTTTCCAGCCAGGCGCAAAAGCATTGGTTCACCGAAGATCTTTTTCGCGGGCTTATGCGCATCCGCGGCATTGAGGCTGGAGGGCAGGCGAGACATGCCGAAGGGTTCTATTGTCGAAAACTGGTTATTTAGCAGGCGGACCGAAGGAGCTCTGAAGCGCTCTTGAACTTTGCAACGCAAACATTGGATCCTGGTGTCGCCACAATGCAGACAGTCAACTCGGCCAAGCCCATGACTCCGGCACCCCGCGTAACTGTCGGAGTACCCGTCTATAACGGCGAGAAGTATCTTGCGCACTGCCTCGATTCGCTGTTGGCTCAGACGTACTCCGACATTGAGATACTCATCTGTGATAATGCGTCCACGGATCGTACCGAGCAGATCTGTCGCGACTATGCGGCTCGTGACCCGCGCATCCGTTACGTCCGGAACCCTGTGAATATCGGCCTTGGGGGAAACTTCCGCCGCGTGCTGGAACTCGCCAGAGGGGAGTACTTCAAGGCTGCGGCTGCCGACGATTGGTGTGGCCCGGAATTCATCGCCCGGTGTGTGACTGCTCTCGATGGCAGTCCTTTGTCCGTCCTGGCCTATCCTCGCACCCGCATCGTCGATGACGCTGGAAATCCGGTCAATGATTGTGAGGACAGCCTTGGGGTTAGTTCTAGTTCGCCGAGCGAACGCTTCATTCATCTCATGCAGACCATCCGCTTGTGCAATGCCCTCTACGGCGTTACCAGGACTGCTGTGCTCCGTAAGACAGGCTGGCTCGCAGAGTACCGTACTGCGGATAGTGTCTTGCTCGCCGAACTCTCGCTCTTTGGCAAGTTTCAAGAGATTCCGGAATTTCTCTTCTTCCGCAGATTCCATGCCGGTGACACCAGCAAACTCAGCAAGTCCGGAGAAATGGACGAGTATCTGAAACCTGGAGGCACCAGGAGAATTGGAATGCTTTGCGTCGCTTGGCATCGGCTGCTGGATTTCACTCTCGCTGTCTGGCGTGCTCCGCTTTCTCTTCGTCAGAAAGCGAAGCTTTCCCTGTGGCTTTTGCGTTTCTCTTTTTGGCAGAGAAGGGTGCTCATGAGCGAGATCCGCCTCGCGATGAGAGTAATTTGGGCTCGGAGTTGAATCTTGCCTTATTGAATTGAACCAGGGCTCGCCGCAGGTGCCGCGCCACGGGCAGCCTGCGTGAGCTGCAATTTGCGGCCCGGATTTAAATAGCAACTTTCTAAACCACGGAGACACAAGGAATTGTCAGACGCCAAATCGAATTCATCGATTCTCACCGCGGAGCGGAAAACTGGCTCCCCCGCTAGTCCCATTCGTATTGCCATCGTCGGTTGCGGCTCCATCACCGAGGGCGCACACCTCCCGGCAGTCTTGGCGTCTCCAGAAGTGCAACTTGTTGGACTGGTGGATACGAGTGAGAATCGCCTCCGATCGCTCAAGGAGAAATTTGGTCCCCAGATTCCAGGATTTCGGGACTACAAGGAATTGTTCGATAAAGTGGATGCTGTTGTTCTCGCCCTTCCCAATTTTCTTCATGCATCGGTCGGAACTGAGTTTCTGAAGCGCGGCATCCCAGTGCTCTGCGAGAAGCCGCTTTCGGTCCGCAAAGCGGAGAGTGTGCAGCTTTGCGAGGCGGCTAAGTCTGGCGGCGTCGTGCTCGCGGTTGGTTTCGTCACGCGTTTCTTCCCATCCACTCTGCTCACCCGCCATTTGCTTGAAACCGGGTTTCTGGGGCAGCTCCATTCATTCGACTATGAATTCGGGACTGCCGGCGGCTGGGAAACCGCTTCAGGCTACAATCTCAGCCGTGAAACTTCGGCTGGCGGAGTTCTCGCCATAAGCGGGAGTCATTTCCTCGATCGCATGCTATTTCTTTTCGGTGACGTGGATGTTGTTCGCTTTTTGGACGACAGCCGTGGCGGCTTGGAAGCGAACTGCATTGCCGAATTGCTCGCAACAGGCTCCGGTCGCCGCCTGCCGGGTACCGTCACGCTGTCGAAGACTCATCGGCTCGACAATCGTTTACGGATTGTCGGGGAGAAGGGCGTGATCATTGTTGCCGAAGGGCAAACCCTCTCCGTCACCTACTTCCCATCCGGCTCCGATCTGCGGCAAGAAATCTTCATGTCCAGCTCTGTTCCTGGCGCGCCTGAGCAGGATTATTTCCGTCTGCAGTTGGAGGATTTTGTGCGTGCCATCAGGGAGGGGACTTCACCGGGAGTGACCGGTGAGCAGGGCTTGAAGTCCGCGGCTTTGATGGAAGAGTGCTACGCCAAAGCTGAACGACTCGATGAGCCTTGGTGTGACGCCACAATTCACTATTTCCCGCGAGCATTGCCGGCGCAATAAACGGTAAGCCTTTTTATTACTCGATGAAAACTAGAAAAGGGTCTTTATGACGGAAGCAGCGCCTATCAAACAAATTCGACGAGTTCTCATCACCGGGGCATCCGGATTCATTGGCGGCCGCCTCTGTGAGGTGATGGCCCTTACTGGAACCTATACCCCGCGCGCTTTTGTCCATTCAACGGCTACCGCCGCTCGTATTACTCGGTTTCCCATCGAGTTTACCATCGGAGATTTGCGTGACGGCGCATCCGTCGACCGAGCCGTTGAAGGTTGCGATGCGATCGTGCACCTCGCGCGCGGGGAGGGCTCCGTCATGCGCGCGGGACTCGAGAATCTGCTCCAGGCTGCCGTGCGACGCAAGATTTCGCGTTTTGTACACATCAGCACGGTGGCGGTTTACGGCAACCTGCCTCCACCTGAGAGCGTTTCTGAAGATGCCCCGATTCGTCACTGCGACAATCTCTACGGGCGCGAAAAACTTGGTCAGGAGAAACGCGTCCTCAAACATGCGCGCACTCGCGGCCTCCCGGTGGTCATCTTGCGCCCTCCAAACGTTTGGGGACCGTATTCGCACTTCTCTCTGGAGATGGTTCAAAAAATCCGCAAGGGCACGCTCGCCCTCGTCTCCAACGGCAGCAATCCCTGCAATCTGGTTCACGTTGACAATCTTGTGGAAGCAATCATCCTTTCCTTGTGGAAGCCAGAAGCCGTAAACCAGGTCTTCTTCGTAACCGATAACCCGGTCATCACGTGGAAACAATGCTTGGAGGATCAGGCAGCTCTGGTCAAGAATTCCTTGCCACACGTGGCCGAAGCAGATCTCTTGGTTCCCCCGCCGGAGCGCGTGTGGCGGGAATCCTTCAAAGCTACTCCCCGTGTACTTGTCTCTGGGGAGCTCCGCCAGCAACTTCGCCGCATTCCTCTGATCCGAATCGTGGAAGAAAAGCTATATGCGGGGTTTCAGAGTTTGTCAGCCTCAACACAACAATCACTTCGATCTCGCCTGACGGGCGGATCCGTGCCCGTAGTGACTCGCGCCGCTTCCGCAGCTCGTTTTGTCCGTGACGGTCTCCACTTCACCCAACTAAGAAGCGTCGCTCATTCAAGCGAAAAGGCTCGCCGCATGCTTGGCTATACTGCTCCCGTGAGGTATGAGGAAGGGATGGCGCTCCTCGAAGCTTGGCTACATTATGCCCGGCAGCTGCCTGCTTGAAGTGAACGTATGGCGATCTGCGAGACAGGGCCATCTTCCGGCAGGTTCAGCTGCAAGAACTGGTCTGGTTTGAAGCTTTGATAGCGTCGCAGAATTCGACGTGGAATGTCTTACGGGTGGCCTTCGACAGGGGCCTTGTGCCACGCGTACACGAATACCTCAGTATCTGGATTGCCGCCCGTGCGGTGGATCAATTCTGCCCGCTGATCTGGTATTCCTTTGAGTCTCCAATCGCGTAGATAAGGACGCTTGCTGTTTTCTAACACAACAAAGTCCGGGCCAATCTTCTCCAAATACTTAACCGCTGTGGGGCCCTCGGAGTAAGGGAGTGGTGCGTATTCTCCACCAGCATAGAACGCCACGATCCCCAAGGACGATAGCAGTTGAACTCGATCTTTGTCCTTTTGGTTGTGAGTGTAGTCCTTCAACCATAGCCCCGCCTCTTTCTGAGGAAGATTGCTCTGGTTCTCCTCAGGAAACGGTGGAACTTTGATCGTTCCCGCAAGAGCGAGTCCCGCAAGTGCGAGGATTAGCATCACGCGCGATAAATTTGCAATACCGCCAGCAAAGCCGTCTGTTGACGGTCTGACGTTTCTCCAGCTTTGTTCCGTCCACTCACCAAGCGCATTCATGCCCTTCGCCGACCACAGCAACAGAATAAGGAACAATGGAAGTGCGAATCGGATTTGAAACCATTCCACGGCAAACAAAATCGCGAAGAGCATGCCTGCAGTCGCCAGGCAAAACATCTCTTTCCAAAACCGATCTTGTGTCCAGGCGTCGCGAAACAGGCCGATCAACGCCAAGATCACTAGCAGCGGGCTCCCAAACGCGTAGATCGATAGCAGAAAGTCTTCAATATTCCGTAGGTGAGCCGGAATATTTCTTAAGGCTAAGCGAAGAAGTTCGCCAGTACGCTTCGGGTAAGGCGAATATGTAGTGAACCGAACAGGATCCATGCCCGGCCCTACAACGCTCAGATTACGGTCGATCTCATAGTAGGCTTGGACAATGTCCATCCCTGTTTCGACCCTGCGGCTCACGACATAATTAAAATTGCTCTTTCCTTCTAATCGGAATTGACCAGTTTTCGCCCGGAGAAATACCACATAGGGCGCAGCCAAGAACAAAAAAGCTAACGCGGCGCAAAGTGCCGGTTTCCAGAATGCTGTTGCATGGTCTCTTCTCAAGAAATCTACCGCGGCCAAGATCGCCACAAACACGCCGCAAAGTAAAAATGCCTCAGGCCGTGCCAGATATGCGAGAC
>Ga0307471_100001538_pt1 | contig 12657 bp, 13 predicted proteins | sample atmos_gasesAM3C__2_FD_204566 | JGI IMG/M metagenome (GOLD analysis project Ga0307471, IMG submission 204566) | Hardwood forest soil microbial communities from Morgan-Monroe State Forest, Indiana, United States - atmos_gasesAM3C_515 | ecosystem: Environmental > Terrestrial > Soil > Temperate... | reverse complement strand
TGCTCTCGTTGGTCCGTTCCTATAATCACACTCCGAGAAGGTGTCTTAACTACAAAACCCCGGCGGAGGTTTTCTGCCGTGACCTGTTGCACTTGAAATGTGAATCCACCTTCCCGTTGTCACGGGAATGACATCGGGACAAAAGAACTGTATCCATCTGTGATTTGCGTGCCGGTGGCCTCAGTAAAATCGACGAACCGTCTCCGGGTTATTATTTACCAGGCGCCAAACCGCTTCGGGCGTTAAGGGGAGATCGGTAATTTTTACACCGAACGGCGTGAGCGCATCTTCCACGGCGCTGGCGATGGCGGCCGGCGAGGGAATGGCGGCGCCTTCCCCGGCCGCTTTTTGGCCGAGGGTCGTAAAGGGCGACGGTGATGGGCGATGCACGACTTCGATTTTGGGCGTCTCTTCGGTGGAGCACTTACCGTAATCCAAATAGGTCACCGTCAGCGGCTGACCCTCTGAGCTGTAAATAAATCCCTCGCCCAGGGCGACGGCGATCCCATGAGCGGCGGAACCGAATACTTGGCCGTTTACCACGTCGGGATTGATCACGGTGCCGTTGTCGCCAACGATTAGATAGCGCAGTACTTTTACTTTGCCGGTGGCCTTATCGACCTCGACGATGGCGGCGTGGGCGCCGGCCGAGAAAGTGAACTGGGCGCGCACCAAACGATCGGCCCCGGGAACGATATTCGGCTTTGCGTGCGGGAAAGTATAATAGAACGTTGCTTGCAAACCGGCTTCCATGTCATCGGGAATCAGATGCTGGTTGTTGTAGGCGATGCGCCCCAACTCGGCGAAGGTCACTTTCTTTGACGCGGACCCCGGCAATTGAACCGTGCTGTTTTCAATAGTTAATTGCGCGGGGTCGACGTTCAAAACGTGTCCTGCAAGCTTTAGGACTTTCTCTTTGAGCTTTGTCGCCGCACCGTGCACCGCGCCGATATCGTACAAGTGAAAATTGTTGCCGCTGTTCGCCGCAGCTACGCCCCAGGGCGAAAGATCGCTGTCAAAAGGAATCGTCGTGCTCACCTGCTCCGGTGTCGTGCCGAGCACCTCCGCCGCCACCTGGGCCGTCGTGGTCTCATGGGCCTGGCCGCAGTTGGGCGAGCCGAGGAAGAGCGCGAGGGTGCCGTTCTTTTCCAGTTTAATAGTCGCGCCGTTGATGCCGCCTGAGCCCGGCGGCTCTTTCATTTCCGGGAAGATCGCCATGTCACGCGCGGCGTTCCGGCCGCCGGGTTCCACAGCGATAACGATCCCAATGCCGAGCAGGCGGCCTTTTTCTCGCTCGCGCTTCTGTTCTTCGCGCAACTTTTCGTAGTCGATTTTCTCCAGCAATCCTTGAAGCAATCCAGGATAATCCCCGCTGTCGTAGATATTACCGCTCGGGGTCGCATAAGGCATTTCGTGGGGCTGGATGAGATTTTTTCTCCGCACGTCGATGGGATTCAAATTCAACTCTTGAGCGACACGGTCCATCATCCTTTCCCAGACGAAGCACATGCCCGGCTTGCCAATGCCACGGTTAGGAATGACCGGGCATTTGTTAGTGACCACGGCGTAGCCTTCGAGGGCGATGTTCCGGACTCTGTAGGTGTTGGAAAGATTGTTGAGCTTGTTGGTGAAATGAATCGTCAACGTGCTGATCGAGCCACCGACATCATCATATTCTTTAAAGCGCAGGCCCAGTACAGTGCCATCGTTTTTGACCGCGGCCTCCGCCTCGAACTCCTGGGCGCACGCATGGCCGCCCGCCATCATGTGCTCACTGCGATCTTCGATCCATTTGACGGGTCTGCCGGTTTTCATGGCGAGGAGCGAGATCATGACGACATATTTGCGGATCAGATGGATCTTCTGGCCGAAGCCACCCCCGACATCAGGAATGATGACGCGGATATCTTGCAGACCGAGCGCTTCGCGCAACCCATCGTAGATGACCTCGGGAACTTGAGCTGTCACCCAAACTGTCAATTTTTTACTGGCGGCATCGTAGGAGGCGATGACGACAAAGGGTTCAAGAGGGGTCGAGCTGTAACGGTGAATCTTTAAGTTTTCCTTGACAATTCGATCGGCGGACTTGAAGGCGCCGTCGATATCGCCGTAATTGAGGGATCCATGCCAGGCGAGATTGCTGTCTAATTCATCGAACAATGTTGCGGACGACGGCTTGATCGCTTCACGCACATCAACTACCGGGCGAAGCGGTTCGTAATCCACCGCAATTAATTCCAACGCATCTTCTGCAGTACCGCGATCGCGGGCTGCGACCGCGGCTACCGGCTCGCCTACGTAGCGCACCTTGTCAATGGCGCCGGCGTACTCGTCGATGGGACGTTTCAAACCGGCGGCATATCGACCGGGCTTGAAAGGCTTCGAGTTACTTTTGATATCTTCTGGTGTAATTACACCGACAACATTAGGATTTCTTAGCGCCTCAGATGGATCGACGGAGACGATTTTGGCGTGCGCATGGGGGCTCCGGAGAATCATCGCCTGAAGCATGCCGGGCAGTGTGAAATCGTCCGTGTAGAGGCCGCGGCCGGTGACATGCCTCGGTCCCTCCTTACTGCGGCTGCGGTTGCCAATAAATTTCTTGTCAGCCATATATCCTTACGTTACATTTACCAGCCTGGAAATCCGAAACTCGAATATCGAAATCCGAAACAAATCCAAATTTAGAATCAGAATCGAAATTCCAAAACAGACCGGGTTTTGGATTTATAACTTTGGGCATTTGAACATTGTTTCGAATTTAGGATTTCGAATTTAAGATTTGTCCCTTCGCTGCTTCTTTTACAGCCTCCACGATCTGCACATAGCCGGTGCACATACAGAGATTGCCGGCCAATGCTTTTCGAATTTTTTCCTCGCTCGGATCCGGATGATCGCGAAGAAGCGCGTAACTCGCCAACACCATTCCCGGCGTGCAGTAACCGCATTGGAAGGCGTAATGCTTTACAAAGGCTTCTTGTATGGAGCTAAGCTCGCCGTTTTTTGCCAGTCCCTCGATGGTTGTGATTTCGCGGCCGTCTGCCTGAACGGCGAAGTGCAAGCAAGATTTCACCAGTTTGTTGTCGAACAGAATCGAGCAAGCGCCGCATTCGCCGACGACGCATCCGACGTGGGTCCCCGTGAGACCGATGTTTTCGCGGAGAAAGTGAGAAAGAAGGAGACGTGGCTCGACGTCTTCCTCGTAGATTCGACCGTTAACGGTTACATGAATCGTTTGTTTCATGAAATTTGAGAATAGCCTTCGGTATTGAACGCGTCAAGGTACACGCGTCAAGGTCATCAAGGTACTGGCCACTGGATCACGTGGCGAATTTTTAAGACTCTCCCTCGTCTATATAGTCTGGATAGGTAGGGCAGAACGGAATGCGGAAGTTGCCCCATTCCGCTCTAAAATGAACTCTGTCCTCAAGAAAAACTTCGCCGTATTTTCCGTCCTGGATTGGATTGCGACTCTCACCGCCCATATCCCGAACAAAGGCGAGCAATTGGTCCGTTACTACGGCTATTACAGCAATGTGTCGCGGGGAAAAAGAAAAAAGCAAAAGCCCGAAGAGAAAACGGACATTCGCAAGATCGACGCTCCGCCAGTGTCCAGGGAATTAAAAAAGCGCTGGTCCTATTTCATCCGCAAAGTCTATGAAACAGACCCGCTCGTTTGCCCCAAATGTCAGGGAGAAATGCGTATCATCAGTTTTGTTGATCAGCCCGACGTGATCAAAAAGATCCTGCAACATTTAGGGCTATGGGAAGAATCCCACGCGCCTCCTCAGAGTGAGGCTGTCAGAAAAGAAATGAAAGAGCTCACCTTCGATCCGTTCTATAGCCAGCTCATTTAAGAGTCCTCTTACCGCAATCAGGAGGCGGATGTCCAGGCTCGTCTGAAAATCGGGCCGTAGTTGACATAACATTCTGATAGCAGATATTGTCCCGCTCAAAATAGGGCGTGTGACGCTAATTCGGCCTGTCGGCGCCGCCCTTCGGCTCGTGAAAGGGTTTTGGCAGGCGATTGCCGGCGAAATTTTTGAGTTCCCCGTAGCCGACACTCAAAAACAAATTCCTATCAGTCTATCTGGAATTGGCTTCACCCGCATGTAACGGTTAAGAAAACCATTCACCCGGATGCTTGGATATGGTTTTGAAGGCTGATACTGAGTCGATGGACCACACAGACACTCGAGAGTGTCCTGAAATTCATGGCCTGGATCCCATTCCTTTTCACCATGAATCTTGTCCTCTGCTCCCGCGTGAGCATACTCACGTCTTGACGGAGGGACCGCGTCAGGAACCTCCTCATTGTAGTATGTATGTGGTCGAAGCCCTTCGATCGCTGTCCCCTTCCCTGTTTTCGCATGGACTCCCGTGATGTTAGAAAAGCCCAACATATGATCGAACGATCGATTTTCAGCATGAGGACAAAGACTCGCTTGATCTTTGTGGAGAGATCCATGGACCTCTTGGTCTGCTTCAGTCTGCGGCAGAGCTAGGAGGAAGATGGGGCAGGCTACTTCGGAGAGAGAAACGTGTCAACAGCAGGACTGGCGAAATGGTTGCATTTCGAGAAACCGCCGCCGCGCGCGAATGAGGCGATCGGAAAAGTAGAATGCCTCTGTTCGTGCATGGTTTGTCTTGTTTGTCTGGTTTCTCTGGTTGAACGAGACGAACCAGATCAACGAAATGAACCAGAGCAACTTGGCAAAGCACAGACGCGGTGGGCGGCTGGCGGGCTGAGGTGTTTGTTCACATTGGAACTGTTCAGGATCTTGATGATCACCGGCGGATCTTCGATGGCGGCGATGATCTTCAAAGTGCCGCCGCAGTTCGGGCAGTGTTCGATGCCGATGTCGGATAGCCTCGACGCGACCTGCTTCTACAGCCAGCGAAGACAGGGCTCGCAACGCCGAGCCGAGGCTCGGCTTAGTGCCCACAGTCGGAATGATGAACGAATAAGAGATCATGCTTCGGCTGACAGCACGTTGCGGCCATGCTGTCCGTAACATTTCACGTGCCACATTTCAGGTGCCAGGTTCGACCAACGTCATCAAAGGCACGTGAATCCCACCGATCGATCCTCTGGCAGCTTGGAGTTTATGGCAAGAAGAGTAGAAGCGTAAATGCGACCATAGGAAATATGATGCTCAAGGTCGAGGACAGCCGCGCGTTCCAGGCAAGGGAGGGCATAGGGCGAGGTGATCACTACGCCGCGGCATTCCGATGACAGCGTGGCCGTGATTCTGAGCGTGGCCCACCTGGCGCGTCGCCTGATGCGACCGTATAGGAGATGTGGTTGAATACTCAAAACAACGTGAAACGAACAACGCCAATCCGCCGCTGGTTAAGCCGCACGGCAGCGGTGATATTCACTGCACGCACTCAGGGCTTGGTGGTCGTCGATCTATTGCGGCTTTGGGCGCGTCTGCGGTGTGCGGGTAGGCGCAATCTTATCCCTGAAAAGCCGCTGCTTCATCTGGGGTGTGGTAAGCGGCACGTGGATGGCTGGTTAAATGTGGACGTGACTGGGAGCGATTTTGATCTGGACTTGGCTTCGGGCCGCCTGCCCTGGCGGGATGAGGTATTCGACGCGGTAGTCAGCCAGCATTTCATCGAGCATATCGAGATGGAGGAGCAGTTGATTCCCCTTCTGCATGAAATCCGGCGCGTGCTGAAGCCCGGAGGTGAGGTCTGGTTAAGCTGCCCTGATATGGAATTTCTCTGCCGAGTCTACGTAGAAGGACGCATCGCCGATCTGCTGCAAGACCGGAGGATGCGATTCCCGGATTATCCATTCAGCGCCATGGGCGATCCTGATCTGCCGCCTCAGCATGTGGTGAATCATCTCTTTCACCAGCTGGGGCAGCACAAAAATCTGTACGATTGCGATCTGCTCGCCTGGGCTCTCGGCAAGGCAGGGTTCAGCCAGATTGAGCGGGTGGTGGAGGCCGATTTGCTCCAGCGCTTCCCCCGTTTCTCACCCCGGAACGACGATTCATACTCGCTGCTCGTCCGGGCCCGCAGCAGCACTTCATTTAATTCTGCGAGGATTCCTAACTCAAGAGAGTCTATATAAATCATCTCAGTGAACAAACCATGTTCCGCCCGGAGTCGGAGTCGCCAAACCTCAATACGATGTGTCGGCCGACGGACGGTTCCTGATCAACCAGCCTGTCGAGAGATCCGCGAGTCCCATCACGCTGATCCTGAACTGGCGTCCTGGGCGTTAGATTGGCGACAGGTTGTTATTGCCGCGAAGACGGTGCCGTGACTCCGGAATCTGGAACCAGCATGCGGATCGTGCCATCCTGCCGGGATGAGATGAGGAGTTCGCCGTCGCGGCTGCGGCTGATGTTCAGGTCGGCGCGTGACGTGGGAGCGCCATTGGCTTTTTCCACGAGCTGTTGGAAAGTCACGTTGGTGCGCTTGCCGCTCGAGTCACGAACGTACAACTGGATCTCCTCGATTTGCGCCACGGTTTGCGGAATGCCGTCATCGGCCTTCTTCAGCGCGGCAAGATCGGCCGCGAAAAGCCTCCCCGTTGCAACGTCGCCAAAGACGAACTTGCCGCGGAGGGCCTCAATGCGACCGTAGTAGGCGAACCCGGCGGAGACGGATTGCCCTTCATCGTGGTCGTACATAGCTACCGGATATATAAATCCATCCTTTTCCGACCCATAGGACCGGAGCGACCGCACATCGGCTTCTGGCTTTCGAAAGCACATTCGCCGAAATTCGTGAGAGTCGTTCGCCCATGACCCTCATGAGCGGAGCGAAAACGCCTCCATCCTAGCCGGATTCGCCATCGTTGCATACATCGCGATCATTTCGCTCCCGCGCGCGAGCAACGAAAAGACGAGAAGGAGCGGCAACGCGGCGATCTGCCCAACGATTCCCCATCCGACTGCCCGGCTGTATCGAAACCACTGTGGCACGTCGTGCGCGACGTGCCACATCATGGTCAGCGCCGGCTCGAGCAGATGGAGTCTCTGCGCGCGCGAGCTCACAACCGAAGAGCCCAGACGTCGCAGCCGATAAACTTCATAGCCGAAGCGGGCGTGTAGTTTCCCGAGCCACCACCGCACTGAGAAGGCATGGGCGACCCGCTGCCGCGGATTGAGCACGCCGCAGAGTCCCTTGTCGAGCAGGCGGGTGTAGAGGATGGACCCGGCACACGTGCGGCCGAACTGTTCTGGATAGGGATTTTCCAATAGCACCACTCGCCGGAATGCCAGGTTATGACTCAGGAAGCCGCCCGGCTGGATCCACTCTCCGGCTGACTCGCCGACAATGAACCCCCAGGAAATCGATCCGGCCACGTCCAAGAGCAGGTCGGGCAACGGCAGAGCCGACTCCGAATAGAAGCGGCTGATTCCCGCCGAGAAGTCGGCGCCGATTCGCATCGACGCATCGATTGCGGCCAGGCATCCTGGCTCAGGGACAACGTCGGTGTCGACGAGGACGATGATGTCGCCGGTCGCGGCCTGGGCCCCGAGGTTTTTGAGTTGGTAGTAATGTGCGCCATCGGCTGCAATAGTGCGGATCCCGAAGAAGCGCGACTCGCCCGCGAACTGCCGGTCCCACAGTGCCTTTTGCGCCGTGGTGCCGACTAGGATCACCTCCACGGAGTCGATGGAGACCGTCTGAGAAAGCAGTCCCTCTATCGTGCTTCCCGCCGAGCCGAGATCGAGGCTCTCATTGTAGCCTTCCACGACGACCGAGAAGCGCGGTCGACCGTCGTGCCGGATGCCACCTGGCTCAATCCCAGTGGAGAACCTCACGGATTCGCTCATAGGGCCGCTCCCATTCGGAGGCGAGCTTGCTCGTTGGTTCATTGAAGCTGATCCCCTTTCTAATTGGTGTGGTCGTCGGATCTCGTCCAGCCATGATGCCAACCCGCCGCGGAATCGTTCGGTCGCAAGACAAATGCGCTCGAGCCCACAGTACTGGAACAGGCCGGGCAGCTTCATGCCGTACTCGCGCGAGAGCACCAGGCCGATCATCTGTACTGCGCTCGAGCATCGCGAGCTCATCCAGGCTCTCGAAGGTTTGCGCAACAGAATGACACATCGCGTGTGCCCGTTGCACGAGTCAGTGAGCCTTGACATAGCCAATCGCCTCACCGCAAGACCAGGCGCAGAAGCCCACTAAAACTACCGGCAGCGAGCGAAGCCACCGCTGCCAGACGGAACTACCTGCGAGCCGCAGCACGAGCCGCCCCAGAAACAGACCCGGCAGCAGCGGCGTGCCCGCGCCGAGCAACGCGCGTGCGCCGAGGCGCAATGATCTTTCGCGGCAACGCATGCGCGCGAACGACTCACCGTGCATCACCTGCTTCCGCAGAAACCGGGTAAGCCGCGTCAGATTAAAATGCGCGACTCGGAGCTCGGGGAGGAACAGCGGCGGATGCCCGGCAGCTGTCAGTTTCCAATTCAGTGCGGTGTCGGAGCAATAGCCTGATTCGTCGAAAGGCCCGAACTGCTCTAGCGCCCATCGTTTGAAGGAAAGATTGCACGTCGGAATCTCGCGCATCAGCCGCCGCTCGCCCCGCGGCATCCATGCGCTAAACTCGCAGAAGTAGGCGCCCCAGCTGACGACGCTTTCCGGATTGGCTGGCTCCACGGCGCCACCGATCGCGGCGGCCGGAAGCTCGCGGTGCGCTCGGCGCAAGATCGCGAGCCAGTCCGGACGTGCGATGCAGTCTGAATCGACAAAAGCAATGACGTCCCCCGTAGCCACGCTGATCCCGTGGTTTCGCGCCGCGCCCGGAGCGAGCCGCTGCACGGACCGGAGAAGCCTCGCGAATGGAAATTCGTGAGCGACGATCTCCGCCGTCCGGTCCTTCGAGCTGTCAACCACGATCAGCTCGAAGTCGCGCTCTGTCTGTCGTTCGAGCGCCTCAAGACAGGCCCGAATGGTCCCTTCGGCGTTGTAAGCTACGACAATCACCGAAAACGAGGGCGCCTCGTTCACGGCTGCCGTCCCAAGGAGGACTCTGCCACCCGGGAGGGTCTACCTGACGTGCGGTTCGGGGCGCGCGCGAAGAAGATCCCCACTAAAGTCGCAATCTGCGAGAGCATAAGGGCGGCTACCAGCGCTGGGATCCGGCGCCGCGGGTGAACGGACTTGATGCGGCGCGCCGCCTCTAAGAGGAAAGCCGCGTAACGTGAGCCGCGCGTCGTGCCAGACTTCTGCCAAAACCGGACAGCCCCGTTGCCGTATTGACGGTGTTTCTGCAGGAACTTCCAGAAGCCAACGAAATGATCATGGATATACCGCAGCTGTTCGAGGCGAACGAGGCACCCCCCGCTCGCGATCCAGCGGTAGCAGAACTCGCGGTCCTCTCCCGCAGGCGCGACGAAATCTATGTCAAAGCCGCCCGTAGTTTCCCACGCTGTACGATGGAGCACCAAGTTCTGCGACGGGAGGAAGCCGAACGCGCCGGACGCGTCGCGCTGGCACTCGATGAACGCCTCGACGATGATGTGTGACGTCTCGGTCCAGATGCCCACCCGATCGGGAGTCCGCGGCTTGCCGCCGATCGCCAGCCGCACACCGGGATTTAGGGCGAGTTCGAGAACGCGGAGGAAGTCGGGGCTGACCCTGCAGTCGTCATCCAGAAAAACGATCCATTCGCCGCGGGCATGCGAGGCGGCGAGGTTGCGCGCGCTCGCTGGGCCGCTCTGCTCCTGTTCGAGGACCACAAGCGGCAGAGTTGAAGCGCGCTCGCCGAGAAACTCCTTCAGGGACGCGGGCATCTCACCATCGAATACAACCACTACCTCGAACAGCCCCGTCGGCGCCTGCAGCTCTTCCAATGATTGTAAGGTGGCAACCAGGCGGCCCTCCCGCGCATCAGTCGGGATTAGGAAAGAATATCGGACCTCCTTTGCTTCCATCGGTCTCTCACGGAATCTCTTGATGATGCCCGGGTGTCATAGCTTGCCTCATCCTCACGGTTGCCTTCGCTCAAGGAAGCCTAAGCCGCCGAGTTAGACAGAACCCGCGATGTACAGGGAGACTCTCACTCACCGTAGGAAACCCCATTGCAGGCCAAAGGACTTGCGCGTGCGCAGAAGCAGACGTGATGCCGTCGCGCCGAGTGATGTCGGCTGAGCCACATAGCGCTCCACGAGGCGCGATAGCGCGGTGCGAGCGTCTGAAGACATATGCCCTGCTGCAATGTCGAGCTTCTTGCGCGCGCCCTCGATCCAACTACGCTTAGCGAGCATCGGATGGACCTGCTCCACGAAGTTCGCCACGTCAATCTCGATGAGTGCATCGACTGTTTCTGCGGTGACTGGCACATGAATGCCGTGGACGTGATCCCAAAGGACGGTAGCGCGCGCACCTGCCTGTGCGGTGAAATCAGATCGCGCAGTGACACAGAACAGGAATGCCAGCTCCTCGGCGGGCTGTCCGATCACCGATGCGACCTCGGCACGAATGCCGAGCGAGGCGGATTGGATCTTGTGGTCCTCCGTGCCGTAGATGCTGTGGAACAGGCCGCCAGCGCACGTTTCGGAGCGGTTTCCCCACTCGACGAGGAGATCGCGCGTCCCGATCAGGTGATGAAGGAGCGCACCCATGGCATGCGGATTCTTGTCGGTCGAGAACTCTATGAGCAAGTCCATTTCGGCCTTGCTCGGATTAAGGGGAACGGCGTCAGCTCGGCGCCTACCGACCTTCACTCTCAACTCTGCCCAGCTGGCGAAACCGTACTCCTTCGCAACGGAGTCCTGCACCTTAACCAAGATGACTTGTGAACGCCGCCTCTGCAGCATTGCCACGAAGCGGTCTTTGACCTCGCGGTGTAGTTGTTCAATGCTCGGGCGCTCAGTATTGGCATATTCCGCTCCTGGCGTTCGACTTGTCCGATCGTCCCACCCCGCCTCCCTAACGCGAAGGCTCCTGACTAGCGTATAGTGTTTTATCCCGTAAGCCTGAAACTAGTCAAGGTTCGGAGATCTCGGGGTGAGCGATGGTGGATAAAAGGCGGTCGACTAACCGCGGACCCAAACGTCCGTTTCGGGTAATAGGGATTGTAAAGCGCCACAACAGCGTAGCTAGCGTGCTACTGAACGGCGGATCGATGAAGATGTCGATGTAAACCGATTCGTAGCGTACCTCGCGGATATAGGTCGATCAAGCCGGTCGAAGTGGGATCGATTAGAACTCGGCCACCGAGAAACAGTGATTCAAGAACTCAACTGGTTGGATGAACTTTCTCGCCTGGCCCCTGTCTCACTCCGGGCAAAATCAAGACCGGGAGGGCAGTTGGCAGTCCGGCAGATGCGGATTGTCCGGCGCATTTAGTCGGCTGAATGGCGCCGGAACCGGCGCAGATTCGTCGATGACTCCGATCCGATTGTTGACCCATAGCACTTGAAACACCGGGGCGGGAAAGGGATCGAGTCCGGGAAAGAAATTTGTCCACAGTCGCTGAAATTCAAACCGTCGGACTACCCTGCCTATCAATTCGCGACTGAACCGCGGGCACCACCAGTTATTGAAGTGAAGGTTCACAAGATAGAATTTCTGTTTCAGCCGCCGTACCAGCTCGAGATAGCGCCGCTCGTTCACTCCATGCAGTTCCATGGGGATCTGATCGATTTTCTCGAGCACGGCGTCCGGTGTGGCTAACAGTGAATCCCACTCCGCGCCCTCCACGTCAATTTTGACGATTAGCCGCTTACCTGTGTCGCCATTCCTAGAGATCTGATTCTGTAGCGTGTCAAAGACGCGCTGATCCTGATCGCGCTCGGCGCGCGGGCCGATACATTCATCATGGAACACGAGCCGTGCGCCCTCGTACTTGGGCCGGCTAGGATCGAAGCAGTCGTATTGGTGAACCGCCACGCCGTAGCGCTTCGAGACATCACGGCCGAAAGCGTCGTCGGGGCCGATCCCGTAAGAGTACGCCGACTGAATCCCGTCGCTTAGATTCTCGCAGAGCAGGTAGCCGCCGTCGTTCGGGCTACCGAATCGCTTGAGATCGCAGTTCTTCAGGACAACCGGCTTGAGTTCGGCGAGCAATTCCGTGCGGATTTGCCGGTGCCGCGCCCGTTGTAACATCCAAGGGACAACAGCTATGGCCGCAATCGCTACCGCCGCTAGTCCGATCCACGCTTTATTTGACATCAGCTTTCCATCCCAACGCGTTTAGGTCGGTAAACCTGTCTCGGGCCTGCATTGGGAAGCGCAAGCGCAATAAGCAAAAGGAGGAAACCGTTTAGACGCATGTCTGGTCTTGAAGAATTGCTGGGGACGCCTGCCGTTTACCGTAAAACCCGCTGATGCGTCAACCGAGGCTTAATCGCGGCAACTCAGGGCTCCCTCAGGCGGAAGCGTGACGTTCCCGGCTCGGCTTTCGCCGTCAACATTCCGGCGGAATCTGTTGGATCGGAGGTAGGTTCGGCTAATTGGGGGATGTGAGAATGCTGGACACAGTACGAAGGGTTCCCTGCGGCTATTTTTACAGGATTCTTTCTGAAATATTGATCGTAAGAGAAAACGGAATTAGCAAGATCGACGCTCCGCCAGTGTCCAGGGAATTAAAAAAGCGCTGGTCCTATTTCATCCGCAAAGTCTATGAAACAGACCCGCTCGTTTGGCCCAAATGTCAGGGAGAAATGCGTATCATCAGTT
>Ga0307471_100001537_pt1 | contig 12658 bp, 9 predicted proteins | sample atmos_gasesAM3C__2_FD_204566 | JGI IMG/M metagenome (GOLD analysis project Ga0307471, IMG submission 204566) | Hardwood forest soil microbial communities from Morgan-Monroe State Forest, Indiana, United States - atmos_gasesAM3C_515 | ecosystem: Environmental > Terrestrial > Soil > Temperate... | reverse complement strand
ACAAAAGGGCGCATCGGGTGCGCAAGGGTCGGGCAGCGGCGCAGTATCGTCTTCCGCATCCGCGCAAGCGGGGCAAAATTCGGCAAGCCTTTCGAATGGAACGGCACTGAATGCCGAACTATCTCAACCGATCGACGCCAAGAAAAACAAGCCGGGGGACGCAGTGACCGCGCGGACCACCGAGGCGGCCAAATCGGAGGGAAAAGTTGTGATACCGAAGGGCTCGAAGCTGGTAGGCCACGTCACCGAAGCGAAGGCACGCAGCAAAGGTGAAGCGGAATCCGCCCTCGGAATTGTCTTTGATAAGGCGATCCTGAAGAGCGGGCGGGAAATTCCGCTAAGCGTTACCGTGCAAGCGGTCGGAGCGGCGCAGTCAGCGGCTTCGAGTTCCCTCGCGGGCGATGACCTGTCATCGGGCGGGGCGATCGCTGGCGGAGCTGGCGGGCGGGCGAGCGGCGGAGGAGCACTCGGGGGAGTTAGGTCAACGGCTGGCGCGTCGGCGGGGGCAGTTACGAACACAGCCGCGAACACAGGCAGTGTCGCCGGCGGAACAGCCCGCAGCGCGGTCAACTCCACCGGGAACGTGGCTGGAGCGACTCGCGGCGCGACGACGGGTGCGACCGGCGGCCTGAACGCGGCCGGGCATCTCACCTCGAACAGCCAGGGCGTATTTGGCCTCGAGGGCATGAGCCTGAATTCAGCAGCGGCGAACAGCACACAGGGTTCGCTGATCACTTCGAGCAGCAGAAATGTGCATCTGGATAGCGGCACGCAGTTGCTGCTGGTCAGCCAGGGAGCCGCGAGCGTCAAGCCGTAGGCTTGCGCGAAGCGAGTCGAGCAAGTACCAGGCCACGGTTCGTTGCCGCAGGAGTTAGGCAACGGACCGTTTCCTTTTCAGGCAAGCAATCAGGCTGAGGGCGCGGTGGTTTGCGCAGCGCGCAGGGGTGTGCTACACATCGTGCATGCCTGATTTTGCCGCCCCGGTTGAGCGACTGATTGACGAACTGAAACATCTACCTGGAATCGGTCAGAAAACCGCGCAGCGACTTGCGTTTCACCTCTTACGCGCGGCGCCGGAAGACGCGCTGGCGCTGGCGGACGCCATCCGGGACGCGAAGGAAAGGATTCGAGAGTGTTCGGTGTGCCACAACATCACCGACACGGATCCCTGCCTGTATTGCGTGGGTGCGACGAGGAATCGCCGAACGATCTGCGTGGTGGAAGAAGCGCACAACATTCTGGCGATCGAGAAAACGCGGACGTTCAGCGGGATGTATCACGTGCTGGGCGGATCGCTGTCGCCATTGCAAGGCCGCGGCCCCGAACAACTCAAGATCAAGTCCCTGATCGAGCGGCTGAAAGGCGGGTCGGTGGAGGAAATCATCATCGCCACTAACCCCACCGCGGAGGGAGAAGCAACGGCGGTGTACCTGTCGAAGCTGCTCAAGCCTCTGGGTGTGCGCGTTACGCGAATCGGCGTGGGAATACCGGTCGGAGCGGACCTGGAATATGCCGATGAAGTAACCATGCTGAAGGCCCTGGAAGGCCGCCGGGAGCTGTAGCGTGGCAGTTACTCACAGGCTCGCAACAAAGCCCGCATGAAGGCTTGTCCTCCCCTAGCCAAGTCGCCTCGTTTCGTTATAAAGTGAGTTTCCGCAGGAAAAAGTCCCCCATTCCTAAGGAGCTCCGCTATGCCGGGTCTGGCGAGCTATATGGCCCAGTATGATCACGAGCACTCCTCCGGTTGGAATAAGCTGCTCCACGGTGTGGGTATTCCCCTGATTTTCGCTGGGATTGTGCTTGCCATCCTGACCAAGTGGATTTGGGGTACGGCACTTTTCTTCGGCGGTTGGGTGCTGTTGCTGTTGGGGCATCGGATTGAAGGCAATCATCCGGCTTTCTTCCAGGGACCGATTTATTTGCTGGTAGGTCCCATTTGGGTGGCCAAGGAAATCTGGATGATCGTCAGCGGAACGCGTCCTACTCCCGCGCCGGACGCCGGGCACGCAAAGAAAACGTAAATGATCGGGACTTGCGCACGATAAATCAGAAACGGTGGCCCCTCCCATGGACGATCTTGGCAGCAACCTGGCCGGCGACACGACGCAGATGGATGCGCCGGTGAACAGTACGTCCGAATTGAGAAAGCGCCGCAGCACGCGGATCGTGCAGGCGGTCCCGCTACAAGTGACGGGGGTGGATGCGCTGGGCCGGCCTTTCGTGGAGCGCACGTCATCACTGATCCTGAATTGCCACGGTTGCCGCTACCAATCGAAACACTACGTGCTGAAAAACATGTGGCTGAAGCTGGAGATTCCGAACGCGGATTCGGACCAGCCAGCGCGGATGGTGCGAGGCCGTGTGGCGTGGATTCAGCGGCCGCGGACGGTCCGGCAATTATTTCAGGTAGCGCTGGAACTGGAAGTTCCCGGGAACGTGTGGGGCATCGGGTTCCCGCCGGAAGACTGGTTTGGATTTGTCGAGAGCGATAAGTCGCAGGCCCTTTCGTCACCAGCGGGATCACTGGCACCGGCATTCGCGATGCCGGCTATGGCGCCTACGCCCGTGATGGGAAGCCCCGTAGCGCAGCATGAGAGCCCTGCGGCCGCGCCGGCACCACCGGCAGCGTCGGAATCCGAATTTCACGTTTCGTTGAACGAGTCGGAACCTGCGCCGGCGAGCAGCCCGGACAATGTGCGAGTGTTCCCTTCCCCGGCGAGCACGACCGACGCTTCGCTGCAACTGGCACGGCACGTCACGCGATTGTTGGCAGAGGCGCGCCAACAAATTCAGGCGTCGGCGCGGGAATCCGCTGCTCAGGCGGTGGCCGCCGAGCGCCGAATCACGGCCGAGCAGTGGGACCGGCAGGTGGCCGAGGCGCGCGCGCAGCTCTCGCAGGAATTGGCGAAGGCCCTTGAGAAGGTACAGGAAGAAGCCACCGCTCGAAGCCGTGCGGCACACGAAGCGGCTACAAACCTTTTGCAGGAAGAGTTGCCGAAGCGGCTGACGCCGCAGCTCGAGGAATTGACGCGCGGCCTGACGTCGAAACTTTCCGAAGAAGGGTTCGCACAGCGCGCCGGGCACCAGCAGCAGCTCGCGGAGTTGTCCGAGGCGGTTAGGGCCCTGGTGCAACAAGCGGAGGAGACTTCGGCGCGGTTAACAGCGGCGGCGGAACAGTCGGAAGCACAGATCGGCGCGCGAGTCCAAGCGGCGCAGAAGGCAATCGAAGAAGCAGCGCGCGAGCGAGAGGAAGCAGCAAACGCGCAACGCGAATCGATCGCGGCTGCGGCCCGCGACGCGCAGCAGCAGGTGGCGTCGTCGGTTTCCTCGGCGCAGGACCATTGGCAAGCGCATTTGACGGGTGAATCGGAAGCCGCTCAATCGCGGTGGCAGATCGCCGTGGACAACGCTTTTTCGGGCGCACAGGAGCGTGCCGCAGGGGCGTTGAACGAGCGAGCGAACGGGCTGCGATCGGAACTGCAGCAGGAAGCCGAGCGCCACGCCGAAACCGTGCGGAATGCGGCGACGCATGCGCGCAACGAATCCGAACAGCATGCCGGCGGGTTGCGCGATGCGCTGAACGCGCACACGGCGCAGGTGGAAGCGACGCTAGCTCGCGCGAACGAAGCATCCAGCCGGTTGGAGAATTTCTCTGCGCGGCTGGAAACGGTGCAACAGCATGCGCTGAACGGTTTCCAGTCGCAAGTAGACGATGTGTTGAATTTGCACCGCAACGAATTGCACCGGCGGTCAGAGTCGATCTTTGAGGAGATCACGGCGCGGATACGCGGAGCATTCGAACAGTCCAGCCAAGAGGCCGTGGCGCAGTTTAGCCAGCATGTGGAATCGCTCGTGCAGCCACACATCGAGAAAACCGACGAGGCCATGCAGCGTCTGGCCGGAGGGCGATCGCTGCTGGATGCGGCGGTCACCATGCATCAGGAACGCATCCGGGCCACGACGGACGAGGCATTCGCGGAGGCGTTGTCGCAATTCCGCGGCAAACTCGGGAGCGTCGAAGAGTCGTTGCGGGAATCGGCCGAGGCGGTTACGGCCAAGAGCCTGTCCGATCTGGACGCGCGCGTGGAAGGCGTGAAGCTGAAGGCCGTGGAAGATCTGATCCAGTCCGCCGAATGGTATGAGAAAAAGGCGATGACGCAGATCCAGGGACACGCGGACAAGGTCGGCGAGCAGGCCGCCGCGGGTTTGCGTGAAAAGGCGAGCGAAGTTGCGAACGATTTCAGCGGCGAGATGGACCAATCCAGCCGCAACTTCATCAGCTACGCGCAGACACAGATGGCGGAAGTGGTGAGCGATTCGTTCGATCGCGTGCGCGGGCTGTTTACGGAAGCCGCGGAGACGACGACGGCGGCGTTCATCGACGAGATTCAGCGACACGCGAGGCAGGATCTGGAGGCGTTCGATTCAGAATTGCAGAAGTCGGCGGTGGAAGCCCGGATTCATCTGGATGCGGCGCATGCCGACCTGACGCAGAAAGTCAGCAACGAACAGGAAGATTTCCTGCGGCGATTCCAGAATGAGATGAGCAGCGCGGTGGAAGGAGGCGTGGCCGAAGCCAACCAGAAGGTGCAGGCAGGATTCGAGCCGCTGCTGAAATCGTGGAAGTCGATGACCGAAGCGCATCAAACCGAGATGTACGATATCTATACGAAGTTAGGCGAGCAGGTGGCACAGCAATATCGAGACAAGCTGGATAACGTGTCGAACCAGTGGATGCTGGCGACGGTGACGTCGCTGGATCACCAGTCGCGGGATGCGGTGTCGAAGATCGCTACGTCGGCCGAAGAGCGGCTGCGCGAGACGTGCACGAAAGTGTTTGCCGATATCGGCGAATCTCTGCGCGAGCGGCTGAAGGAAATTTCGCTCAACCTGGACACCGCGAAGAGCAACTCTCCGTCCGAACCCTCCGGACAGTAATCGAAGCACGGTGATCAAAAGACAGTGATCAAGGCGGCCCTCAACGGCGGACGCACGCGCGCCGAGCATCCCGGCATTCCCATCACGCCGGAAGAGCTGGCGCGATCGGCGAAAGAGTCGATTGCAGCGGGCGCGGCATGCATTCACTTTCATGTGCGTGGCAGCGACGGCAAGGAAAGCCTCAAGTCCGAGGACGTCGCAGCGTCGCTGAAGGCCATTCGCGCGGCGATTCCAGGCATACCGGTGGGAGTCAGCACCGGGGCATGGATTTTGCGGAACACGGCGCTGCGTTACGAACTGATCTCGCAGTGGAACACGCTTCCGAATTTCGCCTCGGTAAACTTTAACGAGGACGGCGCGGCGGCCCTTGCGGAATTGCTGCTATCGCGCAACATTTCGACGGAGGCAGGGCTCTCGGATTTGGCGGGCACGGAAGTTTTTGTCAAGAGCGGGTTGGCGAAGCGGTGTTTGCGGTTGCTCCTCGAGCCTATGCAGCCTTCGGTGCCGGAAGTATTGAAAACACTGGACCGGATTCTGGCATTACTCGACGGTGCAGGCGTGCAGCTGCCCGTTGTCTTCCACGGGTTGAATGACACGGCTTGGCGAATGATCGATGAAGCGGCAACGCGGGGTTACGACACGCGCGTTGGGTTCGAGGATATTCTGACCCTGCCGGATGGGTCGCCGGCGTCGAGCAATGGCGATTTGGTGGCGGAAGCGGGGCGGCGGATGAGGGCAGTGGGGACGCCGTAGCGCGGTAGTTTTGATCTCGGCGATTTGGAGTTGAGGGGAGACACGCCAGGGTCCCTCGACTGCGCAGCCCGCACGGTGAACGCCCGGTTGCTTCGGTCGGGATGGCGGAATCGTAGCGCAGCATTAGGTGTGGCTTCGTAGGCTTTGGGACAGTGCGCAGAGCAGCCATGAGGTACTCAGCGCCGCGGTTCGCGGCGGGGTCGGCTAACCTTTATACTTAACGTTGGGAAATTGGATTTATGGCTAATCATGCTTATCTGCGGGTGTGGACGCGGGATTTTTCTGAATCCACGATGATCCCGGAGTTCGCGAGATTCCTTACGACGGCGCCGGTGGCGACCTTGCAGCCGGGGCGACAAGCCTTCACCGAGCTGGTGGTGCAGGCCGTCGACTCAACGGAAAGTTCCGTTGCGGAGTGGGACTTGCGGGAACTGGGCTATGGTCCGGCAGAAATTTCGGCGCTCGCTGTGCAGCATCTGAACGCGGATACGGCGTACATCGTATCTGCGAAATGGGACTTGTGGCGGTTTGACGTGGACACGTTGAGCTGGAAGCAAGAGCCACAGCCATTGGTGCTGACCATGCATGGCCGCGACTACGAGGACGGACTGGCCGTGTCAGCGGGCCACTTTGTAGCGGATCTGGGCTTCGAGCATTTCTTCACGGGTCATGGGGGGCTGCTGGCTCCCGGTGCGGCGTCAAATCCATTTGCTTCCTCCGGCCATCCGGTAGAGCATACGTTCCGCCAATGGATGGCGGCGCCCAACAACCTGAAGGAATATCACGCGAAGACGCGCGAAAACATCCAACAACTGTTCCGCTGGGTGGAAGCGGTGGAAAGCGCGCTGCCTGTCGAGCGAAGCGAATTGTCGTCCGAGGGAGAGGAAAATTTTGAAGCGCGCCTGGACGCCATCGCCGCGCAACGCTAACGCACTGCTGCTGGGATGCATTCTCACACTGCTGCCGGAGACGATCGCGGCCACAGTGCAGTCGCAACCTCGAACGCGCGAATCCAGCGGAGGAGCCGCGAAAGAGGCTCGCGACGACTCCAACAACAATCGGCGCAAGGATGAGTTCACGCTGGCTGGGCTGAGGCCTGGCCGTGATGTCCTTGCAAGAGCTTTGCGCATGTTCCCGAAGCGACCTGCGATTGGCGATGGCGGCGCCAGCCGCACGTGGAGTGACGATTGCCGCCACCAACTTCTCTCCATTATCGCAGACGACGCGGGGATGATCCTCGAGATTCGCGTGGCCGAAGGTGCTTCCGACACCAAACACGAGTGCGCAGCTCCGGGCGCGAATCGTTGGGTCACGGGCCACGGCCTGCTGATCGGAGATTCTTCGGAACGGGTCATCGCGTTGTATGGACAACCTGGCACCCGCGGTCCTTCCACCAAGGGCGGGCAAAAGTTAGAATTATTCTACTACGCCTTCGATTGGGCGGGTCCGGACGTGCCGCAAGTAATGACCGTCCTTTGCACTCCGGCGAACCAGGGGAAACCGGGACGGGTAGTGGAAATCACGCTGGCGGCGCCGAGCCTCTGATGCCCCAATTTATAACGCAAGAAGCAACAACCGACCGCACGAGGGATGGCTGTAGCCGGGCTGCTAACGAGCATCCCGCCGAGCCGTCCTTACTTTTGTGGGGTAGCCTGAAGAATCAGCGCCGCGAAATCCCTCGAACCACTGGAGCTGCCCTGAAACTCTCAATGAGTTCTCTCGCCGTTGCATGCCTGCTGGTGGGTTGCGGCCCCGAGCCCACGGCCACGAAAACGGAACCGGCTCCCGTTGAAGCACCAAAGCCCGCAGTACCGGCGGTGCCCGAGGATGTTCAGGCCGCCGCGCAATCGCTGCTCGGCACCGAAACGCAGGTTCTCTTGTTCGGCGATCTAGCTAAGACGGGGAAGCAGCAGTTTCTTGCGGCGAATGTGGTGCCGAAGACACCGAAGAACAACAACATTGTGGGCACGATCATCACGCGCGCGGTGGTGGGCGAGAATGAAGACGGCAAGTGGACGGAAATCTTTCGCTGCGACGAGCATCTGAAGAACGCGAGGGGTTTCTTGGGCCTGACGCCGTTGTCACCGGTAACCGGCTGGCGCATCCAATACGAACAAGACCCGGTGCGGGGACTTCAGCTGTATTTCACTCCGGTGGCTAGCGCGGCGGACCCGCACGTGCTGCCGATCGGGGTGCGCTGGAATCCGCAGGCCAAGCGCTACCAGACGGTCGACCGTACCTACGAACATTTCTTAAACGAAGCACCGAACTTGGGCGGCACGCCGAAATCGACGCTGAGATGAGTTCTACAGCAACCACTGCAAATGCCGCGACGGCCAACGCCGCCAGGAAAAATCCCCCGGCATCTTCCGCGGGCAAAAATCTGCTGGGATTGCTTCCGTATCTGGGTCGTTACCCGGGCGCGATCGCGCTGGGCATGCTGGTTCTGGTGCTGACCAGCGTGGTGGGAAACATTATCCCTCTCGCTACCGGGGTGATGACGGACATTATTGCCGGCAGCGCGCATCCGTTTGAAACCAGCACGCACGGGAATGTGCTGGCGGGTACGTGGATCAGCCGCGCGATACCGTTCTATGCGCCGCACAGCCGACGAGTACTGGGCTTGTATTGCCTGATCCTGATCGTCTGCGTACTGCTGAAGGCCGCATTTTCCTTTGCCACGCGCTGGATTTTGATCGGCGTGTCCCGCGACATCGAGTTCGACATCCGACGAGACCTGCTGGATCGGCTGCTGGTGATGGAGCCGGAGTTCTACGTCCGTAATCGGACCGGGGATCTGATGTCGCGCGCGACGAACGATTTGAACAATGTGCGCATGGTGCTCGGGCCCGGGATCATGTACACGGGCCAAACGCTGGTGACGATGATTCTGGCGCTGGTGGTGATGGCGCGATTGTCCGGATCGCTCACGCTATGGATTCTGCTTCCGGTGCCGGTGGTGTTTGTTGCGGTGCGACACTTCGGCAAGACCATTCACGATCTGTACGAGAAAATTCAGGCTTCGCTGGCATCGCTGTCGGCGAAGGTGCAGGAGAATTTGTCCGGCGTCCGCGTGGTGCGAGCCTACGCGCAGGAGGAAGCCGAAATTCGCGGGTTTGACGAGCCCAATCGGGAATACGTCAGCCGCAACATCAAGCTGATTCGCACCTGGAGCATGTTCATGCCGTCGCTTCAGGCACTGATCGGGACTTCGTTTTTGATCGTACTGTGGCAGGGTAGCCGACAGCTTTTGAACAATCAGATTTCGCTGGGCGCGCTGATCGCGTTTTACACGTATCTTGGCCTTTTGGTGTGGCCGATGATTGCGCTCGGCTGGGTGACCAACATTTTTCAGCGCGGCGCGGCGTCGATTGGGCGGCTCAATTTTGTGTTGCATGCCAAGCCACAGATCGACGATCGCGCGGCAACGATCCCGCCAGCAACTCCGCTGCGCGGCGACATCGAATTCCGCAATTTGACGTTCACTTATCCGACGAACCTGGCGGGGACGGGTGGCGCGGCGACCAATGGGAGCGCGAATGGAACCGGAGCGGGTGCGCAGCATCCGGTCTTGCGCGACATCCATATGAAAATTCCCGCAGGCTCGACGCTTGCGATTGTGGGGCCGACAGGCAGCGGAAAAACCACGCTAGCGGCACTGATCGCGCGGCTTTGGGAAGCTCCCGCCGATCAGTTGTTGGTGGACGGGCATCCCATTCGACAGTGGCCGCTGGAGACGTTGCGGCGATCGATCGGCTACGTTCCGCAGGACACGTTCCTGTTTACGGAAACGGTCGGTGGAAATATCTGCTTCGGACTGCCGGAAAACGAAACGGCGCGCGCGCGGCAAGCCGCGGAGATTGCGAACGTGGATCTGGACATCGAAGGCTTCGCCGCAAAATACGACACCGCAGTCGGGGAACGCGGCATCACGCTGTCCGGTGGTCAAAAGCAGCGCACCGCGATTGCGCGCGCGGTGATTCGCGATCCGCGCATTCTGATTCTTGACGATGCGCTGTCCGCGGTTGATACGCAGACCGAGGAGCGCATCCTGACCAGCCTGCGCGGCCTGATGCAGGGTCGCACCACGATTCTGATCTCGCACCGCACGTCCACGGTGCAGGACGCCGACCAGATCATCGTGCTGCGCGACGGACGCATCATCGAGCGCGGAACCCACGACGAGCTACTGACGCGCGAAGGCTATTATGCCGATCTGTACCGGAAGCAATTGCTGGAAGAAGAACTCGAGCGCGCATGAGCAACATTCACGAAGAAGAGGCACTGGGCAAACCGTATGACGCGCACCTGATGCGGCGTTTGCTGCAGTACCTGCGCCCGTATCGCTGGCGAGTTGCGCTGGCGCTGGCGTTGGTGGCGGTGGTAACGCCTCTGGAACTTGCGCCGCCGAAATTGTTTCAGGTCGCCATCGATAAATACCTCGATCCGGCGATGAAGCACGCGCTTTCCGTGTCGATGGCCTGGCATGGCATCGGATTGATCAGCGAAGTTTTCCTAGGCGTTCTGGTGTTCGATTTCCTTGCCCAATACATCCAGATCCGGATCATGCAGCGTGTCGGACAGCAAACCATGTACGACATGCGGCGCGCCATCTTTGCGCATATCCAGCGCCTGCCAATGACATATTTCGACCACAATCCGGTCGGCCGGCTGGTCACGCGCGTCACTACCGACGTTGACGCCCTGAACGACCTGTTCGCGGCCGGCGTGGTCACGATGATCAACGATTTCTTTCTCCTCGCGGTGCTCGCTGGATATCTTTTCTATACCGACAAGCGGTTAGCGCTAGATGCTCTGGCTGTCCTGCCGTTCATCCTTGCGGTTACGTACGTTTTTCGGAATTACGTGCGGAAAGCTAATCGTGGCATTCGTACCGCCATCGCCGGCATCAATTCATTTCTTCAGGAATACATCTCGGGGATGCCGGTGGTGCAGCTTTTCAATCGCGAAAAGAAGGCCCGCGAGGAGTTCGAAAAGCGGAATCGCTTCAACATGCTTGCCTGGCGCGATGCGATTCTGGCGTTCGCGCTGTTCTATCCGGCGGTGGAAATTCTGAGCGTCTTCGCCATTGCGCTGATCTACTGGTCTGGCGGGAATCGCGTTCTTACCGGCACGCTCAGCCTTGGCGTTCTGACTGCGTTCACGATGTATGCGACGCGATTTTTCCGTCCGATCCAGGATTTGAGCGAGAAATTCAACATCTTGCAATCCGCCATGGCCGCGTCCGAACGCATTTTCAAACTGCTCGATGAGCCAGCGCCCGCCGCATCGCCCGCCGATGCGCTTCGCCTGAGCGCGCCCCGCGGCGAAATCGAATTTCGCAACGTATGGTTCAGCTACCGCAACGTCGCGGCGAACGAGATCGGCGAAGACGACTGGGTGCTGCGCGATGTCTCGTTCCGCGTGTTGCCCGGGCAGACGATGGCGATCGTGGGTCACACGGGTGCCGGCAAGACAACGCTGATCTCGCTGCTGCTGCGTTTTTACGACGTGCAGCGCGGGGAAATCCTGCTAGACGGCGTGGACATCCGGCGGATCAATATTCAGGACTTGCGGCGGCTGTTCGGCATCGTGTTGCAGGATCCGTTCTTGTTTTCGGGCACGATCGAATCCAACATTCGCCTGGGCACCGCGGGAATTGATCGCCGCGCGGTGGAGAACGCGATGGACGAGGTTGGGCTGGGCGACTTCCAGCGCGGGCTGTCTGAGGGCGTAGCGGCTACCGTGAACGAACGCGGGTCGACGCTGTCGGTCGGCCAGCGGCAGCTGATCAATTTTGCGCGGGCGCTAGCGCACAATCCGCGATTTTTGATCCTCGACGAAGCTACCTCGAGCGTTGACACCAAGACCGAGTTGCAGATCCGCGAGGCACTTAACCGGTTGTTGAGCGGGCGCACGGCGCTGGTGATTGCGCACCGGCTCAGCACGATTCAGCACGCGGACCGGATTCTTGTGTTTCACAAAGGGCGGTTGCGCGAGCAGGGGGCGCATCAGGAGCTACTTGCCGAGCGCGGAATTTATTACCGCTTGTATCAGCTCCAGTATAAAGAGCAGGAATTGCATCTGCCCGAGGCTGGAGCGAGCGCGCCTCCGCAGGCTGGCGCGCCGTTGCCGTTGCCTTTGCCGGCGACCGATTGAGTTACGGGCACGGCATGCCGTGCCCGTACCCGTGAAATCATTCCATTTAATCTTTGTGGTTGAGCCCACGTTCGCACAACGACGGCTAAACGTGCAGGTCCTCGCCGAGATGGGGCGCCGCATGCCGCGCCCGAAGAAAGAACCGCTTCGTGCGCGGCAGATTGCGCTTGGCGTTGCGGGCTTACCTGAATCGCTGAGATACTCCTCGAGCTCCTTCTTATGACTCCTCCGATACGTTTGCTGCTTTCCGCCGGGGAAGCTTCGGGCGACATGTATGCGGCGCGGCTGGCTGCTTCATTGCGGGCGCGCGCTGACGTCGAAATTTTTGGCATGGGCGGGCCGCAGATGCGGGCGGCGGGGGTCGATGTGCTCACCGACTACTCCGAGGTTTCGGTCGTCGGGATTACGGAAATTTTGAGTCACCTGCCGTCGCTGGTGCGCGCCATGCGGCGATTGGTTGCCGAGGCCGAACGGCGGAAACCGGGGCTGGCGATCCTGACCGATTTCCCCGGATTTCATTTGCGGCTGGCGCGAAAGCTGAAGGGCCGCGGGATCCGCAACGCGTACTTCATTTGTCCGCAATTCTGGGCTTGGCGTCCGTGGCGGGTGCGGGTGGTGCGGCGGCGGTTTGCGCAAGCACTTTGTATTTTCCCCTTTGAGGAAAAGTTTTACGGGGATGCGGGCGTGCCGATGAAGTTTATCGGGCACCCGCTGGTGGGCGAAGTGCGCGCGACGCGGGATCGCGTCGCGCTGTGCGCGGAGCAAGGTTTGCAACCGCTGGAACCGCTGGTCGCGGTTCTGCCGGGGA
>Ga0307471_100001535_pt1 | contig 12662 bp, 8 predicted proteins | sample atmos_gasesAM3C__2_FD_204566 | JGI IMG/M metagenome (GOLD analysis project Ga0307471, IMG submission 204566) | Hardwood forest soil microbial communities from Morgan-Monroe State Forest, Indiana, United States - atmos_gasesAM3C_515 | ecosystem: Environmental > Terrestrial > Soil > Temperate... | reverse complement strand
TTGTTGGCCTTCTCTAGCTCTACTGCCTGATTCTTGATGTGCTCTAGGAGCCTAGCGTTTTCTAATGCCACTGCTGCGCCATTTGCCATCTGTTGTAGGAGATCCACTTCTTTTTGAATGAACTCTCTCGGCTGATAGGTTAATGCCCGCAGGATGCCAATAATTTCTCCATCCCGCGAGAACATAGGAACACCGAGAAAACCACGAATACCACGCCGCTCTGTGGTCCCATCTGTTTGTACTCCCTCGCTCTGAAGAATGTCGGTGATGACAAGTGGTTTGCGGTTTTCAAGAATCCATCGGGTTCGTCGCCGGCCCGTTCCGGGCCGAAATATCGGCGTCGTCTTTGGATTCGCGCCGGATACTCCTCTAAGGTACCAACGCTCTCCTTCGAAGCTCCTCACGTCCGCCAAATCGACTTTGAGAAACTCCCGAACCTTGACCGTGAGTTTTCTGAGCAAGCTATCAATGTCGAGAAACGTGATATCTTGGCTGAGTTCCTTGAGAAGCTCGTCAACCTCGTCCTTTCTTTTCAAATCCTCGTTCGCTTTCTGCAACTTCAGGGTCTGCGTTTTACTTCGTTCATAGAGCTGGGCATTGTGAATTGCGATGGCTGCTTGTCCTGCGAGTAAGGTAAGAAACTCAACTTCGTCTTTGCTAAACTCATGCTCTTCTCTTGTGAAGAATGTAAGAACTCCAAGAGTCTCTCCCTTTGCGATTATGGGAACGCGCAAAAAAGAGACCAAGTCATGTTTACGGAGAAATTCAGAGGACAGTGATCGCGAATCTCTCTGAGCATTGAGGACCATCACGGGCGCGTTATTGTGCGGGAGCACTCTGTGAAGATCAGCGGAACTACCAGTCTCCACCTTCCACTCATCTTCGTTAATGTTTCGGCATGCTACAGGTTCTAGGTACCCAGTCTCCGTATTTAATAGTCGAATTGTAGCCACTGCGTAGGGGAGAAATAGATCGATTTTGTCCAGTAGAACATTCAAAACAGAGTGCAGATCAAGGCTCGAAGTAATGGCCAGGGCAATCTCACGAAGAGCCCTTACACCCTCAAGGTTCCGCTCAAACTTCTCGTTTGCCCTCTGGACGTCACTTTTCTCCATTTGTAAGGCTTCGGCCATTTGGTCGAACGCACATGCCAACTGATGGAGTTCTCCTTTGTCGTCCGGCGACCCAACTCGTGCACCAAGATCTCCAGCTGCCAGCCGTTCCGTTGCTTTGATGAGCCTGTTTACCTTGCGCACAACAAGCCAGTCGCCGATCCACCACGCTCCCGCCAAAGCCAATGCAGAAACAAACAGCAGCCACGCAAGACCGCGCGCCAATATCCGGTTAGCCGGGGCAAAGGCAAGGTCTTTAGGGATACCGACGAGCACAGAAGCCTCTGCCATTCCGTCTCCGAGTGAGGCAAACCCGTACAGACGCGGAAAGCCGTCCAGGGCGGCGGCCTCCGTAGTGCCCTCGCCACTTTGAGCCACCACGGCGTCGAGAAGTGAACCCGCTGGCATGGTCTGTCCGATCCATTTCTCCGAATCTGGGTAGCGCGCCAGAATGGTCCGTCTCCGATCCATTACAGTTATTGTTGCCCCCGGCGGCAAGTGCGATTTGGCGGCGAGGTCGTTAAACCAGACCAGATCTAGAGCAGCAAAAACCACGGCGGCGACTTCTCCTCCGGGTTTCAGAACGGGATAGCCGAAATTGATTGTGGCTTTGCCCGTGATGCGGCCCACTTGATACTCGCCGGCGGCGAAACCGCTCGTTTGAACAGCGCGTTGAAACCATGCACGATCGGCGGCATTGACGCGGGCTTTCAGCGGAATGGCGCTGCAAACGATTTCACCGTTCCGGTCGGCCACCCCGATATTTGCATAGAGCGGATATTGTCCCAAGAGATCCGTTAGAAACGAGCCGCATGAGGTCGGCTGACCGCCTCGAACTGAAGGAACTTGCGCCAAGACAGTTAATAACTGATGCACTCCCTCAATGAGTTTTCGTTGATTAGCCGAAACCAGCCGCGCAAGCCGCAAGGCATCTTGCTGCGCCTCCACCGACGCGGACCTTCGCTGCTGCTCAGCGGTGTAGAAAAGCAGTCCCAAAGCCGGGATCATGGCCAAGAGAACCATAAGCATCAAGCGAACTCGCAGACTGGAAAGGGAGAACCACTTCATCGAGACTTTAACACCTCTTATCGCTCTTCAAGGCTCTTGTGCTGAAGGTTGAAAGTGGAAGACGAACCTTGAGTTGACTCAGGCTCTAACTCTTGGTTCTCTTTCGTCTCCCCTGTTCTCGAAGGACCGATCACGCAAGGGATGGTAACTGTGAAAGTGGATCCCTTGTTCAACGCGCTTTCCACCTCGATCGTTCCCCTGAGCACTTCGGTAAAATGCTTGGCGATATAAAGCCCCAAGCCTACACCTTCATGCCCCCGGGTCTCTGAGCTGTCGACCTGACGGAACAGCTCGAAAATGATCAGAAGTTTATCGTCCGATATACCAATTCCAGTATCGGCCACTTGAAACTCAACAATCTTCTCGTCTACGCTATGGGGATCGCTTCCTACGATCCGATTATCATCCGAATCCTTGACTCTTACTGATACCGTCACGTCGCCTACATCCGTAAACTTAATGGCGTTATGAACAAGATTGTGCAGAATCTGTTTAAGCTTTTCCCTATCAGTTTGCATAAACGGCAAGTCGGTAGGGTAATCCCAGATTAATCTCGTTTGCTTATCCTCAGGTACGTGGAAGACTATCTTAAGATCACGAAGAAGCTCATCTAGTCGGAACGGACACAACTCCATTCGAATCTCGTTAGCTTCAATATTCGTTACATAGAGTATGCTGCTGATCATTCTCAGCAGATGATTGCCATGGTTTAGGATCTTCGCTAGCGACTTTTCTTGTTCTGCCGTAATGTCCCCAAAGGTCCGATTCTTCAGAATTTCTGCGTAGCCGAGGACGAGATTTAGCGGCGTTCTCAGCTCATGCGACATAACGCTTAAGAATTCACCTTTTACTTTGTTGGATCTTTCCAATGCGACAGCCTGATGCTGAATCTGCTCATATAGCTGGGCATTATGAATGGCCATGGCCGCTTGGCTCGCGAGCGTCGACAGAAAGTCCATCTCTTCATGAGCAAACTTGTGCTGCTCCCGAGTGTAGAAGGACAACACTCCTAGGATCTCTTGCTTCACAACTAGCGGCGCCCCGAGGTAGGAGACAAATCCATGCTTGCGGAAAAAGTCGGGATTACGCACCCGCGGATCTTCCTGGAGATTGTCGATTATCAGAGGAGCCTCGGTCTCAAAAACCAGGTTAGCCACGCCATGGCCCGGTCTCCACGGGCCGAGCTTCCACTGCTCTTCATCGAGATTTCGGCACGCTACGGGCTCCAAGAGCCCATTATTGGGATTGAACAGCCTGACGCTCATCGCGGCATAAGGGAGGAAGAAATCGATTTTATCCAGCAGAATGTCCAGGACGGTGCGAAGATCCAAAGTGGAGGCAATGGCCGTATTAATCTCATGCAAAGCCCGAATGCGCTGCAAGTTGCCACGATTTTCTTCTTCGATCCTTTGCCGCTCCCGCCGCACCTCGGCCTCACGCAACTCTCGCTCAATGGCGGGCATAAGCCGCGCGAGTTTGCCCTTCATAAGATAGTCGTGTGCCCCGTCTTTCATGGCGGCCACTGCGCTGTCTTCGCCAATGGCTCCCGATACGATGATGAAGGGCAGGTCGACACCGGCCTCCTGAACCACTTTCAATGCGGCGGGTGCACTGAAGTGCGGCATCGAGTAATCGGAGATGACAATATCCCAGCTTTGCTTGGCAAGTGCCGCTCTCATAGCCGTAGGAGTTTCCACGCGTTCAGACACCACATCGCACTGCCCGCGGCGGATTTCCCGCACCAACAGAGCGGCGTCGTTCTCTGAATCTTCGACGATGAGTACGCGAAGCAACCGACTCATCTACGCGCTCCCGTAGGACCTCGGCGGAGACTCGTTGAGCACTAACCAGTATAGGCCCAACTGACGCGCGGATTCGGCGAATTTCTCAAAGTCCACCGGTTTGCGGATGTAGCTGTTAGCACCCAAGCTATAGCCGCTGATGATGTCTTGCTCTTCCTTGGAGGAGGTAAGAATTACGACCGGAAGGAGTTTCGTGCGCTTGTCGGCGCGCACGCGCCGCAGAACCTCCAAACCATCGACCTTGGGGAGCTTTAGGTCCAGGAAAATAATCTGCGGCAGGTCGCTTGTGGCGGAGCCGGCATAGGCCCCCGTGGCGAAGAGATAATCCAATGCCTCCACACCATCGTGTGCGACGACCACTTTGTTTGCGATATTGCTCTTTTTGAGGGCTCGTAGTGTCAGTGCCTCGTCATCGGGATTGTCCTCCACTAGCAAGATGACTTTATCTTTCACGTTCAAACTCCTTTCATCAAATCGTAAAATAGAATGTGGCTCCCCTTTCGACCTCTCCCTCCGCCCATACACGGCCACCGTGACGGCAAATAATGCGCTGCACGGTAGCCAGGCCAATGCCAGTGCCCTGAAACTCTGTGGCTCCATGCAGTCGCTGGAATGGAGCGAACAACTTACCAACGTACGCCATGTCGAAGCCTGCACCGTCGTCACGCACGAAATAGGTTCGCATCCCGTTATCCCCTTTCGCACCGAACTCTATGGTGGCGCACGGCTTCTTGGCGGTAAACTTCCACGCGTTGCCAAGCAGATTCTCTAGGGCCATCCGCAATAGGCCCCGATCTCCATTCACCGACAGTCCTTCCGCAATGACAAATCTGACCACACGGTCGGGTAGGGTGTGCCGCAGTTCTGCAGCAATCGACTGCGCCAATTCACTAAGGTTAACTTTCTCAGGGCACATTTCAGTTCGTGTCAGGCGAAAAAGACTTAATAAATCATCGATCAGTTGTCCCATTCGCTGAGTCGCTCCGCGTGCACGCATGAGATAGTCCTTCGCTTGCGTGTCGAGCTTGTCGCCGTAATCTTCCAACACCGCTTGGTTGAAACCATCGATGCTCCTGAGCGGAGCGATCAGGTCGTGTGCCACTGAGTAACTGAACGCCTGTAGCTCTTTGTTGGCTGTCTCAAGTTGGGAGGTGCGCTCGATGACTCGCTCCTCTAATTCGGCATTCAGTTTACGGATTTCCTCCTCAGCCTGCTTGCGCTCAGCCAAATTCTTTTCACTAAATCGCCATGCCATGATGCTTCCAACGGATGCCCACAATACAAAGAAAGCGTGGATGCCGGCCCAAGTCCACGGAGCGTTGATCGCAGCGGGATGATTGTAAACGTCACTGGGCTCTAAGACACCCACAACGCCATGATGGATAGCGACATAGACAATCGAAAGGAGGTAGGGAATCCAATCCTGATAGAGCGCTAGAAAAGCGAGCATGACAAAGAAGTGGAAATGAAGCTCGATGTAGCCGCCCGAAAGATGCACTAAGATGGCCGATGAGCTCATCAGGCCAAAGCCCACTGCAGTCGCCCGGAATGTGCGGCTCCGCCCCTTCCAACTCGCCGCGGCGGCAAAGATGGCCACAATTAGCCCTTCGAGAATGGTATGCGCTACCGTGCGATCGCGGAACGGGGCGTCAAGACTGAGCTCCCAGCTATAACCCAAGACCGGCCCGACAATAGTGATGATAGCGGCGTGGAACCAGGTCAGCCCGCAAAGGAACCGGTGCCTGTTGCGCCAGATATCCTCGGGCAGAGAGCCCCCTTGGGGCATAAGGGACCATAGACGCCTCATTGTTGCCGAGATAGAAGCGCGTTTAATTGTTCTATAACTCATTGCGGGTTACCGTTGTTTGCAGCGAGCAGAAAACACACTTCCTTTCACATTTTTTCTTTTTTGTTCAAAGTGTGAAATAAAAGGTGGCTCCCCTTTCAACCTCTCCCTCCGCCCACACACGGCCACCGTGACGGTAAATGATGCGTTGTACCGTCGCCAGTCCGATGCCGGTACCATCAAACTCCGTGGTTGCATGCAATCGCTGAAACGGAGCAAATATTTTGCTAGCGTAGGCCATGTCGAAACCCGCTCCGTCGTCGCGCACGAAATAGGTCGGCTTCCCGTTGTCCAACATCGCGCCAAACTCTATGGTCGCGCGCGGTTTGTTGCCGGTAAACTTCCATGCGTTGCCAAGCAGGTTTGCCAGGGCGATGCGTAGCAAGCCGGGATCGCCGACAGCCGAGAATTCATCTCCGATGGCAAAGTTGACCTGCCGAGCACGATCACTTCGTTTAAGTTCCGCCGCGATATCTCGCGCCAAGCCACTCAGATCGACTCTCTCTCGCTGCATTTCCCTGCGCGACACGCGCGACAGATTCAAGAGATCATCGATGAGTTGGCCCATGTGTTGTGTGGCACCTCGCACACGCCTCAGATAGTCTTTCCCATTGGCATCCAGGGCTTCTTCGTAGTCCTCGAGCAGCGCTTGACTGAAGCCATCGATGCTCCTGAGCGGCGCCGCTAAGTCATGCGACACCGAGTAACTGAACGCTTCGAGCTCTTTGTTTGTCGATTCGAGCTGCGCCGTGCGCTCGGCGACCCGTTGCTCCAACTCGACCGAGGTTTTACGCATCCTTCCGATCACCAGCCCAAGACCGCTAAGTCCCAGAAGACCCATTGACCCCAAAAGGAAAAAAGTGTTTTGCAAGCCTGCTCGGGTCTCGGCAGCAGCACTGTCCAGCGGCCGAATAATCTCTTGAACTCCCCTCACATCTCCAACTTTCCAGTCTTTCTTGGGACTCTCGGGGTGGGTGTTGTGGCAGGCCACACAACCAGCCTGCATGCGTACCGCGGTCGCATATCGTAACGATGGTCGACCGTGGAAATCTTCGAACTGGACAAACGGCTTTCCTGGTTTCGATCTCAGCTGAGCAAGGGCTTCTCGCTCGAAATTATCCCTTGCGCCGCCATCTTTTCTGAAGGGAAAGGGAAAATCGCTGTAAAGACGAATTTCCATGCCGCGAATTTTCTCGCCGATATGCTTTCCGAACTCTATGCTGAAAGTCGCCGGAATTGGTATTGCCCCGTGTTTGACTACGTAGTCGTGGGTGACTTCCACCCCGTAAGGTCTAACCCGCTCCACCACCTGTGAGTTGTAGAACGTGCGCAATTCGGTGAGCGTAGCGGAATAAAGCGCAGTTCCCTGCAGCGCGCCCGATTCCACGAGAGCCGATGAGAGGTACGACATGTGCCACAAAGTAACGACCACTCCGCCGCAAAACATGACGGTCAGAAGTGCAATCGTACGCTCGTAGATTAAGTGAACCGCCGCGGCGCGCATTTTCGCCCAAAGGCTGAGCACAACGCCGTCCGTTGCAGGAGTCCCGTTTTTCATCCTCCTACCTCCGATCATGGATTACGGCGATCACCGAGACATTCATTCTATTCACGCATCTGCTTGCGACTAAGAAGAGACCGTTTACATGTTGGGCTTAAGAACTATGCTTAAAAAAGCAATCGCGATGCCAGTTAACTAGTGCACTAATCTTGGCACTTTGGGCGACGATTATGCTGGCAGATGATGACGGAGGGCTACTTTGGGGAAGAATTGGAAAGAATCTGGCGCGACAAACTAAGCGGTCACCAGATAAGGAAAACAGTTTGTACTGATCGCTAATTTACATAGCCGAACATGGCGCTAAAATTTGCCATCCGGAGACAGAATTGTGCAAAAGAAGCTATAGGTCTCGCCCTGCTCCCAAAATAGTCGTTGTGGTTTTTTGCTATGATTTCTGACCAGCTAAAGGCCTGTAACGGTTCCGCTTTGAGAGTAACCAAAAAGTCGAAAATATTAGTGACGGGCTGATGTCGTGCCAGCTATCGCTCTTGCGATGGCCATGGGATTTCTCGGTGTAATTTCCTGGTTGAATCGAGAGTGATTTTGATCGGAGTTGCTCTCACTTTTGTGGTTCTTCTGATCTCTGACCTCCGCTATTTAAAACCCTGCTCGCGATACCAACGCTCTGCGCCGGGGTGAAGCGGCACATCGAGTGGCGTAGCCTCTGTATCTCGCCCCAGTTGAGCCAACCCAGTGAAGTCTCGTTCGTCCCAGGGGATAAACGCTTCCCGCTCTTTCAATGCAGCGCATATCAGATATGCCTGCTCTTCCGGCAATGAAGCGCGGGTGTAAAGTGGCCAACCACCAAAGTCCAAACAGACATGGTCGGACTTAAGGGATGGATAGCGGCCCGTGGGAATCACCGCGCGGCGCCAACCAATTTGTTCCAATCCGCGCAACGCGGCCTCGTCGAGCGTCAGCGGCTCCAGGCCGGCGGCTAACGCCGGTTCGAACCACGTGCTAATGCCTTCATCGAAAACCGCATCGAGAGTTCCGTCCTCTAATCCCTTCAAGCGATTCTTGTCGCTCGGACTGTCGATCATATGAAAACTGCCGCCATTGGATTCGATATCACCGAGCGATATTCCATACTGGGCGAGTACCTGGTCGATGAGAATCCGCGTGGCGTGAGCCGGATCCTTACGAATGGAAATCCGCAACGGCCTGCCCCGCTGCTTGAGCTGCGCCATTGAAGTTACACCTGTTCGCGGGTGGACGAGGATCACAAACCGGTCCCAGGAAGGATAACTCGCCAACACCCTTAATGGCAGCGGCTCAGAAAAGATACCCTTGCCGCGATAAGCCTGCGTCAACAAACCGGAAGGATTGATAATCGCCACATCGAGCTCATCGCGCGCCACTGCGTAAGCTAACAGTGGAGACCCCGTCGCCATGCGCAACGACGGCTTAAAACTCTTATCCGAGCCGCTGCCCACGGCAATATACATTTCGCGATTGCCGGTCCGCCGCGCGCCGGCATCGCCGGCAACATGCAAGCCAATCTCCCACAGAGTCTTTAGGCGCTTGAAAGTGGCTCCTCTAGGTAAACCATCCATTGTTTGTACCTCATATTGGGCAGGCACAGGGGCCTGCCCTTGTTGACGTCTGATTTCTGACTTCTTGGAGGGCGACCAGCACTTCGACAAGCTCAGTGTCCCGAGCCGAGTCGAGGGACCGGTCGCCCCTACTCCGTGCTCTTTACTCTCTTAATGCGGCGAAAAAATACTGTTGTAAAGCTTGATCAGCTCTAACTGCTTATCGTCCCATTCGGCGGAAGGGATCTGCATTTTCTTCCCCTTGAGGTCGACTAGATATCCTACGTCCTTTCTGCTCGCCCAGCGCCCTTGGCCAGCCATCAGATCCTGGCCTTGCTTGGAAAGAAGAAAATCCACGAACAGAGCCGCGGAATAAGGATGGGGCGCCCCCGAGGATATCGACACTGTCGTCGGTGTTTTCACCGGCACAAAAGGCTCGGAAAAAACAAAGTCCGCCGGCGCTTTGGTGTTTTTCAACTGGAGCACCTCTTCGGGAAATGCATCGATCACGACCGGAAACTCCCCCGCCACCGCCAATTGTGTTAAAAGCGTGGGGCCGCGGCGCATATTCAACTGCTGCTTGGCTAATCGACCAGCAAATTCCAATGCCTTATTCCGCCCGTAATAATCGATGAGCGATGCCAGCCAGTCGTAATCCGTGGTGTCCATGCCCAGCTTATCCTTCCATCGCGCATCGAGCAGATCGTCCATTGATTTGGGGGCTCTGTCGCGCGGGACCATGCGCGGATTGAACAGAAAAACTCGTGGTTGAGCATAGATGCTGTTGACGAATCCCTCTTTGTCAGTAAAGCCGTCGCGCAGCGATGCGCGGGCTGGCGTTCGATACCGCGCTACGGCGCCCTCTTTCGCCATGACGCCGACGAAGGAACGGCGTGTGTTGATGACATCGGCGCGATGCTTCTTCGTGCGGTGCTCCACCATCAGAAGCTCGATTTGCCTGCTTGCTCCACCCGGCTGAAACCTAACCTTTAAGAACGGATACTTCGCCTCAAAGGCTTTGATAAGCTCGGCGGCGCGGTCACTCGCCATCGCCGCATACCATACGACTTCGCCTTCCTTGCGCGCCTCCTTCTCCGACGTTTCCGCTCGCGCTTTGTCAGACAGACGGTTGATCTGATCGAACTGCTCCTCCACCGATGCTGTATAAGCGGTCGCACTCACACCTAGCACCGCGAAGAATGTGACCACCGTAAGAACCCTGAAGTAATCTTTCCAGATCATTGTTGATTTACCGTTTATGCCAATCTTGCTCCCCGATTTTCGAGCCTTGCTCTTTGCGCTTTGCTCTTCGTTCGCTTCCTGCTCTGCGCTCTTGCTGGGCGGGTTTCAAACCCGCGCCTACATGATTCTCCTGCTCTTCGCCTTGCCTTTCGCCGGGCGACCAGCCGGTCGCCCCTACATTGAATGGGCAGGCACAGGGGCATTGCCCCTACAGCTCCCTGCTCTTCGCTCCGTGCTCCATGTTCTTAGCTCTTCGCTTTCTATTGCAGCTGCGCAAAGAAACCTCTGCGCTCTATTTCAGCAATAATGCTGCTATCCATGAACTCGGAGGCTTTCCTATTCTTGAACGCAGGGTCCGTGAAGGCGACACTCTCAAGTTCCAATTGAACCGCTTCCTCGCGTGGATACGGTTTCGATGGCATTCTACCCAGCGAGGCGTCGTAAACCGTGTCGAGCCGTTTGCGGTCGGTCACCTTCATGTATTTCGTGATGACTTTTTGAGCGAACGCTTTGTTTTTCTTTCCCAACGCGATGGCTTCGCTGGAGGCCATGAAAAAGGCCTTCAGTAGATCACGCCGACTTTTCAGCAGGTCCGTTCTCGTAGACAGGTCTCCCACCGTGTTGTAAATTTTCATTTCTTCGAGGTCGGCGAGAATCTCCAACTTTACTTTCGCCTGGGTTTCCGCAGCCAATATACTTTCAGGGCTACCCAGTGTACCGTCCATTCGCCCCTGCAACATGAGCATAATGCGTTTGTCCGCCTCGCCGATCCCCGTGGCCAAAATCTTTACGTCCTTATCAGGAGCCATTCCTAACTTTGACAACGCTCGCCGTAGGGCGAAGTCGGTGGTGCTGCCGATCCGGCTCGTGCCCACGGTTTTTCCTCTGAGATCCAATACGCCTGGATTGGCCACCAGCTTGTACGTCGTACTGCCAAAGCTGCCGACGATGACGACCGGCAGCCCGCGACCGGCAGCGACGATGGAAGCCGAACCGGAGCCACTAACCACATCGACTTCGCCGCTGACCAATGCGCTGATCGCGGTGTTGCCGGAAGGAATGTTGATCAGCTTGGCATCGAGCCCGTATTTCTCGTAGAGTTTGGCTTCCTCGGCGATCCAAAGCGGTAAGCGAATACCCGAAGTGGTCGCATAAGCGATTTTTATCGGAGCTAGCTGGCTCTCGGCTGCACTCGACATCGACGGGAGGTAAATGAGCACGAACATGAATGAAATCTTACTGGCGATCATGAGTCTTGTAGCGTTCAAAGTTCCGGCTCCGGTTCTGACATTGAACGTTGAACCTTGAACTTTGAACCAAGCTTTTTTCATCGTTGCCAGTCCGAAGCATTGCTGATTTGTTCGATGCCACCGAGGAGCTCATGCCCTGGTTGGCGCGGCCACACGGAGACGAGGTGAGCGACATCCTTTCCGTCGTTCACGTGCTGATGGATGATCATGGGGGGAACGCAAATTAAATCCCCTTCTTCCCAACGATGCTTCGTCCCTTCATGAAGGTCGTAGCCCCGGCCTTTGACGACCAGCAAAAGTTCCTCAAAAATGTGGCGATGCTCGCCGCTGCTTTCTCCCGGATCGATCTCCTGCGCCATCAAGTCTAACCCGCGCGCCGCCACTTCCGTCCATCGGCTCATATAGAACCTGAGCTTTCCCTGCCGCGTCATTTCCCATTTACAGTCCGTGCCGCGGATCACGCGCGGATTTTCTTGCTCTACCCGATTCTCTTCCGCAAGTCTGGACAAAAACCAATCATAGCGAGTCTTGCCGAGTGTGGACGTGCGAATCTGACGGCGCGCTTGAAACGTCGCCGCAATGTTTTCCTCTGACGCCATCTCTTTTCCGTGGTTTCCCTCTCCCTTTGGGAGAGGGTTAGAGCCTGCCCCGGACTCGATCCGGGGGTGAGGGCTTAGTCCATAAATCCCAGGATCGCGCCACAAAAGTCCCTGCCCGTGCCAGAGCCTGATTTGCGGCAGCCAGGCACGCAAGCCGTCTTTCGGATGCGCGACGAATTGGTACATCGTATACGGTGGAATGATCACTACGTCTCCGGCCGCAAAGGCAAACTTGACGCCCTCCTGGATGGACTCTCCGCGTCCATCGATAATATAAGCGACGATCGATGGGATCAGGCGCCGCGACTCCGTCGCCGCGCCCGGTGGCAGCTCAAGAAACCCGCAGGTGAGCGTGCTCAGCGGCGCCACGGTATAGCGGCTAAATACACGCATGTCTCCGAGCGCAAACTCGCCCTTCGCGAACATCGCCGGCTTGATCACCCGCGGCAGGACGTTGATCCGCTCTTGCTCGCGTTTTTGTTTGACGAAGCGCGCCTCATAGTCGTAATAATGCTCCGCGGATGTTTCTTCTTCCCGGAGGCGCTCCCCTTCTCTCTCCCTTTGAGCCATGGTTTCCTTACGTCACCCTCCAGCTTGTAAGCCATCCTGTGTAGGGGCGACCGGCCGGTCGCCCCTACATCATTGTA
>Ga0307471_100001534_pt1 | contig 12665 bp, 8 predicted proteins | sample atmos_gasesAM3C__2_FD_204566 | JGI IMG/M metagenome (GOLD analysis project Ga0307471, IMG submission 204566) | Hardwood forest soil microbial communities from Morgan-Monroe State Forest, Indiana, United States - atmos_gasesAM3C_515 | ecosystem: Environmental > Terrestrial > Soil > Temperate... | reverse complement strand
CACTACGAAGTTGGGATTCGCATTTGACGTGTCATAGGCCGACGCTCACAGGGCTTCGGGGGCACATGGTGCGGAGAGTCAGAACAGATCTTGCTCGTTCAAATGCTTTGCGAAGCAAGAAAAATTCCAGCCGTTGGAGATGTCTGTGACTATTGGTGGTCATAGCTGATGACACGCACTAACTTCCAGCGTCCACTGGCTTTCGTCCAGATCTCCGTAAACTTTGCAGTTGCATCCAAATGTTCGGTGCCGTCTTTCTGTTTGGCATAGAACGGATGGGTGGCGGCTCTTCAGCGCCAGAGCCGCGTTGGGTTTCCACTCGGCCCTTACGAATTCCGAGAGCGTCATGGTCGCCACTGGCCGATGCCGCTGCTGTCCGACTGATCTCACTCGAGACTGGAGGATCTCAAGTGCTTGGTGCTCCCCATTTACAGTTCGGCTTTCACGGCAAGTACCGGACGTTTCCTGACTTGACGAACTACGTCTCGTTAACCATTAGTGCGCGAGCGGGTCGGGGCGAAGCTGGAAATGCAAGACCTTACTAGTCGTTCCTTTGCCGCCTTCAGCGTGAAAAGGTGTTCGCGTGCCATAAGTCGCCCAGAGTCCCTTTCCTTTCCAGCCAGCCCTGGGATCGTCGATCCGACCGTCCATTCCTTTGGCGTAAAATCCCATCGGATACGGGACGCGAAGCACAACAAACTTCCCGCTGTCGGGCAGCAGCGCAAGAAGTGCGTCATTTCCGTTGCCGGTGGCGATCGGCACATTCTTCCCGAGGCCGAAAGTGTCGAACTGATCGACCCAATCGTAGTAACTGGCTTCGGCGCTTCCTGGATCGCTCAGGCCCTTCAACTGCGGCCCTGGGAGTTGATAGAGCGTCCAGCCTTCAGGGCATTGCTGGCCTGTCGCATTTGGCCCGCTGAGCGATCCTTTGCATTTGCGCCGGTCGAAGCTCGCCAAGTGGCCGCTGGCAATCACCGTCCATACAACCCCATTGCGATCAATGTCGAGCCCGCGTGGCGAGAACCCGTGAACCGGTGCGTTTGGACTATTCCATGGCAGTTCGTAGATTTCGGCCAAGGCAGTTGCCGGCGGATTCGATCCAGGATTAAGCCGGACAACGGCGCCCGGGAAACCCAAAACGGTTCCCCAGACCGAGCCATCCAATGGGCTTACGGTCACGCCGTAGAAAGCGGCATTGATCCGCTTGTCTTTAGCAGGATCAACGGGCTGATCAGGCTCGACATACTCATCTCGCTTTCCATTGCCGTTGGTGTCGAGGACGAGCGCCGTCCAGCCCTGTGACTTCTCTTCATCGTGAGTTTCGTCGAACATCTTGGTGTTCAGCCAACCGACGGCTCCTCCGCCTCCACCGCTGCTCGTCCATAGCGTATTGTTAGCGTCCTCGGCAAAGACGAGATGATGTGTGCCAAAGCAGGTGTCGATGAGCGTGAGTTGTTTCGTTTTCGGGTCATACATCGCGAGTTGCCGGCCACTGGTTTTGAGGGGGAACAAAACTGCCGAGGGATGATTTGAGCCTTCTCTGCAGAACGCCGGATTTTCGCTGCCGCGGATTCTGGAGGTAATCCACCAGCGCCCTTGCCCATCGAACATCGGATTGTGAACATTGGATTGGCTGCGCCAGATCGCTTCGTCGCCCCAATACGGCGAAGGCGCAACCACTTTATCGTCTGCGCTCGATGGTGTTTTCGGATCACGCGGGTGAAGTTTCACGGTGCTGGCCGCGGCGCCCACCGGGTCCAGGACTGGTAGATAGTCGGTGCTGAGTTCCGTGGCTCCGAAGATTTTACCGTTGGCATTGATCGTGGGATTGCGCTTGTCGGTGGCGATCTCATCGTGCAAATACGCCTTGGGATCGGCCCAGTCCCATTCGGTAATGACGACGTTTCGCTCGACGCCTTGTGGTCGTGGAGGGCTGGGCGGCAACTCGCCGGCCGCAATCCTGTCGGTCCAATCCGCGAACATAGGCAAAGCGCGCTCTGGCCCGAGCTGGGCGAGGCCGTTAGCCATGTTGCTGCCCGCTTGTCCGGAGAGTATGCGTCGGGCCCAGGCTGCACTCGAAGAGTCAAAATGCCCCAAGCTCATTGGAATCTCTCGCGTGGCTTTTTCGCCCAATTGGTGGCAGGACCAGCAGCTATCCGTTTTCAACAAATGCAACCACTGTCCCTGGCTTTTCATATTTTCCGGGATACCGTTCCCTTTTGTCCCTGTGCCAGGAAATTCATTTTTGTCCGGCACACGCAGCAGGGAAAACCAAAAGATAGCTGGATAGTATTCCGCCGCCGCCCGCGCGTTCGGCGCTGCCACAGCATTTAAGTTGACGATCTTCCCGGGAGTAGCCTGAACTGGCGAGGAATCCACTAGCCCATAGCCGCGAACCCATACTCTATAGTTCGCCTTCGGAAGCTGTGGCAGTACGTAGCGGCCTTTATCATCAGTGACCACGATTTTCACGAATTTGGTCGGCAGGTCGGCCGTTTCCGCGATCACCCATACGCCAACTTCCGGTGCACTGGTGCCCATAACCACGCCACCAATGTCGTCGATCCCTATCGAAATCGCTTCCCTAGGGGACCGTTGTGCGTTCAGGCTGCCGAACCACGCGAGCACGATAACCCCTGTAGCGATGACTCGATATAAAGCTGCCTTTGTCATGATGTTCGCTCCGTGGGCGTCAAGACAGACCGGTCTCAGATGCTCGTAGCTATCGCTCAGAAGCCCATTTGAGCGCGCCCTAGATCCGTCAGATCCTTCTCGGTCGCACGACCCGTAAAGTCGACTTCGAAGTCCATGGCGGCGAAGTCGGGGGCCGAACGTCCTTGAAGAAAAGCTTGCCTTTGTTTTGGAAGATACGTCCGATTCTTCGGGCAGTCCGGCGCAGAGCCGATATAGATGACACTGGCGTACTCGCTCCCCGCGTGCTCGTCGGCCACAGCATGGCAAATGTCGGTGTGCCAGAACACGGTGTCGCCTGGCATGACCTCGGGAATCGAGACTAATCCGGCCATGAGATCGGGATGCCACTCCGGGCTGATCCCGAGCGCACGGCCTGGAGCCGCGCCGCACAAATCGGCCTCGTCCACGTCGTCCTGAAGTGCGCGAAGGAGCACGTAGGCGATGCCTTGCACCATCGGAATGAGGCGCAGAGTTCCGTCTTTCGGCCCTTGGCGTGTCAGCGCCATCCAGCCCTGATAGGTTCGGAACATGCTGCACACCGCCGGTGACGGAATCTCACGGGTGTTCAACCTGTGGGTGGCGTCGAACGGGTCGTAACCACGCCAGTCACCGGCAAAGATGCTCTCGTAGACCTTCTGATAGCCAGGGTCTATCCAGCGCTCAACGGTGCCGGCATCCATGTGTGGGGAAAGTCCAAGCGTTCTGTCTCCGGGCTGCCGCCGACGCACACGGTCCGCATACGTGCACTGCAAGTCGGGATTGAACACGCCTTCGTATTTCCACAAACGATCGAGAAAAGCACGCGTCTGTGCGAGCCTCGCGTCCTGCCGCGCCATGACCTGCGGCCTGGACCAGTAGATGTTGAAGACTTGCGGCTTCCCAGCTTTCAGCCCGGAGAAGTATTTGTCGAGACTCCGTTTCTCGACTTCCACCTGTTCGTAGTGATTTGTTTCGAGATACTCGCTGACTTCCGCGAACCAGTCTCGCGCAAGTTCGGAGGGGAACACTCCGCGAACCACGGCACAGCCGGTGTTCCGAATCGACTGACAGATGCGCTCCGCGACCGTATTGTTCGGTATGTCGCGGTAGTTGAGCTCCGGCACCACGGCGCGACCTGCGGCGACTTCCCTGAGTATGAAGTCTGCGGCTCGTTTGACGTAGCCTCTCACTTCTGCGTAGTTGCGTTTCAAGGCCTCGCGATGCGGCGCAAGCTTGCGCTTGAACGCGATGATCTGGTCCCGTACGTCGCCTTCCGCCCCAACAGCCGCTCCCGTTCCGCCACTAGCCATGGTGTGTCTCTCCTCCGCCCCAACTCCGCGAAGCGATTCATCCGGGCCGACGAACGCCGTTCGACGCTCTCCGAAGACTCCGTATCCGTGACTAGTGAGGGATTCTACTCCTGGATCTCGACGCCGTCGCCAATCTCCTGATAGACGCCGCTCCGGCAAAGTTCCTGTGCCTGCCCTAGACTTCGCTAGGAGAACTAACCTGTCTGGCTCCAGTGAAGCGGATCTGGACAAATAGCGCTGCGGCTAAATCAGCGTCCAAGGAAAACTCTAGGATTTCATACTTCTGCGAATAGACTTCAAGAAAGCGTTGCGTCGACCGGTTGAGCTGGCAGCGTCTACTAAGCACTGAGTCGAACGGCATTCTTATCGAGAGTTGGCCAGGCAAGCGGCTTCAGCTATGATTCGTCGCTATGATGAAGAAAATCAGCAGGGTGCTCTTGGCTATGGGTGCTCTCGGTATCGGCGTTCTCGCGCAAACTGGCCAGGACGAAACCGAGATACGACGAAAGATTGTCGGTACCTGGAAGCTGGTATTTGAGGAAAACACATTGAAGGATGGCAGCAAAACTCATGAATACGGTCCAAACGGCAAAGGATTTCTGATGTATTCAGCCGATGGACATATGTGTGCCGTCGAAATGAATCCGAATCGGCCCAAATGGAAGAATCCCGTAAGGCCTACGCAACAGGAGAAAGCGGAAGCCTTCGACGGTTCGTACGGCTATTGCGGTCCCTACGAGATCGATATGAAACACCGTCAGCTGATACACCTACCCGAGGTCTCGACTGGGCCAGGGTATGTCGGGACGCGGCAACTCAGACCCTATCAGTTCGAGGGGAATCGGCTCATCTTGACCGGCGGCGCAGTGGAAGACGAACCGGAAGTGGCGTCGTGGAAGGTCGTGTGGGAGAAGATCAGATAGAATTTTTACCTGAAAGCGACTCTGAACTACGCTCGGTGGCGGTGGAGTCGCATAACCGGACATCTCTAACAATGTCGGCCCTGCCAAATCCTTTTGAACGCACTACCCTGTTTCACTGCTACGAGTGGTCTTCCTTGTTCCATAGCCGAAGCAGGCGGCCCCAAAAACGTCTGGCAGATAGAAGATTTTTGACGGGCTTAGAGTTTTTCGCTCTTGGAGTTTTGTCAGGCCTGACAGCTCAGGCACCCGCGCATTTTTTGCCGTCTGGGTCTTGACAAGTAGTCACTGCTGAAGGCGTACTTACAGACCCGTTCGCCAAAATTGCAGCCGCCGCTTGCAGGCGTTGTGCGAAGGTCAGAGCACAGACTAGCGATGTACGTTAGGGGGTCTCGACCCCGTCCGGCGATCACACCTGAGACGGCAAGGATCAGGAGGACTATGTACGGTCTCGCACAGGATCTCCGTCTGGCGTTTCGCCAGTTGAGAAAGACACCGGGATTCGCACTTGTGGTCGTATTCACCCTGGCGCTGGGCATTGGCGCAACAACGGCGATCTTCTCCCTGGTGGAAGGCGTGCTGCTTCGCCCGCTTCCCTTCAAAGATCCCGAACGGTTGGTGTTATTAGGAGATCATCTGGGAGGCCGCTCCGGCATGTCCGTCAGGGCACGTGAAATCGCAACATATACCGGCGCGACTCAGGCGTTTTCTTCTCTCGGCGGCTACATCACCACATCGTTTGAACTTTCCGGGGGAGTGCGACCGGAGGAAATCAACGCGGGGCGGCTCAGTGCTGCGATGTTTCCGACCCTCGGCGTTCAACCCGTACTCGGCCGTGTTTTTACCGCGCAGGAAGAGGACGCCCGGCAGCCAGTCGCTGTCATCAGCTATGCGTTGTGGATGAACCGGTTTCATAGCGATCCACGCGTGCTGGGAAGCAGCGCTGTGCTCGACCGCAAACCCTATTTCATTGTCGGTGTGATGCCACGGGATTTTGAGTTTCCCTTGCAGTTCGGAGCCGTCTCTCAGGCACAGGTCTGGGTGCCTTTGAGTTTGACTCCCGACGAACTCTCGGAACAGCATTCCGGCTTTTGGGGATACCACATGGTCGCTCGCCTGAAGGATGGAGTGAACCTACAGCAAGCCGCCGAAGATGCAGACCGCGTAGCGCGCCAGATCATGAGTGACTTTCCCGCCACCATGTCAGCGATCCACATCCAAGGCGACGTCCGGTTGCTGCGCGAGACCGTCGTGGCAGGCGCGCGACCGATTCTGGGGACGCTGTTTGTGGCCGCAGTTATCGCGCTTTTGGTAGCGTGCGTGAACGTTTCCAGCCTGCGGTTGGTGCGGGCGATCCGGCAGCGGCGGCAATACGCGGTGCGCGTTGCCATTGGAGCGAGCGCCGGCAGAATCATTCGCGAAGCTGTAGTGGAAGGCATGCTGTTGAGTGTGGCGGGCGGTCTGCTCGGCCTCGCGTTTGCGGCAGTTGCCATCCGCACCACTTTGTATCTAGTGCCGGACTCCGTGCCGCGCCTCAACTCCGTCTCGGTGGATCCGATTGTCGCGGGCTTCGCGCTTCTTGTGGCCCTGGCGACGGGCATCCTGTGCAGTTTAGCGCCCGCGTTCGCGGGCTTGCGCACGAATTTGATCGCCAGCCTCAAGGAGGGCACGCAGGCAGGCAGTGCGAGCCATACATGGCTGCGCTCCGCTCTCGTGGTTTCTGAGGTGGCCATCGCGCTCGTGCTGCTCACCTTATCTGGAATGTTCCTGCATAGTCTTCAAAGGATGCTGGCGGTCGACCCCGGGTTTCGTGCCGATCACGCTCTGGTTGCGGGCTATCAACTTCCGTTGGAGCAATATCCCACTGCGGCTTCGGTCGCCAATTTTAATCGCTCGGTGGTCGACCGATTGTCGAGTAAGCCCGGAGTGACCGCCGTAGCCATCAGCAACGCTGTTGCCGTATCCGAAGCTTTCCCGCAATCGGCATACACCATCGAGGGCGTATCCGCAGAACAGTGGAAACTGAAATTCGCAGCATTCACAAGTGTTTATGGGGATTACTTCGGTGCCCTCGGGATTCCACTCATTAAAGGCCGAAGCTTTGACGTGCATGACGATTCCAACGCGCCGCTGGTGGTGATTGTGAATCAATCCATGGCCAGGTCTTGCTGGCCAGGCCAGAGCCCTATCGGCAAAAGGATGCACGTCGGAAATCCCCGCAAGGAGCTTCCCTGGGCCACGGTCATCGGAGTTGTGGCTGATACGAAGATGCCTCGGGACGAGCCTAGTTCGGACCAGTGGTACACCCCGATAGATCAGCCCGCCACACTGTACGGCTCTGGAACTCCGGGAAATCTGAGTGGTCCACCGACCGGCTACATCACCGTGCGGCTGGCGCTCGATCCTGAACATATGATCCAGACGCTGCGTTCGACGATTGCGGAAATCGATCCGCTGCTGGCTTTGCAGGACGTGCGTCCGCTTGCGGACGCGATCTCGCAGATTGAATCGCCGCGACACTTCAACACGAATCTGATTACTGCTTTTGCTGGAGGCGCACTTCTGCTAGCGATCACTGGGATCTACGCCGTGATGGCATTTTCTGTGGCGCAACGTAGTCAGGAAATCGCTATTCGCATGGCGCTGGGCGCTCAGCGCGCGAGCATCGCGCAACTGGTGCTCGCTTCAGGGGGCAAGCTGGCGTTGCTGGGATGCGGCCTTGGTGTGGCGAGCTCGCTAACGGTATCGCAATTGGTCGGCTCTTTCCTGTTTGGCGTGAGCGCGACGGACCCATTCGCGTACTCCGGAGCTGTCCTCATCATGATGGTTCTGGCGTTGCTCGCTTCCGCCTTACCCGCGATGCGAGCTGCTTCCGCCGATCCCATGAAGGCCCTCCGCTCCATGTAGTGAAGGACGGGGCAAGGGTACCGGCTGTAAAAGGGTTACCTTCCGGCGCGCCTGCTTTAGGTGTCGATTCCATGATCGTGCTGCGCGCCATGAATGACGCGGGCTTTTGCGGCTGGCCACGAACTCGGACCCTTCCGACGCCAGTCTAGAATCCTGATTCTTCCCTGGCAACTTCCTGATTGCTTGGAAGAGCGATCGATAGGTTTGCACTCCCTAATTTTCCAGTTGAGCCCCGATAAACGAACAACTCGGAAGTAATTCCTCCGGCCGTTCAATTCTAGTCGCCTTGTAAGTTATTTATCAGGAAAAGTAACGCACCGTCGCACGAGATTGGAAGCTTGCGGTGAACGCTTCCTCGGCGTATACGTTTATTTAGGGGCCAACTCCTATGAGTATCCGGCACGCTACTGTTCCAGAGAATTCGCACAACCTGCCTCACCCAACGAAGGTCGTACCATTCGGCGCCTACGGAGGTGGACTCTTGACCGGCCATCCGATTGGACTGGTCATCGTCATTGGGCTGCTTTTCATGGGGTTCGTAGCATTGCCCGAAGCCAGGTGGTTTTTTGCCCTCGCTGTTCCTGCCGGAGCCATTTGCGGATTCTTCATGTGGCTTTACCATCGAAATGGACTGACGGCAGGCCGCTGAACTTATTCACCTCCGATAACTCGCCCCACCGGACTACTGCCGGTATCCGCAAATTCACTTTCCGGTAAGCGCGTTTTGCCGGGCAGTTGACATGGCAGCCGTCCTCTAGTCCTCAGATTGCCGCAGTCTTTTTTCTGCGGTATCGCATCGAATCGGCACAACCACGTTGGGTTTGCAGGCTATCGACACTTTCCTTCAAGGATTTTGGAGGAAACGCTGTTAGCTGTTCGAGAGTCATTGGCACCCTCCGTGCTCACTCGGCGCGATTCCGTTTTCTGCCCGCGTGGAAAGGAGACTGCATGCGTAGGCTTGCGACTGCGACGGTAGCCGGTTTGTTAACAGCTGCATTACAATGCGCGCAAGATCGAGCCCCCGTTTCCCAGTCGCCAGCGAACGAACCCCAAGGGGCTATCACGTCCAGCCAGAGTCGAATGATCATCATTCCGGCTGGTACCCGCATCCCGCTCTCTCTCATGATCCCCATCCACACTAAACTGGCGCATCGCGGGGACATCGTGCATCTGGAAACCCAGTACCCGGTAATTGTAGGTACTGAGATTGCGATTCCTGCTGCAACTTACGTAGAAGGCGTAATCGACAAGATCACGAAGAGGGACTCCGGTTCTCCGACTGCCGGATTGCAGATGCACTTCACCCGACTGAGCTTTACAAATGGCTATGAAGTTCGTCTGGACGGTGCAATTCTTCAAGCCCATCTTGGGGGCCCAGCGGACATTGCCGCGGATATTTCCGATCCCGTCGAATCCGCGGAGCCCGCCGTATTTGTGAATTCAGCGTATGTTGCTGGTTCTGATCCATGGAACTTTGGCACCATGGGCTTCCAGGCTCACGCAAAACCACCGAAGCCGCCGAAACCTAAGGGCCCGAAACCACCGATAGGTCCGGCCCCAACCCCACCCCCAACGCCTGTGCCTACACCCACACCGACGCCGCCTCCGAGTCCACCTCCCAGTCCCACGCCGCCACCGACACCCCCTCCTACGCCAACTCCACCTCCCACCCCAACGCCACCAACCATTCCTACACCCAGTCCCACTCCAACGCCCTCGCCAACAATATCGGCACCCGGATCAAGTATGGGGACAGGGGTAGGAGTTGGAATTGGAGCCGTCGCTGCCGCCATTGGAGGGGTTCTGATGGCCAGGCATCGCGGCTCGGATGCCGTCATCGAAGAAGGCACGCAATTTTATATGGTCCTACAAACGTCTCTGTCTCTTGACAGGCAAGCAGTCGCTGACACGATGCCGTAGCGGGGGATGCATCAACCTGCCGCACTGCCCTGTTCCGTGAGAAGTGTTGGGAGCACGCGACGGTTACGCGACAACTGCAACGCCGCTCTTGTACTGTGCACATCTCAAATCGACGCCGGTATAGTCCATAGACCCTCCACTTGGAGGTGTAGTCGCGTAATCGGAAATTGGAGGCAACCCGGGCGCATGCATTTGTCGGGTTACGCGATGGGAGCTAAGGTTGCCGAGTAACCTCCGCGAGATCTCACTTCAACCGAATCTTTTCCGCCCCATCCCAAGCCGACGTATCCGATAAAATGATCCGATCTCCAACCTTCAATCCCTCCACTACCTCAATGTTCTGCACCGATACCCGCCCGAATTTCACAGTCACTCGCACCGCCTCTCCACCTTCTTCCGTCAGCTTAAACACCGAAGACGCGCCGCCCATCGAATGCACCGGCCTACCGACATGGACAACATCGTCGATCTTGTCGATGTCGACCACGGCATCAATCGCCAGTCTGGCTACAGCTCCAGTCAACTCTAGGATTTCAAACTCCTGCGAATAGACTTCAAGAAAGTGTTGCGTCGACCGGTTGAGCGGGTCGCCGGTACCGGGTGCGCCGTGAAAAGGTGGTGGTCCACAGCGGGAGTTAAACCTGCGCGGGAACTGGTTCGCTCCACTCGGTAGCAATCAGAGCAGCAGTGGAGGCAACGAACTGCTGAAGCTGAGCCTATCGGTTGCCGACCCTTGCGCTTGTCGCTGCCTCACTAACTCCGCCTCCTGCGAGTTCTTGTTTGGTTTCTTGACTCTGCATCGACGACCACGGCTCGTTGGCAATCTCTCGACCGTGGTCCAGGCACAATCTGGGAGACTGGGCCTGGGCACGCCCGCGTAGACTTGCACCTAACTTTCCAGCATACTAAGACGTCTATATACAGCGAGGTCTCAGTATGCCCAAACCTGACTCTCTTCAGGGCTCGCTTGACCTGCTCGTGTTGAAGATTCTCTCGCGCCGGTCGCGCCTGCATGGCTACGCCATCATGTCCGCGATTCAGGACATTTCCAGCGAAGTGCTCCGCGTCGAGGAAGGTTCACTCTATCCGGCGCTTCACCGCATGGAAGAAGCCGGCTGGATTCGCGCCGAATGGATCACAAAAGACACCGGACGGCGGGCGCGCATGTATCAGCTGACCGCGGCGGGGAAGAAGCAACTTGGTGCCGAAGAATCGCGCTGGCAAGCCCTGACTTCGGCCGTAAATCGTGTTCTAAGGATGGCCTGACATGTCGCTTTGGTCACGCATCGTCAATGTACTTCGCGGCGATCGTTTGAATCGCGAGGTCGCTGAAGAACTCGAATCGCACATCGAAGAGGCGATAGAACAGGGGCGCGACGTCGCCGAAGTCCGCAGAGCGTTCGGATCCGCACTGCGGCACCACGAAGCGAGCCGTGACGCCAAGCTCATCGTGTGGCTTGAATCTCTTCTCGCCGACGCCTTCTTCGGCTTACGGCAGCTCAAGAAAAGGAGAATCACTTCCGCTGTAGCGATCCTATCGCTCGCGCTCGCCATCGGTGCGTGCATATCCGCCTTCCGACTCGTCGATGCGTTGCTTCTCCGTCCTCTGCCAGTCGATGGCGCTGATCGTTTGTACGTGGCCTCTCGCCAAGGACTGAACTTTAACGGCATTCCCGGAACATTCGACGGCACTGAGTATCCTCTCTTTCAGCTAATGCGCGACACGGTGAAGGACCAGGCCGAGCTGATCGCTGCCTCCTGGGCCCAGCGCGTAGATCTGACCTACGCATCGGACCAGGAGACGGAAAAAGCGTATCTCCAATACGTTTCCGGTCATATGTTCGGCATGTTCGGTCTGCAGCCGGCGCTCGGCCGGCTGCTTACCGAGAACGACGACCTTAGACCGGGCGCCCATCCTTACGCCATTCTCTCCCACGACTATTGGACGAGCCGTTTTGGACAGGATCCGAAAGTGATTGGGCGTACATTTCGCATGGGCACAGGCCTCTACGAAATCGTTGGCGTCGTAGAAGCACCCTTCACCGGCACCGAGCCAGGTACGGTCACAGATATCTTCCTTCCCACCATGATGCACGAAGGAGTCACGCACGCAGATTGGAGCTGGATCAGAACGCTTGTACAACTAAAGCCAGGTGTCGCCTCCGAACCTGCTCGCGAGAAACTCCAAGCCAACTTTCGATCCTTTCAGGAGGAGCGGGCAAAAGGTTTTACGGGAATACCGAAACAAAAAATCCAGAATTTCCTGAACCAGAGAATTGTGCTCGAGCCCGCCGCTGCGGGCGTATCGGATCTCCAGAGAGATAATCGACCTTCTCTTACAGCACTCGCCATTTTGGTGGCGCTAGTAGTTCTCATCGCGTGTGCGAACGTTGCAAACCTGATGACTGCGCAAGCTGCGGCACGCGCGCGCGAAATGGCGCTGCGAATTTCCATCGGCGCGGGGCGATCGCGTCTCGTGCAACTAGTGCTGATCGAAAGCGCATGGATCGCCTTACTTTCCGCTGCGGTCGGCGGGTTGTTCGCGTGGTGGTCTGCTCCGTTTGTGGTTAGCAGGATCAATCCGCCTGACAACCCAGCGCGTGTTTCTCTTCCCGCAGACTGGCGCGTTCTTGGATTCGCTCTAGCGCTGACGCTCGCTGTGACGTTTCTGTTCGGTTTGATCCCGGCGCTGCGCGCTTCAACAATCAAGCCAGCTAATGCGCTCAAGGGCGGAGAAGACCCGCGCTCGCTTGGCCGCTTAATGCACGCGCTAATCGCCGCGCAAGTCGCCTTCTGCTTTCTTGTACTCTTCGTTGCGGGCTTGTTCGTCACCTCCTTCGACCGTTTGTCCCATCAATCCACAGGCTTTTCCGCCGAGCGGCTTGTTACGCTAGACACGATCACCCAGAGTCCGCAGGCATCAGCTTTCTGGGAT
>Ga0307471_100001533_pt1 | contig 12666 bp, 9 predicted proteins | sample atmos_gasesAM3C__2_FD_204566 | JGI IMG/M metagenome (GOLD analysis project Ga0307471, IMG submission 204566) | Hardwood forest soil microbial communities from Morgan-Monroe State Forest, Indiana, United States - atmos_gasesAM3C_515 | ecosystem: Environmental > Terrestrial > Soil > Temperate... | reverse complement strand
GGAACCTTACATTCTCGTAGCTGACTTCGGCAGGCCCGTAGCCCCATCCTTGCCAGCATCCGAACGGCCCGCAGACCAAGCCGGGATAGGCGCCGGGATAAACGCGCTCCACCCTCACATTGTGGCCGCGCATCGCAAAGTGATAGTCCACCAGGAAATCCGCCGCTGCCGGATCGCTCACTTGCGTCAAGCCTTTCTCCGTCAACTGCCGCTCGATGGCTGCGCGAAGCTTTTGCCGGACCGTTTCATTAGCGGGATCCGCTTCCATCTCGAGCGTTTCTCGGCCTCCGATTACGTCCCGCGAAACCACGGGCCGTTCGTTCCTTGCTTCTTTTCTAGCGGGCGCAGGCCGCCACGCCCAGGTCTGATGTTTCAAAACCGGAATATCCCGGTCGCGAATAATCTCCACATGCTCATCGCAGCCGGCAAGCAACAGCCCGCCAAGCAGAATCGCCGCCGCCATCAGCGGAGATCTTCCAACGCCATTCATCCGATACCCCATTAGAACTTCCTCCAAAGCAAACGTTTTCCTCGCTATTTAAAACCCGAATTCTATGGAAGAGTTGTGGCCGTCAATTGGAATGCGGCTCATGGGGAGGCAAGGGGAAAGGCAACTTCTGTGTGGCTTGAATTGCCAGACGCAGCATCACCCCGGCGGAGCATGCCAATCCGAAGGCGGGAAAACAACCGGCCAGAATTTGGGGTTTGGCTGATCAAACTCGAAAGCCACCGAAAAGAACTCGGTCTCAGTCTCGTCTATGCGGACTACCCGGCAATTCTGTTCCGCTCTGTTCTGCGGGTTCACAAGGCGCATGGGCTGGCCGACGTGTACGTCTAATTTCATTTTGAGCAGCCCGCCGTGGGCGTTCACCACCAGCGTCATCGCTTCTTCTTGACGCGGCTTGTGCTGGACGTCATCCGCGATCACCGTGACTTTCATTTGCAACATCACGCGTTCGCTGCGGCGGCGATTCGCCGGGTTGGTTGGACTGGCCAAGTTTTTCTCCCAGGATTAAGTCCGCGCGCCCGCCGGACTCGTAAAGAAACCAGCCGCGGAATCATCTGGATTCGAGATGAATCTTACCCTAGTTGGACGCGTAGGGACGCTACCTAAACGGGCAGCCGTTGCGCAAAAGGTAGAGCATCAGTACATGTAACAGAAGGCGGCAGAAAGGTGTGCGGTTACGCGTAGTAGGAGGCCAGCATCGTTCTTCCTCTCAGCGGGAAGCACTCGCCGTGTCTGCACATTTGGGAGAACTTCCATACCACGGAAGCATCGAGCCAGCCATTGTCGGCTTCGCCGAAGAGAATCCCCAGCGCTTGCTCAGGAGGGAGAGCTCCCCGGTAGGGACGGTCGGTCGTGAGCGCGTCATAGATGTCCACGACCTGCAGAATTCTGGCTTTCAGCGGAATGGCCTCTCCGCGAAGACCATCCGGATACCCGCTACCGTCCATTCTTTCATGATGATGCCGTATCACGGGAAGGACGCGGCGAAGTGACTTGAGAGGCGCGCACATTTTTTCCCCGATAACCGGATGCTCGCGCATGATCCTGGTTTCTTCCGCGTCCAGGGGCCCGGCTTTCAGAAGAATGTTCTCCGGCACAGCGATCTTCCCGATGTCGTGAAGCCAGCTGGCGATGCGGAGTTCCTGCAGGTTATCTTCTCCAAGACCAAGGCGCTCTCCGAGCTGTTCTGCGTATGCCATGAGACGCTCCGAATGACCGTTCCTCATGTGTTGTTTCGAGTCGACGCTCCCCGCCAGGGCGAACACCACGGACTTCGCCTGCTCTTCCATATAGTTCTTGAGTCGCAAGAGAGTCTCGATACGCCCCAGCGCATCCCAAAGCGATGCCGGGCTGGCCCAAACATCGATCGCGCCCGCGTCCCGTCCGCGCTGAACATCCCACTGATCGATGGATGGTTTCAACAAAACAACCGCTGTGAGTTGATTCAGAGGATCATTCTTGATCTGGCGGCAAAGCTCGAAGCCGGCGATGTCCGGCAAGCTGTCGTACACGAGAACGATGTCCGGTTGCATCTGCAGACAGAACTTCACCGCCGATTTGCCGTCTGCTGCCGTCTCTACGTCGCACTTCTGGCTTTGCAGGAAAGATTTCCACTCTTCGCGGCTCGCTGAAGCAACATCCACAAGCAAAATGGCGGGTTTCATGCTCTCGCTCTCTTCTACTCTTCTGCGCCAGGAGGGTTGGACACACCACTCCCCGCAGGTTTGGACAGAAAGTTTTTCTTGAAGGATTGGACTAGCCCGCGGTCTCCAATCCCTGTTAGCGGAGGAAGACTGGTCTCCGCTTCCCGGGGACGAGAAGGAATGAGTGGCTCGGCAGAGGTACACTCTGCTAATGAAGCACCAAAAACGGGAATCCGCATAAGTGACTCAGAACTCGATGCTTGTGGCGTCCGTGGCGAAAGTTAGGAGGGCTCGACGTAAGGAATAATTTTCATGGTGCCTCCCATGTTTACCCGATGCTGTCTATCCGCCATCTTTTTTTCGACCCCTCTTCGCTGCCTCGAACAGGTTCTCCACGAAGAGCCAACGCTTCGAGTTAGGAGAAGGTGGCTTTATGGAAACGGGATGCGGGCGGGGCGCGCCGTGAGGTATGATAGAGTCTCCTGAAATTAACTCATTAGGGTGACAATGCCGACTGGAACGAATGGGAAAGTTTTGCTGAGGGTGAGGCCGCGCGGTTTCTGTGCTGGCGTGGTCCGCGCCGTGGATATCGTCGAGCTGGCGCTGGAAGCCTATGGCGCGCCCGTCTACGTACATCACGAGATCGTCCATAACACTTACGTTGTGGAGCAGCTGCGCCGGCGCGGTGCGATTTTCGTGGAAACTATCGAGGAAGTGCCGCACGGCGCCGTGCTGGTTTTCAGCGCCCACGGCGTTCCCCCGACGGTGCGCGATGAAGCCAAATCCCGCGCCCTGAAAGTGATTGACGCCACCTGCCCGCTGGTTACCAAAGTGCACCTCGAGGCCCTCAAATTCGCGCGCGAGAAGCGCACCATTATTCTGATTGGCCATCGAGACCATCAGGAGATCGTCGGCACCTCGGGCGAAGCGCCGGACCGCACCATCGTGGTGGACTCCGTGGCGGCCGTGGATGCCCTCGAAGTGGATGACCCCGGCAAGCTCTCATTCCTCACGCAAACGACTCTGAGCCTCTACGACACCCAGGAAATCGTGGCGCGGCTGCGCCAGAAATTCCCGCTCATTCAAGGTCCTGCGAGCGACGATATTTGCTATGCCACACAGAACCGCCAGGAAGCGGTCGAGCAGGTTGCCAAAGACGTCGACCTGATCCTGGTCGTGGGTTCGCCGAATAGCTCCAATTCCAACCGCCTGGTGGAAGTCGCGCAGCGCAGCGGCGTCAAAGCACAATTGATTGACTCGGCCAAGGACATCGACGTGAATTGGCTCGAAGGTGTTTCGCGTGTGGGCTTGACCGCGGGTGCGTCCGCGCCGGAAGTTCTTGTGGAGCAAGTCAGCGAACGGCTCGCCGAATTCGGCTTCACCGACCAGCGCGATTTGGATTTGATCCGCGAGGACGTGCGTTTCACGCTGCCTGCGGAATTGGCGACCATCGCGCCGGCGCCGCGCCGCTAACAGACTTGCAGTGCCCGGCAGGGGAACCCGGTACGTGACTGGAATGATTTGCCGGCCTGAGCTATAACGATCCGGTTATCGGTGCCCAGCGCGGTAGACGGGAAACGCAAAACTAAGGAGCCTGAACTTGGCGGTCAAGATTGTCCGTCAGCCGAAGAAGATTGCCTTGATTGGCGCGCCCTCGAGCGCCGCGGCATTTTCCATGGGCAGCGAGAAGGCTCAGGCGGCGCTGCGCGCGGCGGGACTTGCGGAAAAACTGCAGGCTGCCGGCTTTGAAGTCGTGGATCACGGCGACTGCGCCCCGCGCCTTTTCGCGGACGACGATGAACACCGGCGCGCCCGCAATCTGGCCGAAATCGTCTCCGGCTTGAACGACCTGAAGATGCGCGCGGAGCTCGCGGTGAAAAGCGGCGCGCTCGTGCTGGTCCTCGGAGGCGACTGCGCCCAGGCCATCGGCTTGCTTACCGGCGCGCGGCGCTATTACAAGCATATAAATCTTCTCTGGTTAGATCGCGACGCCGACCTGAATACTCCCGCGAGCACTCCGTCCGGCCGCATTGACGGAATGGTTGTAGCCCACATCATCGGCAAGGGCGCGCCGGAACTGGTGCGCTTCTGGAGCGAGGCCCCGTTGGTGCGCGAACCGGATGTGACGCTCTTTGGACTCGAGAGGCTCGACCCGCCGGAGCAGGAATTCCTCGCCAAATCCCCGATGCGGCATATTCATGCTGCGGATATTCAATCCAAGGGCGCCGTCAAAGCGGCGCACGAGGCGTTGGTGCAAGTGCATGCCGACGCGCGCGAATTCGTTCTACACCTCGATGTCGATGTCATCGCGCAAGAGGATTTTTCCGCGGTGAACGTGCCCGGCAGCGGCGGATTGCGATTCGACGAGGTCCGTGCTTCCTTCATCGAGTTTGTAAAACATAAGAATCTGCTGGGCCTCGATGTAGCGCAATACAGTCCCGACAAAGATCCCGACGGCAGCGGCGCAAGGAAGCTCGTCGATCTTCTCGTCGAAGCGCTATCCGCACGCCTCGAAGTGCTAACCGCGCCCGCGCCAGAACCCGCGGCGAGTCCCGAAGAAATGTCCTCGTCTGAGACAACCGCGTAGGTCTTCTCCGTTTGACCGCAGAAAACTGACGTGCAGTTCAGCGAGCGGCAGGAGCGCGCTTGCGCAGATACCTGGCGAGGCCTAGAAAAGATAGATTGAGTCCGGCGCTGAAGGCGTAGTGGTCCGCCTCATGTGCGGGGAGATGCTGAGAGATCTCAGCATGTGTGGCGGACATAAACGAATCCATCGCCGCGGAATCGCTGGCGGCGGTGCGCAGGATTTCCTCGGCCAGCGCGGCCCATTGATGGAGCCGTTCGCGGAACAACAGGATATGTTCCGAAGGATTGTCGGAATAACCAAAATGGGTGAGAAACAGGCACTCGGGCTTGCGCTGGAGGATAGCGGCGAAAGACTTATCCCATATTCCTAGGTCGATGTCCGGCGGCGGAGTGGCGGGCATGACGAACGAATTTCCCTCGATGCGCACGCCGGCCGTATCGCCCACAAAGGCTACTCCTTCCTCCTTGTCGAAGTAACTGACGTGGTGTGAAGCATGTCCCGGTGTATAAACGACCTCGACTTGCCGCGATCCAAGCTTGAGCGTCTCACCGCCCTCGAGGATCCGCAAATTCTCCGCCGGAACGGGAAGGGTTTCCCCGAACAGCCGCTGCAAATTGCTGGGCCACAGCCGCTGTGCGCTGGCCAGCAGCTTCGACGGATCAATCACGTGCGGCGCGCCATTCTTGTGGACATACACGGCGAGCCGTGGGTTTTCGCGCACCAGCGCACCCGTAGCCCCTGCGTGGTCCAGGTGGATGTGCGTGAGAAGGATGGCGCGGAGATCGGCCACGCCGATCCCGCGGACCTGCAGTTGTTGGCGCAAAGTATCGAGTGTGGAGCCCGGGCCGGGGTCCACAATAGAGCGATGGCCGTCCGATTCGAGAAGCCCCGCGGCGATGGAACGCGGCCGCCCCATCCAGAGATTGTCGAGCGTGGTGATCGTATTCATGGCGAACGGTTAGTGTAGCGCAGGGCAGGAAGTAGTTGCACCGAAAGCGAATTGTGGAATAGTCTTGTTGCGCCGCTTTCCTTTTTTTCTTCAGCTTTCCCCGTTGGTCCGGACATGGGTGTGGGGCTGCAAGCGGGGCTGGAGACAAAACAGCAAAAACGGAACGGCTGCAATGCCTTTACGCGGCGCGCCTGGTCAGCGCGCCGTTCGGCAGGCGGACGCGTGAATCAAACGGGATCCAATTGAAATGCTTGAGGAGAAAAGAGATGCGCAATTGGTGTGCAGCACTCGCGTTGAGCGCGTTCTTCGCTTTGCCACTGTGCGCGCAGCAGAATAAGAGTAGGGCGGGCGACGAAACCACGAACCCTGCAGCGGCCGCTGAGAAGAGCTCGTCTTCCGGGGACGCTGAGGGAACTAGCAAGCCCATGGCGGCGAAAGGCGGATTCGCGCTGCCGGCGACGCCGCGGCCGACCCCTTTCCCGGGCCCTGGCGCCGCCTCCGCGGATACTCGCTCGCCAGGCACGCTCCTTCCCCGATACGAGCTCGCGGGAATGTATGACTACATCAATTTCGCGCCCGGCGATCCCTTCGCCAATTTCAACAACCACGGCGGGTCGGGTTCCTTCACCTACAACGCTTCTAGATGGATCGGGCTGACGACTGAGGTGGGCACCTACTCCTCCAAACGAAACGTATTCCCTCTAACGGGAACCAACGATTTAGTCCGGGGCGGAATCGTCAGCTATCTATTCGGTCCGCGGTTGAACCTTCGTAAGTTTGATCACTTTCTCCCCTTTGGCGAATTCTTGGTCGGCGGTGCGCGTGGCAATGGCCAGATCACCGGCGCCGGCCAGCAGAATGCATTTGCCCTGGCCGCTGGCGGCGGCGTGGACATGGTTCTAACTAAATACCTTGCCTGGCGTGTGGCCCAGTTCGATTACTTCATGACCACACTTTCGGGCCCAGCCCTTGGGTCCACCGGGCGTCAGGACAGTTTCCGCGCCGGCACGGGCCTGGTACTGCGGTTCGGGATTCCCAATCCGCCGCCTCCCCCAAATCATCCTCCCGTGGCCGCTTGTTCCGTTAGTCCGGCTTCGGTGTATGCCGGTTCGGGAGACAGCGTGGCTGTGCACGTGAACGCCAGCGACCCGGACAACGATCCGTTGACTTACACCTACTCGGCGACAGGTGGCGCATTGGAAGGTACGGGCCCGGAGGCGCGCTGGAATTCCACCGGCGTGGCTGCTGGCTCCTACACCGTGAACGTGAAAGTCGATGACGGCAAGGGCGGCTCCGCTTCGTGCGCGGTGGACATTAAAGTGGAAGAAAAGCCCAATCATCCGCCGACCGCCACACTCTCCGTCGAGCGCAGCCCGATTCTCCCGGGAGAGCGCACCGTCGTCACCTGCAACGGCAGCGACCCGGACAACGATCCGCTGACCTACAGCTACACCTCGACTGGCGGACAGATCGTCGGAAGCGGCTCGAACGTGCAATTTGATGCCACAGGGCTCAAGGCCGGGAGCTACACCGTGAAGTGCACGGTGAACGACGGCCGCGGGGGCGCCGCCGATGCTTCCGGCAACGTGGAGGTGAAGGAGCCTCCGCAGATCAAGCAACTGGAAGCCAAGCTGGCACTGCACAGCATCTACTTCCCGACGGCCCAGCCCACCGTAGCCAAACCGATGGGAGGATTGTTGCCCAGCCAGCAGGTCACGCTGGACACGCTCGCCAGCGACTTCCTGCAGTATTTGAAGTATCGGCTCGACGCCAAATTGACTCTCGAAGGCCACGCCGACGTTCGCGGCGCCAAGGACTACAACGTCAAGCTCTCTGAGCGGCGTGTGGAACGCACGAGGAGCTATCTGGTTGAAAAGGGTGTACCCGCCGATAAGCTGGAGGTCAAGGCGTTTGGCTTTGAGAAGAACATGACCGACGCCGACGTCAAGGCACAGATCGAAGCCGATCCGGACATCAGCCCGGCGGAAAAACAGAAGATTCTGAAAAACCTGCTGACCGTACGCCTGGCCAGCAACCGCCGCGTGGACGTCACTCTCAGCACCACTGGCGAACAGTCCGTTCGCCGCTTCCCCTTCAGCGCCAAGGATGCATTGACGCTGCTGAGCAGGAGTGGAGGGGAAGCACCCAAGAAGAAAACGGCTGCGCCGGCACCGGCGAAAAAAGCCAAACCCTAGCCGTCAGCCAAGGGTACAAGATGTCCCGGCCGGAGGTTACTCGTGCTTCTGGCCGGGAATGTCAGAAGCCGAAATCATACCGGCGGGCTCTTCGATAAGTTGTCGGAGAGCCCTCCTCGTTTTGCGCGAGCTCCCACGGCGATTCTCGCGATTCCTTCCCGAATTGGAACGGGCGAGTCCGAACCGAGTCCCAAAACAGACCTGCCAACGGCCTAGTATTGTAGCTAAGGTATCTATTTATGAATAAACATGGAGAATTCTTGAAATGGAATTTGAGATGCAACAAAGGTATTGACCGGAGGCTTTTGGGATGTCCGTTAAGACCGAGGAAGCAACAGTCCGCCGCCAGGTTGTCCCGATGAACATTCTCATCGTCGATGACGAACAGTCGAAAGCTTTCCGCCGCCCGCATGCTCGGCATCGGCAAAACCACTCTCTACCGTAAGCTCAAGCAATACCACTTGGAGCACCCCGAATAGCAGGGTTGAGGAGCGAGGCCGCGAGGCGCTCTCCAGTTCGTTCCACCAACCGGCGCGATATTTTTGCCGTATTACCGCCGCGATTCCGGCGGCACCAGGTTGCTCGCGCGATAGTAGACCACAAGTTGGCCATAGTGCTCGCCGCTGTGCTCGATGGCGAACGTCCAGATTGTGGAGTTGTGGGCCAGCCGGTTCCCCAATTTCGATGTATTGTCCAGCCCTGCGTCGCCCTGTTGTTGAATCACTCGCGCTCCGTCCGCGACGGCCTCCTGCACAAACTTCACGACGTCAGCCTTGGTCTTGAAAGCGTCACGCGAAGGATTGTCGCCCTCGCCGAAATCCGGCCCCACATTCGATCCGGAAACCCTGCGTATCAGGACGAAATCCAGTGCGGCGGCGTGCAGAAGATTCAGGGCAAAGGTGCGCTCGTCCTTCTGGACCTTGAAATCGTATTTGTCTTCAGGAAAATCCTGGGCCATGGCGATGAGTTTATTCCCGATGTCGTTCCATCTGTCCAACATCTCCTCCGTCCGCGAACGTGCCGGACGTGGACCTTCATTCTGTGGTTGGCTCTGACGGCAAAGAGTCGTTGTGGCAAGACCAAGCAAAGTGACCGCAACTAGCGCAAGCCCAACCCGATTCAAATATCGCTTCATGGTAATTCTCTCCTTTCGACTGATGTGCTTTTTAAAACCCACCGGCGCTCCGCCCTGAGTTGTTCACGCCGGCAAAGCTTGCGTTTCAATTTGAGGAAAGGTCATTTCTGACGACTTGGCCATCCTTCATCACAAAGCGCACGCGTTCGAGTTCCGTGATATCGGCAAGAGGATCTCCAGCAACGGCCACGAGATCGGCGAATTTCCCTGACTCAATCGCACCGACGCGGTCCTGCCAGCCCAACATTTCCGCGGCGTTCGTCGTAATCGCGCGAATCACATCAAGCGATGGCATTCCCGCCTCATGTAAAGTCGGAAACCTTGACACCGAGGCTTGCCCACGAGTTTTTCCCGGATAGAACCAGCCCATGTCAGACCCAGCCGCAAACTTCACTCCTGACTTCAGAACCCGCTGGACCAGACTGTTGTATCGCTGGTTCTCACGTTCGTCGGGCTCATCGGGAAATTTCGCTCCCGACTTCAAAAGTTGAGCCAGATCGTTGTACCGCTGCCGGGTACGCTCATCGGAATCGAGACGCTCAGGTCGCAGCTTTAGAGACATCGAAATAGTTCCCTCGAAAATCCTGGTAAAAAAGTCGCCATAGGAAGTGGGTGTGAAGTCGAAAAATATCCCTTTGTCCCGCATCTGCTTGAGTTGCTCGTCGGTTACCTCGTTGCCGTGCTCGACGGAGTCCACGCCGGCATCAATGGCAGTTTGTATGCTGGGCGTATCGACTGCGTGGGCCGCAACCTTAAGGTGCTGCCGGTGTGCCTCGTCGACAATGGCGGTCATTTCGGCGAGGGTGTAGTTCTCGCTGATGGTGACCTTGATGACGTCGATGGCATACAAGAGGTTTTTTTGCACGGCCCGGCGCGCCTGGTCAGGGCCATTTACGGAGAGAAATTCCTGGTCAAGGATGGCCTCGGCAAGGGCGGGATTGAGGCTCTGGACGTAGTCACCTTCCTTGGCAAATTTGCGGCCAGAGGCCAGGATCCTGGGGCCGGGGACGCGTCCGGCATTGATCGCATCCCGCAGCGCAACATCCCCGTCAATTCCCGAATGCCCAAGGTTCCGCACCGTGGTGATACCACTCTCCAGATCTTCCCGAGCCATCTGTGCGCCCAGCAACACTCGTTTGCTTGGCGATTCGACAATCGCCAGCAATAGCCCCGGAACAAAGCCGCCGTTGTACCGACGCGCCCGCTCGGCCTCCGCTGGCAGGACGGGGTCAACCAGCAAGTGTGTGTGACTGTCGATCAGCCCGGGCAACAGCGTTGCGTTGCCCAGATCAACGATTTTTGCGCCCGGCGGTGCCTGTACTTTTGTGGGTGCACCGACTTCCTTGATCTTGCCGTTTTCGATGAGCACGGCCGCAGGCGCGAGCACGTTCCCGGTCCGTGGATCGAGCAGCCGGGCTGCTTTTACCAAAGTCGCTGGACCGGGCGATTGCGCCGCGAGCTGCCCTACGGCAAGGGTGACTGTCGCCAAAAACAAGCAGATTCTTCCATTTTTCAGCAATCGTTCTCTCATCGGAGCGACTCTCCTCGAAACTTTTGAAATCCAATCCATTCCGCTCTCATAGCAAAAGCTACTCGTGCCTCAGCGCGACCTGCGGGTCGACGCGTATCGCGCGCCGCGCCGGGATATAGCAAGCAAGCAGCGCGACACCGATGAGAAGAAGGGAGACACCCGCAAACGTCAGGGGGTCAGTCGGTCTCACGCCGTAAAGCAGTCCTGCCATCAAGTGCGACACGATCAGCGCACAAACCAGCCCCGCCGCGGCACCAGCAATGGCGAGCCCTAATCCTTGACGCAAGACCATCTGCAGGATGCTCTTGCTTTTTGCACCAAGCGCAATGCGAATCCCGATCTCATGCGTCCGCTCGCTTACCAGGTACGAAATCACTCCATAGATTCCGAGTCCAGCGAGGAGCAACGCCGTCATGGCGAACAACGCGACGATTTCCATTGAGAATCGTCTTTCGGCGAGAGACGCGGATACCGTGTCGTTGAGCGTCTGTCCGCCGGATACGGGAAGCGCTGGATCGACGGCCTGCACCCGCTCGCGGACTTCACCTGGAATCGCGGCGGCGTCCAGATTTCCACGCAGAAATATCGCCAGGCGTTTTCCCCCGGTCTGATACAAATCCAGATAGATTTTCGGAACGCCCGCTTGCGCCAGCGATTCTGTCCTCGCGTTCGCAATGATGCCGACAACGGTAATCCAGGGAGCGCTTGCCCGATTGCGCTTGAAGCGCTTGCCTAAGGGATTTTGGCTTGGCCAGTACGTTCGCGCGAATGCCTCATTGATTACCGCGACTTGCGGAGCCTGGTCATCGTCCAACTCGCTAAACAAGCGGCCGCGCAACAGCGGGATTCCCAGCAAATGAAAATATTCCGTGGTAACGCTTGAACGATCTGCGACAGGAGGCTCGTCGTTCTGAATATCGCCTTCGAGGGTGAACAAGAATTGGCCCTCGGAGATGAGTTTCAGATCGCGAAGACTCGCGTCTAGCGGGATGGATGCAGTGTCTCCGACGGCCACTTCTTCGACACCCGGCAGCGTTCTGCTGCGGCGAACCAATTCACGCAGGAAGAGGGCCTCCTTCGCCGGGGTTCCGTAGAGATCGACTTTGGGTTCGTTCGGGTCAGGCAGCCTTGTTCGGACGGCGATGACGTTTTGTGGATTGAATCCGAGCCGTACATTGAGCAAGTCCCAGAAACTGCGCAGCAGAAGTCCGGCAGCAACCATTAACACCAACGAAAGCGCAAACTCGATGACCACCAGAATGCGGCGAGTTCGTGCTTGTTCCCCGGCACTGGACGAGCCGCGCCCTTCCTGTTTGAGCATATGAGTCAGGTCCAGCCGGTCCGCTTGTAAAGCGGGAACCAACCCGAAAATCGCGCCAGTGACGACAGACGCGCCGAGAGCGAAAACCAAAACGGGCGAGTTAATCGAAATTTCATTGAGCCGCGGCAAGCTGCCGGGCAGGAGCCGCAGCAAGAATCCTTTGGTGCAGAAAAGAATCGCCAAACCGGCTATTCCCCCGAGCAAGGAGAGAAGCACGCTCTCGGTCAGCAACTGCGAGATCAGCCGCTTCCGCGCGGCCCCCAGCGCCCGGCGAACCGCCATCTCGCGTCCTCTCGCGCTGGCCCGCGCCAACATTAGATTCGCAACATTGACACAGCCGATCAGCAGCAACAATCCCACGGCGCCCAGCAGCAGAATCAGCGACTGCCGAACATTGCCAACTACTCTTTCTTTGAGAGGCAGCAATCGCACCGTCCACGCGCTCTGCTTCGGATAATCTTCCGGGAATTCCCTTTGCAAAGCGGCGACAAGCGCGTCCAGCCGGCTTTGCGCCGCAGCAATCGTCAATCCCGGCTTCAACCGCGCGATTGCTGTCGGGAGGTTTCTTCCGCTCCGCGGCGGGTGATCGGGCATAGGCAGGCCGTAAAAACTAGTTGCGGCCCAGACCTCGATATTCCTTTCTTCGGTGGTTCGCCCGGGGGCGTCGAAACCCGGAGGCATGACGCCGACGATCCGGTACAAGTCGGTGTCGAGCCGGATGCTCCGGCCCAAAATATTCCGGTCGCCTCCGAACATCCGCTTCCAAAGTCCATCGCTAATGACAACTTCCAGAATGA
>Ga0307471_100001532_pt1 | contig 12669 bp, 11 predicted proteins | sample atmos_gasesAM3C__2_FD_204566 | JGI IMG/M metagenome (GOLD analysis project Ga0307471, IMG submission 204566) | Hardwood forest soil microbial communities from Morgan-Monroe State Forest, Indiana, United States - atmos_gasesAM3C_515 | ecosystem: Environmental > Terrestrial > Soil > Temperate... | reverse complement strand
AATGGTGATCTCCGAGGTTCTGGGACTTGAGTTGACGGCGCGAAGGAAAAAGGCCATTTTCTGCCTCTGAAACTGAAGCGGAAACCGATGGCCAAAGAAGAACTCCTCGAATTCGAAGGCACCGTGACCGAGCTTTTGCCCAACGCCATGTTTCGGGTGAAACTGGAGAATGGTCATGATGTGCTCACCCACACCTCGGGCAAGATGCGCAAGAACCGCATCCGCGTGCTGGTCGGCGACAAAGTCAATGTCGAAATGACACCGTATGACCTATCCAAAGGGCGTATTACGTTCCGGCATAAATAATATTAATATTTCATAGGGCAGGGATCGCCTTGTGCCAATCTTTGTGGCGGTCGCTGGAGGGCGGCATCCGGCAATCGCGTTCCTTCGGTTTGGGCTTGTCGCAAGGCGTCCACTGAATCGACAAGCAGCAGTTCAAACTTATCGGCCAGGAGGGGAAGATTTTGGGGGTGTATCGCGCTATAGCTTAAATTATCGACAGGATTGAATACATCAAATGGCCTAAAACCTGCTTGCAGCTCTATGTAATTGCTTCTCTCTATGGCCTCTGAAGAAGTCATCGCAGGAATAAATAGGCGGCGCGACATGCCTTGTAGGCCCGGTACGTTACTTCCGTAGATAACGACAAGCCTTGGTTTTTGTTGAACGAGCATCATAACATCACGCGATGAAACGCAATCATCCTAGCGCGAGATCATCAAAGGCTCAAACGTAAGAACGTTAACTATATTGTCTAAATTCACATTTAGTTTCATAAAGTTTTCCGATGACGAAATCTCCCTTCATCCTCGCCTCATCCTCCTCGCGCCGCCTTGCGCTGCTGAAGGATATCGGCATCGCGCCGGATAAAATCATTGCGGCGGAAATCGACGAGATGGCAAAGGTGAGGGAATTGCCGCGTCCTTATGCGGCAAGGCTTGCGCGCGAGAAATTGCAAAATGTTGCGACGAAAGAGCCAAAGAGCTTCATTCTCGCCGCCGATACCGTTGTCGCCTGCGGGCGGCGCATTTTGCCGAAAGCCGAGAATGAAAAAGATGTGCGCGAATGTCTTAAGCTGCTTTCCGGCCGGCGGCATCATGTTTTCACAGCTGTGGCGCTGCGCACGCCGCAGGGCAAGATCATCGAGCGCATCGCCGATAGCAGCGTGACTTTCCGCCGGATGGCGCCGGATGAAATCGACGCCTATGCCAAAAGCGGCGAGGGCATCGGCAAGGCCGGCGGCTATGCCATTCAGGGCCGGGCTGCGGCCTTCATCCGCTTTATCTCCGGCTCCTATTCGAATATCGTTGGCCTGCCGCTGTTCGAAGTTGCGCAGATGCTGAAAGGGTGCGGCTATCCGTTATGAAAGCCAATTGTCCCCTCTGCCACAAACCGGCGGATGAGAAACACAAGCCGTTCTGCTCGAAGCGCTGCGCCGATATCGATTTGGGGCGCTGGCTCGGCGGGCGCTATCGCGTGGAGACCGATGAGAAAATTAACCATACATCCAAACCCAGTGATGACAATGATGATGTGGAATGATAAAAAATATTGATAACACAGTTTTATCAATGAAGGACTTATATTCTTATGAGACAGGTGCCTTGGAATGAATTTTATAGAAAAGAGCACCACCGTGTCGCGCCTTCAGGCCGACGATATCCCCACATTACGTGCCAAACATTTTCATTTCCCGGCGGTCCTGCGCCGGTGGAAGAGTATGTTCAGCAGCACCTTGATCAGGCAAAGAGGAAGCTCATGCGATTTAAACTGAAAGAAAGCGAAGCCTGGATTTGTAAAGACAATGTTTGGGGCCCAATTGTTGTTACCGGATTTGGTTCCCTTCATGAGGAACTCAGCTACGCGAGGCAAAGCAGATTTTTTTTCGGTGGTTTTTCAGACCCCATTCTCTGTGACGAGAAGGTAGACAAAGAAGCTTGGAGACAGGCGGCCGAAAAAATTTTGCGCACTGCGCGAATTAGATTTTCATTTGCATCCACCGATTATGGCGAAGAAATGATCGAATTTAGAAGCTTGCGCGAATACGGACGATATCAGAGAACTTATAAATCTCGAATAAACCAATTGAGTGGACAAGGCTCGGATCCTTGCTTATAACGCGAAGCCTTGTTTTGGTGCTTCGGGCCTGCTCGGCGCCAGATGCCCAGGTAGCTCAGTTGGTAGAGCAGCGGACTGAAAATCCGCGTGTCGGCGGTTCAACTCCGTCCCTGGGCACCACGCTTCGCGAGCGTAAGCGAGCGAAGCGTGTCCGGCGAAGCCCCGAAGGGGCGAAGACGGACGAGTTGCCACGCTCGCTATGCGTGGCGCAGCCCCCGCTCAATACGCCCCATTCCGGCGCACCACCACCGGCACCGTCTTGCAGATAATGGCGATGTCGTGCCATAGCGACCAGTTGCGCACGTACCAGCTGTCCATCTGCACGCGCTGGTGATAGGTCACATCGTTGCGGCCGCTGACCTGCCACAGGCCGGTGATGCCGGGCCGCACGCGGAAATAATGGCTGATATCGTGCTCGTATTCCTTGGTTTCGGCCACGATGATCGGGCGCGGGCCGACGATGCTCATATCGCCCCGCAGCACGTTGATCAGCTGTGGCAGCTCATCGAGGCTGGTGCGGCGCAGGAAGGCGCCCACGGCCGTCACGCGCGGATCGTCACGCAGTTTATAGGTGCGTTTCCATTCGTTTTGCGCACGCGGATTTTCCGCCAGACAACGCCGCAACACGGCGTCGCCATTGGTCACCATCGAACGAAATTTAAGGCAACGGAACGTCTTGCCGTTAATGCCGAGGCGCTTGTGCCGGTAGAGCGCCGGCCCGCCATCGAACTTCACCACCAACGCCAGGATCAAAAGGATGGGGCTGAAAGCGAGCAGGCCCATCGTGGCGGCCACGATATCGAAAGAGCGCTTGAAGAAACGCTGCAAGGGCTGATCGAGCCCGTTGCTGCGCGTCAGCAGCATCACATCGTGATTGAAGAAATATTGCGGCACCATGCCGAGCACCGGCAAGTTCTGCAGCGGCGGCGACACCGAGAAGGGCACCGCTTCCCGCATCAATTGCGCCAGCGGCTGGCCGGCATCCATGATGTCGGGTCCGTCTAGAGCAATCACGACATAATCGGCCTTGTGCGTGGCGCATAAGGCTTGCCACGACCAGCCCGCGCTTTCGAAAGCCTGCGGCAGATCCTTGACCTGCGCGACGACCTGGTAGCCAAGGCTCGGCTCGGAATCGATGGCGACACGCGCATCCTCGGCCGTGGAGCCATTGCCAATCAGCAGGGTAGCGATTTGCCATTGGCCCCGGCGGCGCAAAATATGGCGCCACAGGGTACGCAGCAGGATGAGGCCGAAAGCGGCAAAAATCCAGTTCGAAACCAGCCACAAACGCGAAAAATCGTATTTGGAAGCAAAGCTAAGAAAGGCATCGATCAGCATCGCAAAACCGGCGGCCTCGACGATTTTTTTCGTCTCCATCCAGAACGGCATGCGCACATGATAATGCCCGGTATGCGCAAACCACAGGATCAGGCAGGGGCCGATTGCAAAGACATGCAGAATTTGCGAGAGGCTTGCGCGGGTAAAGCCGTTGAGAACGTTGCGATCGAGAGAAAAAGTGTTGATCGCGGCGGCCAGCGCCCAGGATGCCAGCAAGGCCAGGAACAGCGCCGCCGTGTCGCTGACGATGAAGGCGCGCAATTCGGATGCGATGTCGCGCAACGCGCGCGTTTCTTGCCGCGCGGGCCGTTCCGGCGGCGCGAGCGCAGGCTGTTCCTTGATGACAGGTTTTTCCCGCGCCGGAATGTTTTTCAACAAAACCGCAAGGCGATCCGAAGTGGGCGAAGGAGGAAAAGCCGGAAAGGTAGCTGTCTTGCTATGCGGGAGGGTGCCTAATGCATTGTTATTTTGAGTCATTACGGTCCTCGGGGAAGTATTACAAAGTAATTGTGCGGCGCTTGAAGGCATAAGCTTATAACCGATAAATCGGCGTTCTGTATTTTCTTTTTGTCGCACCGCACTATAATTTAAAAAAATCATAATTTTTAATCTTCTGAATATAGATTTATGGTTAATACCATTACAGGGTAGTTCAGATCTGTATTCTTGTGACCATCTGTCGCACCAGTTCTTTCTTTTCTTTGCCGATAAGGCATTACCACTGCATACAGAATGCGGAATACTGAAAAGCCCGGTTACTGGGCAACTTTGTCCACTTGTCAGAGGCCTGAATTCATGCCCAAATCATAAGAACGCAGGAATCCAACTCCCTCAAGGAGATAGAAATGAAAAAATTGGCCTCACTGACCATTGCTGCGGCGCTCGCCGTAATGACTTTTGGCGGTTCCGTGCAAGCTGCAACCCTCGATTTCACATTGGGTAGCGGCGGCTTTAATCCGGCCGCTTTCACCACCGGCGGCACGCTGAGCCCGAACATTAATCTGACCAACACCACCCCGGCCACGCTGCTTTTGCAGGACGACGCGCTGGTGCTTGGCAATATTAGCCTTCCGGGTATTGCAACTGAGCCGACCGGTTCGCTTTTCGGCAACAGCTACCTCGCCGTTGTCGCGAATCCGACCCCGGCCGGCACCGCGACTTTCACCCTGGGGGCCCATGAAAATCTGTTCGGATTTACCTGGGGCACGATCGACAGCTTCAACAACCTGTCGATCACGGATTCGCGCGGTGTTATTTATAACATCACAGGCGCCGACATTTTGAATGCGCTTGGCAATCCAGGCGGCAACACGCAAGCTAACGTGATTTTTACCGATCCTTTCGGCAATATCGTCACGGCGAAACTCACAAGCTCGGGCAATTCTTTCGAAACCGCCAATTTCCAGGAATCCGTGACGCCGCTGCCGGCCTCTTTGCCGCTTTTCCTCACGGCGCTGTTGGGGATGGCCATTTTGGTCTTTTTCGCCCGCGGCCGGAAATTCGTGAAAATCTGAATTCCGCTTTAGAGCCCCGCCAGCAGCTTTTTGGCCTCGTCCAGGCCGGCATAGTGCGCGTCTTTGGCGGTGGCTTTCTGTAGCTCGGCCTTGGCCTCCGAGGGGCGATTGGCTTTGAGCAAAATGGCGCCATAGTGATAGTGCACCTGCGGTGGCAGCTTGTCGTCGCTGATGGCCATGGCGCGTTCCATCGCGGTCTGCGCCTGCTGGACATTGCCCTGGCGGTAATAGACCCAGGCCAGCGTATCGAGGAACAAAGGATTGGACGCGGCTGAAAACCGCTCGGCGGCCTGCCGGGCCCGCTCAAGCGCCGCCGGATCGGCATATTCGTAATCGGCGATAATTTCGGCCAGATTGTTGGCGGCGGCGTCCAGATCCGGATTGCGGGCGAGCAGGCTCTCATAAAGTGCGATCGCTTCCTGATGGCGTCCGACCTCGCCCAGAATCTGGGCTTGCATCAAGATCGCGCGCATATCGTTGGGGGCGGCTTCGGCGCCTTTCTTCAGCGCCTCAAGCGCGGCGTCGATATTGTGATCGATCAAAAACATCCGTGCGCGGTCGAGATAAGGTTCCGGCCGCGACGAGCCGCTGCTGATCGCGGCGTCAAAATCCGCCGAGGCTTGAGTCTTGTTGCCGGCGACCAGATAGCTTTCGCCGAGAATGGTATTGACGATGGGCGTCCGGCTTTTGAGCGATTCCATATAGCGGGTCGCCTCGTCCATATGCCCGAGGCTTTGATAAGCCACTGCCAGCGCGGCCAGAGCATGCTCGGCCAGCTTCGCGGACGGATCGGCCTCGATCACCTGTTTATATTGCGCGATCGCTTCTTCGGATTTGCCGGTCTTTTCCAGTAATTGGCCGCGCAGAAAGGCGGCCGCCCCATGCTGTCCCTCGAGCGCATCCAGCGTGCGGATCGCCTTATCGGCCGTGTCCCAATCCTTGGTGGCGATGGCCACGCGCGCGGTGCTTTCCCAGCCGACGGGATATTTCGGCTGGGTCTTGGTGACGAAGAACAGCAGATCCATCGCGCGTTTGGAATCGCCGTTCAGATGATACATCTGCGCCAGACGCACGCGCGCAGCTAGATCGAGCGGATCGGCATCGATAAGCTGGTTCAGCGTATCGATGGCGAGATCGAGATGCCCCTGCAGCAGGAACGTTTCACTAAGCAGGCGCAGCGCTTCCTTGGCTTTCGGCCGCTCGCGGATAATGCTGCGTAGATCGACGGCGGCGCTTTGGTAAGCGCCGCGGTCGGTTTCAAGATGGGCCTTGATGAAAAGCGCATCGAGATTGCCGGGGTCTTTCTCCAGCACCGCCCGAGCCAGTTTTTCGGTCGTATCCTTGTCGCCTTTCATGTAATGAATGCGGGCGAGGGCCGTGCGGGCATCTAAACCCTGCTTGTCGTACTGGTTTTTGGCGACAATCTCGTTGAGAAAGGCGGTGGCGCGGTCCATCGCGTTTTGGCTGAGATAAAGATCGACCAGCCAGGTGTTGAGCTCGATTTTGTCGGGATTGGCCTGCATAGTGGAACGGATTTCCTTTTCGGCATCGTCAAGACTGCGGTGATCGCCGAGGAATGCTACCAATTGATATTTCATGTCCCAATTGTCCGGCATCGCCGCGACGCCGTCGCGCAACGCCGCTTCGGCCTTGTCGGTCTGGCCGGCTTTCAGATAGACAAGCGCGAGCTTGACGCGATAGCGCAAATCCGTGGGCGCCAATTTGAAAATGGCGCCGTAGGATTCGGCAAGCTTGTCGAAATTATTGGAGCGTTCATAAATCTCGGCTTCGATCGTACGTAGCGGCAGGCTTTTGGGATTACGTGCGATGCCGTCCTGAATGGTGGCGAGCGCCTTAGCATCATCGCCTTGCGCCGTGTAAAGGCCGCTCAGCACCGAAAAAGCGATCGTGTTGGCGGGATCCTTATCGAGCGCGATGTGCGCTTCGCGCTCGGTGCCGGGAAAATCCTTTTGACGCAGAAGCAGCGCCGCGCGCAACGCATGGCCTTCGGGATCGTCCGGCGTTTCGGACAGCACGCGCTCGATGCGCGTTTGCGCTTCATCCGGATGGCCGCCGGCCAGATAATACGCGGCCAGTTTGAGCAAAGCGGGACGGAAATGGGCGTCTTGCTGTTCGGCATGCGTGAAATCGGCAAAGGCGCCGTGGAACTCGCCTTCGGCCTCATTCACAAGGCCGATGCGATAGACGACTTCAGGGTCCGCGGGGCGGATGCGCAGGGCGTTGCGGTATTCGATGCGCGCTTTCTCATATTTGCCGGCATCGAAAAGCTCATTGCCGCGCTTGAGATAGCGCGCCTCTCTCTGTTCCGGGTTGCCGCAGGCCGCCAGAGCGAAGAGGATGAGGAGCAGGGCCAGTTGCGGCCGGGTTTTGCGAATGAAGTCCATAAAGATACGCTTTACGAGTATGCCTTAAATTCCCTGCAAACTAGCGCAAATAGCTAGGGTGCGGCAACTGGCTTGGCGGAGGGGCTGCCCGGAATGAAGGCGCCGATCCGGGACACGGTTAGGGTTAAAAACTCATTCAGCCGCCGCCCGGCATCCGCCTCGCTTTCCCTGGCGCCGATGGGTGTGGCCAGGCGGATCAAGGCGCCGTCCGTGCGGTTCATCAGGATCGAATCCCGCAGCAGATAGTATTTGGCGCTGTAGGTTTCGGTCAGGTTGCGGCCGCGCTCGTCGAACCAGTAATAGACCAATTCGGCCGCGTCGCCGCGGCGGATCACAAGGCGGGTGAGTTTCAGATTTTCGCTCCGCGCCAGCGGCAGTTCCTGGATGCGGCTGGTTTCGATCTGCCAGCCGCCGCCCGGAATGCAATTGGAGGGCGAATGCGCCATCGCGCCGGTGCGCTGGCTGGCGTAATAGGCGATGTAGAGATTGACCGGCGCTTCCTCGTCGTGCCGGTAATCGGCCAGCCAGTAGTCGCTTAATTGCAAGGCCTGCAACACATCAGGCGCGAGATTATCCGATTGTCCGTGCCAATCGCCGATCATGAGAGGAAAAGAAGCGAATGGCGGATGCGCCGGCACATTCTCGGCGCGCTTTTCCATCACGCCGGTGCCGAAGAAAAGCGCTAGGATGGCGGCGATGGCGAGCGCGGCAAACCCGGGCCCTTTCAGCGCCGGTTTATTGCCGAACAGTCGCCCGCGCGGAAGACTGACATATTCATGGCGGAAATGCCCCGGCCGCCCGATGCGTTTGAGAATCCAGACCTCGACGAGCAACGCGGCGATGCAGAACAGGAAGACGCTCCAGCCTTCGAACGTGTGAATGAATCCTTCGGCCATCGCGCGGCCCCATCTATCGACCGCGATGCCGATGAAGGCGATGCGCAAGGAATTCAGGACGATGGTCAGTGGAATGGTGGAAAGGAAAATCACCGCGCGCTTCCACCAGCTATCTTTCAGCAGCAGCGCGACCAGATAGCCGAAGCTCATCAGCGGGAACAGGTAACGCAAGCCGCTGCAGGCTTCGACCACTTGCAACCGGTAGCTGCCGAGATCGATCACATTGCCTTGCTGGAATACCGAGATGCCGAGCAAATCGAGCGGAATTACGCCCAAAGTCGAGGACCACAGCTGCAACCGCTCCGACAAATCGGATTGCACGAGATGGGGCAGGGGAATGGCGAAAAGCAGATAGACCAAGGCGGGTGCGATCGCGCGCGTGACGGGACGGCCGAAAAAAGCGAGGCTGAGGCCGGTGAAAGCAACCACGAGCGCATATTCCGCGCCCATGATGAAAACCGACAGGGCCGCCACCAATTGCAGTATAGCGGCGGCGGTCAGCCAACCGATGCCCCACCAGGACGGGCGCAGCGGCGGTTTGGCCTCGGCAAGGCGATGCCAGGCCAGAAAAACCGCTATCAAAGGAATGAGAATGCCGTGGCTGTATTCCTCGGTTTGCCAGGCGGCGAATAAATCCTTCAGCGCCGCGTGTTGGGAAAAGAGAACAAGCAGCAACGCAAGTGCGGCCCCTATGAGGGGATGCCAAAGCTGCGGAGATTTTTTCATGAATGTCCCCGCTTTTTGAACATTCCCGCCGTCCGCAGGCAGGCTTGCTCCGCCAGACGCGCGAGCAGATAGAAAGGAACCGGATAGGGCTTTGCAAAAGTTGCCAGCGCCGCGCGCGCATCGCGCTTTTTCACGGCATTGATCAAAAGTCGCCATTGCAGCCGGCAATCGACGCTTAGATAATGCCGCCGCAATGCGGCTTGATCCGCCGCGCCGAGGCCGGGCATTTGCCCGAGCGCATGATCGCAATCGCGCAACAGCCGCAAATCTTCCTCCGTATGGCGGCCGCTGAGCGATTGTGGCCGCATCACCGCAACATAACCCGCTTCCGGCAGCAGATAAAAGCGCGCGCCGGACGCCAGTGCACGGGCGTAAAGCTCGTAATCCTCGCCGAGGCGCATAGTTTCCCGATAGGTGAGAGTGTGCTGGCTCAGAAACGCGCGCCGCATCAGCGGCTTGAGAAAGCCCATCTCGCCGCGCGGGTGTTTCGGGTCGGTGACGTTGGAGAGCACGAATTCTTTAAAGCTGATCAATGTTCCCCTCCCCTTGCGGGAGGGGTCAGGGGAGGGGTTCTCTCCACAAGGACCTAAGCTTGCGCCTGTTGAGACAACCCCCCTCCTAACCTCCCCCGCAAGGGGGGAGGAACTCGTTGGGTCTTTGCTGGTAGACTTGTCTATAGGCAAACCGAGTAAGCTCTTTCGTGGTCCATCAACCGCATCTTCGGCGACCTGCGCAATATCGTCGGCGATGAAGTCGGCCCGATCGGCGAAAGCCAGCAGACGTTTTAGCCGTCCGGGCAGGAAAAAGTCATCGGCATCGAGCATGCCGATCCAGGGTGCTGTGCTCTCACGTATCGCCCGGTTGCGCGCGGCCGAGGGGCCGCAATTGCGCGGCTGAACAAGGATTTTCAATCTGCCGCTGCCGTCGTCAGCCCCGCGCGCGGCGGCGGCCGTATTGTCGGTCGAGGCATCGTCGACCACGATCACTTCAGCCGCCTCCGGCTCCGCCAGCGCCGAGCGCACCGCGCGCGCAATCGTATCCGCCGCGTTGCAGGCGGCGATGATAATAGCGACGGAAGAGGCAGAGTTAGGCATGTTTCATCGGGCCTAGGCCCGTTTTGCGATTTTTTGTTTACCGGCTGCTTTCAACAGTGCCTGCTCGTAAGCGTCAGCCTGAAAATCGGACTGCATTTCCGGCCGCTGCGCATAGGCCAAAGCCGCCGCCGACAGATCGGCATAGGCGCGCTCATCCTGCCACAATTTTCGCACCGCCTGAACCCAATCCTCAATGGGGCCTTCGGGATCGAGCAGAAGGCCGCCCGGCCCCACCGCCTCCGGCAAGCCCCCGCGGCGCGAGGCGATGGCCGGAATACCGCTTATCTGGGCTTCGGTGACGACCATGCCATAGGCTTCTTCCCAAACGCTAGGTGCGAGAAGAATTTTGGATTTTCCGTAGACGCGCCGCATATCTTTTTGCGGTGGGGATAACGTGACGTTCGAAAGACCGGATAAGTTTTGTATAAGCTCGCGGCGTTGCTCGTTCGATAGAGGCCATGCCTCGACAAAAGAAAATGGAATGTCGGGACAAAGGCGGGCGATTTGGACTGCGATGTCGCGGCCTTTTTCAGGCACGGGATTTATGAACGTGACGTTTTCCCGCGTGGGTTCCGTTTTGTATTTTTCTAGCGACATAAATGGATAAATAACGATGGGATCGACGCCATATTTACTGCGATATTTTTCCGCCGTAAAACGGGAATTGGCAATACAGGGGATATCGCCCAAATGCTCGAACCGCGCAGCATGCTGGGAAAACTCGACGTCCTGGAGCATTAACAAAACCGGGATTTCCGTTGGGCGTGCTGCCAGGGCCATAAGCACGGGCTTTACCGCCATGACCACGATGAGGTTGGCTTTTTCCCGATTGGCGACATATTCTACTGCTTCCCACGGAAACCATGTGCGCCAGACTGGATAGCCCAATCGAATGTCTCTCGACACCTTGCATCCAAAAAGCCTTTTGTTGATCTGCATTTTGATGCGTGCCATCCATCCGATCAGGTCACCTGATATAAGCGCGCCAAGGACGGCAACCTTATGCCCACGCTCCACAAGATCGCGGCACAACTGATTGGCGGAACTTTGCAAGCCTCCCTGCATTTGAGGCAGATAGGGGTGCGCGGTGATGAATAATATTTTCAACATTTACCACAGGCTGCCGATTAAGAGATTTTTCTTGCCTTGAATTTGAGCCATTTGTGTGCATTTACAGAAGATAGAATTGTGCAGTTATGAATAGAATTTTCACATTAATTTCTTGATCGATTCCAGATAATATTTTATTGCACCGTGAATACAAAAAGTAACTCTAGTTTTAAAAGAGAATCCAATTTCTGGCATGTAAATACTTTTCCCAGAGATAGTTTCTTTTAATGCATTCCTAAGGTCCCAATAAAATGGACGGCAAAGGTTAGAATGTTTAAAAAGATATTTGGCATACAAACCTCCTAAGGAAATCATGTAATTTTTCATTAGCTTATAAGCATCAGAATCCAATTTTCTTCCATGATGATGAAAAACGACCATGTTGGGAACATATTCGATAGTTATACCGGCAAGGTAAACTCGAAAGAAATAATCTAAATCCTCTGCACCCGGCAGATTGGTTCCCGCACCGAAACGTTCGTCGAACAATCCAATCTGCTCGACAATAGAGCGACGCATCGTCATATTGCACCCAATAATCATACCGCAACCGAAGCTGCTATCAAAAAGGTTTGCATTCCTCGCATGATGCGTCCGCCGGTTCCAGCGTGTTAAAATCTCACTAGCTTTGATCGTTATTGGCAGATCTGTGAGATCGCCAAGTTCAACCCGGCCCCCCCGTAACACTGGTTCACTATCCGCGGCATCATGCCGCAAGGCGTCCGCAATGTGTTCTTTGCTTAGGCGGCAATCGTCATCGGTCCATACCAGCAATTCGCCTTGCACCGCGCGCAGCGCGCAATTACGGGCTACGGCAAGCCCCTTGCGGGGCTCATGCAGCAAGCGGACGGAAAAGGCACTGCTGGTGGCCCATTCCCGCACGACGGCAGACGTGTTGTCCTGCGAGCCATTATCGACCACCACAATTTCGGCATCCGCCAGCGCCGCGTGGGCCAGCGATTGCGCAACGGAATCCAAGCATGGAATAATAGCATGCGCCCGGTTGCGCGTGCAGACGATGATAGAGAGTTTCATAGATTATCCATTGGATTTCATTTCTGCTTTGTTGGGCATATCGCCTGCTTTCACCGATTGCCAAATCTCTCCAATCGCCCGTTCCACCGTTTCCACCGCTATGCGCCGCAAACATTCGCGGTCGATCGGGCACGGGTCTCGCAGCCAGCAAGGCGAGCATTCGATGGGCGTATACAAAATTTTATTTCCGGGATAAGCCGCGTTTTCTGGCCACTCATAGCCGCCGAGAATCACGACCGCCGGAGTCCGCACGGCGCTCGCGATATGCAGCGGCCCCGAGACCGGCCCCACCATAATATCGGCCGCAGCTATGCAGGCAACGAGTTCTGCAAGGCCGGTCTTGTCGCGCAAATCGACAAAATTCGGCATTGATATGTCGCCGACGCCCGGTTCGCCTATCTCGATGACGGTAGCGGTTTTCAGCAGCGAC
>Ga0307471_100001531_pt1 | contig 12671 bp, 15 predicted proteins | sample atmos_gasesAM3C__2_FD_204566 | JGI IMG/M metagenome (GOLD analysis project Ga0307471, IMG submission 204566) | Hardwood forest soil microbial communities from Morgan-Monroe State Forest, Indiana, United States - atmos_gasesAM3C_515 | ecosystem: Environmental > Terrestrial > Soil > Temperate... | reverse complement strand
GTGACTTGGGCTCATTGCAGGGCTCTACCCCAACCGGAGAGGCTAAGCCGTGAACCAGCGTGTCGCGCTAATGGCCATCATCTTGTCCTTGGGCCACAGCTTTGTGCTTGGACAACAAACCGCTTCGATCTCGCCGCGAGTTATCACCCTTCGCGAGGCCGTGGAACTGGCCCTGAAGCACAATCATGTTGTACGGATAGCCGAATTCAAGGTCGACGAAAAGCAGCATGCGAAAGAAGTCGCCAGAAGCGCGTACTTTCCACTCGTAAGAAATGACAGCGCCCTTGCCCACGTTACCGACACTCAGTTCATCGCAATTCCTGCAGGCGGGCTCGGTATTGTGGCTGGCAGTCTAATTCCTCCGCAGCCATTCATCATTAATCAAGGAGGGCAGACCTTCCTGACCAGCGGGACCGGCCTCGTACAACCTCTCACCCAATTGCTCAAGGTGAAGGCCGGAAACGAGGCCGTACGCGCTGAACTGGACGAGACGCGCGGAAAGGCACGCGGAGTCCAGAACGATATCGCACTGAAAGTTCATCAGCTCTATTACAAGATCCTGATTGCGCAATCGCGCCGCAGTGCGATCGAGGCGAAGATTCTTGCAAGCGAAGACCTTCAGAGTGAACGTGTGCAGCAAGTCAAATACGGCAACACCCTTGAAGCAGACCTCATAGAGAGCCGGACACAGGCCCTGGAAGTGAAACAGGAGCTGTTGAGCAATGATCTGCAACTCTCCGATTTGCGGATGCAGTTTAACGAGTCGGTTGGCTTTCCACTCGAAAAAGAGGTTGCTCTCGATCCTCAAGTTTCACCTCCGCCAGGTAGTTGTCTGCGCGAGGAGTGCCTGAAATTGGCCTTGGAGTCCCACCCGGAAATCGCGGAAGCGCAAGCGGCAGTGGAGCAGGCTGCTGCGGGGATTCGCCTGGCAAAGCGTGAATACCTGCCGGATGTCGAAGCCTTCGCTCGTTACAGCTACCAGAACAATGTCCCGTTCCTCGCCCGCAACTTCGGAACTTTCGGCTTTCACCTCAACTTCGATCTTTTCGATGGAGGCAAGAGGCGGGCCGTGGTGCGCGAACGTGAAGCGCAACTGGCCCAGGCAAAGGAGAACTTGGCGCGCGTCAGCGAGGAGGTCGAACTGCGCGTACGGGCCGCGTACAACAAGTTGGAGCGTACTCAGCAGATGGTTGCGGTTTCAGAGGAATTGCTGGCGCTGCGCACGGAGAACCGCCGCGTCGCGACGCAACAGATCGAGCAAGGGGCATCCCTCCGCTCCCAGGTCCAGGCGGCCGTGGCTCAACAGCTTGAGGCCCAGACAATGCTCCTGCAGTCGCAGCTCGATTATGCTCAGGCGCATGATGAGTTGACTGAAGCGACAGGACAGTCTCCCCAATGATCACACGCTCGAACACACGGGGAAGCAAAAAGGTCGTATGAAGAGATCCACCCTTCAGACGGCGCTGCTAATCGCTTCTTTGATGGTGTCCCACGCCTTTGCAGAGCCGATGACCTTTGCGAGTCCCACAAACATCTTCGCGCCCGTTTCCACGCCAGCGAAGTCAATCTTCGGATTGTCTATGTTCGTACTTGCGGTCACGGCAGCCATATTCGTGGTCGTATTCACCTTGCTTTCCTACTCTGTCGTGAAGTTCAGAAAAAGGGCCAATGACGACGGCCGCGAGCCTCCGCAGGTGTACGGCAGCAATCAGGTGGAGATCGCCTGGACCGTTATCCCCGTCCTAGTTGTTTTGACCCTACTCGTGGCAACCGCGCGAGTGATTGCCGACGTTCAAAACGCCGCGCGACCTGACAACGCCATCGAAGTGACCGCCATCGGCCACCAGTTCTGGTGGGAGTTCCGCTACCCGGCGCTGGGAGTCGCGACTGCCAACGAATTACATGTTCCTGTAAGCGATGGCAATCACCCGACCCCGACGTTCATAAAACTGCTGTCGGCAGATACTGACCACAGTTTCTGGGTGCCACGTTTAGCGGGCAAAACCGACCTGATTCCCAACCATCCGAACAGCATGTGGATCGACCCGCATGAGACGGGTCTTTACCTGGGCCAGTGTGCGCAGTATTGCGGCACGCAACACGCCAAGATGCTCCTGCGTGTTTACGTGCAGTCCCGAGAAGATTTCGAGCGCTGGATTCGGGAGCAACGCCAACCGGCGGTCGTAGCCGATGCCGTTTCCGAAGGGCGACGAGTATTCGAAACAACGGCCTGCATCAACTGCCACAGCGTGGCGGGCACAATGGCGACCGGGCATTTCGGCCCCGACCTCACACACTTAATCAGCCGCGAGACAATTGCTGCCGGCGCGGCCCTTAATACGCCTGAGAACCTACGGCTCTGGATTCGAAATCCCGACGCGATCAAGCCGGGTTCGCTAATGCCAGCGATGCAGTTGAACGATCGTGACTTGGACGCGTTAACAGCTTATTTGGAGACGCTGCGTTGAAGGACCCATTGAACATGCCGAGGAGATCGCACGATGTCGAGTGATTCCACTGCATTGCCGAGGGCGGAAGCAGCATCGCGTCCCCTGGTCGATGCGCTCCACGGATGGGTTACTACCGTCGATCACAAGCGGCTGGGCATTCTGTACATCCTCTATGCCCTGATTTTTCTAGTGATCGGCGGGATCGAAGCAGGGATCATGCGGATCCAGTTGATGCACGCGCACAATGACTTTGTTTCGCCGCAGGTCTTCAACCGCATGTTTACCATGCACGGGACCACGATGATCTTCTTCGTCGCGATGCCTCTGGTGTTCGGTTTCGCTAATTATTTGATTCCTCTAATGATCGGCGCGCGGGACATGGCGTTCCCGCGCTTGAACGCTTTCAGTTTCTGGCTGATGGCATTAGGAGGCTTTCTCCTCTATTTCAGCCTCGTGGGAGCAAACGGTCTGTATGGGGCCGGAAACTCTCCGGATGTCGGATGGTTTGCGTACGCACCATTGACATCGAGGACGTTTTCCGTCGGACACAGCACGGATTTCTGGACCTTGGGATTGCTCGTGTCGGGCTTCGGCAGCATCGGCACGGCAATCAATATCCTAACGACGATTCTTTGTATGCGTTGCCCGGGGATGAGCTTGGGAAAAATGCCGTTGTTGGCTTGGCTCAACCTTGTCATGTCCGGCATGGTAATCCTTGCCATAAGCCCGCTTACGGCGGCACAGGTAATGTTGCTTGTCGACCGATATCTTGGCGGCCACTTCTTCGATACCCAAGCTGGCGGCTCGGCCGTGGTTTGGATGCACTTCTTTTGGATCTTCGGGCATCCGGAGGTCTATGTTCTTGCCATCCCTGCATTCGCCTTTGCATCCGAGATCATCCCCGTGTTCTCCCGCAAGGCGATCTTTGGCTACCCGGTTATGGTGGCGGCTACGATTTGCATCGGATTTATCGGCATGAGTGTGTGGGCGCACCACATGTTTACGGTTGGCATGAGCTCGAGCGCCAACACTTTCTTCGTACTCTCGACAATGGCCATCGCGGTTCCCACCGGAATCAAGATCTTCAACTGGTTGGCCACTATGTGGGGAGGAAAGATTGAGTTCAAAACACCGATGCTGTTCTGCGTTGCTTTTGTCTTCCAGTTCTTGGTCGCCGGCCTCACCGGGATCATGTTGGGGGCCGCGCCCTTCGACTGGCAGCTGAGTAATTCATACTTTGTGGTTGCACATTTTCATTACGTGATCGTGGGCGGGATTCTGTTCACGATCTTCGGTGCTTTCTATTACTGGTTTCCGAAGATGTCGGGAAAGATGTGCAACGAGACTCTGGGTAAGCTCCACTTCTGGCTGTTCTTCATCGGGTTCCACCTGACCTTCGATTTCATGCACATTCCCGGCATGCTGGGCATGCCGCGTCGAATCTACACCTATGAGCCCGGGCGTGGCTGGGATGTCTGGAATCTCATCGTGACGATTGGTGTGTTCTTCCAAGCTCTGGGTACGGTAATTTTCGTCACCAATCTTCTGTGGTCCTACTTCAATGGAAAAGCTGCGGGCAGCGATCCTTGGGACGCCTGGACGCTCGAATGGTCCACACTTTCACCGCCGCCGGCGTATAACTTCGCTTCCATTCCGGTGGTCAAGAGCCGCCGTCCGCTCTGGGACTTGAAGCATCCGAACGATCCTGACTGGAAGTACGAATGATGAGGAGAACATTGTGAATGCGACCTCCATGACCGTAGCCGAGACAATTCGGTGGGACCGTCCTGTGCGCGGACGCGTCGCAATCTTCGGCTTGATCGCTGCTGAGGCCGCAATTTTTTCTATCTTTGTAGTTGCGTATCTTTTTTACATTGGCAAGAGCCTCACGGGGCCGATGCCGAAGGACGTTCTCAGCGTCCCGATCTTCTACACGATTTGTTTGCTCTCCAGCAGTCTGACGATCCACCTCGCCGTCAGCGCTCTTCGTCGGAAAGGCGTGAGAGGTTTTGCGGTCTGGTGGTTCGCGACCATCGCTCTGGGTACCGCTTTCCTGTACGGGACCGCCACTGAGTGGCACCGCCTGATTTACCACGACGGATTGACGATCAGCACGAATCTGTTTGGGACCACCTACTACTCATTGGTCGGACTGCACGGGTTTCACGTCGTGGTGGGGCTTATTGCACTCTCGATAGTTATGGCGCTAGCGCTTTTGGGAAACGTGAGTTCGGAGCACACTGAACGTGTCGACGTTTTGTCTCTCTACTGGCATTTCGTGGATGCGGTTTGGGTTGTCGTTTTTACGGTCGTCTACCTGATTGGACGATAAGGGAAAGGACTGGAAGATGGCACCGGAAACATTTGAAGGACCCGCCGGGGCAGCACAGACGCCACGCACGATCGACCTTCCCGCACCGACGGCGTGGCCGATTATCCTGGCTTTCGGCCTTACACTCGTCTTTGCCGGGTTGGTCACCCGCGTCTCCCTCAGCATTCTTGGTGCAATGTGCGCCTTTGCCGGAGGTGTCGGATGGTTTTTCGATGTTCTGCCGCACGAAAAGCGCGAGTCTGTACCGGTAGCCGACGGAGTGCCGACGGTGGCCACCAGTCGCCCGCAAGTCGCTCGCGTCGAATGGATCACGCATGAACTGCACCGCGCACGGCTGCCACTGGAGATCTATCCGCTTTCGGCCGGTGTCAAAGGCGGCTTGGCAGGAAGTGTAGCGATGGCCGTCCTGGCAGTCCTTTATGGAATTGTCAGCGGCAAGGGGATGTGGTATCCGATCAATCTTTTGGCCGCTGGGTTATTTCCGGAGCGGTGGACCATCGCGCAAATCTCCGCGTTCCATTGGAACGCCTTGATCATCGCCACGATCATTCACCTAGTAGGTTCTTCGCTCGTCGGGCTTCTTTATGGCGCCGCGCTTCCGATGTTTCCGCGCCGACCGATTCTGCTTGGAGGCGTGATCGCCCCTATCCTCTGGACGGGTCTGATCCATAGCATCCTCGAAGCGCTCGATCCCGTGCTCAACCAGCGGATTGACTGGTTGTGGTTTGTCATTTCTCAGATCGGATTCGGCATCGTCGCGGGCATCGTAGTTTCCCGCCAAGAGCGCGTACGGACCTGGCAATATCTTCCGTTCGCCGTCCGCGCCGGTATTGAAGCGCCGGGAACAATGGATGAGAGGAACGGAGAGAATCGCCAGCAATGAACCGTCGAGCTATTCTCGCTGCTCTCCCGGCGTTCGCGCTCCTGGTCTGCGCCGCGTGCACCAGTTCGCCCGGCGCACCTCCGGCCGGGTCTGAGGTAGTGCCACCGAGCACAGTCTTGGAGTTCAGTGTCCTTTATGGACAGAACTGCGCAGGATGTCATGGAGCGAACGGCGAGGGTGGCGCAGCTATGGCTCTGGCTGATCCCGTTTTTCTCGCAATTGCTGACGACACCGCGATTCGCCGCACCGCTGCAACCGGAGTGCCGGGCACTTCGATGCCCGCCTTCGCGCAAAGTGCGGGTGGAATGCTCACTGAAAAACAGATCGACGCCCTTGTGCGAGGAATCAGATCCTGGGCGAAGCCGGATGCGCTCGGCAATCAGATGCCGCCGTCCTACTTAGCGCAGGGTCTTGGCGATCCTCAACGCGGTGCCGACACCTATCGAACTTACTGCTCCTCCTGTCATGGACCGAATGGTGGCGGAGGGAGCAAGGCCAGCTCGATCGTAGATGGATCATTTCTTGCCCTGGTAAGTGACCAGCAGCTCAGAACGATAGTGATTGCAGGGCGGCCCGAGTTGGGGGCGCCGGACTGGCGCGGTAACGTCGAGGGCCGGCCCATGTCGGCCCAGGAGATTTCCGATGTCGTGGCGTGGCTTTCCAGCCAAAAGCCAACGCTTCCGGGACATCCGTATCCGATTGCTTCGACGAACCCTGCCAACGGAGGATCTCGATGAGTACAGAATCCGGAATGTCCAGACGAGCAATCCTCGTAAAACTCGGGTTGCTTCTTAACGGTATCGTCGGAGCTGTTTTGGCCGTGCCGATCGTGCGCTATCTCGTTTCACCGGTGACTCGCGAAAGGCAGATCGGATATGAGTCGTGGCTTACTCTCGGCGGGCTGGAACAGTTTCCTGCTGGCCAGACACGTCTCGCCACGTATCGAAACCCTGCCGTGAATGCCTGGGACGGCGAAACCGCTGATATCGCATGCTGGGTTCGAAACGTTGATGATCAGAAGTTCCAGGTCTTTGCCATAAACTGTGCGCACCTGGGATGCCCAGTTCGCTGGTTCGCCCAGTCGAACCTCTTCATGTGCCCCTGCCACGGGGGCGCTTACTACCAAGACGGTTCGCGCGCTTCTGGACCACCCGAGCGCGGATTGTTCGAATACCACTACAAAGTTGAGGGTGGAAAACTTCTCATCAAAGCTGGCGAGATGCCGACTCCCGGTCGCGCGGCGAACACAAAGGGCGGGGGAACGACATGCGCCTGATCCAAAAGGTTGGCGAGTGGTTCGATCTACGGCTGCAGCTTGGCACGTCCATTCGCGAGACAGCCGAGCACCCCGTTCCGCGCGAGACCGCAAGCTGGTTCTATGTCTTCGGCAGCGCCGCGCTCACCGTTTTCATGCTCCAGGTTGTAACGGGCATCTTGCTCGCACTGATCTACGTGCCTTCCGCCGGAGAAGCATGGAACAGCCTACAGACGCTCAATCATGGCATATCCCTAGGTTGGTTCATACGAGCGCTGCATGGGTGGGGCTCGAACTTCATGGTCGCGATTGTCCTGATTCACATGGTCCAAGTTTTCCTGTTTGGAGCGTACAAGTTCCCAAGAGAGCTCACGTGGATCGTTGGCGTTCTTCTCTTGCTCGTGACTCTCGGGATGGCCTTCACGGGCCAGGTACTACGATTCGACCAGGACGCCTACTGGGGACTAGGGATCGGTGCATCGATCGCTAGCCGCGTTCCGGTGATCGGCCCTTGGGCTGTAAACCTCATGCTTGGGGGTCCGATCATTGCCGGCGCGACGCTTTCACGATTCTTTGCGCTGCACGTTTTTATTGTCCCTGGATTGTTGATTGCTTTCGTCGGCGTTCACGTGCTCATGGTGCTGAAGTTAGGAATCAACGAGTGGCCCATGCCAGGACGTATCGTTCGGCGTGGCACGTATTTGCAGGAATATCGCGAGTTGACGCATAAACAGGGTGTACCTTTCGTGCCTAGCGCGGTGGGGAAGGACATACTGTTCTCCGGTTTCATTCTTCTTTCGATCGCTGTCTGTGCGGTCTATTTTGGTCCCTTTGGTCCGGGCGGCCAGCCGGATCCGACGATTATCCAGACTGCTCCGCGTCCTGACTTCTTCTTTTTGTGGCTGTATGCGCTGCTTTCCTTCTTGCCCCCGTCAGCCGAGACACCCATCTTGCTGATTGGCCCCGCGGTCGGAATCGTTGTCCTCCTCGTACTTCCGTTGGTAGCGGGCGAAGGCGAGAAGAGTTGGAAGCGCAGGCCGATTGCTGTCCTCACGATTCTATTGATCGCGGTAGCTCTCGGTACTCTGACGCATTTAGGTGAGCACACACCCTGGAGTCCCGTCATGGATGCTTGGAGCAGCCAACCGATTCCCTCAGAATACCTGCGGGGGCGCACCGCCTTGGAGCGTCGCGGTGCGCTGGTTTTTCAGGCGAAGCAATGTCACAACTGTCATTCCCTCCACGACAAAGGAGGTCAACGCGGGCCAGCGCTCGACAGTGTTGCTCTACGTCTCACTGAAGATCAGCTTATTCGCCAGGTGATCCAGGGCGGGGGGAATATGCCAGCTTATGGAAAGAATCTCAGCCCGGCGGAGACCACTGCGCTGGTGGCGTTTCTTAAGACGTTACATCCGGCTAGTCAACTGCCAGCGCGTGACGCTTCTCGAGCTGTTGCACTCGGCGCAAGCGAGGTCACCCCACGGTAGTCCTAGCCATCTTCGAGCCCCATGCCCACATGCAGCCGCTGTCGCTGCTCCTCGCCGTCGCATTCGCGCTGGTGGTCACAGCGTTATATTACTTGCGCGGCTGGCTTTATCTCCGAAATGCTCTCCCAAATCTCATCCCCGTTTGGCGGTTGGTCGCGTTTGTGTGTGGCCTCGTCTCAGTCTGGACTCTCGTAGCGTCCCCCCTAGCCACACTTGATCGTCAGTCGCTCAGCATCCACATGATGAAGCATCTCCTGTTGATGACTGTTGCCGCTCCTCTAGTCTTGGCTGGGTCGCCACTGGTCGTACTGCAGAGCTGGACGTCGAGATTCTTCATTGAAAACAAAGTGCTCCTCGACAGCCTGCCGGCGGGATCGTTCGAACAGTGTCTTACGCATCCTGTATTGTGCTGGTTGGTTGGTACTTCTGCGGTGATCGGGTGGCATCTTCCCGTCGCATTTGAGCTGGCCATGCGGTCGCATTGGATACATGGCGCCGAGGACGGATGTTTTCTTCTGGCTGGCCTCTTGTTCTGGTGGCCCGTGCTACGGCCCTCTTCGAGTGGAGCGGCGCCTCGGTGGTCCATGGCTTTATACCTTTTCCTCGCCACGCTGCCTTGTGACCTTCTTTCTGCATTCCTGGCGTTTTGTGACCGCCCTGTTTACCCTTGCTACCTGTCCACAACTCAACTGTTCAGTTTGTCTCCTCTCCAAGACCAGGAGTGTGCTGGAGCGCTGATGTGGGTCTGGGTAACGTTCGCGTATCTGATTCCCGCAGTCGCCATCACAATGCAGATACTCTCGCCTCCTAATCAACGCTCGCACAAACCAGCGCAACTCGCGTGGCGCAACCTCGCGGCACAGCCACTAAATGGTTCCGAGGCGGAGGTGATCTAGACGTGGCGAGCGAATCCATCCTGATTATTAGCGCCCCGTCCGCAACGGCGGCAGACGCGCAGCCAACGTTTGCAGTTCGCACTTATGCGATGGTGTCCGACTATTGGGCGCTTACCAAGCCAGAGGTCAATTTCCTGATCGCGATGGCAACTTTCACCGGCTTCTATTTGGGTCATGCGACAGAGCCGCAAGGTTTTCCATTCTGGCTGTTGATTCACACGTTATTGGGCACTCTGCTGGTTGCCAGCGGCACCGGTACGCTGAATCAATATATCGAGCGACGTTTCGATGCCCAGATGCGCCGGACGGCCCGGCGGCCTCTGGCTGCCGGCAGGCTGAAGGCAGACGTAGTTCAGGGGTTCGGTGTGGCTCTGTCGGCGGTGGGCATCATTTATCTAGCGATCACCGTCAATGCGCTTGCCAGTCTGCTCGCGATCGCTACGATGTTGTCTTACTTGTTTCTCTATACTCCCCTCAAACGAAAAACACCCCTATGTACTCTGGTCGGAGCCTTTCCGGGCGCAATGCCGCCGCTGATCGGATGGGCAGCAGCATCGGGTAAATTAAGCCCGGAGGCATGGGCACTCTACGCTGTGCTTTTCCTGTGGCAGTTCCCACATTTCATGGCAATCGCATGGATGTATCGTGACGACTATTCCCGGGCCGGATACTTGGTCCTTCCGAGCGGTAAATCAAAGGCCGGTTTCATGGGCTGGCTGACCCTGTTGCCGCTCCTTGGATTGAATCTCGTGAGTTTGATACCGGCGTTCACAGGTCACGCCGGTCCTGTCTACCCAATTGGAGCTTTGCTCCTCGGTTCGAGCTTTCTCTATTTCGGCGCACAACTGGTTCGTCGAAAATCGAATTTAGCAGCCCGCCGACTACTTCAGGCGTCGATTGTCTATCTTCCATTGGTTTTCATCTTACTTACGGTCGGAAGGAGCTAGCGCGGAAAATGGGGCGGAGCAGATTGGTCTGCGTGTTTACTGGCTTTCCTAAGGTTCAATCGATTCGCCTGCGTCGCCTGTTTCAACCGCCAGTACCAGATTCTGTAGATTTCGGCATACCTGTGCTATCGAAATTGGGGAGCGTTAAGTGCTTTGTTTCTCGCGTTCGTGGGACGAGGATTCACGGGAAGCACAAACAGAACTGCTGCGCTGATGACTCCAATGCGTTTCATGAGTGTTGCCTCGATACCAGCCTAAGCGGCGCGGGGAAGAATAACTGTCTTCTTTTGACCAAGGAGCGGGATGGCTGGTTGTTGCGCGTGCAGGGTGAGCCGCTTCGACGCCGGATCAGGGAACTGAATAAGTAAATGTAATTGCGGGGCGAACGCGAAAGCTAGTCGTGAAGAAGGACATCCAGAAGGGAACTATGAACTTGCAGGCCGCTCTCGCCGTAATTAACGAAGCCCAACTTTCTGAACCTGTTCATGAAGAAGCTCACCCGCGACCGGGTTGTGCCTATCATCTCCGCGAGGGTCTCCTGACTGAGCTTGGGGATGACAGTCTCGGGCACACCTTCCTTACCGAAATGCGCCAGCAAAAGCAGCATCCGAGCCAGCCTCTTTTCGCTGGAATTGAAGAGCTGATCCACCAAATCCTCTTCGTACCGAATGTTCCGCGCCAGCAGATAAGCGACGAATAGATCGGAGAACGTGTGTTCACGGTGAAGCGCGAGCATCATCGCCTTCTTGTCAATGCACAGGAGGTCGCAGTCCGTCAGTGCGGTTGCAGACCCCATGCGCAGACGCTGTCCAGCAAGGCCGCCTTCCCCAAAAAACTCTCCTGCGCCCAATATGCCCAGGGTGGCTTCTTTGCCAATTTTGGATACGACCGAGAGCCTGACTTTGCCTTCCTGGATGTAGAAGACTGTGTCCGCCGAGTCGCCCTGCGCGAAGATTGCTCGCTCCCGTGGAAAGGCCACGGCTTTCCTACCCTCGCCAATCGTGGCAAGGAATGTCTTCGGGTCGAAGGCGCGTCTTTTCTTGGACAGCTTACTTTCGGCCATCGGGGTTCTCAAAGCGTGGAGCTACACCTTCTAGAGATGTTGCCAGAAGGTGTTCACCCAAGATGTTCACTTTTGCTCACAATTGTTAAAAAGGCTGGCGGGGCCGTATGGAATCTGCGGCATGGCGAACTTACTGAAAATGTGCATTATTGAGCATTTTCCTGCTGTGAAACGTTGCATCATAATTTTGATGAAAACCAAGGAACTCACCCCGACACAAATAGTATCCGTGCCCTGTCCTACTTGTGGAGCAGCGACGGGGGAAGTTTGCGAACTGCATACAGGTGCTCCGCGCAGCGAGCCACACCGAGATCGCAAACTTGACGCCGCCGAGGCCATTGAAACGAAGCGGAGCAAACGATAAGGTCTTGAGGGTCGTCCTCACCGTACGTCGTTTCTCCTGTTTTCATTTGAGGTAGGCAGCTTCACTTCTGTGATGTGAATCGCGTCCTTGTCCGGGTAGACATGGCCGTACACCCGCACGTAGTGCCCTTCGTGGCCCTTAAGGATTTCTGGATTGTCCACGTTCCAGGCTCTCGCCAGACGACACGGTTGTTCGCAACGTCGACCGCCTCAAGGGTGACTTCCAACTGTTTGCCTGCTTTGAGGTAATGACCCGTTATGATCTCTGACACACCATCTCACGACCAGCTTGCTGAAGGTCTTGGTGTGGGTCGATGTATTTACTCGTGGTGGCGAAGGGACGAATTGATAAGTGCTGTTCGGTACTCAGCCTTGTGGCAATTTCATCCGGCAAAGCAAGGCGGAGGAAGTCCGTATCCTTATCCGCCCGCGATTACGTTGATCGGCAACTCAGCCTAAAGTTTTTCTGTTTTCATCTTTCTTCCACCGTCCGCGGGACAATGGCAAGACCCCACGCCAGAACGAGGGAGTGGAAGGTCTTTCGCGGTTTCGCGCTTCTGGGGAGGTTAAGCTTCCAAAGCATTCTTTGCTTCGCTCGACTCACTATCCATCGGGACGTGCGAGACGTGGAGGAAAGGTCCCACAATGAAGGTGGTCACCGATTCCTCCACGAGGGTGTAACTTGCGAACGGCTAAGAACCTGTATCGAGAACCACCCGAACTAAAAACTGACGTTCACCGGGACGCGGCCCTTTAGAAGCACTGTCTTCCCAGTCCGGTTCGCCGCGCTGCCCGCGACCCACGGCCCCATCTGCATTGAGGCGCTGGGATGCGGCAGCGAGTCCACTGGATTATGGTTGCTGTCTCCATGATCGTCGCCGAGAAATACCCCGTTGCTTTCGTACCCCATCTCGCCGAAGTTGCCGGTCGAGTCGAAGCTGCCAGACGCGGAGAACGAGTTGTCCTCATACGTCAGCGAAAACTTACCGGAGTTG
>Ga0307471_100001529_pt1 | contig 12680 bp, 8 predicted proteins | sample atmos_gasesAM3C__2_FD_204566 | JGI IMG/M metagenome (GOLD analysis project Ga0307471, IMG submission 204566) | Hardwood forest soil microbial communities from Morgan-Monroe State Forest, Indiana, United States - atmos_gasesAM3C_515 | ecosystem: Environmental > Terrestrial > Soil > Temperate... | reverse complement strand
CTCACTACATGGACGAGGCCGACAGCCTCTGCCAGCGGATCGAGCTCATGTCGAAGGGCGAAATCGTGGCTTCCGGCACGCCGGACGAGCTCAAGGCTCGCGTGGCGACCGGTGTTCTGCGCTTACGGGTGCGGAACGGCTCCGGGCGGGCGGACGAGGCAGTCGGCCTGGCGATTCGGCTCGGGCTCATCCCGTCGCGCGGCAAGTTCTCGGCCGAGGACTCCGTTATCGAGATGCGCGGCGAGCTGAGTGAGTGTTCCGTCAACGAGCTGGTGTGCCTGCTCGAGGAGTTCGGGGTCGGCGTGGTCGATCTGTGTTGGGGGCATGGCAGCCTCGATGACGTCTTCACCCAACTGGCCGAGTCGACTAGCGACGAAGGTCAATTAGAAGCAGTGACCATGGAGCACCGCGCCCTCGCTCGCCGCGGTGGACGGCGATGATCGGGCGGAATCTCGAGGCGGTCTGGATAGTCTACCGGCGCGCGCTGCGAGAGCTTATTGCGCTTGGTCCACAGACCCTGGTCGCACCGCTCGTCGTGCCGGGCTTCGTCTTGATTGCATACTCCAGCTTGTTCACGGACGTGTTCGCGCGGTTGAACTTCTCAATAGCGGATACGCCGGGCTTCGGCCCCAATCCTCATTATGTGCAGTACCTCATCGCCGCGCCGATGGTGATGTCCGCCCTGCTGAGCACAGCCTCGGCGGGTATCGGGGTGGCCGTGGAGAGGCAGCTAGGGTTCTACGACCGCATGGAGATTTCACCGCTGGGACCTTCCGTCAGCCAGATCGCGCGCCGGCTCGGTGACGGCACGCGAATCGCACTATTTGTCGTAGTGCTCACGTTCGTAGGGCGGGCGGCCGGGGCCGAGATCGTCAACTGGCCGCTTGCCCTGGGCGTCACCATTCCATTGGCTGCCGCGCTGGGAATGGCATACGGGGGAATCGCCTTCTCGCTCTGCCTCCGCACGGGAAGCGCGGAGGCAGCCCAGGCAGTTACGCCGCTCTTTCTGCCGCTGCTGTTCATGAGCACCGCCTTCGTTCCGTTGCCGCTGATCCCTCAATTTCTCCATCCAGTCGCGAAGTACAACCCGGTCTCCGCCATTTGCGAAGTCATCCGGTGTGCATACATGGGGCGGGTGAGCCATTCCGCTCTTCGGCAAAGTATCGTGGAGATTGGGATTCTCGCGGCGGTGTCGCAGACCTTGATCATCCGGGCCGAGCGCCGGCTGCGTCACCGATGAGTCGAGTGCAAGTGGCGGCTGCCGGTGCCCCAACGCCGAACGGTGCGAGCTAGCTTTAGATGTGTATTCCGAGAGGTAAACTTATGAATCCAGCAAACGATCAGCCGCTGGCGATCATCGGCATGAGCGTGCGGTTTCCTGGCGCCGACAGTCCGTCAGAGTATTGGGACTTGCTTTGTTCCGGCCGCACAGCTATCCGGACTGTTCCCGAGGATCGCTGGAATCCCGACCGGTTCTACAATCCCGACCCCAAGAAGCCGGGCACAACGTACGTTCGCACCGGCGGTTTTCTCCGCGGCGCGATAGACGAGTTCGACGCCGCCTTCTTCGGCATCTCGCCGCGCGAGGCCGTTTGGATGGATCCTCAGCAGCGGCTCCTCCTCGAAGTCGGGTGGGAAACTTTTGAAGACGCCGGCATCGCGCCGGACGAGCTCGCCGGCAGTTCTACCGGCGTGTTCGTCGGCGGGTTCACTCTCGACAGCCTGCTCTTACAATCGAGCGCGCTCAACCGAACCAAGCTCACCTCGCACTCTCCTACGGGTTCGTCAATGACGATGCTGGCGAACCGGCTGTCGTACTGTTTCGACTTCCGCGGTCCGAGCATGTCCGTTGACACCGCATGCTCGGGATCGCTCGTCGCGTTTCATCTCGCCTGTCAGTCGTTGCGGCAGGGAGAGTGCGCGCTCGCGCTCGCCGGCGGCGTGAATGTGATGCTGCTCCCGGATTACTGGATCGTTATGGCGAAAGGCCAGTTTCTGGCCAGGGATGGGTTCAGCAAAACGTTCGACGAAGCCGCCGACGGTTACGGCCGCGGTGAAGGCGCCGGGCTGGTGCTGCTAAAACCTCTGGCAGCGGCGCTCGAGGACAACGATCAGATCTACGCCGTTGTGCGCGGGACGGCCGTCAATCATGACGGCCGCACGAACGGAATCGCTGCGCCCAATCCCGACGCCCAGGAGGCGCTCATCCGGCAGGTTTACTCGCAGGCGCTGGTCCCGCTTGACCAGGTGCGCTATGTCGAGGCGCACGGCACGGGGACCGCCGTCGGGGATCCGATCGAGGTTTCCGTTCTCGGCAAGACGTTCGGCGGAGGGCGAAGCGGGAAGGATAGATGCATCGTGGGATCTGCTAAGGCCGCGATCGGCCATCTCGAAGCGGCGGCCGGAATCGCGGGCGTCACCAAGGCGGCGCTCTGTCTGTACCACGGCGAGATTCCTCCTCAAGCCAACTTGCAGACGCCGAATTCGAAGATCCCCTTTGAGGCCCTCGGGCTTCGCGTGCCCCGAAGTCGAGAGCCGATGCCCGCGGGCGACAGTCCCGCATACGCTGGAGTGAATTCATTCGGATATGGAGGGAGCAACGCTCATGTCATCTTGCAAGAACCACCCCGCCAGTAACTTTGATCGGCCGTGCCTGCTGCCTCTCTCGGCGCGACATCCCAATGCGCTGACTGCGTTGGCTCGCTCGTATGCCGAGTTGCTGTCCAGTCCAGACGGACCGGCTCTGCCAGACGTCTGTTATTCCGCTTCCATCGGCCGCGCGCACCACAACCATCGGCTGGCGCTGGTCGCCAATACGAGCGAAGCGATGGCAGGCGCCCTAATCCAATTCGTCGAACAGGGACAAACGGATTGCGGCTCTTCCGGGAGACTGTCTGTCGAACCGGCCCGCGGGCCTGTTTTCGTCTTTACCGGCATGGGACCTCAATGGTGGGGCATGGGAACGGAGTTGCTCGCCACCGAACCCGTATTCAGGCGGGCGGCCCTCTCCGTCGATGAGGCGTTTCAATCGCTATCCGGCTGGTCTCTTCTTCGAGAAATGCAACTGGACAAGGGGTCTTCGCGAATGAACGAGACGCAGGTGGCGCAGCCGGCAAATTTTCTGCTCCAGGTTGCGCTGGCTGCTCTGCTGCGTTCATGGGGAATTACGCCCGGGGCGATCGTCGGCCACAGCGCCGGCGAGGTTGCCGCCGCGTATGTCGCGGGAGTCCACGACCTGCAGGACGCCCTGAGCGTTATCTATCACCGCAGTCGCCTGCAACAGCGAGCGTCGGGCAAGGGCCGAATGCTGGCTGTAGGTCTCGGCTTGAACCATGCCCCGCTCCTGATTTCACCCTATGAGAAGGTCGTCTCGCTCGCCGCCGTGAACAGCCGGTCGTCTCTCGCGCTCTCCGGGTGCGCAGCGGCGCTGCAGGAGATCGCAGCAGAGCTGGATGGCCGTGGCGTGTTCAATCGCTTCGTACCCGGAGACGTGCCTTACCACAGCCCACACATGGATGAGCTGCTGCCCGAATTGCGCGAGTCACTGGCGCAAGTGCGGTCGCGTCCGCCGCAGGTGCCGCTGTATTCGTCGGTGACCAGCCGGCCGTACGACGCGCCCTTCGATGGCCGGTATTGGTGCGACAACATCCGGAAACCGGTCCTGTTCGCCGACGCTGTAGACAACATGATAGCGGACGGACACACGCACTTCCTGGAAGTCGGACCTCATCCGGTTCTTGCGGCCTCGATAAAGGAATCCCTCCGCCTTCATGGCCAGGAGGGCGCGGTGTTGGCGTGCCTGCGTCGTGAAGAACCCGAAGCAGCGATGCTCCGGCGCTGTGCCGCAGCACTATATGTGGCGGGCCATGAGGTCGATTGGCCCGTGCTGTCAGGCGGCCATGGACGTCGAGTGAAGCTTCCAACTTATCCCTGGCAGCGCGAGCGGCTGTGGTTTCCGGAATCGGCCGCCTCCGTTGCCGACCGGCTCGGCCGGCCGGACCATCCGCTCCTCGGCATGCGAGTTCCGGGTCCGGAGCCGTGTTGGGAAACCGGTCTCACTTCGGCCTATCTGGGATACCTGACGGGCCACGTCGTCGACAACACGGTCCTGTTTCCTGCGAGCGGTTTCGTGGAACAGGGGCTGGCCATTCACTCGCTCGTCGGCAGCGCGAAGTCCGGCGTCATCGAAGACCTGGAAATTCACCGGGCGTTAGTTCTTTCACCGGAGATGCAGCGCCACATCCGGCTGCAATTTGAGGCACACGCGCGGGAGTATAAGATCTTCAGTAGGCCGGATGGCGATTCCGGGGAATGGACATTGCACGCCACGGGGCGTATCTCAGAAGCTTCGCCGGCCGCATCCAAGCGCATCCCTCTCGGACAGATCCGAAATTCATGCCACGAGACCATCGACAAGGCGGCCTTCTACGCTCGTCTGACCGAACTAGGCCTCCAATACGGCGAACCCTTCCAAAGAGTCGAGCGCCTGTGGCGAACCAAGGGGCAAGCCGTTTCGGAACTGAACGCAGACACGTGCGCGCATGGCGCGGTTAACGGTTACAGGCTCCATCCAGCCGTACTCGATGCCGCCATCCAGTCCCTCGTGGCAGCGATCGAAACGGAACACGCCCCGGCACGTCCGTACGTGCCGGTCGGTGTGCGGCGTGTCACCTGGTACGGCAGCTCATCGGGCTCATGGTGGAGTCATGCACAGGTGGTCGAGCGCGGCGGCAGCGTCATCGAAGGCAACATCGTGCTGTGCGACGAGGATGGCTTCGTCATCGCCGAACTGCTCGGCGTCGAATGCCGTGTCCTCCCTTCCATCAATCGGGGCCCCGCGGAGTGGTCCAAACGGTGCACCTACCGGCCGGAATGGATGCGCGCCGACAGGAACAGCGAGGCCATTCCATGCGACGCAAGCCGATGGCTGCTTATCACCGACAACAGCGTCATTAGCGAAGGGATCGCCCACGAGCTGTTATCGCGGCTGCCCGCTGCAGACGTCGAGCGTATTTCGCGAGCGTCGGTCAATGGGGACATCGAACGCGCGATTGCCGAGCGCCCGGATGTCCAGAGAATCGTTTACTTGTGGCCGCTGGATGAGGCCGCGGGCGGCACAGACCCGGCGGACAGCCAGTCAACGCTCGACTTTATGTCGCTCATTCAGGCGCTCGCCCGGAGGGAACGCCGCGACGCACTGCGGGTCTATGTCGTGACGAAGGGCGCCCACGTCATCGTGGACGGTGACGCGGTTTGCATGTCACAAGCGGGCCTCGTCGGCCTTGCGAGAACAGCGCTCACGGAGCATCCGGAGACGCGCTGCACGCTGATTGACATCGGCGCCTACCTCAGCGCCGAGATCGCGTTCGAGATCGCTGAAGAGCTGCTGTGCGACAGTGGCGAAACCGAGATCGGCTTGCGCGGCGCCGGGCGTTATGCCTACCGGTTGGCTCCGTACGCGATCGCCCATCCTGCCGACGATGCACATCGGGAGCCCACAATCAGCGCCGCGGATGCCGGCGGGTTCCGGCTTGAGATCGGCGCTCCTGGACGCCTTGAGAGTTTGAAGTTTCACCAGGCACGGCCCCGTAAGCCGGGTCCGGGCGAGATCCAGGTTCGAATTCTCGCGGCAGGCTTGAACTTCAAAGATGTACTGAAAGCGATGTCGCTGCTTCCGGCAAAGGCGCTCGAACGCAGTTATCACGGCACGGGCCTGGGAATCGAGGCCGCGGGAGTCGTCTCGGCCGTCGGCGACGGCGTGACCGGCTATCGGGTAGGCGATGCTGTAGTTGCCTCGCTTCAGAACAGCTTCGGCTCTCACGTGACTGTGCCGGTCGATAGCCTGTTCGCGGTACCCAAGCTGGATTCGATGACATTCGCACAAGCGGCAAGCATCCCGGTCATCTTCATGACGGCCTATTACGCACTTTACGAACTGGCTCGCCTGCGGAAGGGCGAAACCGTCCTGATTCATGCGGCCGCCGGCGGGGTCGGCCTCGCCGCGATCCAGGTCGCGAAGTGGCTCGGCGCCAACGTCATTGCAACGGCTGGCAGCGAAGAGAAACGAAACCACGTCCGGTCGCTCGGGATCGATCACGTCCTGAATTCGCGCACGCTGGACTTCGCCGATGAAGTGATGACGCTCACCTCAGGCCGGGGAGTCGACGTGGTGCTGAACTCACTTTCGGGAGAGGCCTTGCTTAAGAGCCTCTCTGTCGTCGCTCCGCTGGGCCGCTTCATCGAAATCGGAAAGCGCGACATCGTCGAGAACGAGCGCCTGCCGATGCTGGCGTTTAACCGGAATCTCAGCTTCATCGCGTTCGATCTCGACCGGATCATGACGGAACAACCGGATCGCATTCGAGAACTCCTGCACGACGTGTGGGAGCGTTTTCGCGCCGGCGACTTCACGACGACTCCGATTGAGGTCATTCCCGCAGCACACATAACGGAAGGATTCCGCCGCATGGCGCAGTCGAAGCAGATCGGGAAGATCGTGATCTCCTTTGAAGACGTGGACGATCTGTTCGTCGTGCCGGAGAAACGGCAAGGCTCGCTGCTGAAGCCCGACGCGACATACATGATCACGGGCGGCTGCGGCGGATTCGGTCTGGAAGTCGCGAAGTGGATGGCGAGCGAAGGCGCCCGTCATCTCCTGCTCGTCGGCCGAAGCGGTGCGCGGTCGGCTTGCGCGCAACAGGCGATCGAGGACTTCAAAGCGAGAGGTGTCGACGTTGTGGTTCGGGCGGCCGATGTAACCGAGGAACGTCAGATCTCGGAGTGCCTCGCGGCCGTAGAAAGCAACATGCCCCCGCTGCGCGGCATCGTGCACGCGGCTGCGGTCCTCGACGACGCTCTTATGGTCAATCTCGACGCGGCGCGGTTTCGCCGGGTCATGGCGGCGAAGGCATCCGGAGCCTGGTTATTGCACAAGCAGACCCAGCATCTGGACCTGGAATTCTTCGTCCTGTTTTCTTCGATCTCTGCTCTCGTCGGCAACGCCGGGCAGGCCAATTACGTTGCCGCCAACACCTTCCTCGACGCACTCGCTCATCACCGGCGATCGATGGGACTGCCCGCGACCAGTATCAACTGGGGCGCAATCGCCGATGTCGGGATGGCGGCGGAGAACAGTGCAGTCGCCATGCATCTGGCCCGGCTCGGAATCAAGCTGATTGCACCGCGCGACGCGGTGGCGGCGCTTTCGCTTGCAGTGCAGAGTCATGACCCGCAGATCGCATTCATGGACGTCGACTGGGATGCTTGGTGCCGCTGCAACCCATCAACGGCGGCATCTCCCAAATTTGTTTTCGTGCTCCAGCAGTGCGAGACCAAACACACTGCCTCCGACAACAAACTCCGATCGATTCTGCTCAAGGCGTCACCGGACGAGCGCGCCGAGATTGCCGCGCTGGCGGTCGCCGAACTCATCGGCGAGACCATGCGCATGCCGCTCGACAAGATCGATCTGCACGTGCCCCTCACGGAAATGGGGATCGATTCGCTGATGGCGGTCGAGCTCCAAGTGGGAATCGAAACCAGATTCGGCGTCGAGTGCTCGATTCTCGAGCTGCAGAAGGGCGGAGATATTGCCGGCCTCGCCTGCGCACTCATCTCCCAAATGGATCTCCCAACAGAGCAGGTGCTTGTATGAACACGAACCCTCGCAAATGCCGCCTTCAGTAGGGTAAAACCGCGATGATACGTGTAGCTTTAAAAATGCTCCTGGGCGATCGCAGCCGTTACGGGACGTTGCTGATCGGCTTGACTGCTGTTGCCTTTCTGTTCGTCCAGCAAGGCTCAGTGTTCAGCGGCATCATCGAGCGAATTGCGAAGCCGATTGTGGAAGTGGGTGCGCCCATCTGGGTCTGCGATCCCAAGTTGCAGTCGATCGACGACTCGAAACCCCTGTCTGACACCGATCTTCAGCGCGTCCGCAGCGTGCCCGGAGTTAAGTGGGCAGTGCCTCTGTTTTTGCGAACGGCGCAAGTGCGCCTGTCAGACGGCTCGTTCCAGACCGTCCGCCTCTTTGGGATCGATGATTACTCCCTGGTTGGCCGGCCTCGGGAGATGCTGGCTGGCGCAACTTCAGGCCTACTCAATCCAGACGCTGTGATCATCGGGCAGGCCGAATCCGAGCGAATTGGCAACCCGCGAATCGGCGACACCTTCGAGCTGAACGATCACCGTGCTGTGGTGGTTGGAATTGCGAAGGTCTCTCGTGACTATGCTTCCAACCCCTATGTGTATACCACCTATAATCGGGCGATTAGCTTTGTTCCAGCACAACGCAAACAGTTGAATTTCGTGCTGGTTGCTCCCAAGGGAGGGTTCTCCCCAGAAGCCATCGCGGCCCAAATCCGGGGCGCGACCGGCCTCGGGGCCTACAGCCTTGACGGCATGCGGCGGTTGTCCATAGGGTACTACCTGCACAACACTGCCATCCCCGTGAACTTCGGGCTAGGACTCCTGATGACCTTCCTCGTCGGCATCTCGGTGGTCGGTCAAACCCTCTATGCGTTCGCTCTGCAGAACGAACGTTTCACCGCGGGACTCAAGGCCATGGGAACCGGGGACCGTACCCTCGTGTTGATGAGCATTACACATGGACTTACAGTGGGCATGGTCGGTCTCGCCATAGGCGGCGGTGCGGCTTGCTTCTTTGGGTATGCCACCGGCGGAGGGACAGGCAAGCTTGCCTATCACACGTCGTGGCAGCTCATGGCAATCACATTCGTTGTGGTCGTCGTCGTTTGTGTTCTTTCGAGTCTGTTTTCGGTGCGGCGCGTATTGCGCCTCGAACCAGCGGTGGTGTTCCGTGCTTGAAGCCACGGCAACTGCCAATGTCATAGTTGATTCTGAGCTGCGTTCCTCGTTAGCCCCTGTATCGCTGCGCGGAGTGAGGAAGAGCTTTGGGGTAGGCGAGGCGCACGTCGACGTTCTGCACAACATCGATCTTGATGTCCGGGCCGGCGAAATTCTCCTGCTGGTCGGACCTTCCGGCTGCGGGAAGACAACGCTTCTGAGCGTGCTCGCGGGGGTCATGGATCCTTCGGCGGGCGAGATCGAAGTCTTCGGCCAACGCATCGATCGAATGAGTCAAGGAGAGAAGTCGGTTTTTCGTCGCGACCACATCGGTTTTGTTTTTCAGCAGTTCAATCTGGTTTCTACGCTCACCGCGGCAGAAAATGCGGCTGTGCCGCTCTTGATCCGGAAGCAGCCGTACAAAACAGCAGTTCAAAAGGCGCGCGCTTACCTTTCACTCCTGGGGCTCGGTGATCGAGCCGATTTTCTGCCCGCCGAGCTTTCGGGCGGGCAACAGCAACGGATTGCGATCGCGCGCGCTTTGATCGGTGAACCGAAACTGCTGGTGTGCGACGAGCCTACTTCGTCTCTCGACTGGGAAAGTGGCCGTCAGATCATGGAACTGCTGCGTGACTTTGGCCGCAAGGAGGATCGCGCGGTCATCGTCGTGACCCACGATAGCCGTGTTTTTCCCTACGGCGACCGGATCGCGCGGATGATTGACGGCAGGATCAGCGAGCTCAAAAGAAATGGTCACTTCAAGGAGACATTATGAAGCGCACGTGGAACATTATTTTGCCCGTCTTGGGCGCTGCGTTCGCAGTGTATTGGGTCGCGGCGTCGGCCAGCACGGGAGTGGCCTCGCCTCCTGACAAAACTCCGGCCACCAGCGATTATGTCAACACGATCTCGGGCGCCGGCATTATCGAGTCGGGTTCGCGTGACATCGCGGTGTCTCCACAAATCGGGGGCAAGGTCGTGCAGGTTTTAGTGAAAGAAAGCCAATTTGTTCCCAAAGGTGGACCACTCTATCAATTGGATGATGCGGTCCTGCGTACCCAGCTCGCCGCGGCCGCTGCAGACCTGTCCCGCGCACAGGCAGCAGTGACCACGGCCGAAGCGCAACTTGCGAGTGCAAGAGCGTCCATGGCGAGCGCCCTCGCCAATCAGAAGGCTCTCGAAGCATCCCTGGCGGACCTGGAAACGCAGGCCCGTGCGAGCGAGGACCTCTACAAAGACGGTGTCATGGCCTACGTTGCCTACAACACCAGCGCGCGGGCGGCCGAGGCGGCGCGCAACAAAGTAGATCAGGCAAAGTCCGAGGTGGAGCAAGCCAAGATGCAGGTCAGGACCGCCGAAAGCCAGCTTGCCGAGAACTCTGCCAGCGTCGGATCTTACCGGGAGCACCGGGAGCAAATCGCGGTCGAGATCAAGCAACTCTGTGTCACCGCGCCAATGGACGGCCGCGTGTTACAGGTCAATATCCTTCCCGGAGAGTACGTACCGCCAAATCCCGCTAACGCGCCCATCCTGTTTGGGAGTACGGATACACTTCAAGTGCGTGTAAGTGTCGATGAAACGAACGCCCCATATGTCAATCCGGGAAGCACGGCAATTGCGCATCTGAAGGGCGACTCGACCAAGACGTTTCCACTGACTCTTCTACGCATCGACCCTTATGTCATCCCCAAGCGCAGCTTGACAGGAGACAACACAGAACGTGTCGATGTGCGTGTGTTGCAGGTCATCTACCGTTTCAAACCGCCAGCATTTCCGGTTTACGTAGGGCAGCAAGTCGATGTGTTCATCGCGGCGAACCAGTGACGCGCAGCGCAGAATCGCGGTGATAGGAGGCGGATTCCATTTCGCGCAAGGGCTCTTTCGGGCCGGACATCACGTTGAAGTTGATCGCCGGCCGCGCCGGCGGGTGATCGCAGGAGCCTACCTGGCGGGACTCTTGCCGAAACGCATGCTGCCGCGCCAGAAGGGGTCTTCCACCCTAGCAATGCTAGGCTCATTTCTTCGTCAGTCAGCCGCGATTTCATCCATACCGCGACTTCTCGCACACTAGATCGCGACTCCGTGAGTCCAAGTCTCTTTGGCTTCCGCACTCCTGCATCCATTCATGGAGAGTACCTGGGAAACGATCTCTGTTAAATGGCCGGTTCGATTTTATGTTCCACCGGGGAGAGAAGTCGCTACCGCTTATCCGCCGACGATTTGCTGATTGTTTCGCGATGGGCACTCCTCGCAGGAACCGATGTTCCGCAATTTCGGGACTCGCCAATCGGCCAGTCCGATTGTGGCGAAACAATGGTGACAATATCCTCCTCAAACGACTTGCGCAGGACATCAACGAAGTTAACACTGCCCTTGACGTAGCAAACAAGTTTATGGAGCAACTAGCAAGGAGCGATGAACTGAGATACGTCATTCTACGGTTTGCCTAGCGGGATGGAGAAAGTAGATCGTCAGTAAAGCAAAATTCGCGGGAACGATCCACCAACGCGGGATCTCGCCATTTGATGAGTGCCTCGCAGCGCTTCGCGAAATACATGACGAGAGCGCGTATGGAGCAATTGAAAGATTGGTGGAAGCCGGAGAACAAGTTGGCTTCACAGTTCATGACCTCATTCGGATGCTGAATGGCGGAATGACACTCGGCTCTCTCCTGGACTTGATTGGGACAAAGATGTCCCGAACATGCTTCCGCTCGGCATCAACTGCCGGCTGAAAGCCATCCGATGCGATAAGCTCTAGCAGCTTGTTGAAACACGCTCCTCCCTGATCGCCTGGTGGAAACACATGTTAACTGCGCCAGGAGGAACGATGGATGTGCGGCGAGACGAGAAGCAGCAAGACATATGCAGCTACATCTCGTCGGAGGAGCAAGTGCCGGCAGATCTGGTTTCCGGCGCACGTCTTTGAGGAAAAGTGACCCCGTTCTCTCCTGATTGCTGTCAGCCGCCGAACATTACGTGAAATTGATGTTGGACGCGGGATAAGCGGACTGAGAAAGTGAGCGGAAGATGTACCCGACGTTGGGGCCCGTTGCGCGCGCGGGAAGTCGCAGACCCTCAAGACACCACATAAAGCTGAAATCGGGCCTGCCGGCCCGAAGGCGCTACAGGCGTAACTCAGAAAGCAAGACTCACCGATGCCTCTGTTGGCCCGCACAGTTATGGGGGGTGTGGTACGCGTGGGCCAACAGCTCGGCTCGAAAAACGTGCGCACCCGCGCTCCTAAGGAGCGCGTGGATACCAAGGTTCTGGAGACCCTCGTGGATTTGGATTAGGGTGCACAGTTGCCGGTGGGCTTACGGGTGGACGCATTTATCGTTGGTAACGGCGAGCAGGTGGCGTTAGTGCGATAAGTATCGAGGCCCTGCATCGGTTTTGTCTGGACAGAGGGTTCCACTCTTCGGCCGTGCGTGTGTGCGCCCCAGCTACTCTTTAGTCTGAGAGGAAATTGATGATGAAAGCAGCATATATCTCCAACGACGGCCAATCACAGATGACTGTGGCCCTCACATGCGTCGAACTCGACCCTGACCTACAACAATGGCTTGAGTATGAAATGAACGCTGACCTACAAAAGGTCGCGGACTTTCTTGCACAGGCTTCACAGTTCTTCTCATCAGGCAACTGCGACGAAGCCTGCAAACAACTGACGGAGGCCGCAAATCTGCTTGAGCTAATCACTGTGAAGTCGGCGCCCGTGCTGGCGGCGAAGCCACTGGTAAATTATGGAAGCACAAGATGCGACAGCCTGCGGCAGGTATCTGAGCCGAAGAGGGGATCTATACCAGAATCTGAAACATTCATGGATTTACAGGATCTTTAACGTCAGCAACCCTTTCGACACACTCTGTGTAA
>Ga0307471_100001528_pt1 | contig 12684 bp, 9 predicted proteins | sample atmos_gasesAM3C__2_FD_204566 | JGI IMG/M metagenome (GOLD analysis project Ga0307471, IMG submission 204566) | Hardwood forest soil microbial communities from Morgan-Monroe State Forest, Indiana, United States - atmos_gasesAM3C_515 | ecosystem: Environmental > Terrestrial > Soil > Temperate... | reverse complement strand
GGCCGGCCGCGTCCATGACATAATGCGCGAACTCACCGCCATCGCCGTTGGCAACGGCGGCGATCAGCCACTGACCGTCATCGCTGCCGTGCAGTTGGATTTCGGCAATGCGTGGGAACTCCTTGCCGATGACATAGTTGTCCTGCTTGGGATCAGTCCCCAGCCGGTGAAAGTAGACTTGCTGGTAGAAATTAGCGTCCTCGGGCGGGCGCTCGTTGCCCTGCGGGAAGCGGGTGTAATAGAAACCTGAGCTGTCGCCCTTCCACTCCAGACTTCCACCGGCGGTGGCGAAATTGACCCGAGGCACCACGTCGGACAGTTCCTTGCCGCTGGCCACTTCGAAGACGTGAGCGGAGCTGTCTTCCGATCCATTTTCGGAGAGCGCGGCGGCGACGAATTTTCCGTCCAGCGACGGCACATAAAAATCCACCGCGGTGGAGCCTTTGGCGCTTGACCCGTTGGGATCGAAAACGACTTTGGCGCCAGCCGGATCATCCGTCGAAGGCAGAGCTACAAGCATGGGCTGCTGTTGTGGCGGCTGGTATTTCATGGCAAACAGAGTGCCGCCGCGGAATTGAAGGTAGTAGTAGGCGGCGGAGCTGGCACTGAGTGCCTTTTTGAGCATCTGCTGGAGGGCAGGGCGCGACGTCAAACGATCGAGATAGTCTCGGCTACCCGCATTCTGCGCGGCGCTCCACTGCTTGACTTCAGGCGCGTCCCAATTCTCCAGCCAGCGGTAGTCGTCGGTGATTTTGACGCCCTGATATTCGTCGTCGACGGGGCGCTTGAGGGTCGCCGGTGGCGGGGGAACGGACGGCACCTGGGCCATGGCCACCAGTGTTATGAGAGCGAAGGCAAAAACGAGACGGGCAGAGATGAATTTCACGAGAGGGTCCTTCATGAGTCCGGTCGAGCAGTAGGTTTTCCGCTTGAGTTTTGCCGCGGCGCACATTCTATACCAACTCGCTCTCCCTGCAGTCTCAAACTTGTCATCCTGAGCGAAGTTGAAGATGTGCTGTCGCTGGCGTCCGCAATGCAGCCGGCTGTGCGTACCTGGGGCGTTGCGGAATCGACCTCCGGCAAAAAGCAGGTCCCTCGACTCCGCAAACCATTCGCAAGCGAATGGTTCGCTCCGCTCGCGATGACAAGGGGTGGGTAGCGCCAGCGTCCCGCCGGCTGTCTGACGGCGAGACCTATTTTGGCCTGGTTATGGCGCCTTCCGAAGCCGACGAAACCAAAGCCGCGTACTTTCCGAACACGCCGGTCGGATAGCGTGGCTGCGGCGGCTTCCACTGAGCCAACCGCTGGCGCAAAGCGGTGTCGCTTACTTCCACTTCCAAAACGCGCTGATTGACGTCGAAGTGGATGGTGTCACCCTCATGCACGGCGGCAATGGGGCCACCCAATGCGGCTTCGGGCGACACGTGTCCCGCCATCAAGCCGCGAGTGGCGCCGCTGAAACGTCCGTCGGTCAACAAGGCTACCGATCCGCCCAGGCCCTCGCCGACAATGGCTGCGGTTACGCTTAACATTTCGCGCATCCCGGGGCCGCCCTTCGGTCCTTCGTAGCGGATGACCACTACATCACCGGCCTTGATGCGCTTCTCGGTGACGGCCGTCATGGCGTCTTCTTCAGATTCGAAAACCCGTGCCGGCCCGCGGTGGCTGAGGCGTTCATGGCCGCTGATTTTGGCGACGCAGCCCTCGGGCGCGAGGTTGCCGCGCAAAATCACCAGACCTCCCGTCTTCTTCAACGGCTTGTCGAGCGGCGCAATCACTTCCTGACCCGGCGTCTCGATGGCGCTTCCGGCCTCAGCTCCTAGAGTCTTGCCGCTGACCGTCATCGCGCTTTCGTGCAGATGCTTCCCCTGCAATAGACGATGCGCCAGCAGGCGGATCCCTCCAGCGCGGTGCATGTCTGAGGCTACAAAACGGCCCGAAGGTTTCAGGTCGGCCAGCAACGGAGTGCGCTCGCTGACTTTCTGGAAATCATCGATGTGCAGTGGGACACCGGCCTCACGCGCGATAGCGAGCAAGTGCAGAACTGCATTGGTCGAGCCGCCGCTGGCAGCGACGCTCGCGATTGCATTCTCAAACGAGGGACGCGTCAGAATGTCTCGGGGTTTGACACCGCGGTTCAGCAGGTCCATCACCACCACGCCGCAGTCGTAGGCGACTTGATCCTTTTTAGGATCCATGGCGGGAACGCTGTTGAAGCCCATGGGAGAAAGTCCGATCATCTCCATCACGGTGGACATGGTGTTGGCGGTGTACTGGCCGCCGCAAGCGCCCGCGCCGGGGCAGGCGACATTTTCCAGTGCCAATAATTCTGCGTCGCTCATCTTCCCAGCGGCGTTAGCGCCGACTGCTTCGAAGACATCCTGAATCGTGACGTCCTTGCCTTTGTAATTTCCCGGTGCGATGGTGCCGCCGTAAAGCACCAGGCCGGGAATATTCAGCCGGGCCAGTGCCATCGCTCCCGCCGGGATCGTCTTGTCGCAGCCGACGACGCAGACCACTGCGTCAAACAACTGTCCCCGGCAGACCAGTTCAATCGAATCGGCAATCACCTCGCGGCTTACCAGCGAAGCGCGCATGCCTTCGGTGCCCATGGTCTCGCCGTCGCTGATGGCGATGGTATTGAATTCCATCGGCGTGCCCCCAGCGGCGCGAATGCCCTCTTTCATTTTTGCCGATAGCCGCCGCAGATGAAAGTTGCAGGGCATGGTTTCGATCCAGGTGTTAGCCACGCCGATGATGGGCCGGGCCAGATCGGCGTCGGTGAAGCCGATCGATTTGAAATAGGAGCGGGCTGGCGCCCGGTCGCGTCCGTCAGTAATACCACGACTGCGGTGTTTGAGGTCCATGGGAGAAAGATTATGACAGAGAAGGGTTCATATTAGGAACCCGCAGGGCGGCGATTGGCATTCTGGTTTCAACTGTATATGCTTTCGACGACACGGGGATAAGGCATGAAAGAACGTGAAGAATTTTTCCAGATTGAGCAGATAGAGCAACAGCGGGCGCAGGCAGGAAAGTCGTACCTGGAGTTTCTGCGGGTCCCGGCGATGAGCGCCGGAGTCTACACGTTACCCGCTGGCTGCGCCGATCCGCAGAAGCCCCACAAAGAAGACGAGATGTACTACGTGGTGCGTGGTCGCGCGCGCATGCGGGTCGGTTTGCAGGACCGTGCCATCAGTCAGGGAAGTGTGATTTTCGTGGCGGCAGAAGTCGAACATCGCTTCTACGACATCACGGAAGAGCTTGTCGTTTTGGTTTTCTTTGCTCCGGCGGAAACGTAGCGAAAGTTGCCTGCTGGTGAAATCTGCAGCCTAAGCCGCTGGAGTCTCCTTGCCGGGAATCCAGTAGATTTCTTCCTTCAAAATCTCCTTGGTGAAGCCGATGCGCTGCAGTATTCCTTTGCCGTGCTCGATCATCTGGGGATGGCCGCACAGGTACCCGACCGAGTTACTGCCGTTAAGACCCCACAGGTCGGCGTATTTGCGGATCAGATCATCCACGCGCCCAATTTCGCCTGTCCACTTTTGGTCGTCCAAGGGACGGCTGACCGTAGGGATGTATTTCAGCCAAGGAACCTCATCGGCAAACTTCCGTAGTTCGTCGAGGTAGCCGAATTCCCACGAGCGGCTGGCGCCATTGAGCAGAAATAATCTTTGCTCGCCTGCAAACTTGCCTTCCTTCCATTCTTTGTGAAGAGTGCGAATGTAGCTGACAAAGGGCGCGATTCCAGTGACGGTCGAGACCAGCAGGTGATTGGTGCGCCCGCTCTTGGAGTCGAGGGTGAAGCGTCCTTTGGGAACTTTGCGCATCAGCATTTCGTCGCCGACTTGCAGCTTGTAAAGGTCCGGCGTGAGCTCGCCATGAGGGACCAGTTCGAAAAAGAATTCGATTTCGCTTTCGTAGGGGGAAGAGACGATGGAATAAGGACGCTCGGAACGCCTCTCCCCGCGCTGCACTCCCAGAGTGGCGTACTGGCCGGGAGCGAATTTGAATTCGCCGTTGGGCTGGACGCGGATCATCCATAGGTCAGCCGCGAAGTCCCGGCGCTGCGTGACTTTGGCTTGGAAGAACTTGTCGTCGGCAGTGCTCATTACGGCCGCCCCTTAAATCCGCAAGGCTATAAGGTGCCTGAATGGGCGCGCGGATGGCAAGTCGGAACCGTTCCCGGGCAGTTTACTGATTCAGGACGGGGGGTTGTTCGGGGGGCGCAGCGGCCCGCTGCTTCAGTTGCTGCAACTGGTCCTGCAATTGTCGCCACGCCTTTGCATTTTTCCGGGTGGCGACAGGCGCGTTCGGATCAGCATAGAACTGAAGCAAATTCTCGCGCAGGGCCCGATCGATTGGATCCGAACTCTTGCTCGCAAGCTGGTCGATTAGGTGAGCATAGGTATTGTCAGTCAGGGCGTATTCTCCGGCGCGAGTTTCGCGGCCAGTATCGCAATCGCGATTGGGTAACTCAATCTTTTCGCTTCCTGCATGGCTGAGGAGATGACTGTAATTCTCCACTGTGTCATTCACACTCTTGATGTACATGTCCTCAGTTTGCTGAGTGGGGATCTTGAAATTGACTGCCCGGAACGGCCCCACTTTCGGTATCAACCTCAGGAAGAACGCGAGGATTCTGCTTCCAAGCCCAGGCTTGCGATACACCGTACCCCACTCATGCTCGTAGTTGCTGCGCGAAAGATAGTAGAGAAATTTCTTTCGGTTAAAGTTTGGCGTATCCTTCACGATCACGTCGCGGCGGGAGAGCAGAGCGACTCGGGTCATTTCCGGGATCAACGTGCTTACGCTGCGCCGGTAACTGCCGATGGCCAGGTCAACGCTGCCGAAAACATCTTCGAGTTTCATACCGTAGGTCTCGAGGAATGCACGCTCCAGCAGCGGCTTGGAAACCTCAAAGCCGATCATGTCGTGATACTGGTCCGAGGTATAGCGATTCTTGGCGACCTGAACCATGTCGAAACCGAATTCGGTCCGAATGTGGGCCTTGGGATCGTCGGCGTAAGTAACGGTATCGCCATATTTCTTTCGCAGCTTGGGAAATTCCAGAGCCACAACGCGGTTGATCGTGGGATGACCGCTGTTGTCGGAAGAATAATGAGACAACGCGCCCAGAGCGAAGGCGTACTCGTTGAGATCGGATGAGTCCTCAAGCAGGGCCTCGACAAAGTCGCCGCTGCGCACGTAGTGGACGAGATCGCTGAAAAACTTGCTTCCAAAAGGGTAGTAGCCCATGTCCTGCAAAACACATCCGCCGTACGCGTAGGCATGGGCTTTTTGTAAGTCCTGCTCCGTGGCGGCGGGGAAACGCTTCAGCAGCAGCGGCTGAATCTGATCTTTCCACATCAGGTCGACGACCTGCTCGTGGGTCAGCACCGAATAGCCCGACACCAGACACGAACATAAGCCCACGAACAGAAGCAACGCGGCGCCTCCAGCGAAATGTGTCTTAAACCATCGCATCGGTGGAATTAGGATGCCTGAAGCGGCCCAAAAGACAAGTGTATTGTGACAGGTATTCGCGGATACGCAGGTGTGCGCAAGGTCACACGGTCTGGGTTTGGCTCGCGGTTTGGGCCAGTGTGTCGGCAATCAAAGTGCAGCGGTGGCGCAGCCTTTGCAACGAAACTTGGATGGTCTCCCCGGCTGCGGTGTTGCCCGAATTCCTTGCCTCAGCGACCGCCCGGGAGGCGCTCTCCGACAGTCCCGTTGCCGTTTCCAGCAGGGTTACGAGCGAGTCGGCGTGCAGCTTCCACAATGACGGCGAGTTCTCCGCCCGTTTGAGCTCTTCCAGTTCCGTGGTCATGCGAGCCACTACGGCCACGATACGCAGGAGCGCGCGGGCAACGGTGCCGCGAGGGCTTTTTTCCTCGAGGTATTCCGCGCTGCACGCATCCGCTTCAGCCGGAGTCAGAGTCAGGTTGAAGAAACGCATGGGAACAACCTGGCGGAATTTCGGGTCGGCAACGCGCACGAATATCCGGATCGATTCTTCGACCTGGCGGATCTTGGTCTCTTCGGTGGAAATTTGCTGAGGCGTGACAGCTGCCCGCATCGCCTGCACATCAACTACGCGCCGCTGGGGACGTGCCGGGGATGCCTTGACCGACGGTGACCTTTTGGTGGGCGCTGGAGTTGGGAGCGAGGAAGAGTATGACGTCCGGCGAATCGGGGGACGCCGCTCCAGGGCCTGCTTCAGTTTCGAGACCCGGCGAAATTTTTCCAGGGCGCTGCTGTAGTCGATTTTCAGCAGTTCGCTTTCTTCCAGTGCGGCCACGTGTTCGACGGTGACGTCCACGCCTTCCACGTTGCCCAGTATACTGCCACCCTGCTCCTGTAGAACTAGAGCGAATTCTCTGATCTCAGCTGCCGCGGCGTGGAAAAATTCGTCAAACTTTGCGCCGAAAGCCGCGTTGTAGGGCGCAATAGTGGCCAGCACTCCAGGATGATAGAAAGACGAATCCAGCGCCTGTTTGAGTTCCCGGACCCGGGTAATGATCTCCGACTCGAGCAGCGCGTTCAGGTCGCGGCAGTTCTGGGCTTCCTCCTGCAGAGGATCGAAACGCCGCAGCAGTTGCACGTGTTCCTCGGAGAGGAAGGGCACATCGTTGTCGGCGAGAATTTCGATCAGAGCAATCTCGAAAGGCGAAAGCGGAAGCGAGCCGTCGAGGCCGAAGCCCCGTCGCTCCCATTGTCCCGGGACCCGCGGGTGGCGATAGAGAAATGTCGCGACCAGGTCCGTCTTGTCGCGGTTTACGTCGCTGGTATCTTTCTTACGAGTGAAATAGCGCAGGACGGCTTCGGCGATTTCTGGGTCTGTCTCAGTGGTGAACGCACGCCGGAGCATGGCTGGCGTGATGGCCTGGTCGAGCAAACGCAACCAGCGGCGCATGCGATCGAGCGTGGCGTGGACCTCGCCCTCGCCCTCCTGGAGCGAAATGGCTTCGAGGCCAGCCGGAACTGGAATTTCACCTCCAATGGAATCCTGCAGGAGCTTCTCATAGAAGCCCTGCACCGTGGCCAGGATGGCCAACTCCCATTTGGGATCCTCTACCACACTTTCACTCCCGCTGATCTGATCCTGCGGAATGCTGTGAACACAGGTTTGGATTAGTAAAACCTAATGCAGGCTTCCGGCACAATCGTTTTCCCAAGGGTGTGGCACTAAAGTCACAATGGCGAGGATAAAATCTTTCTCGCAAAGGGCGCAAAGAAACCTGATCATTTTTCAGGTTTTTCAGGATCTGTCGGGTGCCCCGTCCAAGCTCTGCTTGGGCGGGGGGCGTCCGTCAATATGTAAGTGGACGGCCCCGGAAAAGCAATGTAATGGACTGGCAGTGGACTGCACGGACCAGGGATAAATGGAATCACTCTCGTGGGCATTCATTCACCGGAAGAACACCCCGCCCAAGCAGAGCTTGAACGAGGCACCCTCGAGAGTTGTGCCAGCGCGATTATTTTTTCAGGTCTTTCAGGATTTCGCGCGCTGCGTTGGCGCCTGAGCCTCCGGTTAAACCTGCCCCGGGATGCGTGCCTGAGCCGCACAGGTAAAGATTCTGGATGGGCGTCCGGTAGCGTGACCAATCCAGTAGCGGGCGCATGGTGAAGAACTGGTCCAGGGAAAGTTCGCCGTGGAAGATGTGCCCACCCGTCAGGCCGTAGGTTTCTTCCAGATCCTGAGGAGTGATGATCTGATGGGTCAAGATCAACTCCGGCAGGTTGGGAGCGTATTGCGCCAGCGTTTTGACCACCGTGTCGCCCAACGGTACACGCTGCTTCTCCCAGTCGGAGCCCTTTAACTTGTAGGGAGCGTACTGCATGTAGATCGACATCACGTGCTTGCCCTCGGGCGCCAGGCTGGGATCGGTGAGTGACGGAATTGCCACTTCGAGATAAGGCTGTTTGGAAAAACTGCCGTACTTTGATTCGTCGAAGGCGCGTTCCAGATAATCAATTTCCGGGCCGATGTGAATTCGGCTGCTGAGCGCGCGATCGTGGTTTTCACCCTCGAGCGCGGTGAACCTGGGGATTCCGGAGAGTGCAAGGTTTACTTTGGCGACGGTACCGGGCATGCGATAGTGCTGCAGCTTCATCACGAAATCCGGCGAAAGCTGCGCCGGGTCCACCAGTTTGAGTAGGGTGCGCTTGGGGTCCGCATTGGAGATGACTGCTTTGGCCGTAATCTCCTCGCCACTGGAGAGCACGACGCCACCGGCGATGCCGTCCTTCACGCGAACTTCGATGACTTCCGCGCCGCTGCGTATTTCGGCTCCCGCTTGCTTCGCGGCGGCGGCCATGGCCTGGGTCACGGCGCCCATGCCTCCGGTGGCGAACCATGAAGTACCGGCAGCCTGCTCGTCGCCCGCAGCGCGGATCAAGAGAACCAGGCTGCTGCCCGCGGACCAGGGCCCGAGAAAAGTTCCGAAAATTCCTCGGGCGGCAATGGTGGCGCGAAGCAGTTCGGTTTCAAAATATTCCGCCACCAGATCGGCGACCGCCATGGGTCCCCAACGCAGCAGGCGGTACATGTCGCGTTTCCCCAGGTTGCGGACGGCGCGGCCGGTGTTGAGCATGCCCCAAAGATCGCCTGAAGTGGGATTGTCGATGTCCGGCGGAGCCAGCGTGAGCGCCTTGCCGATCACCCGGCCCATCTTGGCCAGCGATGCCTGGAACTGGGGATATTTGGTCGCATCCTTCTGGGAGAAGTTCGCGATCTCTTGCGCCGCCTTTTCGGCATCCTTATAGAGAACCAGCGCGCGGCCATCGGGTGAAAGCGAAGTCACCGCGACCTCGGTCGCAATCATGTTGAGGCCGTGTTTTTCCAACTGCATGTCGCGGGCGATATCCGGTCGCAGCGGGCCGGCGGAATGCGCGAGGGTTGAGCAGCGGAAGCCGGGATGAAATTCTTCTGTGATGGCAGCGCCGCCGGGTTGAGCGCGGCGCTCGAGCACCAGCGGCTTGTATCCAGCTTTGGCCAGGTAGAAGGCGGTGGCCAGCCCGTTATGGCCACCGCCGATGATCACGACATCGCGGTTCTTTGTTTCGGGCACCTAGGCTGCCCCCTTAAAGTCTTTCAGGATCTCGAGCGCCGCCAGCCTGCCCGGGCCGCCCATGATCCCGCCGCCGGGATGCGTGGCCGATCCGCACATATACAAGTTCTTGATCGGAGTGCGGAATTGCGCCCAACCTGGCACCGGCCGCAGAAAGAAAAGCTGCTCCAAAGAAAGCTCGCCCTGGAAGATGTTGCCTTCGCTGAGGCCGAACTCGCGTTCCAGGTCGAGCGGCGTCACAATCTGGCGATGCAGAATGATGTCTTTGATATTGGGCGCGTACTCGGCGATGGTGTTGATCACGTTGTCCCCGAACGCTTCTTTCTGATCGTCCCAGTTGAGGCCGGGTCGTAGCTTGTAAGGCGCGTACTGCACGAAGCAGGACATGATGTGCTTCCCCGGCGGCGCGACCGACGGATCGGTCAGCGTGGGAATCACCATGTCAATATAAGGACGCCGTGAGAAGTTGCCGTACTTGGCATCGTCGTAGGCGCGCTCCATGTATTCCACACTGGGAGAAATGGAAATAGCGCCGCGCAGATGCGCCCCCGGACCGGGTATTGCCTTGAAATTCGGCAGCGCGTCGAGCGCCAGGTTCACCTTGCCCGAAGACCCGCGATACTTGTAGCGGTTTACGTCTTCGAGGAAGTCCGCCGGCAGCGTGCCGGCCTCGAGAAATTTCGTGAAGGTCAGCCGGGGATCGACACTCGACGAGATGATGTCAGCATAAATTTCATCGCCGTCGGCGAGCACCACGCCCTTGGCTTTCCCGTTCTTCACGATAATCTGCGCAATGGGGGCCTTGGTGCGGATTTCAGCGCCGGCCTCGCGGGCCGCATCGGCGATGGCATTCGAAATTGCCCCGGTTCCTCCACGGGCAAATCCCCAGGAGCGGAAGGCGCCGTCAATTTCTCCCATGTAGTGATGCAAAAGAACGTAGGCCGTTCCCGGCGAGCGAACGCCCAGGAAGGTTCCGATAATGCCTGACGCCGACATGGTGGCTTTCAGCACATCGGTTTCAAACCACTGGTCCAGGAAATCGATGGCGCTCATAGTCATCAACTGCACCTGGTTGTACTTGTCCTCGCTGGTCATGCTCTGAAAGCGGCGGCCGATGAACAGCAGCTTCATCAGTTCTTTCGGATTCAGCGTGGCCGGATCGGGCGGAACCATACTCAGGATCGGTTTCACGAATCGGCACATGGCCTGCATCGCCTTGCCGAATTCGTCGTAGGCTTCGGCGTCTACTTTCGAGTGCCGTGCGATCTCGCGATGAGTCTTGCCATGATCGTTGACTCGCCAGAGATAGTCACCGCTTGGCATGGGAGTGAAAGTGCCATCGAGCGGCAAAATCTCCAAACCATGGCGGGGCAGGTCGAGATCGCGAATGATCTCAGGACGCAGCAGCGAGACTACGTAGGAGCACACCGAGAACTTGAATCCGGGGAAGACTTCTTCGGTAACGGCCGCACCGCCGAGCACGTGCCGACGCTCGAGTACCAGAACTTTCTTCGCGGCGCGGGCCAGATAAGCGGCGGTGGTGAGGCCGTTGTGGCCTCCTCCGATGATGATTGCGTCGTACTTCGAGTTGCCGTTGGCAGCTGCCATATCAACCTTTAGCGCCGGGTGCTGAACTCAAGTCGCAGGGATTCTAACAGGAATGATTGGGAAGCTGACGGAGGAGCGATCAGGAATTCCCGTCTGCGGAAAATCTCAGGAAGGAGGTCAGAGCCCGCTTTTGAGGACGGCCCAGCTCAACATCGCGTTGGAGGATGAACGCATGATCGTTCTGAAAAAAGACAAAGTTGATTGTATCGGGAAGGGGAATTCTTGTCTGTCGAAATTGTTCCGGACTGACTGAGAGTCAGGTGCAAACTGTTTCATCAATTGCTGGGAACGATCAAGACTGCATATAATCCAGCACGAGCAGGTTTCCTCTGCGTCCTCGGTGTCCTCTGTGGTTACGAATTTCTCTAGCCACGGAGGACACCGAGGACACGGAGATCGAAGGAGCTGCCCTTTGCCAGTCGGAACTGCATTTCACGAGAGAACCTTTCCGCTTTGCCAAAGCCTCAACTACCGCGAGTGGTCGGGGTACTACGCCGTCAGCGTGTATGAAGTGCATCACGAGCACGAGTACAACGCAATCCGCAACGCCGCCGCACTGATTGACATCTCGCCGCTCTACAAATATCTGATCACGGGCAAGGACGCCACCAAGCTGGTGAACCGCATCATCACGCGCGATATCACCAAGGTAAGAGTGGGCCAGGTTATTTATTGCTGTTGGTGCGACGAGCAGGGAAAAGTTATCGACGACGGCACCATCACGCGCCTCGAAGACAACAAGTATCGCTGGACCGCTGCCGACCCCAGCCTGCGCTGGTTCCGGCAAAACGGCTTGAACATGGACGTACAGGTCGAAGATATTTCCGAGCAGGTGGCCGCCCTGGCGTTGCAGGGGCCGACTTCAGGCAAGCTGCTCAAGGCGGTCGCGGAAGCGGACATCGCCAACCTCAAATACTTCCGCATGACGCGAGGCAAGATCGGCAACGTTTTCGTCGACATCTCGCGCACCGGATACACCGGCGACCTCGGCTACGAAATCTGGGTCCCATGGACCGACGCGGTGAAAGTCTGGGACGCGGTGATGGAGAAAGGCAAGCAGTTCGACATCCACGCCGCTGGAATGCTGGCGCTGGACGTGGCCCGCGTCGAGGCCGGATTGCTGTTGATCGAAGTGGATTACACCAGCGCCAAGAAGGCCCTCATTGAGTCGCAGAAATATTCTCCCTACGAACTGGGCTTTGGAAAGATGGTCCACCTCGACAAAGAGAACTTCATCGGCAAGGGTGCACTGGCGCAGCAGCAGAAGCAGGGCGTGCCGCGACAGTTTGTGGGCCTCGAAATCGATTGGCCCGAGGTTGAGGCGCGCTACGAGGAGTTCGGACTCTCGCCCGCGGCGCCCAGCCAGGCTTCGCGTGTAGCGGTACCGCTTTACTTGGGAGACAAGCAAGTGGGCAAAGCTACTACTACCACCTGGTCGCCGGTGCTGAAGAAAATGATCGCGTTGGCCAGCGTGGACACGGCCCACTCACAAATCGGCACCAAGCTGCAGATGGAAATTACCATCGAAGCTATGCGGCAGCAGGTGACAGCGAAGATTGTGAAGATGCCCTTCTTTAATCCGGAGAGAAAGACGGCGACGCCGGTCTAGTAGCGCCGCCATCCCGGCGCCCCGATGGGCGGGCGGGACGCCCGCCAGACAGCCGGCCAGAGGCCGGCGTTACAGAGGACGTAGTGCCCGCTTTTTTCCTGCCCAGTAGATCCAGACCCCGATAAGCACCAACAGTCCTGATAGCCCTACAACCTTGATCACCGCCAGCAGCTTGTTGGGTTCGTCCGGTTGCGGGATCAGCGACAGTCCGATCGTAAGGGTCGTCGTCGCAAAGCCCACGATCGCAACCAATCTGGCCACCGGCTTGCCGCCGGGGGCGCGGATCACGTCGGGCCCAGCGTGTTCTTTCTGCAGCTTGAACATCGCCGCGAACAGATACAGGTACGGAATGAAGTACGTGATCACGCCCATGCTCACTAGCACGTCGTAAGC
>Ga0307471_100001527_pt1 | contig 12692 bp, 5 predicted proteins | sample atmos_gasesAM3C__2_FD_204566 | JGI IMG/M metagenome (GOLD analysis project Ga0307471, IMG submission 204566) | Hardwood forest soil microbial communities from Morgan-Monroe State Forest, Indiana, United States - atmos_gasesAM3C_515 | ecosystem: Environmental > Terrestrial > Soil > Temperate... | reverse complement strand
CATTTCAGCATCGGCAAGGATTTGATCCCCCGCGAAATGATCGTTGCCTATGCCACCTTGAAGAAAGCCGCGGCCACCGCAAACCACGCCGGCAAACGGCTGGACGATCAGCGTCATGGATTGATCGTCAAAGTGTGTGACGAAATTCTCGCCGGGCAGCATCACGACATGTTTCCCTTGCACGTTTGGATGACAGGGAGCGGCACCCAGTTCAACATGAACGTCAACGAAGTCATCTCCAACCGCTGCTGCCAGCTCGCCGGTACGCCGCTCGGGAGCAAGACGCCTGTTCATCCCAACGACCACGTCAACATGGCGCAGTCCTCGAACGATACGTTTCCTTCGGCGATGTACATCGCCGCGGCCGTCAACGTGAAGCAGCGGCTCATTCCTGCGGTCGCGGCCTTGCGCGATGCCATCAGCGCGAAGGCGCAAGAATGGGATGACATCGTCAAGATTGGGCGCACGCACATGCAAGACGCCACCCCGCTGACGCTGGGGCAGGAATGGTCCGGCTACGCCGGGATGCTGTCGGAGGATCTCGAATGGATCGAAGCTTCCCTGCAGGGGGTCTACCGGTTGGCGCTTGGAGGCACCGCCGTGGGAACCGGCATCAACTCGGCCCCCGGCTTTGCCGAAGCGGCGGCGGCCGAGATCGCCAAGCTCACCGGCCTGCCATTCGTCACCGCCCCCAATAAATTCACCGTGCAGGGCTCGCACGACGCGCTGGTCCAACTGTCGGGGACGCTGCGCACCCTTGCAGTCTCACTCTACAAGATTGCGAACGACATTCGCCTGATGTCATGCGGGCCGCGCGCTGGGTTCGCGGAGTTAGAAATCCCGGAGAACGAGCCCGGCTCCTCGATCATGCCGGGCAAGGTCAATCCGACCCAGTGCGAAGCGCTTACGATGCTTGCCGTGCAGGTCATGGCTAACGACGTGGCGGTCGGGTTTGGGGGTGCCGGCGGGTATCTCGAAATGAACGTCTACAAGCCGCTGATGATCAACAACATCACCCACTCCATCACCCTCATGACCGATGGCTGCGTCAATTTCCGCAGGTTCCTGATCGAGGGCACCAAACCCAATCTGAAGAAGATCAACGAATACGTCGAGCGGTCGTTGATGCTGGTGACCGCGCTCTCGCCGGTCATCGGCTACGACAAGGCTTCGAAAATCGCGCACTACGCGATGGATAATGATCTCACACTCAAGGCTGCTGCCTTGAAGCTAGGCTTCGTCACCGAGGCCGAATTCGACCGTGTTGTCGATCCGAAGAAAATGGTGAAGCCATATGTGGCGACCGACGCATCGACCAAGGCCGCGTCTTGAGGATCGGTGATTTGCAGGATTGGGCCCCGGCTCGAGCGGCGTGAGCCGGCTCGACAATCATCCTCCGTTTCAAATGAGCCGGTCGCGAGATACCCACATGACCTTGGAGGAGCGCTCCAAGCTTGTCCTCGCCTTCGCCCGGGTTCTCTACGTCAATGGGCAAGCCACCGAGCAGACCGTAACTGCGGCCGAGCAACTCGGCTGCACGCTAGGACTGCGCGCCAACATCATGCCGCGGTGGGGAGAACTGCTGATTCAGTCCGAGGACCACGACGGCAGACTGAATTTCCGAGTGGCGGCGGATCCTTCCGGTGTGGACATGGAGCGCGTCGCCTCGACGACGCGGGCCATTCAAGACATCGGCGCCGGTCGGCTTGCTCCCGCGGCTGCACTGGCGGCAATCGCCGCAATCTCGCGGGCGCCACCCGCTCCGACATGGCTCTTCACGCTGGCGGCCGCGGCCGGTGCCGTGGCGCTTGCGGTAATCTTCGGCGTCGAGCACCCGGTCGCGGCCGCGCTGATCTTCGTGAGTGCCGCTGCCGGCGCTATTCTGCGTCGCGCCGTAGCGCGCTACAGCGCAAACGTGTTCATCCAACCATTCTGCGCGGCGCTTGTCGCGGCGTGATCGGCGCGCTGGCGGTTCGCTACCAGCTCAGCTCGTCCCTGCGCCTGGTCGCGGTCTGCCCATGCATGGTCCTGGTGCCCGGGCCGCATGTGCTCAATGGCGCGCTCGACCTCGTTAATGGCCGTATCCATCTTGGCGCCGCCCGGCTGACATATGCGGGACTTGTCATCGTGGCGATCTCGACGGGATTGCTGCTTGGTTTAGCGCTGCTCGGCGTCTCCTTGCCGGTCGGCGAAGCTGCCAGGACCGTCCCGTTGTGGCAGGACGTGATCGCGGCCGGGGTCGCCGTCGCGTCTTACAGCGTGTTCTTTTCCATGCCCCTGAACATGCTGCTTTGGCCGGTGGCGGTCGGCATGGCGGCCCACGCTCTGCGTTGGGCGGCCCTCGCACTGCTCGGCTTCGGCGCCGCGACCGGCGCCTTTGTCGCGTGTCTCGTGGTCGGATTGATACTCACTCCGGTCGCACGCCGTTCGCACATGCCGTTCGCGGCGATCGGCTTCGCCTCCGTGGTGTCGATGATGCCGGGCGTGTTTCTGTTCAGGATGGCGAGCGGCCTTCTGCAAATTGCCGGCGGCTCACAGACCACGTTGGAGCTGATCAGCGCGACGATCGCCGATGGCATGACCGCCATGATCATCACCTTAGCGATGAGCTTCGGACTCATTACTCCGAAGCTCGTCATTGAATATCTGAGCGAAAGCTCGACTAAAAAAAGATCATAGCAGCGGTCCGCTCGGGCTAGCGAGAGCGCGTGGGCGCGTCACCGCAGTTCTGACCCGCTCACGCTTCTCCCGTTGCGCGGAGATAGTCGGCGAGGCCGGGGTTGATATTCGCTACGAAGAGCTCATCGACATTCATCCTGCGTTGCGAGAGCTTTTGTTCATCAAGGTAGGTTAGGAGAGCGTTCAACGTCGGAAGGCTGCCTTCGATCGAGTAGTCCCAAATCTGCCGCCCGAAGAGCCTGCGTGTTTCCTCCACCTCGTCGACGATCCAGGGAAGGCTGACCGTCAACGCGTCCGTGTCGTACATCGATGCATGCGCGAGATCGCGCGCCCTACAGAAAGCACGGTAGAAACTTAACGCGAGCCAAGGTTTCTCTTTATAAAGATCGGCCTTCAGTACAAGCGTATGCATGATCGGGAAGATGCGTGTTTTTCTATAGTACTCAACTTCGACTTTGCGCGAATCGCGGAAGAGTCGCCGCACGGTTTTGCCAAACCCGCTGGGAACCATCACGGAAATGAGCGCGTCGATCTCGCCGAGATCGAGCATCGCCTCCAGCGTCTTGCCGGCCGGAATGGATTGCAGCCTGAGGTCGTCAGGCAGGTTGATGGAGCGGATTGGTTGGCCGATGACCCACACGATGTCCTCTGGCTTGACGCCGTATTCGTGGGTAAGCAACCCGCGGACCCAAACTGCCGCCGTCATCTGATAGTCCCCGACACCCACGCGCTTGCCCTTTAGGTCTTCAGGGCTCTCGATCAGCGAGTCGGCCCGTACATAAAGCGCCGAATGGCGAAAGACCCGTGACGGAAATACCGGAATCGCGATGAAGCGCGTATCCCCTTCCGAGCGCAAAATTGTATACGACGAGAGAGACATTTCGGACGCGTCAAACTCGCCGTGGTTAAGCATGCGCCAGAAGGTCTCGCCTGGGCGTAGAGGCAGGAATGTTAGATCTACGCCTTCGGGCTGCACCCTTCCGTCAATCAGCGGCTGGGTGCGATCATAGCGGCCGCAAGCCAGTGTTAGTTGGACATTCATCAGGACAGACCCGATCCAGATTTTCTGCGCAACAGCCGCCCCCAGCTCGTGCTGCGCTCGCCAGCAACCGGATTGAGTGACTGACGATGCGGTCAGGAAAGGGAAAATAACAGGCTATTTCACAGAAATCCGGCGGCTGAGCCGGTTTTCGTGCCTGGTCAACGCGGATTCAATGATAAAGCGGCAAGCCATAGGTCCGCGTCATCGTCTGCGTGACCGCGCAGAGCCAAAGACCGACTCCATCCCTCGCGAGCCAACCCGTCGCTTTACCGCGGCCGCGACGCCACCCGGCTCGGCTTGGCCACGACCTCGACATGTTTTCGCGTTGATCTTGCGGCCCCGTTCGGTTTCCCCACCCCGGCGGGAATGGAGGTCCCCCCATGCGCGCGTTCGTTCGCGCTGCGTTTGCAGCCGCGCTCGTCCTGCTGTTGTCTGCCCCCACCATCGCCGCCGACAAATCATTCAAACGCGACGATCTCGCCGACGCGGCGATCAAACTGGAAGCCCAGATCAGGGCCGAATCGGGCCAGGTGACGAAACCCATCGCCGAGTTGCGGCGCGAGGTCGACGCCGCCTTCCAGCGCGGCGACGACCGCGGCGGCGTGCGGATCCTCGGGCAGATCGTGACGATCGCGCCCAACCGTACCGTGACCTGGCTGCGGCTCGCCAGGGACTTGCGGCAAATCCGCGCCAGCGATTACCCCGAGAGGAACCTGTTGCTCGAGCGCGCCGCAGCTGCCGCCTACATCGCCTATCAGCGTTCAGCCAATTCCACCGAAAAGGCCGAGAGTCTGGTCGTGATCGCACGCACCTATGCCGATCGCCAAGTGTGGCGTCCGGCGCTCGATGCCCTGCGCGTTTCCCTCGAACTGAACGAAGTCGCCGAGGTGCGTCAGCAATACGAGCGTCTGCGTGAGGATCACGGTTTCCGGCTGCTCGACTACACCGTGGATTCGGATGCAGCCTCGCCGCGTGCCTGCTTCCAGTTCTCCGAGGACCTGCCGAGCAAGCGTACCGATTTCTCGCCCTTCGTCGCCGTCGCCGGTCAGGACAAGCCTGCTCTCTCGGTGCAGGAGCGGCAGCTCTGCGTCGAAGGCCTCAAGCACGGCGAGCGCTACTCCATCACCTTGCGCGCCGGCATTCCCTCGCAGGTGAATGAAACGCTGACGAAATCCGCGGACTTCAGCGTCTACGTGCGTGACCGCAAGCCGATGGTGCGCTTCACCGGCAAGGCGTATGTGCTGCCGCGCACCGGCCAGCGCGGCATTCCAGTGGTCAGTGTCAATACGGCGACGGTTGCCGCCGAAATCTATCGCATCGGCGATCGTAACCTGCTGGAGACGGTGGTGGGACGCGACTTCCAGCGCAATCTCGACCGTTACGATCTCGATCACCTCGCCGAAGCGCGCGGCGCGCGGGTCTGGAAAGGCGAGTTGGCGGTCGAGCAGAGCCTCAATACCGAGGTCACCACCGCTTTCCCCATCGCAGAGGCCGTCGGCGCGCTGGCGCCGGGAGTCTACGTCATGGCGGCGCAGCCCGCGGGCGCGCTCAAGGATGAATTCGATTCGGTTGCGACCCAATGGTTCATCGTCTCCGATCTGGGGCTTACCGCGTTTTCCGGCAACGACGGCATCCACGCGTTCGTGCATTCGCTCGATACGACCCAGGCCAAGGGCGCGGTCGAGGTACGGCTGCTCTCGCGCAGCAACGAAGTCCTTTCGCGCAAACGCACGGCCGATTCCAGTCACGTGCATTTCGAAGCCGATCTGTCGGGCGGCGAGGGCGCGCTGGCGCCGGCCATGCTGATCGCAAGCGACGGCGACGGCGATTACGCCTTCTTGAGCCTCAAAGCGCCGCCCTTCGATCTGACCGACCGCGGCGTCGCCGGCCGCGCGGTCCCCTCCGGGCTCGACGCTTTTGTCTACACCGAGCGCGGCGTCTACCGCTCGGGAGAAACCGTGCAGGTCACAACGCTGTTGCGCGACGGCCAGGGCATGGCCGTGCTCAACGTACCGCTGACCCTCGTGGTCGAGCGGCCGGACGGCGTCGAATACCGCCGCGCCGTCGTTCCCGATCAGGGTTTGGGCGGGCGCGCACTGTCCGTCGGGTTGGTGTCGTCCGCCCCGAGCGGCACCTGGCGCGTGCGCGCCTTCGCCGATCCGAAGCGCCCGCCACTCGGCGAGGCGACCTTCATGGTCGAGGACTACGTGCCCGACCGGACCGAATTCGAGCTGAGCTCGAAGGCAAGGGGGCTATCGCAGACGAGCGCGGCCGAGATTAACGTGGACGGGCGCTTTCTCTACGGCGCGCCGGCCGCCAAACTCGAGCTCGAAGGCGAGGTCATCGTTTCGCCGGCGAGCGAGCGACCGGGCTTTGCCCATTATCAGTTCGGGCTCGCCGACGAGGATGTGGCGACCACCCGCCAGCCGTTGGAACGCCTGCCTGAGACTGACGACAGCGGCCGCGCCAGCTTTGCCGTGAAGCTTGAAAAGCAGCCGGAGGCGACGCGCCCGCTCGAGGCGCAAGTCGTCGTGCGCATGGCCGAGGCGGGTGGCCGTGCGGTCGAACGCAAGCTGACGCTGCCCGTCATCCCAGATGGGCCGATGATCGGGATTAAACCGCTGTTCTCCGGCCGCTCGCTCGGTGAAGGCGAGAACGCGACCTTCGACGTGATGGTCGCATCGCCGGATGGGGCACCGCTGGCGCGCGGCGGCCTGCGCTATGAGCTGCTCAAGGTCGAAACCAAGTACCAGTGGTATCGCCGCGACGGCGTCTGGGACTTCGAGCCGATGAAGACGACGAGACGCGTCGCCGATGGCCGGCTCGATGTCGCTGCCGATCGGCCCGCGCGCATTTCGCTGCCGGTGCAGTGGGGCCGCTATCGCCTTGAAGTGTCGACCGGCGATCCCAACGGGCCGCTGACCTCGGTCGGATTCGACGCTGGTTGGTACGCGGAGGCGAGCGCCGACACGCCAGACCTCCTCGAAATCGCGCTCGACAAGCCGGAATACGCGCCCGGCGAGAGTATGACGGTTGCGGTGACCGCGCGTACCGCCGGCAAAGTTACCCTCAACGTGATCGCCGACCGACTGGTCTCCACAGTCACGCAGGACGTGGCGGCGGGCACAGCGCAGCTGCGCGTGCCGGTCGGCAGCGACTGGGGGAGCGGCGCCTATGTGGTGGCGACTCTGCGGCGGCCGCTCGACCGGGCGGCTGAACGCATGCCCGGCCGGGCGCTCGGCGTGCAGTGGTTCTCGATCAATCGCAAAGCGCGCACGCTCGCGCTCGATATGAGTTTACCGGCGCTGTTGCGCCCCAATAGCGCGCTGCGCATCCCGATCAAGGTCGGTGGGCTCACCCCCGGCGAGGAGGCGCGCATCGTGGTCGCCGCAGTTGACGTCGGTATCCTCAATTTGACCGGCTACAGGCCGCCGGCACCGGACGACTATTACCTCGGGCAACGCCGGCTCACCACCGAGATCCGCGATCTCTACGGTCAGCTCATTGACGGCATGCAAGGCGCACGCGGTCAAATCAAGACCGGCGGCGATGCAGGCTCGGTCGAGCTGCAGGGTTCGCCTCCCACGCAGAAACCCCTCGCACTCTATTCCGGCCTCGTCACCGTCAACGCCGATGGCACGGCCGAGGTCGTATTTGATATTCCGGATTTTGCCGGCACCGCGCGTGTGATGGCGGTCGCCTGGTCAAAGGACAAGGTCGGTCGCGCAGCCGGCGACGTCACCATCCGGGATCCGGTGGTGCTCACGGCGACGCTTCCGCGCTTCCTCGTGCGCGGCGATCGCGGCACCATGCACCTCGATCTCGACAACGTGGCAGGGCAAGGCGGCGACTACCGCATAGAAGTCAGGAGCGAAGGGCTCGACGTCCTCGCCAGCGTGCCGCCGCAGACGCTCAAGCTCGATGCCAAACAGCGCAGCTCCACGACGGTGCCGCTGGCGGCGGCCGCCGCCGGAAATGCCACGGTGATCGTGCGCGTCAGCCGGCCGGACGGATTCGCGCTCGAGCGCAGCTACGCGCTGCCAGTGCGGCCTGCGACGCAAATCCTTGCACGCCGCACCGTCAAACCGCTGGCCAAGGGAGAAAGCCTTTCGCTCTCGAACGATCTGTTCGCCGATCTCGTGCCGGGCAGTGCGAGCGTCGCGCTGTCGGTGGGGGTTTCCAATGCGCTGGATGCGGCGGCGCTGCTGGCGGCGCTTGACCGCTACCCGTTCGGATGTTCGGAGCAAATCACGAGCCGGACATTGCCGCTCCTTTACGTCAACGATCTCGCAAGCGGCGCACACCTTGCGCTCGACACCGCCGTCGATCAGCGCATCCGCGAGTCGATCGATCGCCTGCTGGCGCGTCAAGGCGCCAACGGCTCGTTCGGCCTGTGGTCTGCCGGCGGCGATGACGTCTGGCTCGATGCCTACGTCACCGATTTCCTGACACGCGCGCGCGAGCATGGCTTTGCCGTGCCCGATATCGGCTTCAAGCTCGCGCTCGATCGCCTGCGTAATTTCATCGCCAACGCAGACGACCCCGCGAAGGACGGCGGACGTAATCTTGCTTATGCGCTCTACGTGTTGGCGAGGAACGGCGCCGCGCCGATCGGCGATCTGCGCTACTTTGCCGACACGAAGCTCGAGGCTATTGCGACCCCGATCGCCAAGGCGCAGATCGCCGCCGCGCTCGGCATGCTCGGCGATCGTCCGCGCGCCGAACGCGTCTATGCAGCGGCGCTCGCGTCGATCGCGCCGCGCCCAGTGCTCGACTACGGCCGCAGCGACTATGGTTCAGCGCTGCGCGATGCGGCCGCGCTGGTTACGCTTGCGTCCGAGGGCGGCGCGCCGCGAGCAACCGTGACCGGGGCAGTCGAGCGCGTCGAGGCCGCGCGCAATCTTACCCCTTATACCTCGACGCAGGAGAACGCATGGATGGTGCTCGCAGCGCGCGCGCTAGCGCGCGACGCGCAGACGATCTCGCTCGAGGTGAACGGTGAGAAGACGCAAGGCGCGCTCAATCGCACCCTGCGTCCGAGCGACCTGCAGCAGCCGCTGCAAGTGACAAATGTCGGCGACGGCGCGGCGCAAGCCGTCGTCACCGTGTCGGGTGCGCCGATCGTGCCGGAGCCCGCCGCCGAGAAGGGCTTCAAGATCGAGCGTAAATATTACACGCTTGCCGGCACGCCCGCCGATCCAACCAAGGCCAAGCAGAATGACCGCTTTGCGGTCGTGCTGAAAATCACCGAGCCGCAGCCGCAGTTCGGACGGATCATCGTCGCCGATTACCTGCCAGCCGGCTTTGAGATCGACAATCCGCGGCTGGTGTCTTCCGGCGACACCGGCACTCTCGCCTGGATCGAGGATGCCCAGGAACCGGTGAACGCCGAGTTCCGCGACGACCGCTTCAGCGCGGCTTTCCAGCGCAAGAGCGATAATCCGTCGGTGTTCACCGTCGCCTACGTGGTGCGCGCCGTCTCGCCCGGACGCTATGTGCATCCGCAAGCCTATGTGGAGGACATGTATCGGCCCGACCGTTTTGGTCGTACCGCTACGGGCATGATCGAGGTCACGGCATCGAAATGAGGTCGGGAGCAAATCCCGTGCGCCCTCTGCCTCCCCCGCTGCAAGGGACTGGGCGCCTGCCGCGCTGGCGGCGACGGTTGGGCCTCATTGCTGTGCCGAGCGTGATCGTCGCTTTCCTGTGCTCAGCTGCGTATTGGATCTCCGCCCTCGGGCCGCCGCCGCTGGGCAAGGCGCTTACATTCTCTACCCTCGTCGTCGACCGCGACGGCAAGCTGCTGCGGCCCTACGCCACGCCGGAAGGGCGCTGGCGAATGCCGGCGACGCGCGAGAACGTCGATCCGCGGTTCTTGCAGCTTCTGCTGGCCTACGAGGATAAACGCTTCAGCGCGCATCACGGCATCGATCCGCTCGCGCTCGGCCGCGCTTTCGCACAGCTAATCACCCACGGGCGCATCGTCTCCGGCGCCTCGACTCTCACCATGCAGGTCGCGCGGTTGCTTGAGCCGCGTGCTGAGCGCAGCTTCAGCGCAAAGCTGCGGCAAATGGTGCGTGCGGTCGAGATCGAGCGCACCTTGTCGAAGGACGAGATCCTCGCGCTCTATCTGAGCCTCGCACCCTATGGCGGCAATCTCGAAGGCGTTCGCGCGGCCTCGCTCGCCTATTTCGGTAAGGAACCGCGCCGACTGACGCCCGGCGAGGCCGCCATGCTGGTCGCGTTGCCGCAATCGCCGGAGCGGCGTCGCCCCGACCGGTCGAGCCGCGCGGTGCGCGAGGCGCGGGATCGCGTGCTCGCGCGCGCCGCCGCTGCCGGCATCTTTCCTGCGGACGAGATCGAGCGCGCCAAGCACGAGGCGGTACCTGACGCACGCAGGCCCATGCCCATACTGGCGCCGCATGCGGCGGACGCGGCGCTTGCCGCTGCCCCCGACCGGAACCTTCATCGCTTGACGATCGACGCGGCGTTGCAAACGAGCTTGGAGGAGCTTGCGCGCGAGCGCGCACGCGCCCTCGGACCTGATATTTCGGTTGCGATCCTCGCCGTCGATCATGCAAGCGGCCATGTCCTGGCGCGCGTCGCTTCCGCCGACTATTTCGATACGCGCCGTGCCGGCCAAGTCGACATGACGTCGGCGGTTCGCTCGCCGGGCTCGACCCTCAAACCGTTTATCTACGGGCTCGGCTTCGAGGACGGCCTCATTCATCCCGAGACCCTGATCGAGGATCGTCCCGTCCGGTTCGGCGGCTATGCGCCGGAGAACTTCGATCACAATTTCCAAGGCACGGTGACGGTACGTCGTGCCTTGCAACTCTCGCTGAACGTTCCCGCGGTGGCCGTGCTCGATCGAGTCGGCGCGAGCCGCTTCGCGGCACGGCTTGAACAAGCAGGCGGATCCTTCACGCTTCCGCCGAATGAAGTGCCGGGCCTCGCGATCGGTCTTGGTGGCGTCGGGGTGACGCTTAACGATCTCGTTGCGCTCTATTCCGGGTTGGCCCGGCTCGGCACCACAGTGCCGCTCACGGAGCGCCGCGCGAGCGGCGATGAAACAGCGACCTCGCGCCGGCTGTTGGATCCGACGGCGGCCTGGTACGTCGGCAGCATCCTGCTGGGTACGCCACCACCTGAGAACGCCGCCGGCGGCCGCATCGCTTTCAAGACCGGCACGTCCTACGGATACCGGGACGCGTGGTCAGTGGGCTTCGACGGGAAACGCACGATCGGGGTCTGGGTCGGCCGGCCCGATGGCGCGCCGGTGGCAGGCCTCGTGGGGCGCGCAGTCGCGGCGCCGATCCTATTCGACGCGTTCGCACGCGCCGGCAAGACGATGCCGCTGCCTGCGGCGCCCAAAGGCGCGCTCGTCATTGGAATGAGCAAACTACCGCCGCCGCTACAGCGCTTCCGTGGAGGTCTGCTTGCGGGCGAGAGCGCCGAACCTCAGCTTCGGATCATGTTCCCACCCAATGGCGCCAGGCTCGAACTTGCAAACGATAGCGCCGGCAGGCTCGATCCGATCGCGCTCAAGGTGACGGGCGGAAGTGGGGTGCTGACCGTCCTGGTCAACGGCCTGCCATTGCCGACCGCAGCCGGACGGCGCAGCTTGTCATTCGAGCCACAAGGCCCTGGCTTCGTGCGCCTCACCGTAGTCGATGGCCGCGGCGCGACCGACAGCGTCGTGGTGCGATTGCAATAGCCGCAGTCTTACGTGTGGCTGAATTACAACGTCTTCATGAAATCCGATTTGGTCGTCTAATTCAATACTTGTCACCGGCCCGGAAACCTCCCGAGCATGAACAAGCTAGTTGTTGTATTTGAATTAGAATAAACAACGGAGCAGAAATTCGTCGCGCTGAAATTGGAAGACTTGTGCGACGACGTTCGTTTATGTCTCCAACATCAGTTGTTGGGGGCTGTCATGGATAAGATAAATCGATGTTCTCATCGCATCAGAGCTGCAGTGAAGATAACATCGTTTTTGCTCAGCTATCTTGCATTCGCGGCCGCGAGTGTAAATGAAGTGAACGGGCAGGCATCGCCACCTGGGCAAACCGGGCCGGCAACTGAGTCTGCGTCTCCGCCAGCCGCGCCAGCAACTCAGCCTGCATCCCCGCCGGTCGCGCCGGCAGCTCAGCCTTCATCTCCGCCGGCCGCGCCAGCAGCAGAATCTGCATCTCCGCCGGCCACGCCAGCGCAGGAACCTCCTTCCGCACAATCGGGCACGTCCTCATCCCCCGCAGGTACGCCGGCGCAATCGGACACCACATTGCCGCAGGTCACCGTTGAGGCCCCACGTTCGAAGCCGCGCCCCACGTCGACAGTGCAGACATCGCAGCTGAGCGAACGGCCGCGAATTGCGCCAGCGCAAGTCGCGCCACCACCAAGCGCGCCCGATTCAGCCGCGGCGATACAGGCGGCCTGGCCGGCCAGCCAAACGCAGGATGCGCGCACGGGTACGGTCGGCGTGTTTGCGAACAGCACGTCGGCGGCGACCAAGATCAACACGCCTCTGGTCAACATTCCGCAGTCGCTCAGTGTGGTGACGCGGGAGTTCATCTCCGACAACAGCTTTCAGAACCTCACCGACGTCACGCGCTACGTGCCGGGCGTCGCCATCCACCAGGGCGAAGGCAACCGCGACGAGCTCATCATCCGCGGCGTGGACTCGAGCGCGAACTTTTTCGTCAACGGGTTCCGCGACGACGTGCAGTACTTCCGCGATCTCTACAATGCCCAGAGCGTCGAGATCCTGAAGGGACCGAGTGCTATCACCTTCGGTCGCGCGTCCGGCGGGGGTCTGCTCAACCGCACGCTGAAGGAGGCCGACGGGCAGAGGATATACGAGGCGACCGCGCAGACCGGATCCTATGACAACCGGCGCTTCACGCTCGACGCGGGGCAAGCCGTCAACGAGGTGGCCGCCGCGCGCCTCAATGCCATGTACGAGAAA